>Ga0210384_10002405_pt1 | contig 22872 bp, 13 predicted proteins | sample IncBWH2MmetaG_FD_160574 | JGI IMG/M metagenome (GOLD analysis project Ga0210384, IMG submission 160574) | Forest soil microbial communities from Barre Woods Harvard Forest LTER site, Petersham, Massachusetts, United States - Inc-BW-H-2-M | ecosystem: Environmental > Terrestrial > Soil >...
ATGGGGTCGCGCCCAGCGACGCTACGCCCTACTTCATTACGCCGAATGGCCCAACCCGTGAGGCCCGGTTCCCGTTCTTCTTTAACAGCAACGGCACGGCCAACCTCAACGCTCCCAATGGCGGAGTAGAAGATCTGTTCACCGTCACCGGCCGTTCCGATGCCGGCACCTGTGGTTTGCCCCAGCCCAGCTTTAATGCTGCAGCGGCGGCGAACGATATTATCTTCCGCATTCCCACGCCGACGTTTGGCGCAGGCTTGATCGAGAACCTGGACGACTCAACTCTGTTGAACAACCAGGCGGCCAATCACAACAATAACTTTGGCATTTCCGGCGCTCTCAACCACAATGGCAACGATGGCACCATCACCCGCTTCGGCTGGAAGGCACAGAACAAATCGCTGCACATCTTTTCCGGGGAAGCCTACAACGTCGAGATGGGGATCTCCAACCTACTGTTCGAACAAGATCGCCCGTTACCTGGGGAAGACCAGCTCGGGCGCGGGCTTCCGTCGAACTGCCTGAATCTTAGCGGGGGTGGCTACCCGGAAGACGCGTCCAATCCAGCTGCATCACCGAACGCAGCGGTTCTGGATGATGTTTCGGCGTTTTCCAACTTCATGCGGACTCTGGCCCCGCCGCCACCCGGAGGAGTTGTGCTCAATGGATCGAATGTTAGCACCCAGTCGATCGCCAACGGCCGCGCCTTGTTTAGCGCGATCGGGTGCGCAACTTGCCACAATCCGACTGTAGGCAACACACAGAAGTCGAATATCACTGGTTCTTTGACCAATGCTCCGGTGAACGCGTTCTCGGATATCGAGATCCATCACATGGGTGTTGGCTTGGCGGACAACGTGTCCCAGGGCGGTGCTGGGGGCGACCAGTTCCGCACCGCACCCTTATGGGGCCTCGGCCAGCGGATCTTTCTGCTGCACGATGGCCGCACGACTGACCTGATCCAGGCAATCAACGCTCACGACACCAATGGTTCGGAAGCGGATATTCCGACGGACAACTTCCAATCATTGACGCCCAGCCAGCAGCAGGACTTGCTGAATTTCCTACGCTCGCTGTAAATCGTTTACTGCACGCTTGCTGGCGAGGCACGAAGGTGTCTCGCCAGGAAGTTCCATTTTAGAAAGCGATGTGTAACTGATCCACAGGGGCGATTGGTCTGAATTACTCGGCTTCGAAGGAGAAGTATGCGTCCGCGATTTCTTTGTTTTTTGCTAATTCTCACCTGGGTCATGTCTTTGGCCTGGGGCCAAAGGGCCGGACAGAAAAACGTTGCCCAGAACGGTGGTGACTTTTCCAACAACACGCAACCCCAGACTAAAGTGCCGACGGGAGTCATCTTGGTCAAGGGTGCATGGTCAAGCGCGAGCGACTCCGTGACCCCCCGGCCGGACGGCGGGAGTGTGACCAACAATGTCTTCAGCAACCAGTATTTTGGAATGACCTACACTCTGCCTCCGGATTTGACGGAGAAATACAAAGGGCCGCCTCCGTCGGATAGTGGCCGCTACGTGCTTGCACAGATCAGGCCTGCGGACACCTACAAAGGACCGACTCGAGCGAGTATCTTGATCACTGCCCAGGATATGTTCTTCACGCCGCTGCCTGCGGCCAATGCGCGAGAGCTCATCCATTACACGAACGACACTTTGCAGGCTGACTACAAAGTGGAGGTGCCGCCGAGTCAGCTCAAGGTTGCCGGTCACACCTTCAGCTTCTTTGCGTATAACTCCCCGGTAGCACAGTTGCATTGGTACATTCTGGCAACCCAGATTCGCTGCCACACAGTGGAACTGGTGCTCACAAGCCGTGACACGAGACTCCTCAAGACTTTGATCCTGGACATGAACAAGATGAAATTGCCCGCCGAGGCCGATCCAACAGCCGGGATGGGTGGTGGGGCTGTCCCCGTGTGTATCAAAGACTACGCGAGTACCGAAAGCGTGATTGCGCGGGTTGATCCGGTCTTCTCCGAGCACAGGTTTAACCCTGTTCCGGTCCGAATCATTATCAATAGAGACGGCAAGGTCAGACACGTTCACTTTCTCAGCGCATTTCCCGACCAAACAAAGGCCATCACTGACGCCATGAGGCAATGGAAGTTCAAGCCGTACCTTCGCGACGGACAGCGGGTTGAAGTGGAAACCGGCATCATGTTTGGACGCGCGCCCTATCCGGCGGCGCCGTTGGCAAGAGGCTCAACGACCGAATGATCAGCCGCAAGCAATCTTTCGGATGGCAAATCCTCCTGGGCATCGGTCTCATGGCCGGTTGTGCCACAGCTACGCTGGCGGCGGACGCCATCACAGGCGTCGCCCGCAATCAGACGCGAGGCGGGCTTGCGGCTGGCGAAGAAGTGATCCTCTTTCGTCTGGACCAGGGCATGCAGGAGGAAGCACGCACCAAGACCGACTCGCAAGGAGCATTTACCTTCAAGGCTCGGTATCCTAACGCGCTCCATCTGGTGCGCGTGGTTCACCAGGGTGTCAACTACGATCAGCGGGCTTCGGTGGGGGACGCTGTCTCCATCGATGTTTTCGATGCCGCCGCCAACGTCAAGGGAGTAACCGGCAGCATTGAAATCATCCGCATCGGGACCAACGGCAACCTTCTTCACGTCTCCGATATGGTCGAGATCAAGAATGATTCCAGCCCGCCACTGACGCAGGCGGGTGAGCGCACATTTGAAATTTACCTGCCTGCGCAAGCGAAGATCGATTCAGTTCTAGCCGCTGGTTCGGGGAAAATCGGCGTGATGATTTCCGCGTTGCCCGTACCCGGAGAGCCTAATCACTACACCGTGAACTTTCCCTTGCGGCCGGGAGCCACGAAGTTCGCCTTTAACTATGACCTGCCTTACGACGGCCATGCCGCGTTTCGTGAGCAGAACGAGTATCCGCTGCAGCAGGTGGCAGTCATGCTTCCGCCGACGATGAAATTCACCTCACGGTCCGCTGCTTTCCAGGTTCTTACCACGGGTAACAACAGCTATCAAGTAGAGGTGGTGAACCGGGTGAAAGCGAGAGAGGAACCCGAGTTTGAAGTCTCTGGAGTTGGAGCGCTTCCGGCGCTGCAGGCTCAAGCTCGCTCTCCTGCTCAACCCCCAGCTCAACATCCGACCACACAGCCAGTTGCCGTTCTCCCCAACTCTGCGCTTTCTGCGATGGACGGTTCCCAGGCGCAAGCCTCAGCGCTCTCCGCCCCGTCATCGAGGTTGCAGCGGTGGGTGCTGGGATCCGGTGCTGTCCTGCTGCTTGGAGCTTGCGGATTCTTGTTCTGGCGTAGACAACGCTTGTTCGTTACCACGATGACAAGGGCTGTGCCAAAAACAAAACAAGATGGGCAAGTTTCAGCGGCGGTGCTTGGGGCTTTGAAGGAAGAATTGTTTCAGCTCGAAGTTGATCAATTGCGCGGCACCATCTCCGGAGAAGAGTATGCTTCCGCCAAGCAGGCTCTGGCAGGAACAGTCGCGCGGGCTTTGGCGCGGTCCGGAGCCGGTGGAGACACCGAAAACTGAGTCCTACCGGTACGGTTCCTTCAAATACTTCCGCGCCGTTTGCGCCCACTGCGATGATCCATCTAACGCCACCACAGCGTTGTATTTCTTCACCGCCAGCTCGCGCTTCTGCTGCAAATCGTAAATCTCCCCCGCGTTCAATCCAGCCCGCTGCCGCAACTCCGGCGCAGTCTTCGGCGCTTCCTCCATCAGGTTGTAGCTCGTCAGCGCGCCCGCATCGTCCTTCATCGCTCTCTGCAAATCGCCCATGTGAATGGCCGACTGCTCGTAGCTGCCAAAAGGGAAGCGTCCTGCATGTCCCGCATCCCAAACTTTTTGGTACGCCGCCACCGCTTCCTTGTCGCGATGTGCGGCGCGCAGCAGGTCACCCTCTTCAATTGCCAAAATCACGTTCTGGGGAAACAACTGCACCAATCCGCGCACCAGCCCCAGCGCTTCGTCGAAGCGCCCTTCGCGGCGCAGAAACAGCGCCAGCAGGATCTTCGCGTCGATACTGGCCTCGCCTCCACCCTTCGACGCGGCATACAATTCTTCAATCCCGCGATCCCGGCTCCCGCTGAACCCAACCATTGACGCAGCCACCTTTACCGCCCAGGGTAGGCTGCCCACAACGTAATCGTGTGTTCCAACAATGAGCTTGGCATCCGTGTACGTCGGAGAAAGTTCCAACACACGTTCGTGATCGTGACGCGATCCTATCGCCGAGCGCAGCGCCGCAAACCACGAACGGTCGAGCAACCCCGTGTAGCTGGAAAGCATGCCGCGCGTCACGCCACGGGCGTAAAGAACGTCCACATCGTTCGCGTTCACACGCAGCCGCTCTTCCTCAAGCCGCGTTGCTTGTTCCAGCAACTCCTTAATCTTTTGCTTGGCCTCCGGAGTCGCTGCCCGCCGCGGCGTTCCCACAAAACTGTCGTTGGCGTAGTCCGCCGGATCGAGCGCCCCCATCCGGAACAACTCGCGGATCAAATAGGTATTGGCCAGGTTGTTGATGGTGAAGGGATCCTGCGAGCCTTGCGCCACTTTTCCCAAGTCCGCCAACGCCCTCTCGTAGTCCATGTTGTAAAAGCGCTCAAGTCCGCTGCGGGTTAGCGGGTCATTGGGGCGGAATACAGGAAGGCTCGCCGAAGAGTGAGGCAAGTCTGCCGCTGGAGCCCCCAACGCGAGCGCAGGCAAAATAATTCCCAACGCGCAGATGATGTGCAATCCCTTGCATATCGCGCCACAAAGCCGAATTCGAGCCACAGCCAGAAGCATTTGGCTCAGTATAACGGACCTGCTGTCTCTCTCCGCTGCCGCAAGAAAATGCACACACTTATTCTTTTGCATATCCAGCAAATCTGTCTTAGGATGACGACTGCCTAGCGGCAAGTCCGGCATCAACGATGCGCTTGAGCGGTTTCCCCAAACCGTCGGATTGGCCACTTGTAAATCCACACGTGAAAATGAGGTTTCTATGCGCCCAACCTTCGTCGTACTTCTGTTGCTTTGCGTCAACTTGTTCTCAACCCCCGCCAGTGCTTCGGGAAAGATTCCCATTCGAGGGGCTTCGCAGAATGGCCTCGATTCGGACGCTGCTTTTTGGAATCTGCTGGCTCCTACAGTGACTTTGCATTTGACCGCCGGGACCAAGACGGCGACTTACACTCGACAGATTGTTTGTCCAAATAAGGACGCAGTAAGCGGGTTGGGGACCAGTGGGGACCCAACGCAAACTGGTACTTGTTCATCGGGATCCTATATGTATATCTACCAGTTTACGTCCAATTCGCTCAATGCGAAGTTCACATTTCAACGTCTCGTGGGTTTTAAGGCGAATGCCACCGCTGCAAATTATGGAGCGATACTGTGTGACGATAATTCCGCGAACACCCTAACACTTTGTACGACGGCGACCGCTTCGCAATTGCCCAATATTACCTTCACGCAAGTTAACAGCAATACCGTTACTTTTGTGGTGCCGAACATCCCCGCTTTTCCCGCGGGAATCGGCAATCAGGGGCAAGGGCTTACGCTCTTCTTTATCACGACGCAGAGCACTGGGCTGCCCCTTCCATCTCCGACGGTGGGTATTCAGTAGCGGAGGGTTTGTAGAAGTCGCTAGCGCACTGTTTTGCGGGCTTCCTGTGCCTTCCGTGCTACCAGCAGGAAGCCTGACTGGCGGGCTTGTTCACTGAGCGTTTGTAAACTAGAGAGTGCCTCGGCTGCGCGTCCCGCTGCGCCGAGTGTCTTAGCTCGTGCTAACAGGGCATCAAATTCCAGCCTCTGCAACTTCAACGCGTGGGTACGCTGCAGGATGCTGCCAAGCTCTTGTAGAGCATCCTTGGCCTTTCCAGTATTTGTGTGCAGACGCGCGTCCGTAATCGCGAGGTGGATCACGGCGATCTGTTCTCGGGCTGCAAGTGCTTGTCCTTGCTTAATTTCATCCGCTGCCGGTCCAAGTTTGTTTTGAGCCATCAACGCTTGTGCGGCCACGTCATGGGCCGCCGTTTCCTGGCTGGCATCTCTGATTGAACGAAACTCTCCAGCGAGCCGCGGGGCTTCTGTCTCTGCCCGGCCAGCCCGTCCTTGTTCCAAAGTGAGTGCAGCCAGAGCCAGGCCGCTGTTCGCCATCGACCCCTTGTCGCCCATTTGCGTCGCGTTTTCCAAAGATTTCTGGTACATCTTTTCCGCGCCACTGATATCATCCCGGGCCACGAGGATGTCCCCCCCAACAATTTGCCCGACGACCGTATCTTTCCTGAGCCCCAGAAAGCGCGTCGCGGCAAGTCCCGTGTCCAGTTCCTCCTGTGCCGCGGCTAAGTTGCCGAGCTCAAGCGAAACAGCTGCCAGGTTGATCAACGCCTCGGCCGCCCCAGCCTGATCTCCGATCTCTCTTGCTGTTTGTAACGCTTCCTGTAGCGTCTTCTGCGCTTTCTCAAACTCCCCCTGAATCATTAGGTTCCCGGCGATACCATTTTGAGCCAGTAACCCGTCAGCCTTATCCCCAACGGCGGACGCGATCCCCAGCGCCTTCTCGTAGCTTTGAGTTGACCTCGAAAGATCTGTGTCAGCCACCGCATTGCCCAGGTTGATCAAAGCGCCTGCGATATCTTTCTGCGCGCCAGCTTGCTGCGCTAGCGAAAGTGCCTTCTCAAACATGGCCGTGGCCGGTCCCACATCCCCCTGATCCGCCAGAACATTAGCCACGCAAGTCAAGCTCTCCGCTTCCGCCCGAAGATTCCCGTCAGCCTTGAAGTCGTCTCCGGCTTTCTCGCCAGCCGCCTTGGCCTTCGCGAATTCGGCCAGATTCCGGAACGCCCAACACTGCTGCCGCAATCCCTGTGCTGCCAAAAAACGGGATCCAAGTCCCTGCGCTTTCCCCGTTGCTTTTTCTGCGACAGTTTGCGCCTGCTTGAAATCAGAGAGCGCCGACGCTGCATCCGACTCGACCAGATCAATACGCGGATCGTTCCGCGAAGGCTCCGTCAATTTGCGCAAGCTTGCTACAGTCCCAAGCGCATCCTGCCCCTTGCTGCCTGAAATCTGCGCCCCTGCCAGACTCAATCCGTACTCCAAATTGTCGGGGAAGAAATTGAACAGAGTGTTGTAACTCTTGATCGCCTGATCCCAGGTCGATGCGTAGCTGCGATACCGCCCTTCAATCACCAACCGCTCTTCTCGTGACAATGCTCCCGCCAGATCAAACGCCTTGGCTGATTCCTCCTGAGCTTTCGCATCGTAGCCCAAATCCGACCACGCCTCTGCCAGCGCCGATCGCACCAACGCATTCTTCGGATCCGCAGCCACAGCTCTCTGCAACAAATCCCGTGCTGCCTGTGCATCGTACTCGCGCAACTTCGCCAACCCTTCCGCGTATAAGCGCGCAGACTCGAGATTCACGGGTTGGCTGGCCCGCGCCTCAGCCGCCTGGCTCGGCGTGATTTCTCCCGCTCCGCACTTACTGCGCAGCTTCGCTCCCAACCGGCTGACGAGGTCCATCATCTGCAATTCCGGCGCGCTGTCGGAAACACTGGCAATGGTTTCTCCCGCGCGCGTGTCCTGGAGCCGCAAATCCACTCGTACCTGCCCGCCCAGATTAAAATACGAACCCAACACCACCAGATCAGTGTTCAAAGTCTGCCGAATCCGCGACAGCGTCTCCTCGCCCAGACTGTCAGTTTCTGGCAGCTTCATTTTGCTTTCCATCCGAGCGACATTCTCTCCCGGCACCGTGCGCAATTGCTCCCCCGCCGCCAGTTCCGTCGTCAGCGTCTCCGAAAGCGTCATCGACATCCATTGATCTTCCGGATGCCCTAAATTTCGGAAACCCAACACTGCAATGGAACGGCGCTGCTTTTCGCCGCCTATCCCCACGCTCCGTCCTAGATATTTCCAGCTCAGAACTCCCGCCACCACCAGCGCTAGCACAATCGCGACTGACGACCACTGTGCCGTCTTGCGCATCGTCGCCCGCTGCAGTTTTTGCGGCCGCTTAGGGTTGCCCACGCCTTCAGCGCACAGATTGAAAACATGGACGCGAACTCCATGTTTAACCTCGGCCTCTCCCAAATCCTTGAAGGCGCCACGCCACGTACTGTGCTGACTAAGCACTTCGGCGACGGCATTGGAAACAAGGATGTGTCCGGCATCGCCGCAGTCCATCACACGCTGGGCAATATTGATCCCGCCGCCCGCCACGTTCCGGTTGGCGTTAATGTCGTCCACCCGATATACCGGGCCGGAGTGAATACCCATGCGCAATGGAATCTCCGCATGCGACGCAAGCACGTGGGCAAGTTCGAGGGCGCAGCGAACCGGCCTTTCGGGATCACCGAAGAAAACCAGCGCCATCCCGTCCCCGGTGGGCAGGCGTACCAGCTGGTCTGCAGCCTGGGCGCGGGTAAATCCGGGCAGCGCACGCACTATGTCTTGGAGACGCCGGAGCACTTGCTCTTGCTGGTCAATCGCCAGACGGGAATATCCGACAATATCAACGAACAGAACGTGCGCGATTTCCAGGTGCTGAGCGCTCGACGGTGGTGCCTCTTCGGCCATGAGGAGTTGAGCCATGTTAGACGGGCAGGGAAGCAAGGTCAACGCAGGAGGCCGAAGTTAACCCAGCAGCCGGTACCAGAATGGCTATTCCCCCACATTGGAGAACCGGGGAAAATTGAGAGGTTGGCTTGTACATAGAGGCGAAAATGCAGCCCGACAGTAAAACTTGCCTCGTTGCCCGCCGACGCCCTCCCCAAGTGCTGCTGTAAGTGCAAGATAAAAATAGATTTAGTGGTCCGCCGGTTTGGCGGATGGCGTGCTTTCTTGCACTCCAAGGTCGTACTTGACTCTATATGCCTGACGTAGTCCGAAGCGCGCCGCAAGAATTTTGGCACTCCCCAGTCGTGGGAGCCACTCGCGTTCAGCCCTCCCCCGCTGGACTAGCCACCGTTTGCCCCGAGTGTAGTGCGGAGTATGTCCCGGGCGCGGCGTTTTGCCACGCCTGCGGCGAGACTCGCGGCGTGGCGTATACCGAAGGCTGGATTAGCCGATTTGAAATCAATAACTTACGGATATTTTTTGGACTAACTCTTCTGCCACTGGTGGCATTATTCCTTGGTCTAGCCTGTGCGGCCGCCGCCGTCCTGGCCGGCATCTTCTCCAATCCCCAGACAGTATTAGATTGGCAGGTCGTACAGTCCTGGCGCATGGAATGGCTCCTGGCCTCGGTAGCGTCCTTCGCAGCAGGAATTCTGCTCAAACGCCCGTCCTCTCGATAGTCAAGTTCCGCCTGCTCGATTTCGCATCATTTGCTATCAAGCCCAAACGAGCGTAGTCACCGAATCTCCCTTGAGGTTCACGTCCGCCAGCATTCCGCCTATCTGGACAGTCACGGTTCGCTCGGTGCCGGAATTGCTTAGCACGAGTACGCGTTGTCCATCGGGATTTTCCAAGCCCACATGGTCGACATCCGGCAGCGTGCTTTGCGAATCGAAGCGGCGCGCTCCCCTGCGAATGAAGCGGGAAAACTGCGCGAACGCCCAGAATTGCCCACTGCGGGTGACTTCTTTCGTCTGCGAGTGGATCGTGACCACACCGCCGCACGGAAACGGCCCGATATTTGGATGTCCGGTTTCGTCCAGAGCGAGATTCCATCCGGTAATTGAATCGCACCAGTTGCGTATGGCTGCGGTAAACGTGTGCCCCCACTTCGTCCAGTCGGTGAGATAGTCCGGGTTGGTGTAATCCGGTCCACCCTCTGTCAAATGCATGGCAACGTCGGGAAATGCCTCATGAACCTTGCTGATCATGTCTGGGGTGCCATAGTATCCGTGCCAGGCGACATCGCTGCAGTATTCGCGCACGCCCGGATCGTCGAGTTCGCAGGCCGCCCGCCCCCACAGGTTGTAGTTGTGGTCGAGTATCCAGATCTTTGTCGAGAGTCCGTTTTGCTTAAGTAATGGACCGAGTTGCTTGACGAACTTGATTTCATATTCCTGTGGCCAAATGCACGCCGGCATCCTCCCATCCTGGTCCGTATCCACTTCGTTTTGCGGAGTAACAGCTTGCACGGGCACGCCTTCGGCCGCATAGGCTTGCAGGAATTTCAGGAAGTATTGTGAGTAGGCGGGGATAAATTTTTGCCGCATGGAGCCGCCTAGCATCGACGCGCCAGCTTTCATCCAGCCCGGAGGGCTCCAGGGCGAGGAAAAAAGAAACAGATCGGGGTTCACCTTGCGAGCTTCCCGCAGTATCGGCAAAATGTATTCCCGATCGTGATCGATGGAGAACCGCGTCAGCTCGGGATCGGGGTCCCCGTCGTCGTAGCTATAGGATTTGGTGGAATAGTCACTCGATCCGATGCAGGTACGGCACACACTCAGGCCTAGCGCTGAGGGATGGAACATTTCGTGGAACAATTGTTCGCGTGCTGGAGCCGCGAGCCGGTTGAACGTGTAGCAGGCGGCATCCGTAAACGCGGCGCCAAAGCCCAGCATGGCCTGAAACTTCTTACCGGGATCGAGAACAATCCCCGCCTGGGCAGGCGTGCCAGGCCGCCACGAGAGCGCTTGCCCTTGCGCGCAACGTAGTTGCGGATCGGTGACCCATAAGTCGATTTTGCCGGCGGGTTGGGTGCCGCTGGATCGCGCAGATGTTCCCTGAATGGCATTGGTGGCGATTCCAGGCGTCGCGGTTGCGGCAAGCCCCATGGCGGACAACTTAAGGAACGATCGGCGGGTCGAATCAGTCGGCATCTGTAGTCTCCAAGTAAACGATAACCTGCCGGAGAAATATATCATCTGAGAGCGGGGAGCGTGCTCGTCCATGCCGGCACATTTCACCTCAGACCTAAGTGCTATATATATCCGGCTATACCCACAATGCCATCGTCCAGGACGGAGTGCTCGACGACGAACTCTGGTTCCTCCCCAAGCCCTTCTTACCGTCGGTCCTTGTCGCCAAGGTCAGAGAAGTTTTGGATGCGAACCCCGATAGCCCTGACAGCGAACGAGCGCAACAGAAAAACTCGTGAATCCGCGGAGTTCAGCGTTCACCACCACTTGCCTTGTTGCTCGACAAAATCGCACCTCGATCATTCTCACTTCGACTCCCACTTCAGTTCGACTCCGACTTTAGAGGGATTCCCAGAACCTGCGGGCAATTTAGTATCCCGTGAGCGCAGGCCGGAGGCTTGATGTCACAGGACGCAACAACACAGGATATGCCCTTCAAACTTTCGGTCATGCTCTGGACCGTATTCACAGAGTTACCGTTTGAGCAGCGGCTGAGGAAGGTAGCAGAAGCTGGCTACAGGTACATCCAACTTGTCGGAGAATACTTGAACTGGTCTGAAGATGACTATGTTCGGGCGAATGCGATCCGCAAAGAGCTTGGCATCCGCTTCGATGCCACGGCTGGATTGAAGCACTTCCTCTGCAATCCACGCGACCGCGACGCGATGCTTACTGACCTTCGCGAGGCACTTGTTTCGATGGAGAAACTGGAGTGCTCCGGCATAATTCTCCTCTCGGGCGAGGCTGTTCCTGGCATGACGCGCGAAGTCCAGCACCAGAGTTGTATCGACGGCCTAAAGGCAGCGGCCAAGCTTGTCGAAGGCAGGAAGATCGCAGGAGAACCAGTACGGCTCTTCCTGGAAACGATTGACCTCGAAGAGAATCCCAAATACTACCTGGCTACGGTCGAGGAGGCCTGCGACATTGTCAGAGCCGTGAACCATCCGCAAGTCCAGGTGCTTTACGATTTCTTTCACGAGCAAATTGCAGCAGGGAATTTGATCAAGAAATTGGAAGAAAATATCCAGCATGTTGGGGTGATCCACGTTGCGGACGTTCCCGGTCGGCATGAGCCCGGCACGGGTGAGATCAACTACCCAAACATGTTTCGCAAGCTCGCTGAGTTGAAATTCGACGGCGTGATTGCCATGGAGTTTCTTCCCACCGGCGATGGGGTGATGCAACTGCGTGCGGCCCGTGACATGGCTCTGGAGTGGGGGCGCTGGGAAAATGCAGGAAGCTAGGTGAGTGAAATGCTGAACGCAATTCGTGTCTGCCTCGCGTTATTTCTAGTATGGGCGTTCGCGTCCGCCGCCGAACCGCGAGCCATTCTCCTCTGGCCGAACGGCGCGCCCGGTTCGGAAGGGAAGAACTCGTCGGAGGAAGTCGTACGGCTGACTCCTGACGGCGAGCATATCGTCTCGAACATTCACCACCCTTCCATTACCCCGTATCTACCGGCGAAAGACAAATCTACTGGAGCTGCCGTCATCATCGTGCCCGGCGGGGGGCATCGCGAGCTGTGGATGGATCACGAAGGCTACCGTGTCGCCCAATGGCTCAGTGATCATGGTGTGGCAGCTTTCATGTTGAAATACCGCTTAGCGCAAGAGAAGAACTCGACCTACACAATCGAAGGGAATGAACTGGCGGACATTCAGCGGGCCATCCGCACGGTGCGGAGTCGTGCCGCAGAATGGGGAATCAATCGAGAGAACGTTGGAGTGATGGGCTTCTCGGCAGGCGGCGAATTGGCCGCGCTCGCCGCTACGCGATTCGACCTCGGCAACGCTGCGGCGACAGATAGCATCGAGCGCGTAAGCTCTAAGCCTGCGTTTCAGGCACTCCTTTATCCTGGCATTCCGCGCGGCATGATTTTCACCAAAGAGACACCGCCCGCATTTCTGGTTTGTGGAGAAGACGACCGGCCGGAGATCGCGCAAGGGCTTCCGGAACTGTACCTTGCGCTAAAACGGGCTGGCGTTTCGGCGGAGCTTCACGTTTACGCGGGCGTAGGGCACGGTTTTGGCATACGGGCGAGCAATCGGGCTCCTGTTTCCGCCTGGCCGGAGCTCTTTGTGGAATGGCTTGCCGAAGTTACAAGTGGACGAGACCACGCCGTAAGGCCGTGACGACCGCTTCCGTTCGATCACTCACGTTCAACCGCATGAGGATGGCGCTGACATGGCATTTGACCGTTGCTTCCGTAATGCCCAGCAAGTTAGCGATATCTTTGTTTTTCTTTCCGCTCATCAACAACTGCAAGACCTCCATCTCACGGGTACTCAAGTCCGAGTCCGGCATACGCGAGGCGAGAGTACGCGCGACTGGTGGCGGAACAAATCGTCTTCCAGCATGAACCTTCTGTAGAGCCTCGACTAAGACCTGATAGGGCATGCCCTTGATTACATAGCCTTGGGCGCCCGCTTCCAGAGCGCGATGAATGTCCACGTCTCCTTCATAGGTGGTGACCACAATGAAGCGCGCGTCCGAATAGCTTGAGCGGACCGCAGTTATGGCCTCCACTCCGCCAATTTTCCCCGGAAGCCTGAGATCCATGAGTGTTACGTCGGGCCGGTGACGTTGAAAGAGGAGGACGGATTCTTCCCCCGTTTCCGCTTGGGCGACCACAGTCATATCGGGCCGCGCGTTGATGATCGCCGTGATTCCGACGCGCATGAGTGGATGGTCATCCACTACCATCACCTTCATTTTCGTGATCTGGTTCACAGCGTCATCTCCGGTACCTGTTCCTGAGCAATGGCGGCTTTCCGCGGTACTTGGATCGACAACTCAGTTCCTTCCCCGACACGGCTTTTCAGGGCAAATTTGCCGCCGATTCGCTCTACCCGTTCCCTCATGCCGATCAGCCCGTAGTGTCCGGTTGTGGTGGAGGATAGCATTGTGGGATCAAATCCAGAACCGTCGTCGCGTACCTCTACGCTGCACCTGTCTTCTTCAAAGCAGATTCCGAGCTCGACCTTGTGGGGATGGCCGTGGCGCACTGAATTGTAGAGAGCTTCGCGCGCCACCATCAGAACTTCATGCACGGTGGATTGATCGAGCGCAAAGGGTTTGCCCGAGACGTGGCACGCAACCGGAACCCCAAACTCGTGACTGACGCGCTCCGCCATCCGTTCCAGCAATGGGCTAATATCCGTAACATCGGAATTCTGACGTAGATCCCATACAGCTTCCCTGGCTTCATCAATCGCGGAACGCAGATGCGTGCGGGCGCAATCAAGTAAGTCATTCTTTGCGTCCGGTTCTGCGTGTTCCATGCTGGAGTGCGCTTCCAGCAAAGCGGAAACGCTCACGCACCCCTGAATCAGCGTGTCGTGCATTTCCCGCGCAAGACGGCTGCGTTCGTCCAGTACAGCCTGGAAACGCGCCCGCAGTTGGCCCAGCCGAAACTGATAGGCTCCCCAGACCAATGCACCCAAGATGAGTACGCAAGACCCCAAAAACCAGGACGTTCGGTAGAAATGTGGCGTTTGCTCAATCTCCAGCGCCGCTTGCGCCACTTGTTCCGGATTGTTTAATTCAAACGAAGCAACACGGAACTGGTATTTGCCCGCAGGAAGATTAGTGTAGTAAGCCACGCGGGCCAATGATGCGTCGCTCCAAGTCTTGTCGAATCCCTCCAGCATGTAACGAAAGCGGACGCGCTCCTGCGATTGCAGGAGGACGACACCAAAATGAACTTCGAGCTTTGCGTTGTCCGGGCCCAGAGAAACCTTTCCATTGGGAGAAACTTGCCGGCCGTCAGCGACGACCTCATCGATCACGACTGGGGCCGGATTGGATGGTTTCGGCTGATCGACCGAGACGCGCACTGGCCCCCTGCTGCTGGGGAACCAGACTTCGCCTTGTGTGGTAAGTACGCCCGCCGGTTTCTCGCCTCCACACATCTGGATTGTCTCCAAACCGTCCGAAACGCCGTAGAGCGTGAGTGCCGCGCGCCGGGAGTGGTCGTCTGCAATCGCATCCAGCTCATGGCGATTGATGGCGGAGATCCCATTGGGGCCGCTCATCCACAGATTGTTCTTCCGGTCCTCTAAAAGCTCGTAAATGCCATTGCTCGCGAGGCCTTGGGTCGCGGTGTAGTGGGTGAGTTTTTCCGATCGCCAGCGGTACAGCCCGCCGGTACGCGTTCCAAACCACAGCCCACCGTCAGAGTCTTCATGAATGGCCCAGACTTTTTCGTTCTTAAGCGCCTCCGTGGCTCCGTCGCTCTCAAAATGGTCGCCGTGCAAGCGGCTTACACCCCGGTCAGTGCCAATCCAGATGTCCCCATTTCGGTCCTCGAGCATCGAGCGTGTGCTGAAATAGCACAGCCCATCGTGCATCTGAAAGTTGGCGATGCCCTGCGGCCGCCAGCGGCTTACGCCTTCGTCCGTGGCGATCCAGACGCTACCATCCCTGCCCTGCACAAATCCGCGAACAAAGTTATTGACCAGTCCTTCTTTGGTCGAGTAGTGAACAAGCTGCGAGCCTATTTGGCGGTATGCACCACGGCCTTCCGTGCCGATCCACAGCGCGCCTTCACGGTCGCGAAAAACATTGCGAATTCTTACTCCGGAAATACCAGGAAATTTATAAGGCATCACCTGCCCATTGTGATATCGGAACAGGTTTACAGCAGCAACCCACAGGTCGCCATTACGATCTTGGTAAACCGTTTCTGCGTCTGAATCCGCTGCATCCGGCAAAGTGACGGTTCGCACTGGAGTCTTGCTCATGCGAACCATCCCGCCTTGCGTTCCAATCCAAAGATTGTTCTCCACATCCTCAAATAGATTTAAGACGGTATTGCTCGGTAGTGCATTCGGCGCCGTGATTTCGGCAAAGCGGCCGTCTCGATACGTACGAAGCCCGTGTCCAATTGTGCCGATCCAAAGGGTGCCATCCAAAGTCTCGCGCAGAAAGCGGACGGTCCCGGTGACTCCAGATACGATCTCAAATTCCCTCCCAGGTTGAGCGCCGTGGGCCATCTTTTGCAGGCCAGAGACCGTGCCTACCCAAACGGTCCCGTCTCGTGTCTCGAGTACCGACTTGACCCGATTTTGGCTAGCTTCGCCGCCCAGGCGGTACTCGGTGGCCTGGCCGTTTTCCAAGCGAAACAGCCTGGAACCACCCACCCAGAGGCGGCCGCGACTGTCCTCATACATCCCGTGAACAGCAAGCGACGGCAGGTTGTCAGAGTTGTCTACTCGTTGTAGTCGCTCGCCATTGACCAGAAACAATCCATTGTCGGTTCCAACCCAAATCTTCCCAGTCCTATCCTGAACGATTGCACGGACAAAATTGTTGGTGAGTCCATCGCTGTTGGAGAAAGACCTAAAAACGCCGTTCCGGTAACGAAGAAGGCCGCCGCCTTCCATTCCGATCCAGAGGCTGTTGTCGCGCGACACCATCAAGCAAAAGACATTGTTCTCGCTGAAAGCGGGGGTGTTCTCGCGATCAAAGGTTAGGAACCTTTCGCCATCGAACCGAAGCAGCCCCCCGGTCGTGCCGATCCAAAGATACCTGTCCACGGTCTGAGCGAAGGCCTGAACCACTTGCTCCGGCAAACCATCCTGCATCTGCCACGTGCGCTCGGTGTAGCCCACGGAAGGGGCGTCCGCAACTGAGGCAGTGGGAAACAGGAGTAAGAAAAACAATCCCGCAGCAAGAGTGATGTGCAGAACGGTTTGTCTGGGCCTCGAGCCCCGGTCGGCGTGGTTCAACTCGGAGTGGCTAAACATGAAATGCCAGCAACTGGGTCTTCGCGTTGTCATGGGAACACAACAGTCCCCGCTCGTCGAGAATCCATCATACTTCCGATGCATTCGCATTCACAATCAGAGCTCGATATAAGCACTCTCTAACGTGCCGGAAGTTTCGATCCCTCGGCTGCTTCAACGGCTTGAGTGCCGAGATGCCAGTCTAGTGATTTCTCCGCGGCTACACTGCCAGTCGGACGTAGCAAAGCGAGATGTAGCTTCAGCGATTTCGCTCCAGTAGAATGTTCCCCGACATCAACCGACATCGCCTGGGCATCGCTCAAATCAGAAAATTGTTTTTCCCCGCTGGTCAGCAGTTTTCCGCCTTCATCGCACAGTTCCCATGTGAGCCTGTAGTCGTGAAGCGGGTAGAAAGGCAAATTCGTAGTGTTGTTGGGCTTGACCGTTACAGTGTAGGCAGACGGAAACCCTCCCGGCCCTTGAGTCCATTGAGCGTCAATGGCGGCTGGCGCATTCAATTCTTTCCACACATAATACGAAGGTTTGCGCTGACGGTATTCGTCCACAAGCCCGTGTTCGACATAGCCCTCCTCCCACCCGGGCCGGAGATTGCGGCGGGACTTGTAGTCCTGGTAGCACCATAAGATCGCGCCGGCAATCCAATCGCGCCGTGCCAGTTCCGGCATTTGGTCCTGAATGATTTTCATGCGCATCGGGTCCGCGTCTTCTGGATGCTTGGCAAAGATCCCCGCGAACCCAAACTCAGAGATAATGACCATTTTGCTGGGGAACATCCGGTCAACCTTGTCCAGGGATTCGGACAAAGCACCCGCGGGTCCATGCCAGCTGCCGAAATATTGATTCATCATGAGGAAGTCGGCGTCATTGGCAGCGGAGTCTTCCGCGCGTTTTAGTTTCGGAAGAGCATCTTCGGCAAAGCTCACAAAGCGATCAGGATCAATCTCGCGAATGAAGTCGCGCATAGCCCGGAAATAGCCAATTCCGCCGGGTGTCCCCGTGGCGCTCTCATTGCACACACTCCAGGCAAAGATGCTGGGATGATTGCCGGACTCCTCCACCATCTCGCGCACCTGTTGCTTGGCCAAAGCCAGCACAACGGGATCTTTCAGTTGCGCTTCACTGAATTGCCACACTGGAATTTCTGGGATCAACAAGATGCCATGCCGGTCCGCGTAGTCGAGGATGAAGGAGTTTTGCGGATAATGCACTGGCCGAGTCAGGGTGACTTGCAGCGCTTTCATGTCGTCATAATCTTGCAGCATGGTGCCGGACGTTTCAGCGAGCCCTTCCCAGGGGGAGCCTTCGTGTCGAGCAACTCCTGTGAGGCGCACACGTTCCCCGTTGACCAACAGATGACGATCTCGGATTTCAATCTTCCGCACGCCAAATGTATCGCTGTGCTCGTCCAGGACTTTCCCGTCGTGTCCCATGAGTTGGACAACCATGCGGTAGATACTGGGATGATCAATGCTCCACAGTTCCGGCTTGGAAAGCTTCAGTGGGATCGTCACCTCTGCTGTGCCGGGAGTCAGCACAGTCGGGTGGCTCTCATGCGCCGCAGGTTGGTTATCGGGACCGTAGGCGGTCGCAAGAACGGAGATTCTCGCCTCCTGCTTTAGATTGTTTTCCAAAAAGACGCGGTCCTGTACGACGGCCCCATCCTGATTGATCTGGCTGCGAATTTCTTGACGGTGAACTTGGATGGGACCGCCAAGTGTCAGCCATACATCACGCACGATGCCGCCGTAATCCCACCAGTCGTACCAGGCATCGTCCTTGCCCCTCATAGCTAAACCTGGAATCGTAGACGCGCCGATGCGGTTGTCCAACTCAACCGCCAGGAAATTGGTTTGCCGCAGGTGGGGCGTGATATCGAAGGCATAAGCCGTGTACCCACCTTCGTGTTTTCCAAGTTCCACGCCATTCAGCCAAACGCGCGCGGAATAGAATGTGGCACCGAAATGCAGTTTCACATGCAAGTCCGAAGACTGCATCGGCATTTCGAATGTCCGGAAGTACCACGCTTTGCCCAGATACCCATCGTGCCTGCCAAGGTTCCAGGTATGAGGAAGGTTGATCGAGTCAGCCCCGGAAGGGAGTTGCTTCTGCCATCCCGCAATCTCACCCTTTCCTTCGGGGTCGGTGCGAAACATCCAATCGTTGTTGAGATCCAACCGGGTTGCGGCAGCAACCGGAGCCGGGAAAACCAACAACAGGATTGCGCTCAGCACAATCGTTTTCATGACCCCTCTTCAGATAGTGAGCTTGAGCTGATGATGACTGGATACGCGAGAAGCGCACAGCTTGTAACCCGTGGTAGCGAACAATTCTAGACGGCACAAAGCAAACGCGAATCCAACGAAAGTAGGACCGGAGGTCGAGCGCCAGCTCTATGGAATCTCATAGGGGTATCGAGTTGAAAACATTTTTGACTGATCCTACTTTCGGCGGATTCATGTGTTTCAACGTTAAACATACAATCCACTGCGGCAGGGGATGCTGCGGAAAATGGCAAGAAGAAATTTGCAGTCTCGTCGATCCTGTTGTCGAAGGCTCTCAGATCTCGACCAGCAGCCGCCGAATTCAACGTTGAGATTGTGGGAGAAAGTTCAAATTCTTAGGAGGTCTTCGTGATGAAGACGAGCGCGCATTGCAAGTATGTCCAATTCTGCTTGCTGCTGTCGGTGGTGGTGTTGGCCCAGTTCGCGGTAGGACAAAACGCGAACACCGGGGAAATCAAAGGGCTGGTACTGGACCCGTCAGGCGCGGCCATCGAAGGGGCCACGGTCACAATCACCAACGTGGAGACCGGAGTTAGCATCGTCACCAACACAAATTCGGCCGGCCTGTATGATGCGCCTTCAGTTCCGTCGGGCAGCTATACAATCTCGTTCGCGAAACCAGGGTTCAAGGACCTCGTTCGCAAAGGTGTGACTCTCGAAGTAAAAACTATCGCGGTCGATGCCGCGCTGCAAGTGGGCAACACGACAGAAACTGTCACCGTCACTGCGGAAGTCCCATTACTACAGACAGAAACCTCTGATCAATACGTCAACTTCAGCACCAAAGAAGTGCTGGACGCCCCCATAGTAGGGGGAATCTGGTTTTCTGAATTGACCAAGACACTGCCCGGAGTTGGTGGAGGCGGAGGGAGGAATGCATCCGGAGGGGAAGGTGTGGCTGTCAACGGGACGCAGTCCTACACAGCCAATTTCCAGATCGAGGGTTCGGCCGGAACCGATCCGAGAGACGTGAACGCGAGCGATAATTTCGTTCCGATCGACGCCATTGGGGAAGTCAGCGTCAATACTGCCAACGCTGGTGCGCAGAGCGGGAATAGCCTGTTGTCACTAAATGTCAATCTAAAGAGTGGAACAAATCGTTGGCATGGTTCGCTATATGAGTTCATCCAGAACGATGTGTTCGAGTCAAAGAACTTTTTCAATACCGGCAAGAAAGCGCCTGTTCGCTGGAATGAATATGGCGGGAGCATAGGCGGACCTATCGTCAAGGACAAGCTGTTTTTTTACTTCACATATCAGCGAAACCCTGTGAATGCCGGTGCTTTTTACCAGACGACGGTCCCAACGGACGCGATGCGCAACGGCGATTTTTCTAATCCCGCTTTCACGGCGACCATTTACGATAAGAGCAGCTGTTCGGGCAACTGCGCACGGACGCCGCTCAATGGCGGATCGAACGTTCTTCTTTCCACTCAGATAGACCCCGTAGCGGCCGCCATTCTCAAATACATACCTCCTGCGACCGACAAGACCAAATTCACAAACAATTTCAGCGCGGTCGTTGCCACTCCGAGCGTCGGACAATGGTATGTCGGAAAAATTGATTATCAGCTCTCCAAGAATCATCGGCTTTCGGGGTCGATCTTCGAATACCCCATAACCCTTACGTTTAACCCAGATGCTTTATGCGGCTTGGGTTTCGACTGCACAACCTCTACTCCTAACAATCGCAACCAATCAGCTCGGATCACGGAAACATGGACAATCAATTCGACGGCGATCAATGAATTCCGAGCGGGCGCCCTGCGGGAGCACGATCAGTACGCTCCCAAGACGTTCGGCAAGGGCTTTCTGACAAAACTTGGCATTCAACCCACGTATGGCACAAATGCGCCCGCAGATGTCTTCCCGAACATCACCATCAACGGCAATGGTTCAGGGGTCGCTAACAACACTTTCATTGGCGGCGGTGTGCACGCGAACTTGGTCGAGGATGTGTTAACTGCGTCGGACGTCCTAACGCTGGTTCGTGGTAGGCACACGCTTAAGCTAGGAGGTCAGCTTGACAGGCAGTTTCAGCACGACACCACTTGGGGCGACTCCTCGTCCGGAGATTTTACTTTCAACGGCGTTGGAACCAATAGTGGAACGTCCCTTGATCCTCGTGCCGGAGGAAGCACATCGCCGGGCATTCCTTTTGCCGATTTCTTGCTGGGAAATGTAGGGACATGGAACATCTTCAACGGGACTCCGACCGATATTGCAACGTGGATCACGGCAGGCTTTGTGAACGACGATTTCAAACTTACCCGCCGCCTCACTTTGAATCTGGGCCTTCGCTATCAGCACCAAACCGGTTGGGCCGTCGCCGGCAACGCGTTTGGAAACTTCGATCCCAACCTTCCGAACCCTGGGTCTTTTCCTCCCGGCGCTTTGGGAGCTCTTCGGTATGGTGGAACTAATGGCAACAACACCATTGAACCTGGCGTCAATTCATGGTCGCCTAGACTCGGCTTTGCCTGGTCACCGCGGGATAAGTGGTCTCTCCGTGGCAGCTATGGCATCTTCCAAATCCAACGAGGCTCAGAGCTTTACGCCCACGACAATTTTCCTGCTACGTTGGGATTGGGATTAACACCGCATGGTTCCATATTCCCAGACTCATCGCTCAACACGGTCGCTTTCCAATTGCAGACTGGGCCGCCTCCAGGGTCGGTCGTTTTTCCCACACCATCAACTCTCACTCCAGACCAATTTAATTTCAAGCAAGTCGCGTACTATGCGCCGAAACTGCCGCTTCAATATATTCAGCAATACCTGTTGAGCGTCCAGCGCGAATTGCCATTGACCCATTTGCTGGAGGTGAGTTACGTTCACACCAAAGGCACACACCTGAACTTTGCCCGGGACCTCAACCAGGTGCCCGCAAGTGATTTATTGAACCCATTCAACACCGGTAACTTCAGCCCTTTCCGGCCATACAAACAGTACACCAGCATTCTGGCGCATGATTTTGATGGATGGTCAAACTACAACGCGCTGCAGGTGCGGGTTATCAAACGGCTGACCCATGGCTTGTCCTATCAGTTCAACTACTCCTGGTCCAAGCTTATGGATACAGGTACAAGCTCGGGACACGACCAGAGTTTGGATTTTTGGCAGAATGCCAATGATCCTCGGGCGAACTACGGCTTGTCCCAGCTAGATGCTACTCACAATTTCAACGGATCGGTAAGCTATGAGCTTCCCTTCGGTGAAGGGCGGATGTTCCCTGCGCATGGCATCCTGAATCAGGTTGTTGGTGGCTGGCGACTTACCAGCGTTATTCAGGCACATTCCGGGGCGCCCTTTACGCCTGTCCTATCGGCATCAAACCAAACTGACTCAACGGGATCGGCTAGCTGCTTCTGTGGATACGCACAACTGCCGGACCGGACAGGCAGCGGCAAATCGTCGCATCCGACACTTGCCCATTGGTTTGACGCTTCAGCCTTCTCAGTACCAGCGTTTATGACAAGTGGAAATAGTGACTATTTCACATTTGGCAACTCGGGAAGGAATATCTTGCGCGGACCTAGATTTGTGAACACGGACCTGAGTTTGGGCAAGAAATTCCGCATCAGGGAGAGCATGGGATTGGAAGTCCGGGCGGACGCATACAACATTTTCAATCACCCACAATTTGCCAACCCAAACAACGCGGTCCAGTTTGATAAGGACCCGGTAACAGGCGTTTACAAGTTGAGAGATCCAGCAACGTCAACTACCGGCCAAATTACTAGCGCCAACAATGGCGGACCGGGCCGCATATTCCAAATGGGAGCTCGATTTAGCTTCTGAGTGAAGAGAGTGTTAACGCTGGGTTCTGGAGCGACGTCTGTACCGTCGACTTCCGGCCCCAGCGCTGCTTTACAAGCCGCCGGCCGCGAAACTTACTGTGCAAGTACGTAGAATTGGTAATGCGATTTTCCATCGAAGTACTTGCCAGAATGCAAATGTACCGTGCTCGAACCAGAAGCAAACATCTGGTTCTTCTTGGTCTTGTCGTCATTGGGTTCCTTCAGGTCTCGGTTGCA
>Ga0210384_10002406_pt1 | contig 22865 bp, 17 predicted proteins | sample IncBWH2MmetaG_FD_160574 | JGI IMG/M metagenome (GOLD analysis project Ga0210384, IMG submission 160574) | Forest soil microbial communities from Barre Woods Harvard Forest LTER site, Petersham, Massachusetts, United States - Inc-BW-H-2-M | ecosystem: Environmental > Terrestrial > Soil >...
GCAGATATTCATCAATGGTCGGAGGCGTGTAGGGTGTGGTCATGAAAAAAGTTCAAAGCGAGACGAATCCCGCGATGTTCATCAAGTTTCATCTCTTCGATGGACGCACGAAGTGTGAGTTCGCTTTTAAAAGTACCTCGCTAGCTGCGTATTTTACACGTCAATCAGAGCGCCATCTCTTGTCCGCTTGAGTTTTCGTTCCAGGCGCCGCCGGAGCCAGCGGGTTGCATGAAAAACCGGTGCTTTGACGCAGGCCACGGTCAAGCCGAGACGGTGAGCGGTCTCCTCGTTCGTGAGTACTTGAAATTCGCGGAGTACAACGACAGTTCGCAAGTTCTTCCGGAGATCTGAAATCCCTGGGATAAGGGTGGCACGAAGTTCGTTTGCTGCCACAGTTTGTTCCGGGGTTGAGGCACCATCCGTAAGATTCGGCCCGAAAGGACTCTCAGCGTCACCGTAGCTGCTGTGTGAGATTGGTATGTTCGCACACCTTTGAAGGAGGAGTATCAGCGCTTCATTGATGGCTATACGAGTCACCCAGGTTGAAAACCTTTAAACGAAATACTGTGACGAGGTCGCGTCGACAACATGGTGGGCCGACGGCACTGTTGAAGCGGTATCAGATGCTACGTCGACCGGGGTTGGCGAGCTTGACGATCTTCCGGTCGCAACCGCAGTAAGCCAGTGAAGCGTTCACTGCAGACCGATTTCTGGACGCCAAGGTAAGGCCAGGTCACTCGCTACTTTAGGCCGGGACAGACGAAACCGCCAGAGTTTACATTTTACTCGCCGATTTAACGTGAAATCCCGTAAGCCGACTTCCAAGCAATACCTCAGACTGCCTTTCTTGCTCGCTTAGCGGGCACGTTCGCCAACAGCACGGCCAGTCCCTCTGCTGGCGTTGGATGTGTGAAGATGGCGTCCCTTAAAGTTGTGTATGGCAAGCCACCCAGCATCGCAGTCTGAACGACAGCTAGAAATTCACTGGCCTCGGTCCCGAAAGACTGTCAATCCCAGGACGTGATCAGTCTCTGCCGCGATCAATAGCTTGATAAAGCCTCGGAGTTCAGAGAGCGTTCGCATCCGTAGGACCGAAGACATGGGGATTTCTGCCGGCAGGTGACCTTACTCGATGGGTACGGAAGCATCTTTCCGAATTGTGACACCTTCCTGGACGAATGGGCGACGTGGATTACTTCCAGTTGCCCGTCAGAACGAAGGCGGCCATGCGGCGGACGCTATGCGGGAGGCGAACGGAACAACGGTTGCTTGTTGTCCGACTATCTCGATACCGAATAACTCGCTGTCATACAGATCAAAAACTAATCCGTGCGGCCAATTGAAACGCCCGCGGTCCGCCGGAACCAAAGACCTGGGTGACACGGCTTTTAGGTTGTCCGAAGCCTCGGCCTAGTAGATTGCCGCTGCGCCCAGAAAGGTTCGAAATGTTGAATAAATTGAACACTTCGCCGATCAGCACCAAATGCATGCGCTCGCCGAGCGGAAAGTTGCGGCCCAGGCGCAAGTCCTGAGTCACAAGAGGATCGCCGAACTCAAAATGAGCTGGCAGCGTCACCAGGGGAATCAAAGCCCCATGCGAGTCCATCTTGCCGGCATAGATCCTATTGAACAAATCCACCAAACGTCGCAAATCCGCCTTCCCCAGTCCGCGATTAAATTCGTTAACTGTAGTACCAGGAAGCAGATCGCCCAAGGTTCCGTCCCCGTTGAAGTCTAATCTATCAAGAAAAACGGAAAATGGAGGTCTAGAAACATAGGTTGTGAATATTCCCAGCTCGAACCGTCGGGGGAGTTGGACCAGGCTAGAGCCATTTAGAATATGGCGGTAGTCTGTGTTGAGGGGCCCATAATTTGACAACGGATTATCGTTGTCAAATCCTACGCCGAAACCATTCCCCTGGCTGCTCGAATAAGCGTACGAGCCGAGCAACTGCCATCCGCGCGAGAACCGTTTCTCAGCTCGGACAAGCAGTCCGCGATAATTTCCGCTCCCGATGCCGGTGGTTAGATATATAGGTCCCGATGAACACAGGGCTCTTGGATCGCTGCGTTCCGCGTCGGTACACGGGTGAAGCACAGGACCGCGGGCACTGAAAAAATGATTCACATCGATCAGCTGTGGGTAGCTCCCGCCAATATGCGAGAAATGGCGATCCACAAAATCCACGTTGATAACGAAATCGCGCGCAATCTCTCGTTGCACTCCGAGGCTGACATTCGTCGACGAGGAGTTCGGCATGTGAGTATCCACCACCGAACCCTGCTTATCGACTTCGATATTGGTTATTGAGAAATCTGTGTTGTTTGGATTTCCCCGCTGTGCCGCAAGGCTTGCGCGTATAGTTGAGAGCGCCTCCATAAGAGACTTCCCGGTAAACGCCGTCGGCGAGAAAAATTGCAACAGAGTGCCTTGGGGCACGCCGGGAACGCTGGTTAGCGGGTTGGGAATGCCGCCGCTGTTGTAGGAGCCACGACCCACGCCGCGCGGCCCGAGCGAGACTCGTTCATCGTCCAAAATCCCAAAAGCTGTCTGGAAATCGTAGTACATGCCGGCGCCACCGCGGACCACTGTCTTTCCATCTTTCCATGGAGTCCAGGCGAATCCGGCCGCAGGGGAGAAGTTCTTCCAATTCTTATGGGTGGGAGCGAGGTTTGCCGTACCCAATATAGGCGCCAAATAGGAGGGCTTACGCAAGTCATAGTTGAGGGGGGTGTCAAAGTTCCAGCCAAGGCCGTAGCTTATGGTCAACTGAGGATGCAGATGCCACGCATCCTGCGCGAAGAGATGAACGAGATAAGCAATGCGGGCTTTCCCGAAACCCGCCTGGGGCACATGAGGGTTTCCGATACCCACCGTAAAGTTTTGAAGGGGTAGCTGAAGAATGTCCGAGAGAGTCAGAAATGATGAGGGCAACGGGAGGCGCTTATCAGGAGGCTGAAAGGTATTAAATTCTTGGACCTGTTCCGGAGAAAACAAGCTCATTGTCACGGGCTGATCAGCGGTGTCCGTGCGACCGCCTCGGGTTGTCTCCCAATCCCCACCGAACCGGATGCTATGGGTAGCTTTTTGCCATGCGGCAATGTCGTTGAGATGATAGCGCCGGCCGAGGACAACCGTTGTTGTCGAAGTTCCGATGAATAACTCCGAATCGGTCACATTGATTCCCGGAGCGCCGATGCCGAGACACCCAGGGCAATCGGCTTCTGTGGGAGCCTGTTCGGCGGAACTGACAAAAAAATAGGAGAAACGAAAGTCGTTGACCCACTTGGAGCCAAACTGTGAGGTCAATCCCAAGATGCTCTGGTCCGTCCACTCGGGTTGCCTGGTCCATGCCGAAGGATAAGCAAGAGCGCCAACTCCGTTTACCGTGGTCGGCGCGTAGGAAATGCCGCCTTCATGAGACTGTCTAACGAACAGTGAGTTTGTCTGATTAATCCTCCAGTCTATTCGCACGCTGAACTCGTTAACCTGCGTCGGGCTCGGCGTGATGCGGCTCAAAGGGGAAAACTCCGGAGTGAGTAATTCTGTACTGACCACACCGCGCTGGTCGTTTCGCTCGAAGGTGCCGAAGACAAACAAATGATCCTTGCGAATGGGACCACCGACGACCATGCCGTACTGCTGGCGCTGGAAAAACGGATCAGGATTGAATGGGTCTCGCTTCAAAGCGGGATAAGCTGACAGAGAATGGTCGCGGAAAAAATAGAATCCAGAACCATGCCATTGATCACCCCCGGAACGGGTAGCCACATTTATGGAGCCACTGGCAGTCATACCAGTGGAGAGATCGAAGTTGACAGTCGAGACTTGGAATTCCTGCACCACTTCCTGGGAAAAGCCCATGGCAGTGCCGCCGTTCCCAATTTGCATAATGCTGCCACCGTCAACCGTAACGCGCGTTCCTCGGCCATTGTTGCCGCCGGCAGGTGTGGCTAGCAATGGGACGAAGGTGCGATTATTACTTCCCCTGCTTGGTTGCAGGGCGCCCGGCTCCAGCTTGGCCAATTCCAGAAAATCGCGGCCGTTCAGGGGCAATCCTTCGATTTGAGACTCTGTCGTGACCCCGCTGATATCGTAGGCGTCGTGGTGCATTTGCGGCGTCGCGCCGGCAACCGTAGTAGTTTGCGACGAAGGACCAATGCGCAAGACAGCATCAACTTTGGTAGTGCTCCCGGCCTCGACGATAGCGTCGCGGAGCAATCGCTGAAATCCCGGCGCCTCGATGGCCACCTCATAAACTCCCGGCTGGAGCGATGGTGCTGTGTATTCACCCTCCGCCGTGGTTTCAAGCACGCGTTGCTGGCCATCTTCATGCTTTGAAATTACAACACGCGCACGAGGAATTGACGCTTCTGTTGCGTCGGTAATACGGCCAGCGATGATGCCGGTTGGAACCTGTGCGTTCACTGGCCTGCAGAGGATCATTCGAACGGCAAGGACTGCGACTATTGCGAGTCTGCGACTCATGTCGATTCCCAATGCCAACCGCGCAAAATTCAACAAGAATGGTTCGAGGCTCTGACTTGAATCAGATGGCAATTATTGGCGGCTATTTTACGCAAAGACGAAGAAATACGCATGCGAGCAGGTCTGGCGTCTCCGCTATTTCTCAATGATTCTGATGGCGCTGTTTGTTGTGCCCGCATCTGTATCCATGCCCACGGCCTTCGAAGGAGAGATGAGATAAAAGACCCAATTCGAAGGCGAACCCGAAGTGGGCGTGATCGTCATCATAGCTCGGCCGTTTCCATCGACCGAATAACTTCCAGAGAAACGTGAGTCGCTGCCGCAAATGCAATCGGAAGTTCCTAGCAGGCTGCCGGATCCGGTGGCACTCATCACGCCGGAGGCAGGACTAAACGCCCAATTGAACGGCCATGGCAGCGTTCCTAAGGCAAAGTTCCCCGACATCGAGGCATCATTAAAGGGCCCTCCGCTTTGTGGTTCGAACTTTCCCTCGTTGAAGCCATTTGTATCAATAGTGAACCCTCTCCCAGGGCTCGCCAGATAGAAAGATTGCTGGACACCGCCTAGCGCAATCGTGCCACGGCCAAGGCCATCCGTGTCGACCGCATAGGTTCCGTTGAAGGTCTGATCGGAAGTGATCACACCGCTTTGATTTTGATCTTTGATGCCGGTCACATTGCCGCTTCCATCAAAGGTCTCCTGACCCACCGCCACGCTACCACCTGTCGCTGTGCCTTTCCCAGCCGCGGTCAGGTTAAACACTGCTGGGCCATTCAGCGATGCCGTGGTAAAGGGTCCCCCAGACTGTTGCAAGACTTCACCGCTAATTCCGCCCTTGAACGTGCATATCCCACTTTGGCATGTGTCTGTCTCGATGAAGAGCAGTTCATTTGCTGACACAACATAGAAGGTGAAGTTAGAGAAGGCTGGGTCCTGGGCAGTGAAAGTGAACACTGCGGTGCCTCGTCCATTTCCAGATACTTGGTAGACTCCTGAAAATGGCAAGCGTAAACCAGCGGAGACGGTGCCCGACCCGCTTTCAGTCAGCCCTAAACCGTAAACATCGGTCAGGCCCGCACTCAGAGAGCCGCCACTGGCAGTAAACCTTCCGATTGCATTCAGAGGGAATCCGCTGCCGGCAGTTCCAGAAAGACCGAAAGCGTAGCCTCCAGTGATTGCCGCCGTGGAGAAAGCCGTCGGATCTTGCTTGGCGAGAATCCCAGTGGCCCATATTTGTTCATTGTCGAGCTCAATCATGCGGCCTCTGGTTGCGATACCACCGTTGAACGAGCCTAAAGAGAATGAGAATGTCTGGCCGAAGCCCGACGAAAACACGCGCGGACTACTCACCGTTATGGTCATACTTCCGCGGTTGTCGGAGCCGACCGAATAGGTGCCAGTGAACGTGAGATTCGTGGCCACGAAAATGGCGCTGCTGAAATTGTAGTCTGCAACGCCCTGGGAAATGTTTCCTTGCCCGTCGGCTGTAAAACTCCCAGCCATGGCCACATTCCCGTCGCCATCGTATCCGCCGAGCAGAAACGCATACTGACCGCTCAACTTGGAATTATCAGGATTGCTGCCAAGCATGACCGTAGCCGATCCCGATACAGATGAATCCGCTACCGAGGTCGCCGTAACGGACACCAAGGCAGGATTGGGGGCAGTTGAAGGCGCCGTATATTTTCCCGTGGAATCGATTGTTCCGCAGCTCGCTCCGTTACATCCACTGCCAGAGACGCTCCAGGAGACAACTGGAACCGTACCGAAGGGATCTCCGGTTGCCATGAATTGCTGGATCCCACTAATGGGAACGATTGCCGTGACGGGTGAAACTGCGATGCCTGTCGGTGCCGGAGTCACAAAGACTACCGCAGTGGCCGTTTTGCTGGGGTCGGCCACAGATGTTGCCACGATGTACAGACCGGGAGCATCGTGGGCGGTCGACGGCGCAGTGTACTTCCCGGTCGCGTCAATCGTCCCGCACCCAGCTCCAGTGCAATTGCTGCCTGGGCTGGGCAACGCTGCCCAGGTGACCCCTTTGTTCATCGGATCGTTCTGAACCGTCGCCGTGAATTGAGTACTGTGTCCAACCTGCACCGACGCCGTTTGTGGAGAGATGCTGACCGCGATCGCTCCAAGCGGGTCGGGCGGAGGACTGTTACCTGCGGGCGCCGCTCCGCCTCCACATCCGGCGAGGAGCACAACACTCAAAATTCCCAAGATTACGAGCCTTCTTACTAACGCGGTTCTACAGTTCATAGCGAGCTCTTGCTTGGTTGCTCTGCGTCGTCAGCGGCTCTGGATTAGCTGTGTCGTGTTCGCAGGCAAGCCCCACCGACTCATTCCGCCTTAAGGTTAGCGTGCCGTTAGTTTTCACGATCTCGGCGACTGCGAATCTTCTTCATGACTCCGTAGACATCATTCGCATCCGACAGGCTGAGGATGAAGAGTTCATTACCGCCGTCGACGACCACTGCGTGGGCAAAAACACTCCCGTCAGGCATAAGAAATCTTGCTGCACAATCAGGATCGACTTCATAAGGACCCGTCAGCGCGGGATCCGTGAAAAGATCCTGCGTGGTTATTCCATTCTTACGTATGGTTTGTCGCGCGGTAGCAACAGCGCCAGTGCCGTCGAAAGTGGCAATCCCCACGGCGGCCAAAGGGCCGGCGGATGTTATCCCGGTCCTGAAAAAGCCGTAGGCGCCATTTAGGGTGGCAACCGAGCAGGCTTCCGCGTCTTTCGGCACCTGTGCGTGCACGGTGGCGACGACCCCTGACCGGCCTCCGCGGAAGATCGGCACGCCGAGCAAAAGACTGGCAATCAATCCAACGAGCGCTACTCCTCTAACGTATCGTTTCATTGTTTCCTCCTTTTTTATTCTTGTTTAGGCCTAAAGTGTGGGTGAGTGATGCCCACTCTCACCTGAAGTCGCCGTTGTCATCTTCGGGATCTTCCATCTCCACGCGCTCGAGCGGTTGGAAGAATTCGCGCCGAACCTGCCGAGCAACCCTTCGGCCGAGCAGCGCTCCCTGCACAATCGAGTGGTGAAAATGCATGCCTCCGTAAATTCGTGCGGCCTCCACCTCGTGTAGCAGGTCTTTGGTGCTGCTGAAGGTGTGAGTAGCGGTGACGGAGCCTCCGCCTAGCGCCGCTGGAACCGCATAGGTTGCAGTTACTGACAGCGGCACATTAGCTGTGCCAAAGTACCCCGCAACAATTGCAGACACCGCGCCGGTCGCGCAGCCGTGCGCAGCGGGGTATTCCGGATGATTTGGTGTAACGGCTAACGGTGTCCAACCGGGGTCGCCGGTCAAGTTCGGGTTGCCGCCGGCGGCGCGAATCGCTGTAACTGGTCGCCAAAAACTGAAGTGATATTTTGCGTCCATGCATCCGATAAAGGCATCGGCGTAGCCGGTCCAGACCATGGCGTACAGACGAGCGGTTTGGAGCGGGTCAAGGCCGAAACTACTAACAAGGTTCTGCAGCATGGTGATGAATGGCGGCCCCGGATTCGGCGTCCAAAACAGGCCGATAACCGTTTGCTCTGCGCTCCGCGGGCTGTTGCTCAGCGAGCCCCAGAGCTTCGTTCGTTTGAAGTCATCGATCCATTCCTCGCTGTCCAGCGCAGTAGGGCCTTCTTCCGGCCGGAACTGTGACGCATTTGTCATCGTGAACGGTGTCATGCTGGCAATCCACGGCGTTTGCGCGGGCAAAAAGGCCGGAGGCGTCGGCTCGTACACGCCCGGGCCGCTTCCATATGAGTAAGTGCACGGCGTTGCCTGGTATATGCCAGGCCCGCTCCCGTGCGCGTACGTGCAAGCACCATTAACGCCGTCTCCTGCTCGCAGCTTAATGAAGGCCGCGGCGGCTGCGTGCCCAACGGCCATGCCGTCGTTTTTGGCCTCGATACTGTCCGGCAAATTGGCCAGATACGCTTCGTAGGTGCTGTCCAGGGAATCCGCTGCTTTGGGGAAGTAGCTGACCAGGACATCATGCGCAGCGGTAGCCACCGCGGCACCTTCGGAACTCTCTGGCGAGGCGTAAGGTTGGATTCCGCCGTACGCACGAAAGCCTGGATGGATGGCATTGACGCTATCAAAAACGGCTAGATTGACGTAGGCGAGATAAATGCCAGTCATCCCTGCCGTTGGAGTTATGCCCGCCGTACTCACTGTGCTGGTTATGGTCTTGACTGCGATGTTGTTCCAATCCACGACTGCGTTCTGCGAAAGCGCCGGCTTTCCGCATACACACATCGCAACCGTCACTACGGCAAGGCGACTCACCAATTTCATGACTTTTCTCCTGATCTATGGTGCGGACTTGTTGCTTCGCGGCCACTTTCAGTCGGACTGAACAGCGGGAGCAATAGACAGCTCATAGCGGACAAATGGAATGATTCTGACGATGCAAACCATTGGAGCGAGCGGAGTTATGGCGGGAAGTGACGCAGTTACAGGGTTTCCTTATTAACGGTAAGTGATATGCTCTCCGCCGTCCGAGGTGGCGCGCGATGTCAGTCCAGGCCCGAAGGGTTCGTTTCGGCGCATTTGAGGTGGATCTGGGGAGCGGCGAGCTCCGTAAGCATGGCGTGAAGATCAAGCTACAGGACCAGCCTTTCCAGATTCTGGCGCTGCTTTTGGAACGGCCTGGTGAGGTCGTGACGCGAGATGAGCTACAACACAAACTCTGGGCTGCCGACACCTTCGTGGATTTCGACACTGGCCTGAACACGGCGATCAAGAGATTACGGGATGCCCTGGGCGACTCGGCTGAGAGCCCGCGCTTTGTCGAGACACTTCCTCGAAGAGGTTACCGGCTCATCGCTTCAGTGGAGCGCATCGATTTGCTCGCGCACACTGAACGTTCACCCGAACAGCGGACAAGGCTAGGAGCAGTGCTCCAACCGGGGAAGCTCTGGGTTGCTCTTGGTGTAGTTGCCGCAGTTCTGGCCCTGCTCCTCAGCCTCAATCTCGGCGGATTGCGACAACGATTTCTGAGAACAAGTGCCGCGGCAAAAGTACCATCCATTGCGGTTCTGCCTCTCGAGAATCTCAGCGGCGATCCCGCACAGGAATATTTCGTCGATGGTATGACTGAAGCCCTCATAACTGACTTGGGCAAGATCGGGGAACTACGCGTGATCTCGCGGACATCGGTGATGCGGTACAAGAGCACCAAGAAACCGCTGCGTGAGATCGCTAGCGAATTGCAGGTCGATGCGTTCGTGGAAGGTACGGTAGTGCGGTCCGGCGATCGGGTGCGAATCACTGCGAATCTTGTTCAGGCCTCGCCAGAAAAGCACCTATGGGCCGACAGTTTCGAGAGAGATCTGCGTAGTGTCCTCGCATTGCAGGATGATGTTTCACGCGCGATCGCGAATGGGATTCGAGTCAGACTCACGCCGCAAGAGCAGGCGCGCCTTGGGAGCGCGCACCAGGTAAATCCTGAGGCCTACGAGGCTTATCTAGAAGGCCGATACTTCATGCAGAAGTTCTACCCTCGCGAGGCCGGAAGGATTAGGGAATATTTTGAGCTCGCGATCAAAGAGGACCCGGCTTGGGCGTTGCCCTACTCTGGCTTGGCCGAAGTCCATGCGATTGCCGGTTCCAATCTTGCCATACCCAATGAAGAGTGTCAGAGGGCGAAAGCCCTGGCATTGGAGTCGTTAAGCAGGGACAGCGCAGCTGCTGAGAGTCACACGATCCTTGCAGACGTGGAGCACTTTTGTGAGTGGAATTGGCTGGGTGCAGAGAAGGAGGCCAGGCAGGCGATTGAACTTAATCCGAACTTTGCCGGGGCGCATAGTTCACGCGGGCGGTACTTGTTGGTTTTGGATCGGACCGACGAGGCGCTTGCGGAGACGAAACGCGCGGTCCAGCTTGATCCCCTCTCCTTCCGCATAAGATGGGACCGCTGGTTGTCTCTCTACATGGTCGGCCAGTATGATGCGGCATTGGAACAATGCCAGAAAATACAGGAACTCGATCTGAGTCGAGACCTGGGGCACGTCTATTGTGGCGATGTGGACGTTCAGCAAGGGAAACTTGCAGAGGGTATTCAGGAACTTGAGAAAGCGGTGGCTCTTTCAGAGGGCAGCACTCCGCGGGCGATAGCCCATCTCGGGTATGCCTACGCTGTTGCGGGAAGAAAGAATGACGCGGAAAGTGTGCTGGCCAAGCTGAAAGAGATTTCCAAGCAAGGGCATGTGCATCCCGATTTGGTGGCAGGGGTGTATGCGGGATTGGGCCAGAAAGAAGACGCCTTCGAGTGGCTGGAAAAGGCTTACCAGGTGCACGCGAGGGATTTACTCGAACTGAAATACGACCCGCACTTTAACAGCTTACACTCAGACCCACGCTTCATTGATCTGGTGCGGCGCATTGGCCTTCAACCCTAGGGATCGTTCCAAAAGTATGCCCCCCAGGGGGGCAGCAATGGGAGCAACAAAGCAAAAAGCGAGACACTTCATTCATTGCTCGTGGTGTTCGGAATAACCCCGCTGCTGGGCCTGCCGTCAACCCAACGCTATCGACGGTGCTATGTGCGGCGTGGCACATTCCAACTGTGTGGGATCAAGTCTCTGATCTGTCGCGCACCGCGCGAACGGCCTCTTCGCGGGTGGTCGGCCCACGGAAACTATCGTTCGCTGGCACTTGGATGTATCGTCGGCTTTCCGTAGAAGTGATTAGAACCGCTCCGCCTCCGCGCCGAAAAACTCTGAAAGTGATTGATCTGGCGGCACTTAGCTTTCCGAATGACAGCCTTAATTGAAAATTAGATGGAAACTGACAGCAGTCACAGATTGCCGCGTCCGTTGTGTGGCCATTTTACACCGTCGACTAAGGATGAACTCTCTTATGCCTCGGGCGCACCAGCCTCGGCTCCCAACAACGATCGAACGCCCGTGTGGGTCACGTCGGTCACCACATGCTTTCGGCAGCTCCAAATTTATTGGTTGCAAGGACTGCAGCGGGTCAGGACAGGTTGAATAGTTTCAGCGTCTTCCTGGCTGGCACAAGAAGCGACCTCCAGCGCGCGAAATCTCGGGAATTCTCGGTCACCAGTGTGGCCCCCGTCCGCACTGCTTCCGATGCTATTAGTAGATCGCGAAAATGGCTGACAAAATCCATTTGCCCGAAAGTGCTGCGGGAGCGGCGGAACAGAATGCCGGTGTCAATCCACGCGGAGCCCGGGGGAGAAGAGAAATGGCCCAGGGCGCGGTGAGCCTGACAAAGTTCATCCAGGGCTCGCTTTTCTTGTTGGCTGTGGGTACCGGCGTAGAGCTCGGCGGCCACCACCGCGGTCAAAATAGTACGCTGGAAGATCCGAGCATCTTCGCCTAGCCAGAAGTATTTTTCTCCTCGGCTAAACCGGATGTAAACGCCCGTATCGAATAGGAGCAGTCCGGCCGGCAGTGAACTCATTTCTTTTTCGCTAAAGCACGCCCGAAGACATCCTCCGGACCGCCTAGCTCTCGAAGGGCCCGTAACGCTCCAAGACCTGCTTCCACAGCTAACCGCTCCTCGATGACTCGTCGTACCGCTTCAGAATTGCTGCGCGAATGGAGGGTCTTGCGAAGCTGTTGGACCTTGCCAGATTCAAGTAAGAGATTGGTTCGCGTTAGCGCCCGGCTCATTGCGACCTCCAGGTGTGTATATCTAGGCTAAATCATACACAACAAATTGCAGGCTGACAAGGAAGGTGTGTACTCAACTCCTCACAAACATTTCTTTCGTTATTCGCGTCTGCAAAGAATTGCACCTGGAAATAAGGTAGAAATGGCCAATTCTTGAGATTTGGAAAACAAGATCGAACATCTCGGCGCAAAGCTCCTATAGAATCTGGAGCGGGCGACGGGAATCGAACTGCATCTCAAATCTATAAGCCTCACCGAACCTTTGACACGATCGTGACCGGGCCTTTTTAGCTGCGGGAAATCCACTCTATTCGGTGTGGTGTTGCAGCTGGTCGTCACTTCTTGCCTGTCATGCTTTGTACCAGGGCGAAGAGCGTCGTCTAGTCTGAACTGACCACAAGTGACGGCGCGGACTGGCCAGCTAGCACCGCATCAATATTGTGGTAGATGCCGGGAGGTCGAACGTTACCGCATATGCAAGCCGCGAGAGTCTTAAAATGCGCCTCACTGTTGCCCTCGATGGCGGTGCCAAGCGGCTGGAACAAGAAGCAGTACGTGGTTATGACACCACGTTCGTAAACAAGCACTTTGCCATTGATGTTCACGCAGAGAAGCTTTGGGCCGATTCGAATGATTTACCGAACTGCTAAATCTGTTCCATCACAGTTTGGAATCAGGGGTGTGAGGAAGGCCTGTAAAGGCCAAGCAGGCAGAGGGTTGACCAAGGCCGTTACAGTTTCATCACCAAACGACCCCATAGGTCCAGTCTGGATTCGCCACCTGCAGACGATCCGTTCACCCTTGCCTTTGGCAGAACCTGTTCCCGGGACTAACGAGCTAAGTAGAGCGCCTGTCAGAATCGTGAGGAACCAAAAAGGGGGATTCATCCAGGGCGCTTCAACTCAAAGCGATCGGTGGTGCGGCAGTAGGTTATTCCGGCCATACGGCCAATGGCACGCAACTTATCGGGATCAACGTAGAAATTGTTGACCACGTCTTCGGTGAGATGGAATCGCAAGACTTCCCCCAGGACCAAACTGCCGCCATTGGGCTGTTCACTTACGGTTACTACCTGGACGAGCCGGCATTCCATCTGCACGCGGCTTTCGGCTACGCGGTCGGGCTTGACCAATTCACTGGGGATGGGAGTCAAGCCCGAAAGTTGGAACTCGTCCACCTCGGGAGGGACCGTCGCGGAGCATTCATTCATTTTGTCGGCGAAGTCCTCGGAAACGATATTCAACACGAATTCGCGAGTATCCAAGACATTTCTCAATGTGTCTTTCATGGCGCGCCCGGCGCTGGGTACTGAAGTGCAGAAGACCACCACCGGCGGGTTGGAACTGGCCACGGTAAAAAAACTGAACGGCGCGAGATTGCGCACGTTATTCAAATCGAGCGTGGAGACAAAAGCAATCGGCCTTGGCACCACCGCGCCAATCAACAGTTTGTAGACGTCCTTAGGCGGCATGTTCTGAGGATCGAAACTCAACATTTTGTCCTGGCTCATACACACCTCAGTGGAAGAATGAATACTTCTCATGCGAATCGGATGCTGCATCACAATTAGTGTTTCACTTAAGCGATTTCGACGCGGCTGATGGCCGCTTGGTAGAGACGGTCATCTTGCCGGCCCACCGATCCTCGGAAGAAAGATGCAAGTTAAACTGGTCCAGGATACGCAGGACCGTTTGATTCACAAGATCGTCTATCGTCTTGGGATGGTTGTAGAAGGCCGGAACCGGGGGAAAAATCACCGCGCCCATACGCGAGAGCCTCAACATGTTTTCAATGTGAATGTCGCTCAGCGGAGTTTCTCGAACTACCAGAACGAGCTTGCGGCGCTCTTTTAAAATTACGTCAGCGGCGCGGTGGACCAGCGAGTCGCCGTGACCCTGCGCAATGGCCGCCAGCGACCTGACGCTACACGGGCAAATCACCATTCCATCGGTGATGAAAGAACCGCTGGATATCGCCGCGGCTTGATCTTGAGCACCGTAACATTTCGTGGCCATTTCCTGTACGCGAATCACCGAGTAAGGCGTTTCATGCACTAGAGTGCGAGCGCCCCAGTTGCTGAGAATCAGATGGGTTTCGACCTTGTGCTCTTTCAAGACCTGTAGGAGGCGTACTCCCAGAATGGTTCCGGTAGCTCCGGTGATGCCAAGGATCAATCGGAAAGGACGCTTGGCCATAACCCGTTACTTCACCCGCAGTCTACTCACAAAAAATAGTTCTCTGCTATCAGCGGATTCCCAGAAGCGGCCAATAAAAAGGCACGATGATCAGGAGAACCAGCGACTCGATTACTGTGACACAAAGACCTACGCGAAAAACATCACGCGCCTTGAAATACCCGTATGAGTATCCGGCTACCAGCACTCCTGACTGATAAACAAAGATCTTTCCTCCGGCAGCAAAAGCCCAGATCAAACCCAGGGGCAGAGGAGAAATGGCATTGGCTTTCGCGAAACTCATGAGGCCGGGCATGGAAGTTGCGAGCATGCCAATTTCATTGCCGAGAAAAATGTGGTAGATGAAAGCGGTCCAGTAGGGCACCACCGTGAGCGCGAAGACGCTGGTAGCCATTAGCGGACGCATCCAATCGAACATGATCACGGTCATGGTTTTGAGTGCACCGGTTTGTACCAACACGCTGCCCATGCTGATCGCCGTCGCCACGAAAAACACCGGAAGATAATTCAGGCGCTTCATGTCTTCCTGATTGAGAATGCCAACCCCGGGGATGCATGCAAACAAGCCGATGCCGATGCCGATGATGGCGGGGGAAATATGATGAAGCAGATCGGTCATCCACAAAGCGATGGCTAGCAGCATCAGGAACAGCGCCCTTTTTTCCATGGCGCTCCACGAGCCCATGTTCTGGAGTTCGGTATTGAGAAATTCGGCCCCACGCGCAAGTGCGGCGTTCTCCGGCGGGTACATCCAAACCACCAGGCGCCAGATTCCGAAGATGGTTACGAGCGCGCACGGAAGAAAAGCCATCAGCCACAGACTGTAGTACACGTGAATGTCAGCGCCATTTTCGATCAAGCCCCGGCCCAGTATGCTGGAAGGCCCGGCGATGACCATTTTGTCGAAACAACCGGCGGTGTAGGTGAGGGTAATAAAAATTCCGGTACCGATGTTGCTGCCGCGCCCTAATCCAAAGACTTCCATCAAACCGAGTGCGACCGAAGCCATGATGACCACACAAGCGATTCCGGAAGGCACCAGAAAGGTCAAGAGGAACGACGACAGAATGATTCCCAACAGCAGCCGCGAGTAACTTGCGCCCACGCGATGGATCACCAGATAAGCCAGCCGGCGTGCCAGGCCAGTTTTGGTGGCCATCATGCCGAACAGGCCGGCGCCAAAAAGAAACCATGGCGTTTGGTCCGCAAAACCGCTGAACGCCATGTCGAACTTAACTACCTTCAGCACCCAAAAAAGGTAGCAGCCGATCAGTCCCGTAAGCGCGTGCGGTATGGGCTCCGTGATCCATGCAAAAATCATGAAGGCGGAAACCGCGAGCGCGTGCCTGGCGGTCACATCAAAATTGAGCGGAGCAAACCACACTGCCGCAGGCACCAGAATACTTAAAATGGCCCCGACAACTTTTCGCGTGGAAATCCGGGTTTCATCCGCTCTATAGATGTGCGCGACCGGCTGCGCGAGTTCCACCTCAGGCATTAATGCTTCCCTTTTGTCACGGTTTCCTTTTTCTTGGCAGCGCCACGGCCGTTGCCTGAAGCGTGCACGGGTTCCGCCGCCTCCGGGACGCTGTGCCCATTTCTCGCCGCTGTGATGGGTTCAGCAAGAATCTTCCCCCATTTTTCTTCCGCCGCGCGGCGCACTTCGGGACTGGACTCTGCGACGGGAGGAAAGTCCTTGAGCCACTCATACGGCCTGCACGCGTCAATGATGGCGCGCGAACTGAGCCCACGCTGGGCCATAGGAATAATGGGATCGAGAGCGCCGCTCCAACTGCGGCGAATAATTTCGATATCGATTTCGGGGTTCGAACGAGTGCTGATGGCCCACAACACGTCGTTAGTGTTGGTGACGTCGATGTCATCATCGACCACGATGGTGTAGCGCCCGAGATATGCGCCTGCATGGCAATAGGCGGCGACCATGCCAGCTTGGCGCGCATGACCCGGATAGCGCTGTTTGATGGAGACAATGTTCAGCAGTCGGCTTCCACCCGCTTCGTGGCACCACACACCAGTGATATCCGGAACGCCAGCTTTCTCGAGTTCTTGCCAGATCAGTGCAGAGCGCATGAAGCAACGCATGTAATTAAATTCGCACGGCGGGCGAGTTGGAGGTGCGCCAAGAATGATCGGATTGTTGCGGTGATATAGACGCTTTACCTTCATGGTCGGTTCGGGGCGCATGTTGCTGGCGTAGTAGCCAGTCCATTCGCCGAACGGACCTTCGTCGTGATTCTGTCCGGGCACGGCCTCGCACTCCACCACAATTTCCGAACGCGCCGGTATGGGAAGTCCGGTGTACTCGCCCTTGATTACCTGGACGGGATGACCTTGCAAGCCGCCGACCCATTCGTACTCCGAAACGCCGTAAGGAACTTCCATGCCGCCGGCGAGATACAGCAACGGGTCGTGGCCAAAAGAAACCGCCAGCTTGCAGGACTGCCCGCGCGCGAAATATTTCTCGCGCATGATGCGGCCTTGTTTTCCGGGCGAAATAAAAAATCCCAGTGTATTGCGATCATGCACCATCACTCGATAAGTGCCGAGATTGACCCAACCTTCATCCGGATCGACAGTTATGTCCACAGAACCAGTGCCGATGTAGCGACCGCCGTCCAGCTCGTGCCACTTGGGACTGGGAAACTTGAACATATCGATGTCTTTTTCCTCGATCACGTTCTCCATCACCGGTCCATCTTTGACCACCTCGGGCTTGAGGTATTCGAGGTCGGTGATGTGCTTCTTGATGTCCTTCACGAATTGCAGGCGCGTGTAGTTGGTGTCCATGTGTAGTGTCATGGCCAATCGCTTGGTGGTGTTTAGGGTATTCGACAGCACGCGGTAGCCATCGGGATAGCCTTTGATGTGATCGAAGAGCAGGGCGTGGCTTTGTTCGCCGCGATGATGGCCCAACTCAGTGACCGCGCCAATTTCGACGTCCCAATCCGCGCCATCGATCTTTTTCAGTTCGCCCAACGCCTCGGCTTCTTTGATCCAGCCTCGCAAGTCTCTGCTTTGCATGTGCTACTCCTTGTGTTCGCTACTTGAATTTTGATCCTTTAATTCGAATAAGTCGGGCACCACAAAACTCAAAATGCCGTTTCTGACGCTGTCTGAAACGTAAATTTCACCGTCCTCGGGATTCAAGGCCAGTCCTACCGGATGCAACAGCCCGCTAAACGGTCCGCGAATCATCGCTCGCGGAGGCACGTCGCCGTTATCGGTGATGTTCCAAATGCCGACGAAGCCCAGCGTGGGGTTGAGCCACGGATCGTCGGGAACTGCCTTCGACGATTCCTTCAGGGTCACCCCGGAGTACAGATTGACGTGCAGATGATTGGATGCCGCCAAATAAATTTTCCCTTTGTAAAATTGCATCTGCCAGGGCTCGTCGGTCATCCCAGTTTTCGGTCCAGCGATGCGCGCTCGGGGAGTTACGTCTCCGTTATCGGTGCGGTTAAAAATCAGGATGTCCTCGGAGTTGGCCACGGCCATTAAATTCTGTACCGGGTCGACCGCAATGCCCACGAGATGCCCGAGTTGAGTCTGTGGCCCGGTAATCACGCGGAGCGGTGCTGCATTTCCATTGGCATCCCAGCGGTAAACATTGATCCTCTTGCCGGTAAGACTGGCCACCAGAATTTCTCCGTGCTCGGCATCGATGCTGACCGAATGCGGAGTGACCAATCTGGTGCAAGGGCCCTGAATCACGCGAATGGGCGTTTCGTCTCCATTGGCGCTGCCACGAAATACCAGAATGGCGTCGGCCAAGGCATTGGGCACAATAATTTCGTCGTGCACGGCGTCGTACGCCAAACCATGGATCGTCCGCCCCAGCTTCGAGCCTTGGCCGGTGATCACTCTCTGTGGACCAGCGTTTCCATTTGCCAGCCTGGCAAACGCCGCGACGCGCGGTTGGCTCACTCAATTGGGCACCAGGATCTGGCTGCGTTTGGTGTCGTAAGCGAGCGCCATGGGATTGCCGAAGCCTGGCGTGGAAGCGCCTGCTGGTGCACTGCGCAGGATTCGTTTTGGCGCGATGTTGCCGTCAGCTGCGCTATCGAAGGCTAAAGCGGTGTGACCGCCATAGTTGGAAATCCAGATCTCGCCATTTTTTGCGTCGACGGCCAAGCCCATGGGGTGGTTGATGCCGGTGCGTTCTCCCCGAATGATTCGAACAGGAGCTACGTTGCCGCCGCGCTGGCGGTCAAAGATCAGGATGGAATTGTCGCCATTGTTCGCCACTACGATGGAGTTGTGCGCCGAATCTTCGGCGATGCCCATGGGCCAATCAAGTTTGGTAGCGTCTCCCTCGATAGTTCGCAGCGGAGTCTGATCGTCTTTGGCAGTCGCCGAAAAAATGGCGATAGACGGCGGGCGAAATTCGCCGCCCTCTTCAGCCGCGTTGGATTTGGGCGATCCTGATTTGCTCGACTCTGATTTGGCTGTCTCTGATTTCGTTGAGTCAGACTCGGCCGCCAAAGGCCTGAGAGCACAACCGGCGCCACTGTTGTGAATCACGCCACGAAAATTTCCGTGACTGGCAACGCCGATTTCCCCGTTGGCTTCATCCCAGTAAATTCCATGTGGATCGGCTATTCGCGTCTTAGGTCCGCGGATGACTCGCACAGGCGCCTCAACGCCCTTTGCCTCGCGGCGATAAAAAACGACCGCGTTGAAGATTTCCGCGGTGACAGCGAGTTCATCGGTGGACTTGCCAAGGGCCAGCCCCCAAGCCTGATGCGGCACCGAGAGAACCCGCCTAGGCGCGGCGTTACCCTTCGCGCTGTAGGGCATCACCACGACGGTGTCTTCAATGTCATTGTTGGCCGTGAAGATTTCTCGTCGCTGCGAATCGACCACCACAGACGCAACCATGCCGATATACGTCGCTGGGCCAATAATTTGACGCACTGGACGGGTCTGTCCGTTCTCCGCGGCGTTGCGCGTGCTGTCGTACAACAGCAAGCTCTTGCGGTTGGGATCGCTGGCAATCACAACATCGTTCTGTGGATCGACAGCGATACCGTTCAGCTCTGGGTAAGGATCAACGACCATGCGCGCCGCGGGAATGTCCTCAGGATAGGGTTTTGAACGATGTTCCTCTTGGGGCGCCGAATTAGCGAGACCTACAGCGCACGAGACGATCCCTGTGAGCACAAAAGATACTCGCTTGGATCGTCTCCTCATGGGCCGTGTGCACCTCAGAATACAAACTTCACACCAAGTTGAATTTGACGTGAAGTGGTTAGGGTCGGTTGCTGCAATACGCCAGCGGATGCCAATGGCAGGCCGTTGCCATTAAAAATGGCGGTGGTCTGTACGCCAAAATTGGTGTGGTTCAGAACGTTAAAAGCTTCAGCGCGGAATTGAATCTTGTAACGCTCCTGCGAGAAGAGAATGTTCTTGAACAGCGAGAAATCCAGGTCTGCAAAGCCTGGTCCCCGCAAGGTATTGCGGCCCAGGTCGCCAAGAACTCCGGGCGCGGGGAATGAGAAACAATTCACGTTGATGTAGTTGTTGGGCTGGCCGGGATTTGTCGGGTTCGTTGAACAACCCGGACCTGGGTTGAAGTTAGGCCGCTGGCCCCCGGCGCTGCTGTTCACACGGCTATTTCCTGTGAAGGCTTCGTCGGAAGTCAGCTTGACGGTAAATGGAACGCCAGTGTGAGCAGTAAAGATGCCGCCGAGTTCCCAGCCACCCAGGGCCGCGCGAGTTACGCCGTGGAAAGATTCGGGGACGGGAATGTTCCACGTGCCGTTTAAAACAAAGTTGTGAGTGATGTCGAAATCGGACACGCCGTTCTGCAAGTTAGGAACGAAGGCATACGAAGGCCCAGCGGTGTTCAAATATTCGTTGTCGCTGAAGGTCGCAGAACCTTGGTCGGTGTTCTTGGACCAGGTGTAGGAGCCCTGCAAAGCGAATCCGTGATTCATGCGCTTGCTGACCTGCACCAATAGGGCGTTGTACTTGGAATAATCTCTCCACAACGTTCCCACGATGCGCCCGTAATTGGGATTGATCCTCTGAATATTCTTAACCTGTTTTTTGAAGGTGCTTCCGGGCGGTATCGGGAACATCAGTTGGCCGTTGGCGCCAAAAGTTACATCCGCGAGGGGCACTTGGTCCATGTCCTCTACGCCCATGGGAACGTGTACGGCATGCGAGCCTACATATCCGATCATCAGCGCCATACTGGCAGTCAATTGCCGCTGAATGGAAAGATTCCACTGATCATTGTAGGCGCGGTGAGGATTGGCCTCGACGAAAGCCACACGCGCCGTCGCTGGAGTGAGCAAAGCTAGTCCCTGGTTCGGAAAATCGTTTGGCGGCGGAGTCTGTGCCGTGCCTTGCAAAAAGAATGGCGCGCCATGAGTGCGGTTGATGAACAAATACGGCAAGGGAAGAATGTCATACATGCCGAAAGAGGCACGAACCGACGTTTTGCCGCTGCCTGTGGGATCCCAGACGATGCCAACGCGCGGTGCAAAATTTCGTTTGGTGGGGTTATTGAAAAAGGCGCCGCCAACCCTCGGAAGAGCATCCGTGAGGTTCACGAGCGTGGCCACTTTGCCATTCTGCTCGGAGACCGGGGTAGAAGTTTCATAGCGGACCCCGAGCGTGAGCGTGAGATTCCTGCGCAAGCGCATGGAATCCTGCGCGTACGCTCCGAACACATCGCTTCGTAAGCCGCGAGCACCGTTAGTTCCCGGAAAATCCGAAGTGAAATCCGCGGGACTATTGGTCAATAGATCCTGAACGGAATTGTAGTCCCACTCGCCGAGTGGGATGTTGGCGGAGTTGAAATTGTCGTCAATGCGATCAAAGAGAAAACCGAATTGCCAAGTGTGACGTCCGCGAATGTAGTTGACGTCGTCGGATGCTTGATAGGACGTGAAATGAAAATTGTCGGAACCTGAAGCGCCGAGACCACCGGCGGTAGACAGGTTGCCGGCGGTGAGCACGCCTACGGGCAGGCCGGACAGGAAGCCCAGACTGGGATTGTTCGCCAGTGGCGAAATTGTGGAGACATCCTGAGAATCCGCAGCAAAGGTACGGCTAACTCCAATACGCGCGGTGTTCACGACATTGGGGGTAAAGCTGTGCTGCAGGGACATCGTAAAATTGTGGTGACCCGACGGAGAACCCAGAAGTTTTTGATTGAAGAGGTCGGGCTGCACCAGCGCGCCGGTATCCCACTGATAGCTGGCCGAAAGGCGCGTCAAGTCAGAGAAGTTGTAATCGAATTTACCCACGATGTAATACTCGTGTCCGGTTTCGGCGCCGGCGAACCTATAAAAGGCGGTGCCATCGCCATTGTCGGCTCCATTCGCAACCGGAAAGAGCGCCAGGTACGGCACGATCACTGGCGCCACCGCAACGGAGATGTTTCCAGGGCCATTAGGATTGGGGACAATTCCATTTCGAGCGCCGTTTGACAGTGTCAGCGATTGCTCCGAGATACTGAGGTCCTGGTTGAGACCTTCGAAGCTGGCAAAGAAAAAAGCTTTTTCTTTGACGATTGGTCCGCCGATCGACCCACCATACTGATTGCGATGAAAGGGTGGCACACCACCTGCCGGATCGAAGAAATTTCGCGCATCCAGCGCACTGTTGCGGAAAAAACCGAAAGCATCCCCGTGAATTTGGTTTGTTCCGGATTTGAAGATGGCATTCACAACGCCACCGGACGTCATCCCGTACTGCGCGCCGTAGTCACTGGTCAACACCGCAAATTCGCGCACCGCATCGACACCCAGGTTTACGTTCAAACCGCTGCCCGGACTGCCGTTGGCGTAGTCATTTACGATCAGGCCGTCCACGAGGTACAAATTCTCAGTAGGGCGGTTTCCGGAGATATAAAGATTTTCTCCGTTGCCGCGTGCCGCGCGAGAGTTGGTGCTGACAGCACTAGACTGTTGTTCCAAACCGCCGATAACCCCAGGCTGAAGGGTAGCCAGTTGGAGCCAGTCGCGACCGTTCAAGGGAAGTTCCCGAATGGTGGCCTCGCCGACCACGCCCGACACCGTAGCACTGGAGGTATCCACCTGAGGGGTGTCTTCGGAAACCACCACTTTCTCCACCACGTCTCCCAGCGAAAGTGAAAAGTTTACCGCGACGTTCGCGCCGACCGTTAACACGATGCCTTGGCGCTGCTGGGTTTTGAACCCAGTGAAAGTGGCCGTGGCCTCATAGCCACCCGCCGGCAAACTCACGAATTCGTATTCGCCGTCACCATTGGTCGTTGCTTCCCGCGATGCGCCGGTCTCCACGCTTTTCAGCGTGACATTCACCCCGCTCATCGCCGCGCCGCTGGTATCGTGGACTATTCCGGAGATAGTTCCGTTGGTCGTTTGCGCGCTGACGTTTCCGGACATTGCATAGAGGAAGAACAGGAACGTTATCAGCTTTAGAATTATTCGAATATAAGCTCCCGTAGGCTTCATACCTTTGTGGCCTCCACCTGTTTGACTTATTGAACTTGCCTACATCCACCCTGAAAAAAAAAACCGC
>Ga0210384_10002408_pt1 | contig 22858 bp, 16 predicted proteins | sample IncBWH2MmetaG_FD_160574 | JGI IMG/M metagenome (GOLD analysis project Ga0210384, IMG submission 160574) | Forest soil microbial communities from Barre Woods Harvard Forest LTER site, Petersham, Massachusetts, United States - Inc-BW-H-2-M | ecosystem: Environmental > Terrestrial > Soil >...
AACGTCAATGCCAATATCAGAAAGCTAGTGTATGAGGCACAGATTGACTCTAAAGAAAAGTCATTTGAGGTTCTAGTCCTATCTGCACTAGGAAACAATGTCTACTCTGAGGGAAAGACAATCGAGGTTACAGGATGCCACGAGACAGTAGACTTTACAAACGAATTATCACAACAGACACAAACTGATACCAGTGCACCAGAGATATTTGATGTCAAATTCCAGATAGGAAATGCAACCAAGGTTCTATCATCTGATGTGACAGACCAGTATGTTGACAACCAGCCAATGTCAGTTTATTCCATAATTAACAGCCCAACATCACTTGATCATGCAGAGCTAAGATATGTAACACTAGGACAGGATACATCAAACTATACTGCAGTAAAGATGGACATCATACCCCTACCTGTGACAAACTCTACATACATCATTTCTGGAATGATTCCATCTCAGTTTATGAAAGCACCAGCAGTACAATACTGGATACATGTGCAAAACCAGGCAGGAAAAAGTACAGATTCTACACAATATAGTGTTGGTGTAAAACCAGGTTATACAATCAATGGAAAATTAGAACTAGATGTAGCACAAAACAGGGCAGCAGGTACCACAGCAAGACCAACTGCATACTATACCAACAACTCAACCGGATCCATCTTTGGAACGATATCACTTGTAGTTGATGGAAATATGGTATACACATCACCTCCACAACTATTTGGTACAGGACAGACAGCAGTCAGATTGGAATGGAAGACGCAGCCAGCTGATCAGATAACCAATCACCAAATCCAAGCAGTGGCAAACATCTACGGTACAAAGTACTCTGCTGATGCATCTATTACAACATTCTCGTCAGTCAAGACTGTATCCATAATGAGTCCAATACAGATTGATGTTATCAAAGACAGCAACGGTCATGTTATAGCAAATCCTCAAGTCTTGTACTCCTCGTTTAAAAACGACGGCAGTATGATCTTCAAGGTTATTTCACCAGATGGAACATGTGTCATAGGTGGCTCTGGCTGTCTTGTGACTGGAAGCACGTTTAGTTCCCCAGGACAGATAAAGAGCATAACAGTAGGTGACCAGATATACAGGGTACGATATTCTGGGCAAGAAAGCTCACTTGAACGATTCTCAATTACATCGGTTGACCCAATCATAGGAAAATGGAAAGTGGAGATTGATTCGCAAATCAATCTATTGCCACAAGCTCAGGCAATGCAGGATGTATTCTTGAAGATAAAGTACAATCCAGAAATTACACCATTTGTATCTGAAAAATAAATTTCACGGATATAAGAAAAACTCATTTCCGTTTTTGGCAGTTGGGATTTTTATTTATCTGATGAAATCTACACACTAGAGCAAAAAAATGGAACGACTAGATTACTCTACAGATGATCAGGTATTTTCATATGACAAGCCAAAATCTGTCAATCATATCGTACTACAATTACAGGAAGCACGAATAGGTGACAAGGATAGGCTCCAAGTAATCAAGGAATCATTGAACAGTGGCAAAGAATTGACAGAATCGGACAAACAATATCTCCACGAAAAGTCTTCTGAGCTAAAAAACGCAATAGATTATCTGAGTAAGGTAGAGTGGACTGTTGACTTTATAGAAAAACTACAAAAAGAAAGACATGGCCAATCATTCACGCTAGAAACAATCAAAAAGCTGCTAGAAAAAGAAAAATCTAGGCTTAAAATCGATAAAAAATTCCTCGAAAAGGCATCCTATCAAATAAAAGGTGCAGTACATCATCAAAGAGAGCTGCAATGGACTGCGAGCCTAATTGCACAGTTAAAAGAAGCAAAGATTGGTGACATAAAGAAACTAGAGCAGATTAAAAATTCCTTGCAGAAAGGTGAGATTATTACCGAAAATGATCAACAGTATCTAAAAGACAAGGCAAGTTACCTCACGCAGATACTAGATTGTAAAAAGAAGGTTTCATGGAGCATAAATATGATTAAAAAGATGCAAGAAGCTGAAATCGAATATTCCAGAAGATTGGACGCCATAAGAATTAAAGTAGAAGAAGGAAGTTATGTCTCAAAAGAGGAGATAAATTACGCAAATACCAGATATGAAAAATTACAAAAAATAATGGAAAACCAAAACAAAATTGAATGGACCGTAAATGCAATTAAAAATTTGCAAGAGCATGGAATTGGAGATTCTGACAAGCTGAATACCATAAAAAGATTATTTGAAGAAGAAAGACCAATTGAACAAAACGATGTAAACTATCTCAAAACTCAATATGATTTGCTCCAACAAAATCTAAAGTACAAAAATATGATACAGTTTTCTTTGGATACGATAAAAAAATTACACGAGCATGAAATAGGCAACTCTGAAAGGTTGAGCTCCATTAGAAAAACAATCGAGGAGAAAAGGCCCGTATCAGAAACTGAAATCAATTATCTAAAAGAAAAATACGAACAATTATTGACTATAAAAAAATCAAGAGAAGTTTTCCATAACAATGAAGATGGACAGACTCAAGAAGGTGATTCCAATCATATTTCAAATGATATCAATACTGCAATTCTTGAATTAAAAAAATCTGAAACTAGGATGTAATTTTTAGAAATAAACGATCCATTGTGTGGACGAGTTTGAGGTCGATCACAATGGTTATATAATTTGCAAAAACTGGATCATTTGCTTATATACCCTCAAATCTTTTAAAATCCAATTATAGTGTATTTTCATAGAAAATTATATAAATTCTATACATGATTTAAAGCAAAAATATGATAATTAGAAAAATCTGAGTTATTCCCAGATCTGGAAGTAGCATGTCACGTAGCATTACTACTTAACGCTTTAATAATTTAATTTAGAAGAATCCTTCAACATGTCAACACAAAGACGACTATTCTTTGGCCCGCTAGCCGGATTCGTTATTGTAATGCTATTGGCTGGAATGTTGTATGCTCCAACAGCTCTTGCAAATGCTGAGAGCGACAATGGTAAAGGAAAGGGAAAAGGCAATTCCAATGGCAATACCAATACCAATGATAACAACAATGGCAACAATAATAACAATAAAAATGGCGAAAAAGATGAAGGCAAAGGAAAAGGAAACGGCAATGGCGAAAAAGACAACGACGATAAATGTAAAAAACACAAATACAATGGAGAATGCGATCATAAAAAACCAGAAGTCAGAATAACGTCTCCAACAAATCACTCAGTATTTCCAGGAGTAGTACCGGAATCAGTAACAATAACAGGAACAGCATTAGACAGCGGTAGTGGAATCCACGATGTAAAAGTAAATGTAGGCGGAAAGCATTACACTGTTTCTACCACCAGCGGATCTTGGTCTTTAACTGTTAGCCTAGGGAAGGGATCACATACAATAACTGCAACAGCAACAGATAATGCCCACAACTTCGCGCGAACCCATGTTACGGTGAAGGTCTTCTAATCTACTGGCGACTTCTCACACTTTTTTATTTTAAAATCAAACAACACAACAATCTATGATTTGATAACATTTGAGACAAAAACCTATAATGATTTATCCTACTGTTGCTTTTTTTAATTGTGGCAAATCCAATGGCCGTAATATGCAACAAGTGCAAGGATGTGATGATACTTTCTACTTCTGACAAGTATTCTGCACTTTGGCTATGCCCAAAATGTGGTTGCTCTGTAACTGTCCGATCTGGCAAAGTCTAGATGGCTCTTTAGTTTTTATAGACGATCTCGTATAGGACAAAAAAATTACCTGTTAATTTCGATGAATTATTTTACGAGAGATGAGATTTCGATTAAGTTATTTGAGTGTGCTTCCAACCAAGATCCCATTTGCAAAATAGTCTCCTGTTTGGCTATCAGGCAAAATATCATATGTAAACTGATACTTGTATTGTACAAGTTCGATTGATTTTACAACTGATCTATCATATATTTCTCCAACCTTGAGGTCTGAAATTTTTCTTCCGTCATATGTTGGATGATTAGGTGATACAAATAATTCTCTTCCATCAGCCAGTTGCAAGTCTACTATTTTTGTGTCACCAACAAACACATTGTTAATCTTGATGACTTTGGACTTGATTATCATTCCATTTGAATCAGTTGACCACACAGTCATGCCATCCTTGATTTCTTTGACATTTACATCTCCATTTGGTGTTTTAATTTCAGAGTTTGCTGAAAGACAAATTGGGCATCCTCCAATAGGTCTTCCCGTAGATTTGCCTATTGATACTGTAATCGAGTCAGGATAATTGATTGCTGTAATTACTAGTGGTGCAGAGCCATCACAGGTTGGGTTGAGTGCATCCCCAATGTGCATTATGGTAAAAACCCCAGGTCCAGGACGTGCCAGCGGATATGGACTGTTATAATATCCAGTTACGTTAGTTGGATTTATTTTTAATATCGTAAATACTCCAACTTTTTGTCCTGCAAAATAGGTAGTAGAGTTTGAGAGAGAAGGCGGATTGGTTGGTGTTGGATTTGGTATTGGTGGTGTAACTAGTTTTCCCCATCCGCGTTCAGCAAGTCTCTGTGCCGTATTAGATTTTACACAAGCCGGAGAATTATCTAGTGTCTTGACGACAAGTACAAGCCCTTGATTGCATTTTATGTCTTGCAAAGAGATACCAGTTTTGGATTGTTTCAACGGTGAAAATATTTTTGTTTTTTCTGGCGTGGAGATGGTCATATTAGAATAATTCATGGGAGTATGTGCTAAGGTCATGTCCTTTGTGAGATCTCCTGTAGCAAGTACGTATCCAAATTTCATCATTTTGCCTGCGTCAGAATCTAAGACAAGTGTGTATAGGGTAGTACCATTTGAGCAAAGACATGCTGAACAGACAGCATAGCCTGTCCATGGAACAATTTTATCATCAAGTATGATAACACCTTGCGATTTGTAATAGTCTTGAATGCTTTGATTTGCTTTTTGCCAAGGATTCTCCCCGCATTGAATCGGATTTATCGCAAGCCAAGTTTTGCCAATTTCTGCTTTGATTACTGTAGTGTTTGTTTGGTATGTATTATTTACCTCAGCATATGATGATGCAAAGGTTGAGACAGCAAAAACAAGGATTGGAACAAGAAGCAATGCTAGCCAAGAACGGGACATTATCATATCTTATGTCATAGATTACCTCAAAAGCATTTGGATGGATTTATTCCAGTTTATCTGTGATGTTTATGGGATACAGACGTTGCATGATTAAGTAAATCTGAAATTGTGTTATTGTGTTGATTAGACGCCCAATGTCCTCTTCTATCTGCAAAAGCATCATTAGAACCTGTAAAAGAAAATGCGGCAAAGAGCAGAAAAGTTATCAGAATGCTTGCAAGAATAAGGTTTGGCCCCATATTGTTAATTAAAAGAAATTTGAATATTTTGATTTTTGTCAGTCACATTATGTTATGACGTCTTTTAATATAGAAAAATAATTTTTCCTAGAACTTTTTACTAGAAAATTCTTCCAGCTTGTTCTTATATGATTATGCCGCAAAAATTTGTCGCGATATTTGAAGAGTTGGATGTGGCTTTGAAGATTTACTATTTTTATTCTTTGTATCGAAATATTGTCCTGTAAATTTCTGATGCGTCTTTTACTGTCGCTTCAATATTATGAATTGCCCCAGACTTTTTAGAATCTACAACGGTTATTTTAAATTCATCAGCCAAACCTCTGACAGATCTTATCATCTCTTTGATCGATGTGCTAATTTCGTGCAAGTCTTGGCCACTGTTACCAAACGAGTCAATTGCGCTTGTCGCAGATTTTATCAAACCCTTGGCTTCATTTAATAGTCCTGTCTCTTCCAGTTGTCTTACCGTATTTTGTATTGTCTCTGACGCCTCACTGATGTTTTCGGAAATCAACCGAAAGTTTTCAATGTTTTTTACCATCTCAGGCGATTTTAGAGATTCGATGATTTCCTTGGCAAGCCTAGCACTGCCCACAATATTGCCAAAGGATTCTTGCATGCCAAGAGTTTTCATCTGGCGCATTATCTCTGCGGCGCCAGTTACAGTCTCTTTTATCTCTTTTAGCTTGCTTGTTTTTTCTGCTGTCATTGTCTACTCTACTCCTAATAACAATCCGCAAAGGAAGACTTTGGCTAATGCAAACATGTCTTCTTTGCCATCCACAAACTGCATTATATGGATGGCGTGCTCTATGCATTTACCCAGTGTAACCGAGTTTTCTACAATCTCCCTAATTGGCGGCACTATTGTCATATGCATACTTGGCAAAAAAAATTATATATCAATTCAAGATGTTTTTGCAACAAAAATGTTGGATTGAATCTAGATGTACTTGTTCTACATCATATTGACTGGACTAGGGGGCAACAGTGGATTGTGGCTTGAACTTTATCTGCAAGAGGGTGTGCTGCATTACCAGATACTGTGGCACCAGTCCATCTTGAGAATCAATCTCTACTTTCCATTTTCCTACAATTGGGTCTATTGATGTAATTGAGAATCGTTCAAGCGGACTTGAAGGACCAGAATACCTTACTCGGTATATCTGATCACCTAGTGTCACACTCTTAATCTCCCCAGGCAATGCCAAGGTAGAATTTGTTAGAAGACATTTGACATTGGCACCTATCACACATGTACCATCTGGCGAAGTTACAGTATATCTCATGTGGCCTTGGTTGTTGTATGAGGAATGTATTATAACTGGAATTGCAATTGTGTGGCCATCCTGGTCTAAGATCGGTCCTATTAATTTTGGCTGTGACAATGGCATGTTTTCTGTAGACTGGAAAGTATTTTCTATTTTTATTTTACTATCAAGTAATTTACCATAAAACTCTGCCCTAGCCTGTACTAGGTGTGTTGTCAAATTTCCAACTGTAGTCTTCCATTTGAGCTGAACTGGGGTTTGCCCTAAATCAAAGAGATGTGGTGTTGATATGTATACCATATTTCCATCAGCTAAAAATGAAATTGTTCCAAAGACAGGTCTTGTTGAATTATTGGTAAAGTACGCATCAGATGTTATGGTAGTACCTGCTGCGCTATTTGGTATTACGTCTAGTTCAAGCTTTCCATTAATTGGGAAGCCTGGTTTTACTCCAACTCTGTACTGCGTTGAATCCATACTTTTTCTTGCCTGGTTTTGCACATGTATCCAGTATTGTAGAGCGGGTGATTTCATAAACTGCGGTGGAATCATTCCTGAAATGACATATGTAGAGTTTGTCACAGGCAGATTTTCAATGTCCATCTTTACTGCAGCATAGTTTGATGTGTCTTGTCCCAGTGTTACATATCTTAGCTCTGCACGGTCAAGTGGTGTTGGGCTATCAATTATAGAATAAACTGACATTGGCAGATTATCCACATATTGGTCTGTTATATCAGATGAGAGAACCTTGGTTGCATTACCTATCTGGAATTTAGTGTCAAAAATCTTTGGTGCACTAAGATCGATTTGTGTGGGCTGTGACAATTCATTTACAAAGTTGATTGTTTCTTGGCATCCGGTAACCTCTATTGTCTTTCCCTCAGAGTAGATATCATTTCCAATTGCTGCCAGTGCAAGTACCTCAAATGACTTTTGTTTTGGATCCATGTGTGCTTCATACACTAAAGTGCGAATGGTTGCGTTGACGTTTTGTGCTGCATATGGTTGCACGCTAGATAGTTGAGCATCTACTACTCCAGACATTGATGAACGAATTATTACTGTAGGATCTTTGCTGTTATCTGTGGCAACTACTATCTTGACTGTTTTTGTATCACATAAATCATAAGATACTTTTTGGATAACAAGATATGGCATTAATTTTCCGCCAAGTTCTATAGATCCACCTCCTGTGCCACCACTTGATGGTCCAGCACCCGTTGTTCCAGCTCCACCTCCGGCACCACCGGTACCTCCACCGTTACCTCCACCAGATCCAGATGAAGAGGAACTAAATGATGCAAATCCAGTAAAGTGTTTTGTCCAAACCACCAAGTCAGAGCCTACAATAATTTTGCAATTTCCTCCTGCAGGTAGCCCATCATTTGTGGCTTGCGTATCGTCACCACAAGTTGCAGTAATTTCTGTAAATGGTATGACTGAATTAAAATAGCCAACACGCTTTCCTGCATCACCTGTAAATGACATGCGAACTCCCTTGTCAAAAGTTAATGTTGTAGAGCCAAACCCAAGCTCGACGCTCTTACTTGGTGTGATGATGGTGTTTGGTTCGTGTGGCAGTGGTGGATTTGTCACAACAGTTGGTAGAGTGACAACTCCTCTCCAAGTTACAGGACCATCTATAGTTGTACTTGCTGGAATTGTTACTTGCACATCAGGTTGAGAATCACCGTTAGTATCCTTGGTAATTGTTAGAGGATTATCAATATGCACTGTATCTGTGCTGCCTGTATGAACTATCTTTGAATAATTAAGCTCTGCATTAGTTACGGTGGAGGGAACTGTTACAGTTGACAGGGATGCGTTGCTGCTAGATATGACCAGATCTATTTTGACTGGATCTACTGTTATTGTCTTTTGTATATTGGAAACAAGATTTTGATTTGCGGCAAGGTTCTCTCCTATATTGTCATCAGTTATTACATTTTCTGAAAGTGACAACGACTTGGCACCATTCATTTGAGATGTAAATGTAATTGATTCTGTCAACGATAGGGAATTCAGTCCAGATGTTGAAATTCCGTCACTTGCTGATAGTGACTCTGTTAGAGATATTGAATTATTTCCAAATGTTGATACCGTTCCATCATCTATTGTGATTGATTCCCTCAAAGATACTGAATTTATTCTAGAGGTCGAAATTGTCTCATCATCTGCTAAAATTGATTCAGTTATGGACTTGGATAGTGAATTTGTCAGCTGATCTGATGTTGTTATGGTCTCTGTTAGAGTGATACCTTTGATGGAGTTTGTTGATACTGTCCCATCTATTGAAATTGACTCTGATAAAGATGCAAATGTGCCTCTCTTACTGGCTGTTGACTCGGTTATTGTTACAACATCTCTTACCGGAGTACTTGGGGCTGCCTTTTCACTTAGTGATATAGTGTCTGTAACGTGCTTTTGAGGTATCTTTACTGAATCACTGATTGCTACAACTTCTTTTGCTGTACTGCTTGGGGTTGCTTTCTCGCTTAGTGATATGGTATCTGAAACCAAGACCGGGTGAAAGACGCTGGTGTTCACCGATGCTGACTCGCTTATTGCCACAACATCTTTTGTTGTACTACTTGGGGTTGCTTCCTCGCTTAGCGGTATGGCATCTGAAACTTTCTTTTGTGGTATCTTTGCGGACTCGCTTATTGCAACAGAGTCTTTTACACCACGACTAGTTGTTGCTTTCTCGCTTAGTAGTATGGCATCTGAAACTTTCTTTTGTGGTATCTTTGCGGACTCGCTTATTGCAACAGAGTCTTTTACTGCTTTGCCTGTAGAAGCATTAGTTCTGAGTTCAAATTTGTCAGTATGAGTTGCACTAAAAGATGGATCAACAATATAATCAAAATCTACAAGACTTCCAACAATTTTCAGATCAAATGTATCGTGTGTTCCGCCAAGTTTGCTTAAAAAAATTCTGTATTGTTTATCTTGCGTGATGTTTCCAAAATGAGCTACAAGATTATCAGAGTTTTTTTCATAAACTTCAACACTAGCATTTGAATAGTTACTTTTTGCAAAAATTGTAACATCATTGCTACTAGTAAGATTCTTTGCAAATGTTATCCGTAAATAATTATCAACAGGTATGTAGCCAGTCCAGTTACCATCTCTTGCATGGAGTTGTTGATATTCATCTTTAAGAAAATTCCTGCTAGAGTCTAGCTGCTGAGCATTTGAGATTTGAATAGTTCCCTGATTGGAAGTTTTATTTGATTGTGCCACAAAATTGTTCTCTATATGGTTTGTTTGTTTTCCATTATACAGCTCGGCATTCACCAAGCTTGCTAATTTTCCTGCAAATATTTCGTTATTCCATAAAGCATTCTCTGAAACAATTGATCTTCCATTAAACCTGACTCTGTCAAGATTCCAGATCCTATCCATCGTAGTCTTGGTGTCTGAGTTTTGTTTTATGACAGCAAGAGAGTTTTGATTCAAACTGGTATACACTGCAGTCTCAGTTATCGTATTGCCCTTTTGGTCAACATGTTTGTGATGAACTGTGACTGCTACATTTTCAGTGAGGTTCAATCTGTCTGGTTTGTACCCATTATTTCCATCACTAGTTTTGGTATTATCAAGTATTGATTGATTTGCAATTTTATCAGCAAATGCCATAGAAGCAAAAGAAGACAGCAGCAAGATTGCCCAAAAGACAGTTATTGTTTTTAATAACATGTTGTGTCCCTGTTTTGAAGTTGGATTTGTTTTATGGATAATGTTGTTGTCATCAGATTCTTAATAGAAACAGATGGATAATTTTTTATCAATTGCCAAAAAAAATCAAATGCGGTTTTCCTATCCATGTTTTTCTCCAATTGCAAAAGTATCATTTACTTTGACTTCAAAGTGATGTACATTGTTGGGTGGAATGGATGGAGTAGGTTGTGCAGCTTGATTAAATCCAGATAAATAAAAAAAACCAATTCCAATTGCAATTAAAACAAGGACAATAATAATTACCACTGAAAATTTTTTAGATCTTAGCACATCCCCTTGTTTTAATTCTACGATATTAGTTTTGTTGAGTGTAGTAGATCGGCAAATTTTTTATCCAATCAAAACGACAGAATCATTTTGTAGATATTGTTAATAAGGGCATTAAAAGAAAAAATGCCATGGCAAGGTCAGTGTATTTGTTTGCCCTAATAATAGGTTCATCAGTATTACTAGCAGGTGTCGCAGGCTTTACAATGAATTCAATTTTTCAAACCCACAATTATTCTAAATCTCTTGATTCAAGTGCGTTAACTGATGCGCCCATTGCAAAGGACTTGGTCACAATATCTATTCATGACAAGAATGGAGCTCTAAAATCGCAGCAGACTGTAAATAACATTGTCACAGGAGCTGGAGCCGTCTTTTTCTGCGTACAGCAAGGAAGATGCCTCTCTGAGATTACTTCACCTGCACAGGCGTTTGTTACTGCAGCACCCACTTATTGGGTGGAGTTTATTAGCGGAACTGCAAATACAAACGAGCCACAGGGTTCAGACTGTACCGCACCTAGTGGCGGAGGTGCTTTGGCAGGATTTCTAACTAATGCAAAGTGCAATACTGTCTTTGGTGCAAGTGGTCAGTACCAAGCAGGTGGTTCAGTGTTAACACTTGGTACTGTTACAGGTCAATTAAGAAATTCCGCAGGAACCTTTAACGGTACAAACTCTGTATTTAGTGTACAAACAACAAAGCCTACAGTATGTTCAATTGTAACTGATGTTACCGGAGGATCAAGCACGTGCCAATTTTCTGAAACAACGCCAGTTATGACCAATCAAAGTGGCGGTTCTTTAACAGTAAACGGCTTGGCATTATTTAGCGGCACCTCAACTGCTGTAACTGGAAACTTGATTATTGCAGAGACTACAATTACTCCAGTCACACTTACTGCTGGAGACACAATAAGTGTCACCTGGACAATAATTACTTAGACATAAAGTCTGTTTGTAAGAATGATTTCCTAAATTATCTTCTTTCTTCAATGGAATCTGTGAGATTCAATCTTTTAGCTACGATACCAAGCCAGATAACGATTGTAATTCCAAGTATCAGATCTGGAAGATGAATAAAAAAATGCTGGAAAAACAAGAAGGCAAGAAAAGAAGTGTGAAAAATAAAATTCTCTTTTCCAGTTCCGGCTACTTCTGTCTTTGCACATATTACTTTGGTATCTGTGGCGTATAAGATCCGGTTAGCTAGAATTGCAAGTCTTAAGCTTTCAAGATACAATTTAGTTTAAGGTTTTCATCTTTTCAGCCTGCAAGCTTGCAATTATTTATCACAGTTCTGTTTTAACTTTAACACAAAGCAAAATTAGATAATTCATTGTTAGTAAAATGAAAATTTTTCATGTTCTATTTTTTTCCATTTATTTTGGCATTGTGCGCAATAATGAATTTTTTTACTGAATTTTGAAATTTAATGTAAAAACATTACAACTTCCAATTTTGGAAAAACCTATAAACTGACACGTCTAGCCTAATCAAGTGTCCGGGACAGTATCGGCGATAAAACGTAAGAATGTTTGGCTTTTTCTTGTATTGAGTATTGTAGCCTCTGCTTCAGTGCTACCAGAAGCTTTTGCTGCAGTAACAATAACAATTACTTCCATAAATAATACCACGCCTCAATGGGGTGTTGATACCGTAACTGTGAGAGGTAGTCTGACTAACTTTCAATCTACTAATACTGTAACTGTATTATGGGGAGATGGTACCACATCACAAAATATTCCAATTTCTGGAGTTAATGGAAATTGGGGACCTGTAAGTCATATTTATCCAATAGGAACGGTTGGCAGTCATGTCATAAAGGCAAGATTATTCAACTCTATTGGAACATTATTGGCAACAAGCTCAGGTGTTACAGTAAACGTACAAAAACACATTACAGCACTTTCCGTGCCAAAACTGAGCCAAGCTACTGTAAAGTGGGGCAAGACATTTAGTTTGACTGCTGTTACCCTGACTGATTCTGCATCAAGTAAGGGAATATCAGGAAAGACAATAAACATTAATGGAAATGGAACCACTGGAACACCAAGTGGCACGACTGGTAACAATGGCAACTTGGCAGCTCCGGTTACAATAACAGCTCCTGGCATTAATCATGTAGGACTAGGACAAATCAGTGCAACATTTGCCGGTGATAGTAATTATCTTCCAACAGGATCAACTACATCAACCATAACAATAGCACCTCACACTACTACACTTTCCACTCCAACATTAAACAGCACTAGTGTAAAGTGGGGCAAGGCATTTAGTGTGACTGCTGCTACTCTGACTGACTCTGACTCTGGCGGTGTAGGAATAGTAGGAAGGCCAATAAGCTTTAGTGGAAACAGCACCACTGGGACTCCGTCAGGGTCCACAACTGCTGGAGGCGGATTGACAGCACCTGTTACCATTATATCATCAGCAAATGTTGGTGCAACTGATACAGTAATTGCAAACTTTGCAGGTGGTACAAACTATCTGGCGTCTTCTTCAAGCACCACAATCCAAGTTACAAAGCATATAACGTCCCTTTCTGTACCAACCTTTAACAGTACATCTGTACAATCTGGGAAAATATTTACCGCAGATTCCATATTGACTGACACTGACTTGAATGTGCCGGTATCTGCAAAGAACATAAGTTATAATGGCAATGGCACCATATCTATTGCAACAACTCTCTCTAACTCTACTGGTCATTCCAAGACAATCCTAACTGCTCCCATTGCAAGTTACACTACAATAGGACAGATTAGTGCAACATTTGCAGGTGATGGCATCTATTTCCCTTCGGGACCTGCCACATCAGGGATTACAGTTATCCAGTACGTAAATGCTGCGCTAATCAAACACATCGTAGTCATAATGCAGGAGAACCGTTCCTTTGATGAATATTTTGGAACATTTCCTGGCGCAAATGGAATACCTACTGGTGAATGCATGCCATTGAATGCTTCAAATCCAAGCCTTGGTTGTGTAAAGCCGTTTCATACTCCAAACTTCACAAACATTGATTTGCAGCATAACATGCCTTCATCGTTAACTTCTATCGATGGCGGAAAGATGGACAACTTTATTGTAGGAGAGGAAGGATTGAACCAGACAATGGCATACCAAGACAATGCCACGATACCTAACTACTGGACCTTTGCAAAAAATTACGTTCTGGCTGACAACTTTTTCTCAAGTGTTCTAGGATGGAGTATGCCAAATCACTGGTATTCTATAGCGGGCCAAGCTCCAGTTGTTTCCATTCCGACATTCATAGATCCCTTGGCTGATAATGCTACTAAAACTACTTATCTAAACCAGGCAAATGCAATAACAACAGCTGCTGACATCATAAATGGCACAGGTACAATTAGCTGGAAATATTATGATCTTAATTTTGGAAATATATTCCCAGGAGGATATCATGCTTCAATACTCAATGGTTATGTCATGGATTTCTGGAATCCGTTTGCAGCAAAGGCAAGCACGTATACTGCAAGCTATTCGCCGCATTTTGTTCCACATACTCAAATCTTTGCAGATCTGCAAAACAACTCGCTTCCTCAAATATCATGGGTAATTCCGCCTGATTTCCTAAGTGAACACGACCCAGCAAGCTCGCATGTTGGAATGATCTGGACTACAGATGTTATTGATTCTATAATGAACAGTTCTGCATGGAATAGCACTGCAATAATTTTAACATGGGATGACTATGGCGGTTATTATGATCATGTAAACCCACCTAGTTTTGATCAATATGGTTCAGGCATCAGGGTACCTGCCATCATAATCTCACCATATGCAAGAGCTGGATACATCGACCACACACCATACATTTTTGAATCTACCCTCAAGATGATGGAATGGAAATTCAATCTGTCAACTTTGACTGCAAGAGATGCCAATGCAAATAATTTATTGAATGCATTTGACTTTACACAAAAGCCTAGACCTCCTACTCCGATACATCTTTCCGCAGACGATCTTGCTCAATTGGTACCATTTTATATTATTCCAAATACAGCGCATGTTGGCGACAGTATAACATTCATAGGAAATGGATACTCTCCACTTGAGCGCGGAACCGTGACTTACAACGGTGCAGTCATAGGTTCTGCTTTAGCTAATGGTACAGGTACCATACAAACTACATTCAAAGTTCCACCTTCATCTGCTGGATGCCAAACGTTAGTTGATCTAGAACAACAGGATGTCATTGATCATATTCCAACTCCTATTTTTGGCATTGGTCTAGTTAATAATTGTCTTACAGTCACGCCAAACGAAATGCTCAACCAGACTACGGGGCCATCAGGTGCTACAATAAAGATTAACGGTACTGGATTTTCAGCAAGCAACAATATATCAATCACATTTGATGGCATCCCACAGGCAGCAGCTACCAGCAATTCAACTGGGAGCTTTAGTTTGATCCTTACTATACCATCATCAAATAATGGCAATCACATAATTTCTGCAATAGATACAAATAGTCAAACTTCTTCAGCTGTATTTCTTGTAATAAATGCTGGGCCATCTGTTGCAATTAATTCCGTAAATAATACCTCACCAATATGGGGCAGATCTACCGTATCTGTATCAGGGAATGCATTCAATGCTCTTTCAGGTGATACTGTGACTGTGAGTTGGGGAGACAATACAAACTCTACTGGAATTCCTATTTCTAGTAATTCTTGGGGTCCTATAGTTCACACTTATTCGTCTTCAGCCATTGCATCAAATCCAAACCAAGTAACAGCAAAACTCACTGCCATTGATAATTCTATAAGAGCAACCAGTACATCAACATCTGTTACTGTACAAAAACACACTACAGCTTTTTGGAGTTTGAATGTTCCAGCCACATTAGTACATGGAACCACTTATACAGTAGATGGAAAGCTTATGGACTCTACTACTGGTTTATTCTTGGGATCCAAGACAGTAACATTTACCGCAACTTCTCCAATAGTTATCCCAAATGTTATTACAGATTCTACTGGAAAGTACAGTGTAGGCGGTTTGGTTGCACCTGCTGCTGGGTCATACAATATTCAAGCTTTCTTTGCAGGAGACTTGGGATTTACTTCTAGCAGTTCGGTTACCAAAGTTCTAAATACAACCTAAAAAAACTTTGAATTATCTATTTGAAAAAACAATAAGTTCTACTATAAACATTGAATAGTTAATTGAAGAAATTTAAAATTATTATACTGCTGGGAGAAGCTTAAAGACAACAAAGGTCCATTGTTCGTTGCCTGCATTATCTATTGCTCTTGCCTTTACAGTATGCCATCCAGGGCTAAGTGATGGAGTCACAAAAGTCCAGGCTCCGTCATGTGTTGATACTAGTCCAAAAGGAGAACCTTTCATTGATGCTTCAACTCTTTTTATTCCACTGTCAGCATCAAACGCTACTCCTGTTACTATTACTGTTGAACCAGAAAGCTGTGCCTGCGCTTTAGGAATCAGTATTACAATCGTTGGCTTTTTAAAATCACATTCTCCGTTGTATTTGTGTTTTTTACACTTGTTGTCCTTGTCTTGGTGTTCGCTTGTTACAGCACTTGCCAGAGCTGTTGGCGCATAAAGCATGCCAACTAGTAGCATCGAAACTGACATTAGAACCAAAATATTTTTCGTCTTCGAACCCAACCCAAGCACCCGATCCCATAGATCTATGTATCTCTATTAAAACTTTATGGTATTTTCTTCTGTTTCTCCAAATGTTTTAAAAAATCAAGCCTTAAACAAATCACAAATCGGACAAAATTTGCTAATTGAATACTAGCGATCTTAATCTAAGTTAAAGTTTGATCTATTTTATAAATAAAATAGATCGCTGCCATAACATTTCATGTTATAACCTGCAAGTGATTGATTTTAACTAAAAAATACCAATTTGGAAGTTAAATTTAGCAAAAAGTTCCGCGGATCATAAATTTAATGCTCTTATCTAGTATTACATGTCGGGGTCGCTGTCTGTACCAAGACGAGTCACACGCAATGATAATACCACAAAGAAGAAAAAAATACCAATGACTAAACTTCCAAATACGGTTTCGCTTGAAGACAAGTCATTAGGAATTTTCACTTCTGAGCCAGGCACCGCCTTATTCGAGCAAAAAAATCAACTAGATCAAATTAAAAGTGAGCTCTTGAAGTTTGGCTTGTCTGCAAACCAGGCCAAAGTCTATATATTTTTAGGAAAGTATGGCGCAAAGACTGCACCTGAGGTTTGCAAATCTCTTGACATACCTCGTACAGAAACATATCATATTTTGAATACGTTACAAAATTTGGGAATAGTTACAGCAGAATGTTGCCAGCCCACAAGATTTGAAGCCTTACCATTGGCCAAAGTAATTAGAACATTGGTAAATTCTGAAAAAGAACGCGTCAACATTTTATTACAAAATGAAAAGGAAATTGTCGATTTATGGAACAAGATTCCATCATTTGCTGTAGAGACAAACGAAACAAAAATGGATAAATTGCAAATGCTTCAAGGTGCACCACAAATCCAAAATAGATTAAAAGATATGATCCTTGGTGCCAAAGATGAGTTCCGCTTGCTTTGCACGCCAAAGGATTTCGCAAGATTTTATCATTCAGACCTTATCAAATTGCTTGGCAATTCACCTGTTTTTGAGAAAGTCATCATCTCACCAGCTCACGAGATGCCAGAAATTACAGAAGAAATAAGCAAAGAAAGAATAAGAATAATGCCTACTGGAAAGACTGATAGCTTGTGTTTTATGATAAAGGATTTTGATGAGGTGTTGTTTTTCTTAAGAAACGCAACACACCCTTCACATAATGTTTTTGCAGTCTGGTCAGATTCAGATTCAATGATAGATTCGCTACGAACTTTATTTGATTATTCGTGGGAAAATTCAGAAATCGTCTATTAAATCAACCTGGCACATAACAATCTGAAAAAAATTGGGTCTTATTTTTTACTATGATTTGTATTTCTTTGATATGGTTTTTGAATTCTTGACTTTATTTGCATATGTGTTGTTAATATTTTTGATAAGGTCAAGTGTCTGGTGATGAATCAGGTCCAAGTTTGGAATAACACAGTGGCCTCCGATAAACCCAGGAAACATCTTTGGCCTGTTGCCTAGGTATTTGTGAATCTCGTCTGCAAAAGACCACATCTCGTCATAATTTACGTTGTGTTTTATGGCAATCATGTTGCTTAGCTGTGCGTATGTTATTAGCCATCCATAATATGACGTATCTACAACGATCTTGGCAAGCTCTAGTGTAATAGGAGATGTCATTTGCCTTGTTGTCACGCCTGCGTTTTTCATCAATCTAGCATAGGCAGAAGAAGCCCATTTTTTCCTTGGAGCGTCAGATTCTATAGCATAAAACTTGGTGTATCTTTTCATATCAGATAACATTCTTTTATGAACCCCTCTTGTGGCACTATATATTACTGGAATAGAGAGCCTTGACTGTAATTTGGAAGTAGTTCCAGGGCTTATGGTACTATGTATGACGATTACTTCGGGATGGAATTTATCATATAGCGAGATTACGTTTTCAGCAAAACGGTCAGAAAATGGAATACATACATGAAGAAATGATGTTTTTAGATTTTCATATTTGCGAACCTTTGTCTCATCCATGAGTTTGGTATTAAGGTCATAACCTACTGCTGGACCACTTTTTGAAACAAGTTGCAATATAGGAAAACCAATTTCTCCTAGTCCTGCAACTACAATTTTTTTCTCCAAGATATCAGACCATCAACCATACTCCTAAATTAATCAATACTTTTATCTTAGGACAAGTATCAATAAAAAAATTCAATTCCTTAAATACTTGCATAAATTTTCATGATTATTATATGCAGCAAGACCCGCTACAATTCAGATTTTTTATTCTAGTTTTTTTGTAATGCAATTCAATTGCCAAACCATTGTTCTAGGGTGTGACTTTTTTTCTCAATTGATTTTTTTAGTCTGTTAATTGATGTTTCTACTCTGTCATGAGAAAAACTTCGTTCAGTGGATAGGTAGTTTATAATTCCTTGAAAATCAATTTCACCAAACTTTATTTCACCAACACTTGCCACTTGAGGGTGCAAAAAGATCTGGCGTATTTGCTTGTAATCTATCTCCTCTAGCTTTTCTTGAATTTGCGGAATTTCTTCAAGCTTGCCATGCTCCTTTATTGCCTTGAGTGCAGTTTTTGGGCCAATTCTCTCAAAACCATTGGGGTTAAAATCAGTGCCAATTAAAATTCCCACGTCAACTAGTTGTTCTCTTGAAAGACCAAGATCTGTTAGAGTTTTTTGTAGGTCAATTATTTCAGGCTCAATTTCAATTGTGGTATTTCTATTTGGTAGTTTTCTTTTGCCGCTATTTGTAAAATTTCGAACTAATTTTTTTGCGCCAAACAATAAAGAGTCAAAGTCTTGGCTTGCAGAAGCATATGCCTGCCCTATGACGGTAAGATTTGCAGCCGTTGCCTCACCTTCAGAAGGCGCGTGTATGTGAGGAATACCAAAAAGTTCTAAAAGATGTTTAGAATCTTCTACCATGTCGTCTTTTAACACTGATGTCTGCTGCGCATATTTTTTTGCCTCTTCATATTTTCCTTCTGTCAGGGCTTTTTCAAACTTGATTGTGGCATCTTTTTTTATCTGCTTTCTTCTTTCAATTTCTGCAGATTTTAATGAGGGTGGTTTTCCATCAAAAACATAGACTGGTTTTATCCCTATGGATAAAAAATTTACATTTCTATAAAACAAACCAGATATGTGGCTCGTAATTTTTCCCCTAGAATCGGAGAGAGGGAGCCCTTCAGGGCCACGTATTATTGACAAAAACTGGTAAATTGCATTGTATGCATCTATTGCTACAACCTTGGAAGAAAATGATTCCAAGTTTGTTTTTTCTCTGTTACATAGTGCCTTTAGATCTAAACCCACAAAATCTTATCAGGGCTAGTGAATTTTTGCTTTCCTATTTCTTGCGAAGGCCAGATTTTGCTTCCCAGCCACGTTCTATTATTTCTTCATAGATGTTTGAAAGTTTAGGAATTACCTCTCCTTTTTCAGCAGCAATCCTGACTTTGTCCCTGTAATAGTTTTCGATTGCTTTGGCCATCTTACCGTCAATTGTTATAGAAATTCTGGACTTTGGCAATACCATCAAGACCTAGATTACCATAATAGAGACAGATATCAATAATAAACTATCTATTATCAATTATTACACTCTGACCATGACAAAGCCATCTTTTGTTATTTTTAGTGAAACAGTCATGTCTTTTGGAAGACCTAAATCTGCCAAAAAATCTGCAATTGTCATCTGGTCTTGAAGTGCGTATTTTTTGCCCTCAAATTCAATTGCCACAGTCTTTTTGGTCAGGGCTTCCATTATCTCTCTTATAGTAAATAGTCTACTTTATATCCTTTATTATATATTTGATCACTTTAATTCTAACTGTATTTATTTACCAAAGTAAGAGAGGGGACAAGCCAGGTTAGCCAAGTGGTACGGCGACCGCCTCGAGATCAGATACAAGGGAGCGGTTGTGCTTCTGCACTCAGGGGTTCGAATCCCTTACCTGGCGCTTATACCTATTATGAATACCCGCTATGAACAAATTTTCCACCTTAAATTGAATGGGTCGATCGCAATATGATGGACCAGCTTGACATCCACAATTCAAAGAAAAGGATCGAGTATGTCAAGACAGCCCTTCATCAAAAGTTTTCTGCCGAGAACGCAAATACTGCATGCGAGTTCCTTGACAGATTAAGGATTGAGAACAGATCACTTGGCAGGATTGCCAACTATGCAGAGTGTACAAGACGGATCCTAAATGTCAATGACAACAAAAGGATATCAAAATGGACAAGAAAGGATATCGAAGCAATATACAAGGTAATAGCTGAAACAAATTATCAGAACTCGGTCAAAAAAGATATTCTCACTGCACTAAAGAGGTTGTATCATTTTGCGATACACAACGAGCTTGCAGACAATGCAAAAGGAAAAGAGTATGATCCTAATGTTGCATGGATTACTCCAAGCTGCTTCAAGGACCGATATGAAAAGATCCAAGCAAATGATCTGCTCACTGATCCTGAACTTGAAAGACTGTTCAATGCGGTAAAAGAGGCAAGCAAGGGAAAATATGTCAAGCGAAACATTGCACTTGTCTTTACACTTTTTGAAGGATCGTACAGGCCTGGCGAGTTATTTAACATGAGAATAGGAGGTTTACAGTTCGAGGATGATTTTGTTCGGGTTGATACAACAGGCAAGACGGGCCCAAAGAGGCTAACACTTGTTACAAGTTTTGTGCCACTCAAAGAATGGCTTGCAGAACATCCGCAGAGTGACGATCCTGATGCCTTTCTTTGGTATCACAACAACAAAGATGGAGTGATGAGATATCCAATGCTCTTCTATCTTATCAAAAAAGCAGCTCAGATGGCTGGAATCAAGAAGCGCGTATGGTTATACCTCTTCCGCCACACATCACTTACGATGTATTCAAAGAAGCTTGGAAACTTGGTCAAGCTATACGGAAATTGGTCCAAAAGCTCCAATATGTTATCAAGGTACGAACATCTTGCATCTTCTGACCAAGAAGACGCCATACTGAAGTTACACGGCCTCAAAAAACAGGATGATTCTGAATCGATACTGTTATCAAAGATCTGCCCGTCCTGTAAGGAACGTAATTCTTCTGACAAGAGTCATTGTATGAAGTGTGGTACTATACTATCAAAGAAGCTTGCACAGCAAAGGGAGTCAAGAAGACAAGATGAAATAAAGAGAAATGAAAACTATGCTAAAGATGTAACCAATCTAAAGAAAGACTACAATGAACTGAAAGAAATGCTTGTAAAGGTCTTGAAAGAAAAGTCAAGTGCGTAGTTCTGTCTTTGCTAGTGTATCTAGTCTTTTGATCCGATTTTCCACGGATTCCATTTTCTTCTTAATTTTTTCTAATAGCTCTTTTGGTACTGCTATTGTTTCATTCATGTCTATTTATGCTAAATATTATTTTTAAGGTCATATCATTTCATAATCTTCTTCCTCAGTTTTGCCTTTCCATTCTTTATTGATACATAATATCCACGGTTTTCAAGAAGTTTTTTTGCATAATTGCCATACTTTGGATGCGGAACAAGATCTCGTAGTCCTTGGTCGCTAAGCAGAGTAAAGTCAAACCCTTCCTTTAGGTCTGATGTATCCAAGATGTGTTTGTCATTGCCTGCTGTCATCAATTCTGTATTTTGTGGAGTTTCTGTCTTGTCATCTGTTATACTTGCTGCAGATCTTTGCGGAGACTCTCCAAGTTTTCTACCTTCTTCTGTGGGTACAAAATATTCCTGCCTTTTGGTCTCTGTTATTTTTTTTCTTGATACAAGATCATGCTCTGTCTTCTTTGTCTCAACATAGCCCCGTTCAGCCACTTCTTTTTGCTCAAGCTTCCATAGGATTCCCATAACATCATATGATGAAAAGCGTGTTTTTTCTGTAATCCATCGTGCCGTTCCTCCCTCTTTTAGAACGTTGTATACTTCAAATTCCTCTCTTGTGAGATGGGTAACAGAGTTGTTCTGTACGTTGGAGAGACGTTCTACTGATTCTGGCGGAACAAGTATTATGTTGTAGAACTGTTGATCAATTCCGTTTTTGTTCATCGAATCTATGATGTACTGTTTGTGCTTTTGAAAAAATACTACAAACCATACGTCATAACCCAACTCAAAGTTTTTTCTAAAATTTTCAACTAGCTGTGATTCATGTTTTGTTGGGTCTGTCTCTACTTCTACTGCAACTATTTTTTCAGACCAGTACAGGGGATCATATGATATTGTCTTGTCTACATCCTGTGTCTGTTGTGGCTCAAAGATCAAAAGATCTGGCCTTTGTGCACCTTTGTCTCCAAGGTCTGGAATGCAGAACTTGAAGGCCTTTTGTTGCATTCTCATTATCATAAATATTGTGGCAAGGTGTAAAGGAGATCCTGCACGTCTTCCCATTGCAGCCTGCGAGAAAAAGCTATTGTATGCAAGACGTGATAGCATGTAGCGTGTAGCAAGTTTTTCATCACCATCAAATACAGTAACATTTTTGCGTTCAACCAATCGCAGTTGGTTTACCAAAATGTCGTCAAGCTTTTCAAATACATCTCGCTTGTCTACTTGAAACATT
>Ga0210384_10002411_pt1 | contig 22845 bp, 23 predicted proteins | sample IncBWH2MmetaG_FD_160574 | JGI IMG/M metagenome (GOLD analysis project Ga0210384, IMG submission 160574) | Forest soil microbial communities from Barre Woods Harvard Forest LTER site, Petersham, Massachusetts, United States - Inc-BW-H-2-M | ecosystem: Environmental > Terrestrial > Soil >...
AACCAGGCGCCCGAGGAAAGCTGCGTGCCGTAGTACGAGTTACCGGTCACCGCCACCGAGATCCGGACGTAGGTCTTCACTTCGTAGTGGTGAGTCGAGAGCAAGTTCCCGCCCGACCAGATCTGAAGCGAAGTCGTCCCCGTCGACCGGCAGCGAAGGGAGGGCAGGCAGGCGAACCAACCGTCCAGCAGGCTCACGAAACGCACCGGGGAAGAATGGGAGCTCACGGTGGTGTTGCTCGTCCGGTCGATGACCAACAAGTAGAGGTCCGCCTCGGCCGCCGCGGTCGACCAGCGTGGATGGATGCAGGTTTTGGGCGTGCAGGCGGCTTGGTTCCAAACGCTCGCGTTCCAGGTCAGGGTCCAATTAACGGCGACGCGGTGGATTCCGTTCGAGGGGACCGCGAAGGGGACCATGAACCCGGCCACCGCTGACGCGGTGTAGGTGCACGGAGAACCACTCGCGTTAGCGGACAACCACATCGAGATGCGCCCGTTCGATCGGTTGGCAGAGGTTGGGGCAACAACGGAGGTTGACCCGCACCAGTTCGACGTGGGTTTGGTGTTACCCTGAATGATGTGGGCGGTGGAGAACGGTGGAAGTAGCTTACGAGAGACCATCGGTCCCGCGGCGGCGGGATTCGCGAGCAGCAGCACGACGAGAACCGAAGCTGCTGCTAGCATCGCCGCTCGGAATGGGACTCGATCTCGGCCGGCTCGCCACGCCATTCGGCGGGGCGACGAGCCCAAGGATGATAGCCCTATGCCTTTCGTCAGGGTCGCTGGGCGATCAGATGAGACGACGTGGGCGTAATCATCTTTGCTACAGCGAGCGTCACCTCCCGTTGGCTGGAGAAGCAGCGAGAACGTCTGGGTCCGCAGACCGATGTCGAAGAAGCTGACCGGGAGTGTCATGGCCGAGAAGCCTCGTTCGAAGGTTGCCCATCCGCGGCATCGAGAACCCAGTCCTCACGTCCGCCTTTCCAGCTTGATTTCCAAACCTCTGTCCGCGGAGACCTGGCCCGCGTTTGCCCGCCTGGTGGAAAAGCACAACGGGATCTTCGGCGGCTGCTGGTGCATCTCTTTTCACCTGGCCCAGGACGAGGGCAAGCGCACTCCCGCGGAGTACCGAGCGATGAAGGCCCGGCGAGTCCAAGAGGGGAGGGCACACGCTGCCCTCGTGTTTGACGGCCCGGACGCGGTCGGCTGGTGCCAGTTTGGTTCCCCGACTGAACTTCCGAATATCCGGAGCCGCAAGAACTACGAGGAGGGTCAGCACGAACCACCCGATTGGCGGATCACTTGCTTCTTCATCGATCGGGAACGGCGGGGAAATGGAATCGCGAACTTCGCGCTCCGCGAGGCCCTGCGACAGATCGCTGGACTGGGGGGAGGATCGGTCGAGGCGTACCCCGAGGATGTCCGTGGCCGCAAGGTTTCGCGATCGTTCCTGTGCAGCGGGACCCTCGGCATGTTCGAAAAGGAAGGGTTTGAGCGGACTCGCAAGATCGCCATGCATCGATGGGTGGTGGTTCGAAATCTCCCAGCCACTGGAACCAAGGTTTCGGCGTAGCAGCCCTTTCGTTCGGTGGTGACGGTCCTTCTCGCGTCGATAGGTCGAAATCCCGAGTGTTCGGGGCGACACCCCAAGGCAGATCGGCGTTCGCGATTCCATAGTCACGATCGCCGCGGCGAGCCGCGCGGGGACCCAATTTTTCGGGGCCATTCATATACCCGCCCCCAGGTTTTCCTCGCGTGGAGACCGCTTCAGGAGCTTGGGCGTCACCCCATCCATCGGACGCGAAGTCGGTTGGGACCACCCCTCCCCCGGGACGGACCGCGCTGCAGCGGGCGACGGGGTATCTGCGCCGCCATCCCGTCCTCTGTCTGTTTCTGCTCACACCCGGGTTGGTCGAGTATCTCTCGGGATCGAGCTCCTTTGTGTTCCTCGTCGTTTCCCCGGGTTGGTTCTTCCTCGCTCTCGGCATCAATGCGGCGATGTACACCTCCGGCGCCCTCCTGATCCGGGAAGCGGTCATCCGGTGGGGGAAAGGATGGCCCACGGTGTTTGCGCTGGGCGCGGCCTATGCCCTCATGGAGGAGGGAATCTCCGATCAGACGATCTTCAACCCGCACACCTCTCCATTGGGAGCGGCCGGCACCTACGGGCACTTCCTCGGAGTCAACTGGCTCTGGGTCCCGGATGTGCTGGTGATCCACATTTTGATGAGCCTGTTCCTCCCGATCCTTCTCCTGGGCTACGCGCTCCCAGAGACGCGGGGCAAGTCCCTCCTCAGCACCCGACAGATCGCCCTGGTGACCACCCTCCTCGGATTCGACGCCGCCTTCCTGGCGGTCCTCGTCGTGAAGTCTACCGGCAACTGGTACGGCGTGGGGTTGCTGGCGGCCACTCTGGTAACGATCCTCGGACTCTGTCTCCTGGGCTGGCGCCTACCTCGTGATCTCGGCCTCGTGCGACCTGGGGGTCCGTCCGCCTCTCGCCTTCGCTTCTTCCTGGTGGGGTGCTTCGCCTATCCTCTGATGGTGATGGTGACATTGATCGGGGTCGCCGAGAGGGTCCCGCCGGTCCTGATTTTCGCCGCCATCGTCGGGTTGACCTGCAGCCTGTTCCTCTGGGTCCTGCGGAACGTGGGCACCGAACGCTACGAACGCCACGTGGTCGCTTTCGGCGCAGGACTCCTCGTACTCGGGATGATTCTCGGACTTCTCTTCGAGTTCCCGTGGGAGATCGTCGCGATCGCGGATGCGGTGGTCGTCTACTTTTTCCTGTGGCTGGACCGGAACCTCGCGCGTCGGCTCGCGTCGGGACCATCGATCGGAGTACGAATCCCCGCCGGCGCGGCCGGCTGACTGTCCCGGATCGGGTCCACCGTACGCGAGCTCCATCCCGCCCAGCGCGATCGCCCCGGGGCCTCTCCTGGATGGCGGGGCGTACCAGCGATGATCGCCCTCGGCGTGCTTTCGGCTCCCGAATTTTAAGTAGTTGGTCAGAAGGTCGGAAACGATGGCCCTGCGCCGACGATCGGGCCCCTTGGGGGCTCCCGACGTGAGGGAATCCTCGGCCCGGGATTGGATCCTTGCCGTCACCGCTGTCGTCGTCGTCCTCGGGCTGACCATGCCGGCTTCGGCCACACCGGCCGGTTCGACGAGCCCCACCCGGATGAAGGCGCCGTACATCGGGGCGTTCTTCACGGTCTACAACGGCCCGTACTCCCGTGGCTGCGCGGCGGCAAGCCTCACCCACCCGGTGAACTGGTCGGCCCAAACCGGGATGGGGACGTTCGGGGCACGTGCCACCGCCCATCCCTGCCCAAAGGCCCATCCGGGCACCAACAACACGAGCGTCGCCTACGGCGACATTCTGCTCTACCTCACCATTCCCTTCGGGAGCCCACCGGCGAAGATCCGCCAGATTGACGTCTATTGGAGGGTGTTGGCCCAACTCTCCGTCCTCCTTCTTCCCGGGAACTGCGCCCTTCAACCCGGTCACGGACAGCGATGCATCCAGGTCGCGTACGTCGACGTGTTCAGCGGCATCGCAGTCCAGGACACTACGACGGGAGCCACTCCGTTCACGGGCCGCACGTTGCAGTACTGGAGAACGAGCGTGAACTACACCGACTGTAGTCTCGGTCCCTGCCAGTTTGGAAGCGGCGTCGGCGGCCGGGGGCACCTGGGGGATTTCCGGAGCATCTTCTACGTGAACGCCTCGCTCAATACGTCGCACACCTACGAGCTCGAGGTGCAGCTCGATGGAGTCGCCGGGACGTACTTCACGAGCTACGGGGCTCGACTGAACGGTGGGAGTGCCATCGCCTCGTTCAACACGGCGAAGGTCGGGGGCGTCGACTTGCGATCGATTGTGATTACCTAGGGCCGGCTGTCGGGCGGGACTCGGAACTCCTCGGCAAGCCTCTGCGTGAGAACGGCCACTACCGGAGCCGACGAACCACCCTCGAGGCCCTTCACGAAGATACGACCCGGGGGCGCGGTCCTCGAGCCGATGTTCTCAGTCAGGGCTTCTCCCACGTTCAGATCCACACGGGCGATCGCCGGCATCGGAGGCCACGGGTGGACCGGTCGCCCGAACAATCCTTCCGGCTGAGGCGGCCAGTGGTCCGCTGCCCCTCCCTGGAGTTCAACGTAGGCCATCTCGCTTCGGAACTGGGGTGGCAGGCTGATCGCCGCGACGAGGTACACGATGATCAAACCGAAGCTGACGAGCCACAGGTCGGACGCGAGGGGGCTCGATCGCAGGTAGAGAAACAAGCCGACTGCAACGGTGATGGCGAGGGACGCGACGACGAGGACGGTCAGCGCATCGAGGAGTCCGGCATTCCTCGGATCCAGCCGCAATCGGCGTTCCGCCGTGCAGTACGCGAAGCGACCCGGCGGCGTGGAGGTCGGTTGGGCCTCGGACGGGAGCACCCAATTGGCCGGGGGGAACCCAGCCGCGAGAAGGGCCTCACTCACCACCGGGGCGACCTGATCGAATGGGGCCGGTCGGAGGTGAATGACGCTTCGAGAACTGAGTCGACCGGTGGCCGCTGAGGGATCTTCCATGGGTGACGGGGACCGAAGGCGGGTGAGGATCCGCACTTGCGTGGAATCCGCGCCGCTCGCCACGTCCGAGGCCCGGGGCGATTTCGGAGTCACGAGCGACCCTCCTCACGTCGAGCCCCTGGTCTTCCTAGCGGTCGGTTTCCCGCTCGGGGGCCGTTGAGCGACCGGCGGACCGTTACCCTCCCCCCGTGCGAGCTCACTCGACCGTCTCAAAGACTCGGGGGGGGACGAGGTGCGATGCAACGGCGGCCGCGAGCCCGATCGCCGGCACCCCGAGTACGAGACTCAAGGGAGAGCCGTCCCAGACGATGATGAGCGAGGCCGCCAACACGATCGTGGCGTACAACCCGAGGGTCGCCCCGAGGGTGAAAAGTCCGTCCCACGGGTGGCGGGCGGCGTTCAGCCGTCGGAAAAGGATGGATAGCTTCCCGAACGACGGTGGCATGGGGAATCCGAACATGTCGAATCGGAGGCGCTCCACCGGATTCAGTTCGTGAAGGCCCCTCATGGGACACCCTCGATCACGCCTCCATGGAGAAGCGAAAGGAAAAGGAATCGCCCTTCCCTGCCGGAAGGTCGCCCCGAGGAGGTTCCGACGGGTCGAGGGGGGAAGGGCCTCCGAATCGATCGCCCAGGATAGCCCGCGGGGCGGGTGGCGTGGAACTTGAGTTTCACCCACCCCGGGGGCCCGAGCCGTCTTCGGCACCCGATTCCGGCCCCACTCGGCCTCGGGTCGTTCGGCGTAGGATTCCCCAACTGCAGGCATCAGGTTGATAGCCTAGCAGAGAGAATTTGAGCGGTACGACGCGATCCTCGGAGCCCCAGCGATGAGCTCGGTCGTCCGCCTGCCGGAGGAGCTGCGAAAGTTCCTCCAGTTGCCCGGGCCGCAGTCCATGCTGATCCGCGGGCCGCCGGGCTCGGGGAAGTCTACGCTGGGCCTCGCGCTCCTCGAGGCGGCCTCCGGGACCCGCGTGCTGCTGACCAATCGCGTGTCGAGTGCCGAGCTCGCTCGTGAGTTTCCCTGGCTGGGCGAGAACGGGTCTACCGCGATACAGGTCGTTGACGCGAGCGAGATGGAGATCTCGCTCCACGGGATCTCCAACGCGGCGGCTCAAGCGACGATCGCCTACGAACCGGGATCCCACGAGAAGGAGTCCCTCTCCGAGTTCCTGACGCTGCCCCCGCCGGTCCAAGAGGCGTACAGCCGACTCCCCTCCGACGGCCCTTCGACCCTCGTCGTGGATTCGTGGGATGCGCTCGTCGAGCATTTCCTCGGCCGGCGAAGCCGACACGCCGTCATCGGGTTGGACCGGGCCGAGCTCGAGCGAATGCTGCTCCGCTGGATGGCCCGGTCCCCCACCCATCTCATTCTCGTGTTGGAGACCGAAGCCCAGACCCAGCTGGATTACCTGGTCAACGGCGTCGTCGTCACCCGCCGAGAACAGGTCAATGACCGCCTGGAGCGATGGCTCTTCCTTCCGAAGCTGCGCGGAATCCGGATCGGCAACGCGAGCTATCCGTACACCGTCGAGGGCGCCAAATTCCAGTGCATCGAGCCTCTGAGGCCGTACTCGAAGATCTCCCGCGGCCAGGTCGAGCCGGAGTCGGACCCCCTCCCGGGGTTCATGTGGCCGGGTTCCCGGAGCTTTGCCGAGGCATTCGGTCGGCTGCCCGTCGGCGGCCTTACGCTCCTCGAGCTGGGCGAGGACGTTCCCGAAGAGGTCGTCCAGCATCTCCTGTACCCGGCGAAGGTCCATGCGCTCCGGACCGGGGGCCGGGTGCTGGTCATCCCGTCGTCGGCGCTATCGGCCGACGACATTTGGGGACCGATCGAAGAGGCGAGGTTGCCCGGGCACCTCTCGGACGTGTTCCGGGTCCTCGACGTGAGCGGACAGTTGGAACGAGGACTTCGCGGCGGGAGCAAGACGCGCCTCGCGAGCCTCATCTCGCTCCGCTCGATGCCGGCGCCCGACCCCGCGCGCGATCCGGACGACAACGAGATCAGCCGGTGGCTCAAGGGCGGCGTGGTGGGCGGGCCTCCCGGGCTGGTCACGATGAGCGGTTCTGGGGTGGAATCGCTGGCGATCGCGATGAAGACCCCGATCACCGCCGAGGTCGCCGCCTCGCTCCCAGCCTCGCTCCGGGCTACGCTCGGGCAGAATCACCTGCACCTGATCGCCATCATCCGGAGCCAGTCCACCTTGCTCGCCCCGGTCCGGTCCTTAGCTTCGATCCACATTCGGCTGTTGGACCGGCAAGGACGGGTCCTCATCTACGGTCTAAAGCCATGGACGCCCGGGTTCGTCCTGACAGAGTCGGCGAATTCGGGACCGTACGAGATGCTCCGGATCGTCTAACCGGGGCCATCCCACCGTACGGATCCGCCCGCGAGTTCGGACCTCTCGGGCTTTCTCGTCCTACCCGACCCGCTGACGCGGTGTGGCGTTCCGGACCTCAGCCTTCGGATGGCCAATGGCCCGAGGGGAGGAACAGGGGCCGCAGTACATATTCGCGTGCCCCTTGACCGCACCGAGGAAGCGAACCCCGTGACCGATATCACCACGCTGATCCAGATCCTGAGCGCCGCGAGCACGATCTCGGTGATCCTTGGCGTACCGTTCATCGTCCTCCAGCTGAAGCAGAACGCCCGGATCCTCCAAGTCTCGAACCGGCAGGTCGAGGTGATGATCCACCAGACTCGCTCCCAGGTTTTCCTCAACATTGCCCAGCGACTGAGCGACCGGGAATACGTCCTTCGGCGCAAGCTGGTGCGGGACCTGGTCGCCGAGTACAGCTCGAAGGATTGGAAAGGGTTCCTCGAATCGAACGATTCGTTCGAGATTCGCGCCTTCGCGGCGACCTATGAAGCCAGCGCCACGATGGCCCGCATCGGCATGATCGACGAGGGCACGCTCCAACAGGCGCTCGGCTATTGGGCGGTGTCGGACTGGCGGGCCATTGAGCCGGCGATACTCCAACTTCAGAAATCCTGGGGGGTACCGGCCTACCCCAACTTCCGGTGGCTCGCGGAGAGTTCCGAGGCGTACCTGAAGGCGGCGCCCTCCCCGGACACTGTTCCGGCCCGCTCTTCCGGATAGGGATCACCCGACCGGCGAGCGTGGAACTGTGCAGCGTTCCGCGCGACCCTCGTCCCATCGGGGGAAAAGTACCGGGGCCGCGTTCCGGCCGTTAAGTATTCGGGTTTCGTAGGGCAACTGCTTTCGGCGGGGGCGCGGAGAGGAGGCCGGGACCCAGATGGAACGAAGCCCTCCTTTGGCTCCCCGACGCGCGATCCGGCCGCGACTCCGGAGCGGATCGGAAGCCCCGGCTCGGCTCTCGGGGGTGGTGGCGTCGAGCCTGGTCTGCCTGGCTGTGTTACTCGCCCCCGCGGCATCCGCGCATCGATCGGTCCACTACGGGGCGCCGTACTCCAAGGCGGTCGTGCAACTCCCGAACTACACGAACCTCTACGGATGTGCGAAGATGACCTCGACGCCGATGCGGTTCAGCAGTTCCACCGGAGTCGGCGGGTTCAGCGGGAAGACCTCGGCCCACTGGTGCCCGAAGACCCTGACGATGGTGAACCAGGGGTTCGCCGAGGCGGCCGGACAGGCAATCGTCGATATCCCGGTGAAAACCTTCCCCGGCACCTCGACCCCCACCGTGATCGGGGTCACCTGGTCGATCCACGGTTCCTCAGCGGTTTCGATCGGGTACGGAGGGGTGGCGTGCCCGCCGACCCCGGTCAACAACAGCACCGGCAACGGGTTCTCGTACTGTGCGATGGACGCGGGTACCGGGGTCTTCGGCGATGCCTACCTCCTCGACCGGACGAACGGCTCGGTGATCTACGCGGCCAACTACCCGACGTTGCTCAACCTGTACGTCTACACCTACAACGACACGTACTGCTACTCGTTCGTCTGTTACACCTACAACAATTCCGCCAACAGCCCGACCACCAGCTGGTCCGGGACGAGCCTGCAGACGTGGTGGATCAACGGCTCGCTGAACCACTCCCACCGCTACGTCGTCGAGACCTACGTCTACGCCTGGGTGTATGCGAATGTCTACGAGGCCCCGAAATGCTCCACGATGGCGTCCCTCGATCTGCTCGCGTCGACCAACGGCACGAAGTTGGTCTCCGTGCTCGTCCGGTAAACCCCCTTTCGGGACCGGCGACGCGACGAGGGGTCAATCCGCGTTCGCCGGCGGCGGACCCGTGCTCGGGTCGTAGTTGAGGGAAAGCGGGTCGGACGACCCGTACGGGGGCAGCTTGCCGTTCGATTGGAGGGGCATCGGGTAGACGGCCGTCCCGTTCGTCGGGAAGGCGAGCGGCGCCCGGGGCCCTGAGCGGGCGAAATCGAACATCCCGAGCGGGAGCTGGGCGTTGCAGTCCCGCGGCCCGACGCAGGGAAGGCCGAACCGGACCTCGATCAGATGCAGTATCGAGGAGAAGCTCATGTTCTGGTGGTCGATCACGCCCTGCCTCACCCACGGTCCGATCGCGAGGAGCGGGACCCGGAACCCGTCGCCGTAGGAGTCCAGGAAGGGAGGTGCGACGTGGTCGTAGAACCCGCCGTACTCGTCCCACGTGACGAACAGCACGGTAGAGTTCCAATCCGGGGAGCGCTCGAGCGCGTCCACGACGGAGGCGGTCCAGTTCATCCCCTGGGCCAGGCTGTACGGCGCGTGATCGGAGTCGGTCGCCGCCGGGACGATCCACGAGACGTTCGGGAGCTGGCCGCGGCCGACGTCGGTGAAGAAGTTCGCCCGGGTGGCGAAGTGAGGCCGGACGGGGCTGAGGTAGCTCTGCGCGCGGGCAGCGAGCGGGTTCCAGTAGTCGAGCGCGGTCGCCGGTAGCGGGCTCGAGCCCCCAATGGAGCGGTTGTACCACGGGGGCAGGCCGTAGTCGTAGTACTTCCAGCTCACCGACGAGTTGAGCAGCGTGCTCTCGGCAGAGCGCGTGGCATTCGCCTCGTCGAGGTAGAGGTGATCGAGCGTCGTGTTGTACCCGATGTAGCCGACGAGCGAGGCCGCCGGGGGCCGGGAGGCGAACATGTACCAGTGTTCCGAGAGGCTGTAGGACTGGGATCCGGAGAAGAAGTCGTCGGCGAGCCCGTACTGCTCGGCGAGGTCGTAGTACAGCGGGATGGTGGAGCCGTTGTAGTGACCGAACGCGAGCCGCGAACCTTCGGCGGCGTAGAAGTTGTCCATGGCACCGTTGTCCCACGCGGTATGGCTCGAGTACCAGTCGTGTTGCAGGTCGTACGGCACCTCGTTGATCGTGAGAGGGAACGGTCGGAAACAACCGTAGGACGGGTACCCGGGGACTTTGGGGACGCACGTGTGGGCAGGGAGGCCGTTCGCCGTGTCGGGGCAGTAGACGCCGGTGGTCGGACAGTAGACCCCGAACAAATTGTCGAACGCCCGGTTCTCCTGCATCAGGAAGACGATGTGCGAGATGTGGCGATCGAGAAGCGCGATCTGGCTCGTCGGGGGAGAGCCGGCCCGCGCCTCGGCGAGATTCGCCGAGGTGGCCAGTAAGAGCACGACAACGAAGAAAGATATCGTAGGAGGGCGGCGGTTCCCCGGCCCCCCCGGTCGGCGTTCGCCCATTTGGGGTTGTCGACCGCCTCACCACACCCGCCTACATCCCGTTTAGGTGAGCTTGCGGCGATCCGCGCGAGAAGCCAGCTACCCAAGCTGAGCGGTGACCCCGCAGGAGGGAACGGGCTGTCATTGGCCGGAAACTCGTGCGACCGAAACGAGGGCTTGGGCGCCGCGTGGACGTACGGCGGCGTGAACAGCCTGACGATGTGGATGAACGGGACCCCGACGGTGAAGGGCCACCACTACCTGCTGACGATCAGCCTCTCCGACGACAAGGACGCCTACGTGCAATCGTACAACGAGAAGACGCACTGGGCGGCTTTCTCCGTCGCGGCGATCAGCCTGAACCCCCCGACCCACGGAGCTCAACTCTCGTCGGTGGTCATCCTGTAAGCCACCCGGCGTCGGGTGGGGCGCTATCGGCCTCCACCCGGCCAACCCCTTCACCCTGAGACCCGGTCGGCGGACGGCTCGAACCCTCGTATCGGACGGGGTCGGTAACCCCCGGCAGCGGATTCCCGGGCTCGATCACGCTGGCCCCCGAGGTCGCTGCTGTACCCCGACCTGGACGGGGCCCGACCGGGCTGGGTCATCCCCCAGAAAGCGTGGTCTCCAAGGCGGCGGCGACGTACTGGATCTCTTCGGCCCGAAGGCCGGAACCGGAGGGCAGGTTGAGGCCGCGACGCGAAAGCTCCGCCGCGATCGGGGTGGGTCCCCCGGGGGGAAGCCCGTGGTAGACCGGCTGCTCGGAGATCGGAACGAAGAACGGGCGCGTCTCGATGCCGAACTCCTCCAAGAGACGCCGGGCGATCTCGGAGCGACGTTCGGCTCGGAGGAGCACGGAGTACATCCAGTAGACGTTCTTCGCCCAGGCGGCCTGGGGCGGACGAACGAGATCGGCGATGTCGGCGAGCTGACCCTCGTAGCGCGATGCGTTGCGGCGGCGCGCTTCGACGAGTTCCTCGACCCGTTCCAGCTGCGCGAACCCGAGGGCGGCCTGCAGGTTGGTGAGCCGGTAGTTGAACCCGACGACCTCGTGGCGGAACCGCTCCCGGGCCCCGAACCCCTGGTCTGCCAGGGATCGGACGCGGGCGGCTAGGCTCGCGTCGTTCGCTACCACCATCCCGCCTTCGCCGGTGGTGATGACCTTGTTCGCGTAGAAGCTGAAGCACCCCAGGTCGCCGAGCCCGCCGACCCGCACGCCCCGGTACTCGGAACCGATCGCTTCCGCCGCGTCCTCGACCACGCGCAGCCGACGGTCGCGGGCGACCTCCATCAATCGGTCCATCCTCACCGGATGGCCGTAGGTGTGCACGGCGATGATCGCGCGGGTCCGCGGCGTCACCGCCGCCTCCACCAGGTCCGGATCAAGATTCCAGGTCTCCCGTTCGGCGTCCACCGGCACCGGCCGGGCGCCCGTGTAGGTGACGGAGTTGGCGACGGCGATCATGGTCAGGTCGGGGACGATGACCTCGTCGCCCGGCCCGATCCCCAGCGCGACCATGGCGAGGTGAAGCGCGGCCGTGCCGCTGCTCACCGCGACCCCGTGTCCTACCCCGATGTATCGGGCGAATCCCTCCTCGAACCGTCCGACGAACGGGCCCTTCGAGGAGATGAATCCGGACCGGACCGCCTGACGGACCGCCTCCTCCTCGCCGGCGCCGAGGTCGGGGGCACAGACCGGAATGCGAACCTTCGCCGCCGTCAACTTCGCCGGGCCCCCGTTTCGATCGGGACCCGGCGGCCGAGCCGCGCCGACCGGTACGCGGCATCGACCATCTCGAGGACCGCGCGCCCATCTTCGGCGTCCGGCCGACCCCGACCCCCGAGCCGGATCCGCTCGACGTGATCGGAAACTTCGCGGTCCCACGAATCCCGCGGCTCGCCGGAGTAGTCGAACACTCGGGGCGCGTCGGCGTCGGAGCCTCCCCACGTAAGCGTCGCCGAGCTCCGTCCGTCCACGAGCAGGAATCCAAGCTCCCCGTGGACCTCCAAGTAGAAGTACCCGCTTCGCTCGACCCACGAACTCACCACCTGGACGATCCCACCCTCCCGGGTGGCGAAGTCGGCGGTGACGTAATCCTCCAGCCGGCTCGAGGCGAACTCCATCGTCCGGGCGTCGGCGTCGGTGGCCGGTCCCATCCACGAATGGGCTAGATCCAACAGGTGGACGCCGTTGTCGATCATGGTCCCTCCCCCGGAGACCTCCGGATGGCGGTACCACTCACTGCGCAGTTTCGACCCGTCGTGGCCGATCCACCCCCGGAAGATCCGCAGCCTCCCGATCGCCCCGGTCGTGATCAGCTCCGTCGCTTTTCGGACCTGGGGGAACTGGCGCAGGTTCGCGCCGACGCGCACGGTGCGACGGTGGGCACGGGCCGACTCGACGATCCGGCCGGCGCCGGCCGCATCGAGCGCGAGCGGCTTCTCGCAGAACGCGTGCTTGCCGGCCTCCAGCGCCGACCGAACACTGTCCTCGTGGTGTGCGTTCGGGGTGCAGACGAACACGAGCTCGGTCCCTGGGGATCCGACCAACTCGGCGAGCGAGCCTGCGGCCCGGCATCCGAACCGAGCCGCGGCCTCCCGACACCGGCCCGCGTCGACATCGTAGACCAGGTCGAGCCGCGCCGAGCCGAGCCGCCGCAGCGCCGTCAGCCGACGTAGCCCCATCGTCCCGAGGCCGACGACGGAGACGCCGAGGCTCGCCGAGACGCTCGGGGAGGAGGAAGGGCCCGGCGGGTTCGGGGGGGAGGTCGGCGCTGCGTTCATGGCACCCCCCCGGAACCGCCTCCGACCGCCCCCAAGGGTGCCGGACCCGGTCCGACGATCTGGTAGAGGACCAGGTAGGTTCCCCCACGTATCTCCGTGAGGTATCCGAGTGCCGCGAGGGTCTGGACGATCCCGATGACGAGGGGGTACGGTTGCGCGTTCCCGCGGACCAGCGACCAGTCGACGAGCAGATAGTGGATCCCGAAGCCTCCGAGCTCCGCGCTCCACCCGGGCGCGACGGTGCCGTTCGAATCGCCGCCCACCGCGCGGATCGCCCCGAGGGGGTCCCCGTTGCTCGCGTTGACCCGCTCCCAGACCACCACGGTGGAGATCGTCGAGAGGTTCAACGTTCCTCGCGAGGGAACGGAGGCCCAGACGGAGAGGTTCAGGAGCGTGGAGTTGAGCGTCGTCACGTCGACGTTCGAGCGCCCGCCGCCCACGTACCACGCGGTCGGCGAGGCCGAGGTGTTCGATGACCCGAGGCCGACCCAGAGCAATTTGAGGGCGAGGAGCTGGGCGACCGCCGACTGGTTGGTGACGGGGAGGGCCACGGAGAGCCAGGAGGTGTTCGTGAGGGCGAGGGAGTATCGAGAGGTGAGCAGGTGGCGTACGCCGCCCGAAGCCGGGGCCACGGTCCGCAGGTGCCACGGACCCGGGAGAGTAGCGTAGCTTCCCCCGGGAACGATGGGGTTCGTCGCATTCTGGTACACCGCCACGGTCGCGGGGTTGTTCGCCCCATACGGTCCGAAATACGCCGGCGAGAGGACCCGGGACGGATAGTTCAGATTCTGGTAGAACCCGTTCGCGCCGGCGTACCCCCAACTGGTCTGGACGTAGGTGGAGAGCTGGGGGAGGAGGAGGGCGTTTCCATGGCGGCTCTGCAGGTCCCCTCGGGCGCCGAAGTACTCCGGCGGGATGTAGAATCCGTGTTGGGAGGTCGAGACCCAGTTGACCGAGATCTCGCCGTCGACGACGGGCCACGCCACGAACGTCGCGGTCACCGTCGTGGCGATCACCAGGACGATCGCCGACACCGATCGCCAGCTCCGGCGCTCGACGGGCCCGGAGAGGCCAAGTGCGGGAACCCCGGAGAGCCGTTCCCGGTCCGCGGCGGGGTCGGGAGGGCTCCCGGTTGCGGTGCCCGCCTTCGCCATCCCTCGGCCGCGCACCCCGCGCGCCAGCAGCACGATCGAGAACGCCATCAGCGGCGGATACAGCTTGGAGAGCAGGAGGTTCGAGATCGAGTACGTCTGGAAATAGAGCGGCCCGTACGGGAGGAGCACGGCCACGCGGTCGTAGATCGGGCCGAAGGGGGGGTTGGAACCCGCATCCCATATCGCTCCGACGGTCGCAATGGCCACGAGGCCGACGACCAGCTTGCGCTCGACCGGGCGTAGCCACCAGACCAGTACCACGGGGACGGCCAGGGCGAGGAGCGGCCACAGCCAGGATCCGACCATCACGGCCAGGTTCGACTGGTAAAGGCCATAGTACGGGGTCCGTTGAAAGGTGCCGCGGCCCATGAGCCGCAGCGTCCAGCCGAGGGAGTTGTACGGCCCGCTCGCGAACCGCGCCTCGTACGCCGCCGCGATGCTCGAGACGTTCCCGAGATTCAGCCCCTCGGCGTTGGTGAGGAGTTCGTAGGCCGGTACCAGGAGTAGCGACGCGCCGACCGGAAGCGAGATGGTCGCGATCCGCCGGAACGACCGCCAAGCCGCGGCTCTCCGCTCGCGGGAGGACCAGTAGGTGACCAGGAAGACGACGAGGACGACTCCCAATGCGAACAGGTCGAGGGTGACCGCGCGGACGGTGTTCGGCAATGAGGTCGGAGTCGAGAGCCCGATCGCGAGCCCGAGGAGCAGCGCTTGCGTCCGGGAGAACGCCACCCCCTCCCGCATCCCCCGCGCCGCCTCCACGGAAAAGGCGAGGACGAAGAAGAACGCGGCCGCACTCAGAAACGTCTCGGCGATGAGGCCGACGAACCGGTACGACACGGCCAGGGGCGAGAACAGGTAGAGCGCCGAGGCGACGACCTGGGCGAGCCGCAGCTCACCGGGGTCCAGCATCCGGCGGAACAGGGAGCGCGTGAACGACTGGCAGGCGTACGATACCAACCACGCCCCGAGGAGCAGGTTCGCGTAGAAGGCGAGATAGATGTGACCCGGGAACGCCCCGGCGATCACCGCCGGCAGGACGAGGTCCGATCGGGGACGGAGCGCGAGATCCGCGAACGAGAACGTACCCGAGAAATCGATGCCGTAGAGCAGGGCCCCCCGAGTGTACGCGAGCAGAATCGCGATGACGACGAAGGCGAGAATCCCCGACGTGGCCAGCCGCCACCACCGGTCCTGGGAGACGAGGATCTCGGCGAGCCGCCTAGGGATTGCCCGGATCCGGCCGCCCCGCCCCAGGGGGGGGAGGGCAGGTCCCATGGGTGTCGGGTCCGACGCGTCGGACGCGCCCGGAGGTGCCGGAGCCTGCACGGAAGCGACCTCGAGAGCGCCGAGTTCCCAGGGGGAGTTAAGTCCGGTCTCGGCGTATCGCCACCATTCCGAGGCGAAAACCGCGCGCCGGCGGCGTATCCGGACGTCGGAACCCGCCGGATTCACCCGGATTCACACCAGTCTGAGGATCCCGCGCAGATCCGAGATCCGCGGCGCCCCCCGTCTGGGTCCGAGACCGGCTCGGTCGAGCCAGACCACGGGGATCCCCACCCCGCGCGCCCCCTCGACGTCGGCGGTCCACGAGTCCCCGACATGCAGGATCTCCCGCGGTGGGAGACCCGCCCGGTGGGCGGCGAGTCGGAAGATCGCCGGGTCGGGTTTCTCCGCCCCCGTCTCCTGAGAGACGGTGATGGACGCGAACCATCGGTCCCAGCCGAGCCTTCGGACGGTCTCGGTCAGCAGTTCGGTGTTGTTCGAGACGAGGTGCAGCGGGTGGCCCCGTCGCTGCAGCTCCTGCAGCACCTCCTCCGATTCGGGGTAGGGGCGATGCCAACGAGGAGACGTGAACGCGTCCAAGAGGGCGCGCAGCAGCTCGGCCCGCCGTTCCGTGATGCCCAGTCGATCCAGGATCCGAGAATCGAAAGCGTTCCAAAACTCAGTGGTCCGGCCGAGGGATGCGTAGACCCGGGGCCACCAGAGCGAGATCTCCTCGGCCTGCACCCGTTGGAACCGGCCCCGGTCCATGGAAACCCCGAACGGTTCCAAGCTTTGCTCATAGACCTCGTAGGGGTCCCGGATCGGCTCGACGAGGGTCCCCCCGAAATCGAAGAACACGGCCCGGGCCGATGGTTCACCCCGCCGCATCTCGGGGCTCGCCCATCGGCCCGACCCAGAAAGCGGCTCGGGGTCGCCGCTCCGCCTGCCCGCTCCTTCCCCGCCGCAGTTGGCGAGCGGACCCTCGACCCAACGTAGGCCGTGCGAAAACCGGTTTCTCCCGGCGAAACCCGCGGATCGGCGGAAAGGCTTAGGAGGGGAGCTTCTCTCCCGCTCCCCGATGCAGCCCATCGCAGCGATCGACGCGGACATCCGACGCCGGCACCTCCTTACCCACCCCTTCTACACCGCTTGGTCGAAGGGGGAGGTCCCCCTCAGCACCCTGCGCGACTACGCGGGACAGTATTACCAGTTCGAAGCGAACTTCCCGAGGTTCGTCGCGGGGGCCTACGCCCACCTGACGAATCCGAAGCACCGGCAGGTCCTCCTCGAGAACCTCGTCGACGAGGAGGGACGGTCGCCGACGCACCCGGAGCTATGGCTCGACTTCGCCCGCGAGCTGGGCGTCTCCGGTCGGCGCGCCTCCACGGCCGCGCCGAGCGCCGGTACCCGCGGCCTGTTGGACACGTACGAGGAGCTCGCGGTCCGCGGGGACGCCCCCTCCGGCCTGGGTGCGCTGTACGCCTATGAGTCGATCTTCCCCGAGGTCGCGGCGGAGAAGTCCCGCGGGCTGAGGGAGCAGTACGGGATCCGTTCGAAGCTGGCCCACGAGTTCTTCCGCGTCCACACCCTCGCCGATCGGGAACACGCGCTCGCCGAGCGCCGGATCCTGATGGACCAGATGCGCCGGTCCCCGCGCGCGGCCGTAGCGGCCCGCGCCGCCGCGCAACGGACCACCGACGCGTGGTGGGGCTTCCTCGACGGGTTCAGCCAGTAAGGCGGAGGGGCGCCCGGAGCCGCTACGCCTTGCCCTTCGCCTTCGGCGTGGGGGTCGAGGGCGGCGTGGCGGGGGCGCTCTTCGACTCCGAGTAGCCGCAGCGACCGCACGACCGGCGGTTGCCGTGTTCGGCGAGGAACGTGCCGGGGCCGCACTTGGGACAGAACTTGTGCGTCCGGCTGAGGACGTTGTCCTTGGTGGTGTAGAGGCCGACGCGCGCCTTGGCCATGGCCTATGCGTCCTTCTTCGGGGCGGCTTCCTTCTTGGCGGGGGCCTCGGCGGCGGGGGGCGGGGTCGGAGTCTCCGCGGCGGCGCCCGGGGCGGCCTTCACGGCCTTCTCCTTGAGCCCGTTACGGACGAGAATATGGTCGCGGACGATCGATTTGGCGATCTCCACCGTCTGGTAGGTCGCGGCGACGCCTTCGCTCTTCGCCATCCCGAACTTCGCGTTCATCCGCTCGATGATCACGCGGTCCTTGGGGACCTTCACGAGCTTGGCGAACTCGGTCCGGACGTTGTCGCGGGTCGGGGTGGCGGCGGTGCCGTGGCCGATCTCGAAGCGGTATTCGATGCGCTTGAGCAGCGGGTTGGGCCGCTCCTCCAGGATCCTAAGCTCCAAGGTCGACCCTCCGAAGTTCCATCTGTGCGACGAGTCCGCGTACGTGTTCCCGAGTGACGGCGTCGACCGCCACAAAGGAGACCCCCGCACCCGGGATACCGTATATAACGGTGGCCCCGGGAGGCATCGCTTCGACGAGCGCGAGGGCTCCCAAGTCCTCTTCCCCGTCAACTTCGACGAGCCCGCCGCCCGCCTGGACCGTCTCTCGGATCGCGCGTCGGAGCCGCTCGGTCAGCATCCCCGCGGGGTTGCGGACCTTGACGTGGCGACGCGCGGCGAGCGGGGCGAACACGCTCGGGTCGACTGGTTCGTGCCGGCGGGTCTTGAGGTCGACGACGCCCACGAGCGGCAGGTTCGCCAAGCGGATCGCGTCGGCCGTGACCCGATCCCCGCACGAGGCGAACACGGTGAGCGCCCGGATCCGCCGGTCGGCTTCCACCCCGGAGTAGACCGGGCCGTAGCGTTCCGCGAAGGTCGACCGAAGCGATTCGGGGACGACCCAGACGCGTTCTTCACTTGACACGGAGCGCGTACCGGCCGCTGGCGTGGATCCCCATCTTGCGGGCGATCTCGGACTTCTCCGGGTCGAGGACCAGGAGGTAGCCCTGCCACTCGCGGGAGACCTCGCCGCCGCACCGCGGACACTTGTTCTGGTCGGTGATGGAGTTGCAGGTCTTGCACGCCTTCCAGCTGATCATGCGCCCCCTCCGGCCGAAGCCGCCTTGGCGGGGGCGGCCGGCTTGGCGGCGGGGGCCGCCGGCTTGGCCGCGACGGCCGCCTTTCCGGGGGCCTCCTTCTTCGCGGGCTTCTTGCCACCCTTCTCCTCGGCCTTCTTGTGGGCCTCCTGGATCCACTCGAGCCGTCCGAGGCCCGGCTGTCGCATGGTGAGGCCGATGCGGCTGTCGCGGGGAGAGATCTCGGAGAGGGAGAGCGAGACGACCCGGGCGCGGACCTTGTAGCCGACCTTGAGGTCCTTCTTCGACTCGACGCCGACGAGCCGCTGGTTGTGCTCGTCGATGTTCACGCGGTCGTCCATGATCTGGCTGACGTGCAATAGCCCGTCCAGCGGGCCGAAGCGGACGAAGGCGCCGAACTTCCGGATCTCGACGACGGCCCCCTCGACGACCTCCTGGATCTCGGGCCGGAACAGGAGCGCCTGGTACTCGACCTCCTGGTAGACCCCGCCGTCGCCGTGGATGATGTGGCCCTCACCGAGCGGCCGGACCTCCTGGATCATCACCGTCAGGTTCTGTCCGTCGACGAGCTTCCCCTCGAACTGCTGCTGGGCGAGCTCGGTCAGGACGGTCTCGAGGCTCGGCCCGAGTCGTTCGGGCGGGATCCGGACGACGTCGCGCCGGTGGTCGAGATAGTACATGGCGTCGCGGCGAGCGGGGCCCGATATAAGATGGTTTCCCCGGCCGAAGGCGTCGGCCGGGCTATCGGCCGATCCCGAGGGCCCGGTCGGTGATGGCGATCGACGTCCGGCCGTCGGGGGCGAGGTCGAACATCGCCCGGATCGCGTCGACGTTCTCCGGGACGACGATCGATTCCTGGTGGATCGCTTGGAAGAAATACAGCTCCCGTCCGTCCAGCCGGACCCCGTTCTCCCAGAGGACCCCCTCCATCATGTCGGCCCCGGCGAGGGCGCGGTCCCGGGCGTACTCCATCACCTGGGGGGTGCCGTCGACGTGCTCCCAGCTCCGGAAGACGTGGAACCTTGGGGTGGAGCGGAACGCCTCGACGACCGCCGCTTGGCTTTCCGGCGCGGAGTTCAGGCGCACATGGTTCACGTGGACGTGCATCAGCGTCGTCGGGACCACGACCGCCGTCGTGGCGATGGCGAGGCCGGGGAAGATCGTCTGGACATCCGGCCCATGGTGGGAGGGGAGCGTGAACGTCGGCATGATGCCGTTGATCGGGCCCTTTCCGCTCTCGGCGGGATCGGCCGCCCGGCGGACGATCGTCGCCTCCCACGACTCGACCCCCCACTTAGCGGTCAGGACCGCCGCCGCTCGGGAGAGACCGGTGGTGTTGCAGGAGACGACCCGGACGCGCCGCTTCCCCTTCGCCTGAGCGTAGTTGGCGAGGGCGTTGAACGAGACCTCCGCCACGGTGGCCTTCTCGCCGCCCTGGAAGATAGCGCGGACGTTCGCCCGCTCGTAAAGCTGGACGTTCTCCTTGCCGATCTTGTCCGGGGCGGCATCGACCACCACGTCGGCCTGCTGGACCATCTCCGCGACCGTCCCGGCGGTGGCAATCCCGGCCGCATCGAAGTCGGCCTTCTTCCCGTCGCCGGCGATGAACAGCTTGTAGCCCTTCGCCATCGCGCGGTCGGCCTCGTAGCTCGGCCGGGTCTTCGAAACCCCGACGAGGACCATGTCGTGCTGCCGCGCGACGGCGTCGGCGACGCGCTTGCCGATCGTCCCGTAACCGTTGACGGCGACGCGCACCGGCATATCGGGGGGTCGATTCGGGCGTCGCATAAAGGCGTTGGCTGGACCGGGCCGGAGGTCGGAGGACGGGCGGGACCGGCGCGAACGAGCCAGCCCTCTTATCCCGACCCGGCGTGACGAGAAGAGCGCCCATGGATTTCGAGCTGACCGACGAGGAGCGCGCGTTCCAGGAAGCGGTCCGAAAGTTCGGGGACCGGTTCCTGCGGACCCGCGAGCGCCAGATCGACACCGAAGGGCGGATCCCGGACGACGTGCTGGCGGAGATGGCCCGGTTGGGCCTCCTGGCGATGCCGGTCTCGACCGAATACGGAGGGATGGGCGCCTCGGCGGTCTTGACCGAGCTCGCGGCCGAGGAGATCGGCCGCGGCGATTTCTCGATGGCGACGGCGGTGTTCTTCCTCCTCGAGGCCGGCTGGGGGTTCATTCTCGACCGGCACGGGACGGAGGACGCCAAGCGGGAGGTGCTGCCGGCGGTCTGCGCGGGGAAGGCGTTCCTCGGGATCGCCACCACCGAGCCTTCCGGGGGGAGCGACCTCGCCAACATGCGGACCCGCTCGCAGCGCTACGGCGACGGCTTCTCCCTACGCGGGGAGAAATCGTTCGTCTCGGGCGTCGAAGAGGCGAAGCGCCTCGGCGGCGGCCACCTGACGCTGACGCGCGCCGAGGAGGGCGGTTTCAACTTCCTGTACGTCCCGACGAAATCTCCCGGCGCCTCGACGCAGAAGTTCCAGAACATGGGCCGGATGGGGATCTCGACCGGTGCGATCAGCTACGACGGCGTTCGCGTTCCGCGCTCCTACCTCGTCGGCGCGGAGGGGAAAGGGTTCGGCTGCGCCATGGAGGGGTTCAGCGTGGCGCGCACGTTCGTCTCGGCGGCGTGCATCGGCGCCGCGGAGCGAGCCCTGGAGACCGGTATGGCCTACATCAAAGAGCGGCAGGTGTTCGGCCAGCCGCTCGGCAAGTTCGAGGGAATCCAGTTCGAGCTGGTCGACCTCTGGGTACAGGTCGAGGCGGTCAAGTGGCAGTGCCGCCGCGCCGCGTGGCTCCTCGACCGCTACACCCTCCGCGGAGACCACAGCCACCGCGCGGAGGTCGACCGCGCCGTCGCCTCGGTGAAGTTGACCGCCCCGCCGATCGCCTTCGAGGCGGTGAAGCGCGTCATGATGTGGTTCGGCGCCGCCGGCTACACCAAGGACGTCGGGCTCGAGCTCGGGATGCGCGGCGTGATGAGCTACCTCGTCGGCGCCGAGGGGGGCCTCAACATCATGCGGATCATCCTCGGCCGCGAACTCCTCGGGAAAGAGTTCCTCGCTAACCAGTGAACGGGGGGCGACGATGGCGCGTCGGGCCCGGGCCGGGACGCGGCCGTTCCCGGAGCGGGCGTTCCACCGGTGGCTCCGAACCCTCGCGCCCGTCGGAGCGACGGGGCTGCTCGCCATGGGCGACGACGTCGCGGCCCTTCCGATGGGCTCCGACCGCTCCCTCCTGCTGACGACCGATGCGCTGTCGGAGGGGACCCATTTCCTCGACCGCTCCCCTCCGGAATCGGTCGGGGCGGCGGCGATCAACGCGAGCCTGAGCGACCTCGCGGCGAAGGGAGGACGGCCCCTCGCGGCGCTGCTCGACCTGCTGATGCCCCCCTCGACCCCGGCCCGCTGGGCCCAGAAGGTCGCCCGAGGGGCGGAGGCCGCCGCCCGACGATCCGGTTGCCACCTGGTGGGAGGTGACACGAAACCCGCCGCCGGCCGCTCCGTCGTCGGTACGATGGTCGGAATCGGCGGTCGGAAGCTCGCACCGCGGAGCGGGGCCCGCCCCGGGGACCTGCTCGTGACTACCGGGCTAGTGGGCAGCGGGGGGGCGAACGCGATCCCGCTCACCCGCCGGGGCGCCCCGAGCCGGCGAGCCCTCTCCCGCCTGCTCCACATCGAGCCGCGGTTGAAGGAGGGGGCCGCGCTCGCCCCCTTCGCCCACGCCATGCTCGACACGTCCGACGGGATGGGGGAGGCCTCCCGGCTCCTGGCCGAGTCCAGCCGGGTGCGGGTGCTCCTCGAACCCGACCGCTTCCCCTGGGACTCCCGGCTCCTCGACCCTCGGATCCCGCCGACGAGGCGGGAGGAGCTCGGGTTCTTCGGAGGCGACTACGAGCTGCTGGCGGCCGTCCCGGCCCGGGTCGCAGAATCCGCGCGCGCCGCCGTCGCCCGGAGCGGCGGCTCCCTTTCGATCGTCGGGCGGGTCGAAGCCGGTCGCGGGGTCCGGCTCCTCCGCAGCGGGCGCGACGTGGCGTTCCGGTCCCGCGGCTGGGACCCGTTCGCCCGGTCCCGGCCTCCCCCGAGCCCTCGCTGACGCCCCCACGGGCACCCTTTTCTCGCCGACCCCTTGGCGGAGCCGATGGACGCCCTTTCGGCCCGCCAGGTCTCGAAGCGCTACTCCGGGGGGACCCGGACGAAGCTGGCGCTGGACGCGGTGGACCTCTCGATCGCCAAGGGCCGCCTGTTCAGCTTCCTCGGGCGCAACGGCGCGGGGAAGACCACCTTCATCAAGATCGCGGCGACGCTCCTCGCTCCCACCAGCGGAGAGGTCGAGCTGTTCGGATACGACGTGGTCCGGGAACCCGGAGCGGTGCGCCCCCTGAACGCCGTCGTCCCGCAGGAGG
>Ga0210384_10002414_pt1 | contig 22837 bp, 20 predicted proteins | sample IncBWH2MmetaG_FD_160574 | JGI IMG/M metagenome (GOLD analysis project Ga0210384, IMG submission 160574) | Forest soil microbial communities from Barre Woods Harvard Forest LTER site, Petersham, Massachusetts, United States - Inc-BW-H-2-M | ecosystem: Environmental > Terrestrial > Soil >...
CCACAATGTGAATCAGCGCTTTGTTGTATTCGCCGTTATAGATCGCGCCTAGACCTGGACAGAATCCCAGGATGAACGCGACTGTAGGGCTACTGACGGTGCGTGCCCGCGGCGGAACGGCACCGGGTTGTTGGACGGGCGGTGGAGCGTAAGGCACAGAACCAGCTGCGTAGGGTGCGGGGCCGGCGGCATATGGAGCGGTGGCGGATGGAGTCGGGGGAATACCAACCGCTCCAGCGAGGCAATCTTCACAATAAAAAACGTCTCGAATGGGTCGCGCACAGACTGAACACAGGGCTTTGCCACAGTTGCGGCAATAGCCGATAGCGTCCACATCCGGATGGACGGCACACTTCATCGAATTCTCCTCTCGACGAAAAGCGGCAAATCGGCAGCAAGCATTTGCAAATTTCTTTCGATGCCATTAGCGCGATTCTGCTGCTTCGGGGAAGAGGGATTCGTGCGATCAGTCTGGCCGGGATCGCCTTTGGGAGCCGGCTGTGTCCTGTTGCGATCCTGCGACGGAATCTGCTGGTCGTCCTGGCTGAGACGAGATTGAATTTCGTAAACCACACGCAGATCGCTGACGAACTTGGTACCGCGCGCGTATACGAGATGGACCCGGCGGTCAGCGTTGCGATAAATAGCTGCGGGCTTCAAATCCGCGAGGTGCGGTTTGCGCCAGGAAAAGCCCGGAGAAGTGGACACCAAAATCAAGAAAGTGGCGGCGACCGAAGCGAAACCATAACCGATGCGCGGACTGGCAAGCGCGCGCAGCCAGGCAAACGCGGCGCGCCAGCCGGTAACGGTTTCGCGTGGGCCAAGAGTTTTATCCAGGATGGCGTAGATGAGCCGAGGCGGTGGCTCGATTTCATCCATGGAATGAAGACCGGTCAAAAGATGCGAAACGCTGGCGAGCAACGGTTCGCACTGAGGGCAAGTGGAAACGTGGGCGTCAAATGCGCGTTGCTCTTCCGGCTGCAACAATCCTTCGAGATATTCTGTGAGTCGTGCTTCGATTTCCTGGTGCGTCCAGTTCGGCAGGGAACTCATGATGGGCGCACCCCCATCTGCTGCAAAATGCGAGCGAGTTCGATACGACCGCGGTTGATGCGGGATTTCACGGTGCCTTCGGGCACCGCCAAGGTTCTTTGTATTTCGCCGTATTCAAGTTGCTGGAGGTCGCGCAAAATCACCGCTTCGCGCAATTCGGGGGAAAGCTGGGTCAGGGCTATTTGAATTTGGGAGCTAAGCTCGCCCAAAAGGGCCAGTTCATCAGGGCGGCGAGCGGAAGAAGCCTTATTCTCCACCACGGGCATAGCGTCATCGAGCGAGTCGGTGACGCGATCCCTTTTGGTGCGCCGGTAATGATCGATTAAGAGGTTGCGAGTCACGCTAGTCATCCAAGTTGCGAAGCCGCCGTAAGCCGAACGGTAGCTGCCCAGAGTCTTGTAAACGCGCAGGAAGACCTCCTGCGAAAGGTCCTCAGCGTCCGTTCCATTGCCCGTAAACCTATAACAAATGTTATAGATGCGGCGGGTATGACGGCGCACAAGTTCCTCCCAGGCCGAGCCGTCGCCCTGGAGGCATTGCTGGACCAGTTGGGCATCCTGCTCCAACGTATCATCAGCCTCGAATTCCCGCTACGATGCAAGGGTGACCGCTTTCCGCAGTTACGCAAAGCAGCCAATCTCGGCCTGCCATTAATGGAACGTAAACTCCAGGTAAAATGTTCCCTATTCCTGCCTGCCTGTGGGCAACAGAGCGGGCAACCGTAATGGGTGCATAGTAATAGACGCGGCTCGCGGTGTCCATCGCGGACCACCGTTTAGTCGACATAGCCAATGGCGCGGTCGAAGGTTGCTACGCTCCAGTTTGTTTTTTGAGGATTGGACGTAACTGGAAATTGCGCATAAGACGATGCAGGTAGTTGGCGTGAACGCCCAGGAGTGTCGCGGCGTCGGTAACGCTTCCGGCGGACTGGTCCAGCGCGCAGAGAATCAGTTGTTTTTTCAGGTTGCGAATCGCGTCGTGATATTTAGCGGGCGCGCTGCATCCGGTTTTGGCAGTTTCCAAAACGTTCTCCGGGAGATCTTCCGCCAAAATCCTGTCTGACCAGCCGACTACCACGGCGCGTTCCATGGCGTTTTCTAATTCGCGGATGTTGCCCGGCCAATCGTAGTGGGTCAAAAAGGCCATGGCTTCGCGGGAGATTGCGGTTATGTTTCGATTGCAGTGCTTGGCATAACGCGTCGCAAAATGCTCCGCCAATGCGGGAATGTCTTCGGGATGTTCGCGCAGCGGGGGAATAGTGATGGAAATAACGTTGAGGCGGTGAAACAGATCGGGGCGAAAGGATTGCTCGCGCACGGACTTTTGTAAATCTTTATTAGTGGCGGCGAGAAACCTCACGTTGATTTTAATCGGATGAGTGCCGCCAACGCGTACGAATTCTCGTTCCTGCAGAACGCGCAGTAGCTTGGCCTGGAGGATGGGAGAAAGCTCGCCAATTTCATCGAGGAAAATGGTGCCACCCTCGGCAACTTCGAGAAATCCTTTTTTCTGAGCGAGGGCGCTAGTAAAGGCGCCCTTTTCGTGGCCAAATAATTCGCTCTCCAACAGAGTTTCGGAAAGCGCCGCGCAGTTCAACGCTACGAAAGGTTGAGATTTTCTTGGGCTGTTGTTGTGAATGGCGCGGGCGGCTAGCTCTTTGCCGGTACCGCTCTCGCCGCATATTAGTACGGTGGAATCGCTGGGAGCGACGCGCTTGATGAATTGATAGATGTCGCGCATGCGCGGGCTGCGTCCTACCATGTCGTGGCTCAGGCTGACTTCGGCGTGTAATCGTTGGTTTTCGCTTCCGAGGCGCTCAAGCTGGCGAGCATTTTCGATTCCGATGACCAACAGGCCGGCGATGGCGGAGAGCAACTGGAAATCATCCTCGGACAGCGCGGTTGTTGGAGTGCTGGACTCCAGATAGATGAGTCCGATGGTTTTTTCGTTGGAGATCATCGGCACGCAAAGGCGAGTCTGTCGTTCAGTTACCTGGTCAACCGCGGCCGCATCAGTGTTTTGAATCGCAGGGCCGCTATCGAGCAACGAAACTCTTTCTTCGATCACGCGTCGCACGATCTCCTGGCTGATGGGGACCGCATGGTCCGGACCGTAGACGCGGTCCCAGGCGACCTGCGAGCGAATGTCCTGCGATCCGTCTGCGGTTAAGAGGATCGCGCCTCGTTCGGCGGGGATGACGTCGAAGATCATGGCTAGCAGTTGCCAAGGAAGCGCGGCTTCGTCGCGCAAGGAGCCGAGGGCTCTAGAGATTTGCAGCAAGGTGTTCAGATTGCGCGCTACACGCGCCGGCTGTGGTAGCGCCGCCAACGATGCTGCATCTAGATTGAGGAGTTCGTGCGGGCGGAATTGCAGCACCTTCAAGTTTAGTGGCTCCGGCGCGGAGATCTGCAGTGGGCTGCTAGCAGTGCTGCGGAGTTTTTCAGTCTCGAAGAGAAAAACGGAATTTCCCACCGCTAGCTGATCGCCGGATTTTAGTTCGCGATCTTTAACCGGAATGCCATTGACGAACGTCCCGAACTGACTTTCGAGATCGGTCAACATCACTTTGCCACCGTGTGATTCGATTACACAGTGAAACGGGGAGACTTCGGAATCTTCGAGGCGAATAGCGTTGCCGGCTTCTCGGCCGATCACGACTTGCGCAGACAGTGGAAATTCGGAATTTCTTAACGGCCCGCTGATCGCCAATAGTTTTGGTACCAAGATTCAGTCTTTTTGCGGGCCTTGCCGCTCCGAGTATTTAGGGCCTCATTCTAACGCCAGCAGGCGAGTATCGCCAGAGTACCAGCCTATCCGAAAGGATAGGGGCCTATCCGAACGGCTTTTTCGTCTTTCGCCGCTTACAACAAGCGGGCGTCGGATTTCTAGTGCACACTAACCGGTTAAGATTGTGTGGGTTGATGTAGCCATTGCCAAAATGCCCCACCCAGGCGCAATTTTCAGCACGCGCGTATGGGTCGTCTTCTACGAGGCCGTGTAGCTAGACGGATAGGATTCGGAAGGGAGCCTTACCAGACCTAGCGACCGTTGGTGCAGCCGTCGTTGCGTTAACTTGTTCTCTTACAAGCAGATAAAAAATCATTTTGGCGGGATCGTGGAATTTTGCTGAGTGGCCTCTCGAATGCCTTTGCAGTGGACGTTAAGTGCTTCAACAAAATGAGTGCATGGGGGTGGCCAATGAAACTTCAAAACATTTTTCGGACGCACGTAGTGGTAATGGGATTCGCAGCGACTTTTTTGCTGGCGGGTGGTGCGCGGACTCAAGAGATCGACAACACTGTCTGGGCGGACAGCTCGAACGTTGAATCATTTCCGCAGCCCACGCCCGCAGTTTTTGCCAATGAGCTGAGCACTGTGGCGACGAACGCAGCGCAGACGGAAACCGCATTGGCCATCGCCCAGCCCGACGTCAGCAACGAAGCCGTTATTTCTGGCGGGACCACAACGGAAACGTGGTTGATTGCAATGTCGATCATGTTGATGGCGCCTCTCGGACTGTTCGTGTTGGCCAAGGTGCGACGCACGAAGCAGAACGTTGATGGACGTGCATATGACAGAAAGGACGGCGTTGCTCTTTCTTAATTGCTAGAAAGAAACGCGAGAGGAAAGCAGGTAGCAGGCCCGCGTAAAACGGGCCTGCTTTCTTTTTTCTACGGCGATTCGTACGCCGTGCAGCTAGCGGGTGCAAGTCCCGTCCCAAGCTGCGGAGCGGCGAAGCCTTTGTGGCGAACGACAACTAGAACCTCACGGCCCATCAGGGCTCAACTCACTGAACCCGCCGTATGCGGACCCGCATTTACGGCGATGCGGCAGGGGAGGACAGGCAACCGTGCCCTATGCCGATTTTGGCGCTAGATTAGGCGGATACGTGCTAGATTCGCAAATCTTGAAGCGCATCCCGTTCGGCAGGGTGAAAGGCTGAGATGCGGAGCCCGATCGGATATACTACCGCGCGATTTCCTTAAACATATCGGAGCGTTGACATGATTGGGACAGTTGTACAGAGTCTCGGGCTGATTTTTTGTTTATGTGTGGTGCCATGCGGTGGTGTCTTGGCGGCGCCTAGCCACGACCTCACGCCAGAGCAGAGGAATGCTATTGATCATTATGTGGACACGGAGATGAGACGCGAACATGTTCCCGGAATTGCCGTGGGCATATATAACCGGGGACAGATTTTGCTTGCGAAGGGGTACGGACTGGCGAATATCGAGTTGAATGTTCCGGTGAAGGCGGAGACGGTGTTTCAATCCGGTTCGGTGGGCAAGCAGTTTGCAGCGGCGGGGATCATGATGCTCGTAGAAGACGGTAAAGTCGGGCTGGACGACAGCATCGTGAAGTATTTCCCGAATGCGCCGCAAAGTTGGCAAGCGATTCTCGTGAAAAATTTGCTGTCGCATACATCCGGACTCTCCGAGTATGAGAGTGACGAGCGCGTAGGACCAGCGGGACCGTTCTACCTGCGTCTGGACTTCACGGAAGACGAACTGGTGAACAAGATCGAAGCTCTTCCGATCGAATTCAAGCCTGGGGATAGGTGGGACTATCGCAATACCAACTACGTGCTGCTCGGAGTAATCATCCATAAGGTGACTGGCAGTTTTTATTCCGATTATCTACAGCGGCGAATCTTTATGCCTCTCGGTATGAGCTCAACCCGGCTGATCAGTGAGGCGGACATCATTCCAAACCGATCTTCAGGCTACGAAATTAAGGGCGATAAAATTCAGAACCAGTCGTGGGTTTCTCCCACTCTTAATTCGACTGCCGATGGCGCACTGTATTTTAACGTACTGGATTTAGCCAAATGGGACGCGGCTCTTTACGGAACGAAATTACTCAAGCAAGCGAGTCTTGACCAGATTTGGACGGTGTTTCCACTCAATGATGGCAAACCGAACAGCGGAAACTATGGATTTGCGTGGGCGATTGCCACGGTCAACGGCCACAAGCTAGTTGAGCATAGCGGGCAGTGGCAGGGTTTCACGTGCCACTTCCTGCGTTATCCGGACGACAATATCAGCGTGGCGGTGCTTACGAATTCGGATTCGGCGAGGCCGGAACAATTCGCGCATGTAATTGCAGGCATTGTAAACCCAGATTTGGAGTTGCCAAAACTTGTGGCAATCGAGGACAAACAACCAGAACTGGCTCGCCGCCTCGCTGCGCTGCTCGATCAAATCGCAGCTGGGAAGGATGTGAAGGATCAACTGTCGGCAAAACTGGCGGCGTTGTTAACGCCGGAGGTCCGCGAAACCGTTGTTCGGGAATTAAAATTGGTCTGGCCGTCAGATGCGCTGACATTGGTTTCCCGAAAAGAAAGCGATGGGATCATGGTGTCGCGCTACCGAATCGCGAAAGGCAATGAGAGTCGCATTGTGCGTTTTGGGTTGGGAGCCGATGGAAAAGTTGCGACCCTGGGACTTCAGCCTGATCCCGACGTGCGATGAGCTTTGCATTGCGGTTTGGTGTTTTCTCCACATCGGCGGCCCTGATAGTCATATGCCGCTGACAAAGCGATACAATGCCGCACAACATTTTCCAAGGGGGTTATTGTGGCTGCTGAAAAAATGTTTTCGCCGCGTGAGGCATCGCAGGTTCTGGGTATCAGCTACGCCACTTTAAAACTGTGGATTTACAAGGGCAAGATTCGAACTATCAAGACGGCGGGAGGTCATCACCGCATTCCGGAAAGCCAACTCGACAAATTCCTGCATAGTGCAAGTGACAAGGGTGAGGTCGCAACAAAGCGGACTGGTTTTCGCAATATCAGCGGCCGCAATCAACTGATCGGGCGGGTCACGGATATCAAGGTTAGCGGACTTATCGCGCAGGTGAGTCTGTCGATTGGCGGCCAGCACATTACTTCCATCGTGACGGCGGACGCGGTGCGCGAGATGCGTCTCAAGGTGGGCGACAAAGCAGCGGCGCTGATCAAGTCGACTGAAGTGATGATTTTGCGCGCTTGATGGGCAATGGCTCTACCGTCCTGTGGTCTCGTTTACCATCATCCTTTAAACAAATCTTTTTGTGTAATTGACGCTTGAGTCTAGCGGATCCAGCCGCCAGCGAGGACACGGTCGGCGTCGTACAGGACGGCGGCCTGGCCGGCGGTGATAGCGCGTTGCGGAATGTCAAAGACCACGCGTGCGGTTGTGGCGTCCAGGGCTTCAACCGTGGCCAGAGCGGATTCGTGTTTGTGGCGAATTTTTACTTTAGCGCGCAGTGGCGCGGTGGGCATTTCGCACGACACCCAATTTACGTTTGCGATTTCACACGTGGTTTTGTGCAGGGACTGGTCTTCGCCGACAACTACGCGATTTGTTCGGGCGTCGATGTTTAGCACGTAGAGCGCTTTTCCAGTTGAAAATCCCAAACCTTTTCGTTGGCCAACGGTGAACTGATGAACGCCGTCATGATGCGCGAGCACTTCGCCGTCCTCTGTGACGATATCGCCACCCGCGGAGGGAGGTGACCAGTTTTGTTCGCTGGCGTAGGCGTGGATGAATTGCACGTAATTGCCGCTGGGTACGAAGCAAAGTTCCATGCTTTCGGGTTTTTCTGCTACCGGGAGATTTACGCGGCGGGCCACGGCCCGCACTTCTTCCTTGGTTAACTCGCCTAGAGGAAATTCGCTGTGGGAAAGCTGCTGTTGCGTCAGACCCCACAGAAAATAGGATTGATCTTTGCTTTCGTCGCGGGCGCGCAAAAGTTCCGAGCGTCCGGTTGATTCGCTCTTGCGGATGCGCGCGTAGTGGCCGGTGGCGAGGCGGACGGCGCCGATTTGCCGGGCCATGCGAAGCAAGGGGTCGAATTTTATGTCGGTATTGCAATTGGTGCAGGCAATGGGGGTGCGGCCGGAGAGATATTGGTCGACAAAGGGGCGAATGACTCGAGTTTCAAACTGGTCTTCAAAATTCACTACGTAATGGGGGAAACCGAGGTGCTCGGCGACGCGCTTGGCGTCGTAGACATCGTCGATGGAGCAGCAGCGGTGTTGAGCAGGCCCAGTCGATTGCAGCGTCGGGAGGCGGCGTTGATTCCATAACTGCATGGTAAGACCGACGACGCTGCGGTTTTGTTCCTGCATTAGCGCGGCGACGACTGAACTGTCGACGCCGCCGCTCATGGCTACGGCGACGACTTCAGCGGTCATTTGAGTTACCTGGTCCACGAGTTCGAATTGGAGTGCGGCCTTCATGGTTGTCAAGTGACGTAACTATTGTACTGGAAGAAGGCGGCCGCTGTGCGGGAGTGGCTTGTGGACTAGATTAGCTGCTGCAGGACATTTGCTTGGGGAAGGTGGGCGAGATTTCGCGGAGTTGTTCGACGGCTTGGGGGATGATCAGCAGGGCAGCGTCTATCTCCTGGCGAGTGGTGGGACGACCTAGGCTGAAGCGCAGGCTGCTGCGCGCTTCCGCAGGTGTGAGACCGATGGCGGTCAAGACATGCGAGGGTTCGACTGATCCGGACGAGCAGGCGGCGCCGGTGGAGCAGGACAGGCCTTTGAGATCAAGAGCGATCAGCAGGGCTTCGCCATCGACTCCGGGAAACACGATGTTGGTGGTGTTGGGGATGCGAGGCGCGAGGGCGGCGTTGACTCGCGACTGCGGCACGCGCTGGAGAAGGCCACGCTCCAAATCATCGCGCAGCGCAGAGATGCGGACGGTGTCGCGCGCGAGGGATGCGGCGGCGAATTCGGCGGCTTTGCCAAAACCGACGATGCCGGCAACGTTTTCGGTGCCTGGGCGGAAGCCGCGCTGGTGGTGTCCGCCGAAGAGGAATTGGCGCAACGGTGTGCCATTGCGGACGTATAGGGCGCCGACTCCTTTGGGGCCGTAAATTTTGTGAGCGGAGAGGGAAAGCAGATCAACTTGCAGAACGATTACGTCGACCGGTATTTTGCCGGCGGATTGCACGGCGTCGGTATGGAAATAGACATCGGCTTCGGACGCGATGCTACCGATTTCTTCGAGCGGCTGCACGGTGCCCAGTTCATTGTTGGCGTGCATGACGGAAACGAGATTGGTGTCAGGTATTTCGTGAAGTAGATCGCGAAGATGTTGCGGATCGATTTGTCCTTCGCGATTGGCGGCGAGATAAGCGACGGTGACGCCGAGGGCCGCTAATGCCTGGCAGGTGTTGAGTACGGCTTCGTGTTCGATTTCGGTGGAGGTGAGATCTTTGTCCGCGTAACTAGTGGGGTCGAACATGCCGAACAGGGCCTGATTGTCGGACTCGGTACCGCCGCTGGTGAAAATAATTTCCTGGGGGCTCGCGTTAATTAAGGCGGCGACTTGTTCGCGAGCGGTTTCGACGGCGGCGCGGGCTTTTTGTCCCGTGGTATGGATGGATGCGGCGTTGCCAAATTCGCCGGAGAGGAAGGGAAGCATGGCTTCGAGGACCGCTGGGTCGACAGGAGTAGTGGCGTTGTAATCGAGATAGATGCGGGGGGCCATGACAGCTTGAGGATAACAGGAGTGGGGCGAGGAAATCATTGCGCGGTCTCGCAGCCATTTCGGGGTGTGCCGCTGGGCTAAACAGGCTGGTTTATATCGCTGGTGGTTCTCGTGTGCACAACTGTTGGAATGAGTTCGTGCTACAGTTTGCGATTTGCAAGACGGGTGAGGAGGCGGGTGTGGGGTATCGGGATTTGCGGGAATTTGTGACGAGGCTCGAGAAAGAGGGAGAACTTAAGCGCGTGCGCGCGGAGGTTGATCCCGTTTTGGAGATTACGGAAGTGACGCAGCGGGTGGCGCGTTCGAAAACGCGCGCGGCGCGAAGTGTGGGGCCCGCGCTACTTTTTGAGAAGCCGAAGGGGTCGAAGGTGCCGCTGCTGATTAATACGTTTGGCAGTGTGCGACGAATGGCGTTGGCCTTTGATGTGGACAAACTGGAGGACGTGGCGGGGCGGATTCAGGGGTTTTTGCAGATGGAAACGCCGCAGGGATTGTTCGACAAAATAAAAATGTTGCCAAAGCTGGCGGAGTTGGGTTCGTTTTTTCCCAAGAGCGTGAAATCGGGAGCCTGCCAGGAAGTGATTCGCAGGGGCGCGGATGTGAACCTCATGGAGTTTCCTATCTTGAAGTGCTGGCCGCAGGATGGCGGACGATTTATTACTTTTCCGTTGGTGTTCACGAAGAATCCGGAGACCGGAAAGCGGAATGTGGGGATGTACCGCATGCAGGTTTACGACGAGCGCACCACGGGAATGCATTGGCAGACGCAGAAACATGGAGCGGAACACTTTCGGCGAGCGCGGGCGGCGAATCCGGAAGGGAAGATTGCGGTGGCTGTGGCGATTGGGGCGGATCCAGCGACGGCGCTGGCGGGGATGTTGCCGATTCCGCCGGATTTAGACGAAATGATGTTTTCGGGATTTTTGCGACGCGAACCGGTGGAGATGGTGCAGTGCGAGACTTGCGATCTGGAAGTTCCTGCTAACGCGGAAATTATTTTGGAAGGCTACGTAAATCTCGGCGAGATGCGGGTCGAGGGGCCGTTCGGCGACCACACCGGATTTTATTCGCTGGAAGGGGAATACCCGGTATTTCACGTGGAATGTATTACCCATCGGAAGGATCCGATTTATCTCACGACCGTGGTGGGGCCGCCGCCGCAGGAAGATTATTTTATGGGCTATGCGGTAGAGCGCGTGTTTTTGCCGGTGATGAGGATGCAGTATCCGGAGATTGCCGATGTGGCTATGCCGGCGGAAGGAATTTTTCATAATTTGATGATTGTGGCGATCCGGAAGAGTTATCCGGGGCATGCACGGAAGATCATGAATGCGATTTGGTCACTGGGACAAGCGATGTTCACAAAAGTGATTGTGGTGGTGGATCATGATGTGGACGTGCACAACTATAGCGAAGTGGTGTGGAAAGCGTTGTGTGCGATTGATCCGGAACGCGATGTGCAGTTTAATCTGGGGCCGGCGGATACGTTGGATCATGCTTCGCGGATTCAGGATTTTGGATCGAAGATGGGGATTGATGCTACGCGGAAGTGGGCTTCGGAGGGATTTGCGAGGCCGTGGCCGGATGAGATTTTGATGGACGCGGGGACCAAGGCACGAATTGATTCGTTGTGGAAGAGTTTTGGGTTGTGAACGATTGCGGGGATTGCATGAATTCTGTGGGGAACTCAACGGAACTCACAGCGAGCGGAAATCTGCGAAACAGAAAATAAACGCTCACCAATCAAGGCTACTCTGCGTGGTTCGAAATACCCCGGCTAAGGAATTACCAATAGAAAAATGTTGGCCCGTTTCAGGCGTTTGCTCGGGTTGACAACGAGTCGTATAATTTAAAGTTTAGGCAGTGCTCGATTTGGGCACTGTACGGGCTCATCCTTGGCAAAAACCGATCTAATGGCTGAAACCGATTTGACGCTTACAAATGCCGCACAAGAAGTGATTCATGTTCGCGGGGCGCGCGTTCACAACCTTAAAAACATTACTGTGACGATTCCGCATAACGCTATCACCGTGGTTAGCGGCGTTAGCGGGTCTGGTAAATCTTCGCTGGCGTTCGACACAGTTTACGCGGAAGGGCAGCGGAGATATGTGGAGTCACTTTCCGCGTATGCGCGGCAATTTCTGGAGCGAATGGAAAAGCCGGATGTGGACGAGATTTCGGGGATCGCGCCGGCGGTGGCCATTCGACAGAAAAATTCCACGCGTAATCCGCGGTCAACGGTGGCCACGGCTACAGAAATTTATGATTATTTGCGGCTGCTTTTTGCGCGCTGCGGTCAGACGTTTTGTATAAAGTGTGGGGCGGAAGTCCGGCGAGATAATCCGGATGCCATCGCGACCCGAGTTTTGACGATGACGCCGGGGCGGCGTTTTTATGTGTTATTTGAGTTTCGCCCTGGCGGGATGCCTTCGGCTGCGTCTTCCGGAGATGTTACCGCTGTTGCTGCACAGTCGCGCCGCGCGGCGAAAAAGAAAGTTACGCAGCCTTCCGCTGAGGCCCTTAGGCAATCGCTGATTGAACTACAAAAACGCGGATTCAACCGTTTGTATCAAGACGCGCGGATGCATGAGTTTTCTTCTCCGGAGACGTTGCTGGACATTGATTTTTCCAGGCCGGTGTATGTGGTGGTGGATCGTCTGGCGATTAATCCTGAGTCGCGCTCGCGACTAGTGGATTCGATTGAGATTTGCTATCGCGAGGGACATGGCGAGGCACTGCTGGAATTTGTGGCCGATGCGGCGGGCCCAGCGGAGCGACTGCGATTTAACGAGCGGTTCGAATGTAAGAATGATGGGACGCGGTATCAGGAGCCGGAACCGCGACTTTTTTCTTTCAACAATCCTTACGGGGCTTGTCCACGATGCCAGGGTTTTGGCAACACCATCGATTTTGACTTGAATCTGGTAGTGCCGGATTCGAGCAAGTCGCTGGATGATGGCGCGATTTTGCCGTGGACCAAGCCGCGTTATCGCAATTTGTTGCAAGACGCGAAAAAGTGGGCGCGCGGGCGTGGGATTCCTACGAATGTGGCGTGGCGGCACCTTACCGAGGAGCAGCGGCGGTTGATTCTGGAAGGTGACCCGGGTAGCGATTACCAGGGCATCACCGGATTCTTTAAATACCTGGAGCGCAAGAAGTACAAGTTGCACGTGCGCGTGTTCCTTAGCCGCTTTCGGGGCTATGCGACGTGCCTGGAATGCGGCGGGACGCGGCTGCGGGCTGAGGCGCGGGCCGTGCGCGTAGCTGGACGGTCGATTACCGAAGTTTGCAAGCTGACGGTAAAAGAAGCGCGTGTGTTTTTCTCCAACATGCAACTGACGCAAGCACAAAATACCGTGGCAGACAAAATTCTGCAGGAAGTTCGGTCGCGGCTGCAATTTCTGGATGAAGTAGGATTGGATTATTTGACGCTGGACCGGCTTACTTCCACGTTGTCGGGAGGGGAGTCGCAGCGGATTCAACTGGCCACTTCACTGGGTTCGCATCTGGTGGGGGCGTTGTATGTGCTGGATGAGCCGTCGATTGGATTGCATCCGCGGGATACGCAAAGGCTGATCGATATTTTAAAATCGCTGCGTGATTTGGGGAATACCGTGTTGGTGGTGGAACACGATCCGGACACGATTCGGGCAGCGGATTATGTGATTGATCTTGGTCCCGGTGCCGGGGAATTAGGCGGCAAACTGCTTTTTGCGGGCTCTTACGCGGCGATGCTGGAAGAGCCGAAATCGATTACCGGGCGATATTTGACTGGGGATTTGCGGATACCGGTGCCGAATAACCGGCACAAGTTGAGTGGGAAATTTCTGAAAGTGTTTGGCGCTCATTTGCATAACCTGCAGGATGTGGATCTGACGTTGCCGCTGGGTACTTTGACGGTAGTTACCGGAGTGAGTGGATCGGGAAAATCCACGCTGGTGCATGACGTGCTTTATAAGGCGCTGGCGGCGAAGCGCAATGGCTCGAGCGTCAAGGAGTTCTGCGAACGGATCGAGGGAGATGCGCAGATAAGGGAAGTGGTGATCGTGGATCAATCGCCGATCGGGCGTACGCCGCGATCCAATCCCGCGACTTATTTGAAGGCCTTTGATGCGATTCGCGAAGTTTTTGCAGATACACCGGATGCCCAGCGGCGAGGTTATACCGCGGGCCATTTTTCGTTTAATGTGCCGGGCGGGCGTTGCGAGACCTGCCAGGGCGATGGAACCGTTACGGTGGAGATGCAATTTCTCGCGGACGTGGAATTGATTTGCGAGGAGTGCCGCGGGACGCGATTCAAGAGTGGCGTGCTGGAGGTGCTGTATCACGGGAAAAGTATTCATGATGTGTTGCAGCTGACGGTTCGCGAGGCGTTGGTATTTTTTATTAATGTGCCGAAGGTAATTTCCAAGCTGCGAGTGCTGAACGAAATTGGGTTGGGTTATTTGCGGCTGGGGCAATCGGCGACGACGCTTTCCGGTGGGGAAGCGCAACGGTTAAAACTGGCGTCGCATCTTTCGCGGACCGAGAATCAGGGCGTCCTTTATATACTTGACGAACCGACGACGGGATTGCATTTTGACGATATTGCGAAATTGTTGGCGGCGTTCCGGAAATTGTTGGAGTCAGGGGCGTCCCTGCTGGTGATTGAGCACAATCTTGACGTGATTAAATCGGCGGACTGGTTGATTGATCTGGGACCGGAGGGTGGGGATCAAGGCGGGAAGATTATTGCTACTGGGACGCCCGAGCAGGTGGCGCGGAACGGGCAATCGCACACGGGGCGTTATTTAGCGCGGGTACTGAATGAGAATGGGCGGGCAAAGGGTGTAGAGAACGGAGCATCCAAGATGGTTAGTCCGGTGGGTGTGGCTAATGGGCCGAAACGCACATCGGTTTAGTTTGTTGCGACGAGGTTAAGACTTACTATTTCATCTCCATGCCAAGCTTTGTATTCGTGAGCCATAGAGCGTCCGCACGAGGGGAAAAGAAGGACCCCTCGTTGGAGGCGAGGGGAGGGCACTCGAGGGGAGGGCACACCCCGGCCAATTTTTATTCGCTGTGGGGGTGGAAGTTATGGCGTCGCGGTGATCTGGAAAGAACCTTATTGATCAGGTTCGTATTATTTGTTTTTTGTGTTTCTGCGATTTTTTCTACCACGGCATTCTCGTTATGCGCTTACGCCCAATCCGGCGTCGGACAGAATTCTTCCAACAAAACTCAGAGCGGATCTCCGGGCCCTGTTGCAGGTTCGCGGCGGGAGAAGCTTGCCAATCCGCTGAATGATCTGTTGCAGGAAGCGCAACGCGATATTGAGAAGAAGGATTTTGCGGCAGCGATTGATCCGCTGCAGAAATTTACTGCCGCAGAGCCAAATGTCGCTTACGGGCATTTTGAGCTTGCCTATGTATTTACCGCGCTACAGAAGGCCGACGAGGCGCGCGGGGAATATGAGCGGGCCATTGCGATTGATCCAAAAATGGCCGAGGCGTATTTAAACCTTGGGATTTTGTTTATTGAACGCAACCCGGCCGTGGCTGTTCCGAATTTGCGTAAAGCGGTGGAATTGTTGCCGGCGCAGAGTCGCCCGCGTTATTTACTGGGCGTGGCGCAGGAGAACGCGAAAGATTACTCCGCGGCGGCCGAATCGCTTGAGGGCGCGTATCGGCTGGATCCCCACAACCTGGAACCAATTTTGCATCTGGCGAATTTGTATATGCGGCTACAGCGGCCAGCCGACGCGGAAGCGAAATTTCGCAACATATTGGAGGTCCAGCCGAACAATGCCCAGGCACTGCTCGGTGTTGCGCAATCGCTGGCCGCGGAGAAAAAGCCGGAAGCGGTGGATGCGTATCGCAGCTACCTGACTGTTCAGCCGACGGATTCCGCGGCGCGCGGATGGCTGGTGCACCTGCTGGTGGAGCAACAACAATATGATGCAGCGCTTGCAGAACTGAATCGCGCGGAAGCCCGAGAAGGTACAAAGCCCACGGCGCCGACTCTGGATTCGTTGAGAATGCGCGCGGATATTCAGATCGCGCAGAAAAAATGGGATGAGGCCATCGGTACGCTCAACAAGGCGATTGCGCTTTCACCGCGAGATGCGCAACTGCACGGCGGCTTGGGGCGCATTTACCTACAAAAACGGGATTTTCCAGATGCGCTGAAAGAGCTGAAGATGGCTTTGCAGCTGGACGGGGAAAATCTGGCGTACCGGAAGGATCTGAGTACCTCCTACTATCTCTCAGGAGATTGTCCCGCCACGCTGGCATCGCTGGACGAAATTGCAAAAATGGAAACGCCTGGCGCCGGGCCATGGTTTGTTCGAGCGCTCTGCTACGATAAGCTGAATCAAGCGAAGCCGGCGCTGGAGGCTTACCAGAAATTTTTAGATTTGGATCACGGGCAAAACGCTGACCAGGTGTGGCAAGCCCAGGAGCGCAGCAAAGTGCTGCGCAAGGTGCTGGAACATAAAAGGTAAGTATGATGGTCCGGCGAGTGAGCTGCGGGATATGGCTGGGCGCGGCAATGATGTGTTGCGTGGCGGGAACTGCGGTCGCTGCCGACAAACTTGGCGAGATGCAGGCGCGTTTTGACCACGAGAAAAATCCGGTTCATCGCGCCAAATTGCTGGAAAAACTGGGCGATGCGGAATTCGATGAAGCGCGGCGCGCTTTTAAAGCGAACGACCTGAGCTCTGTGGCGACCGTGCTTGAAAAATATCGCGATAATGTACGGGTTGCGTTTGAGGGGTTGAAAAAGAAACGCACCGACGCGCAAAAGGATTCAAACGGTTATCGCCAACTAGAGATTCACGTGCGACGGGGAATTCGCGAGGCGGATGAAATTATTTTGAGGGTTCCGGAAGAGTACCAGCCTCCGTTGCAGATTGTTCGCCGCGATCTTGATGGCATGGACAAGGAATTGATCCGCATGCTTTTCCATCATCGCGATGAACAGTCGACGGCACCGAAAGGTCCGGAGCCGCCGATAAGTTCGGAGCATCCGGCGGGCCCAGCTGAGGACCAACGATGAATGTGCCGGACAAAATTATTGCCGCATTGTTTTGTTTGATGTTGTTCGCCGGAGGCTCCACGATTGCCCGGCAGGAACAAAAGGATTATCTCTCGGCGCTGGAAGCGGAGAAGATTCGGGATGCGGAAACCACCAATGATCGCGTGAAACTGTTTTTGACTTTCGCGGATGATCGGTTGAAAAAGTTTCAATACGAGCTGGAACATCCATCGGGGACGCGACACATTGATATGCTGAATTCGCTGTTAAACGCATATGGGGGATGCATCGACGACGCGGCGGATTTAATTCAATTGGGTATCGAGAAGCAGGAAAATATCAGGGCAGCGGTAGACTTGATGGCTTCGCAGTCGAAATCGTTTTTGGCGGTGCTGGAGAAATTATCGGCTGCGGGCGGGCCGGATCTGGAAGCGTACAAAAGTAATCTTGATGATGCGATCGAAGGCACGCGCGACGCGATGAAGGAGGCTGGGAAGGCCACCAAAAAAGTGGCGCCTCCGCCGATTCGCCGCAAGAATTAAAGAGGAATCGCACGACTCGCTATGAAGAGGTATGAAATGCCCGGGGGCAGTGCGCTGTTTCAGCGGGTGTTTACACGGCTTGGATGTAATGGGCGGCCGCCGCGTTTTCGCGTGGAATTCTATCCCTACTCCAGCCTGGTGTTGACGATTCGCCGGCGCGAAGAGGCGATGTACGTGCGCTTTTCGGATTTGCTGCAACGCGCGCCATTGCCGGTACTGGAAGGGGGAGCGGCGCTGCTGTTGTCGCGGGTTTTCCGGCGAAAAGCGCCGCGGGATATGGTTGAACCGTACCTGGAATATGCGCGCTCACACAAGACGCGCAATCGTATCAGCCGGATGCGAAGCGGGCGAGTGCGAGTGCGACAGAGCGATCCAGAGGGCCGGCACTTTGATCTTTCCAAGTTGTTCGATGAGCTGAACGTAAAATATTTTGACGGGGCTTTGCAGCGGCCGCGGATCGGCTGGAGCGTGCGGAGCTGGCGGCGGCAGTTCGGTTGCTACGATCCGGGACCGAATCAAATTTTGTTGAACCGGCGGATGGATCGTCCGGGAGTGCCGGCTTGCGCGGTGGAATATGTTTTATTTCACGAGATGCTGCACGTGAAACATCCCACGCGGCGATCGGGTTGCAGCTTGGTGTCGCATTCACGGGAATTTCGCGAAGAAGAAAAACGTTTCGTGGGATTTGAACGCGCGCGTCGCACGCTGGACCGCTTAGCCCGCTGATTTGTCTTTCTTTCCGACTTCACTCCAGAGTTTTTCGATTTTTTTCTGGATCTTTTTGGCGTCTTCCGCGTGCGGATAGAGATCGAGATAGCGCCGGTAGGACTTCAAGGCTTCGCGCTTATCGCCTCTTTTTTCCTGGGCTTCACCAAGATAGCGATAAGGGATGGCGAAGCCGGGCTTGGCGGTGGCGGCGTCCTGGAAACGGTCGATCGCGGCGTCCAGATCGCCTTTTTTTAAATAAAATTGACCAACTTCGAGATCTTTTTCCGCGCGCAGAGGGTCCCAAGTTGGTTGATCGGGTGCGGAGTTTGTGGGCGAGTCCTTTGGTTTTTTGTTTGAGGATTTTGGGTGGGACGAATCTGGCGCTCCAGGTGGAACAGGTTTGGGAGCGGTGGAGGAGGACTCGCCTTGCGAATCCTGGGAGCGCGAGGCGGGTACGGTTAAGAGAACGAAGAGGGCTGTGGGTAATAGCCACCGCGCGTTTGGGTGGTGGCGCGTTGTGAGGCGTTGCATCACATGAGTGCCTGTAGGCATCCGATTAAGAGCGCGGACGGCATTAAATTTATTTGACTGCAATGGTAGTTTCCCTCGGGCCTTCCCCTCTCTCCGATTCACTTTAGTATCATAGTAGTTGTATGGCCTGTTTGCATGGTGCCTTGCACACGCAAGGGGTTACGGACGCCGAATAAATCTTATGGAACCACGTGAAAAAGCGGCGCTATTGCCTGACGCGCCGGGAGTGTATCTGTTCCGGGACGCGGGCGGGACGGTGCTGTACGTGGGCAAAGCGATTTCGCTGCGTAGCCGGGTGCGCTCGTATTTTCTGGAATCGAGCTGGGTTAATGCCAAAACGGGGTCGCTGGCGCGGGAAATTGCCGATCTTGAGACCATTCTGGTGGACAATGCGCGAGAAGCTCTGGCGCTGGAACACAACCTTATCAAACAGTACCGGCCGAAATTTAATGTGGTGCTGCGCGATGACAAGACTTATCCGTACATAAAATTTACGGCTTCGGAAAAGTTTCCGCGGGTTTATTTCACGCGGCGAGTGAAGAAGGACGGGTCACTCTATTTTGGGCCGTATTTCCCGGCCGGTCTGGCGCGGCGTATTTTACATTTCATTCACAAACGTTTTCTGGTGCCCTCCTGCACCGTGGATTTGACGCGTAGTCACCCGCGTCCTTGTTTGCAGTATTACATCAAGCGGTGCCAAGGTCCGTGCGTGGATGGGTTGACGACGGAAGAACGCTACGCCGAAGCGGCACGGGATGTACGGTTGTTCTTGGAAGGACGCCGGCACGATTTGATGAAGAGTCTTGAGCAACGGATGGCCGCGGCGGCGGAGCAAGAGTTGTATGAGCAGGCGGCGGCTTATCGCGATTTACTGCGCACGTTAGAAGACATTGAAGAGCGGCAGCGCATTGCGTCATCGCAAGGGGATGATACGGACGTGCTCGCTTATCACGCGGAGGCGCCGCTGGTGGCGGCGAATCTTTTTCACTTGCGCGGCGGGCGGGCCATGGATCGGCGGGAATATTACTGGGAAGACCTGGACGATTTCGACCCCAAGGAGTTTGTGCCTTCGCTGTTGAAGCAAATTTATCTGGAGGCGGCGTATTTGCCGAAGGCGATTCACGTGCCGGTGGACTTTGAAGATCGCGCTCTGCTGGAAGAGGCTCTCTCAGAGCGGGCGGGGCATAAGGTGGAAATTTTTACGCCGCAACGAGGTTCGAAGCGGGCGTTTCTCGATCTGGTAGAGAATAATGCGGCACATTCCTTTGAGCAGCGCTTCCGGGTATTGAAACCGACGTCCAAGGCGATCAGCGAAGCGGTGCAGGCGGCGTTGAATTTGCCGGAAGAGCCGCAGCGGATTGAGAGTTTCGACATTTCGCATATTCAAGGCACCGATACGGTTGCGTCCATGGTGGTGTGGGAAAACGGGCGGATGAAGAAATCGGATTACCGCAAATTCATTATTCGCGGCGAGGCTGGCACGGAAGGAGAGCCCGGGAAGAATGATGATTTTGCGAGCATGCGGGAGGCGCTGACGCGGCGTTATAGCCGGATCTTGGCAGAAAAGCGCGCTATGCCCAATTTGATTTTGATCGATGGTGGAATCGGACAACTGCGAGCGGCGGCGCAGGCACTGGAATCGTTGCAGATAATTAACCAGCCACTGGCGAGCATCGCGAAACGCGAAGAAATCTTATATGTTTATGGGCAGGAAGATGAGCCTTGCGTGCTGGATCATCATTCGCCGGTGTTGCATTTGATTCAGCAGATTCGCGACGAGACGCACCGGTTTGCAGTGACGTTTCACCGCCTGCGGCGCGGGAAGCGGCAAACTAAGACGTCGCTTCGGGATATTACCGGCGTTGGGCCGCTGACGGCCCAGAGGTTGCTGCGGGAGTTTGGAAGCGTGGCGAATGTGCAACGAGCGGGAATCGAAGGGCTGAGCCGGGTAATTACTCGAAAAAGCGCGGAGAAAATTCTGGCGCATCTGAACGCCTCGGCTGAAGAGAGCGATTCCACCGAAGGCCCGGTGACCGAAGAAAAGCCAACTGACAGCAAGGTGACAACCCCTACCAGTTAGCCTGTATTGAACCTGACTTGGTGCTATTATACGGTCACAACGGAGGTTAACATGGCTGATAATGTTGGTTCCAAGGTGAGTTATTTTTTGGTGGGATTGGGCGTGGGCGCGCTGGTGGGCGTTTTGTTTGCCCCCAAGTCGGGTGAAGATACGCGTGAATACCTGGCGGGCAAGGCTGATGAAGGCAAAGATTATGCGCAGCGCAAGGCACGGGAACTGCGGGAGCGCGCGGATGAACTGATTGAACGAAGCAAGGATGTGGCCTCGCGGAAGAAGGATTCGATCTCGGCAGCGGTGGATGCGGGACGCGAAGCGTATCTGCGAGAAGCGTCAAAGTCTTAACAGGGTCCTAACTACAAATCTAACGAACTTTCCGCTCAGAACTGTGGGCGGGTGGGGCGCTCATGGAATTTTGGCTAGAGGTGTTCAGCATCGTCGCGGCCATTGCGCTGGTGGTGCAGGTAATTATTCTGGGCGCGCTGTTTTTTGAGTTGAAGCGCACAACGGAAAAGGTGAACAAGCTGGTCAGTGATATGCAGACGCGCGTGGGGCCGATCCTGAGTCGCGTGCAGTTGTTGCTGGACGATACGCAACCGAGGATATCCGAAATGGTTGCGGATGCCTCGCATATTGTTTACCTGGCGCGGGGGCAGGCGCAGAAAATGGACCGGGTGTTGAGCGAGGCCTCGGATCGGTTGCGTGGGCAGTTAATTCATGCTGACCGAATTTTGGCTGGGGCGCTGGAAGCGGTGGAAGAGACTGGGGCGAAGTTGCGGCAGGGGTTTTCTGGGCCAATGCGCAGAGCTTCGGCAGTGGTCACGGGTATTCGCGTGGGTTTGGATTTGTTGCGCTCGAGACGTGCGCCGCGGCGGCCGGAAGAGCAACACGAAGAGGAATTATTTATTTAGAGTCTCTGAATTTAAGTACCAGAAGTTTCGCTAAGACGATCAATCCCTGCAAACTAGGAAAATTCTCATCCTCAGAATCGAGCATGGGTCCTCAAGATTGATTCCTTCGTAATTGAAAACATTACGGAGACAGCGGCGTAAGCGTTACGGTTTTGCCGCTTTGTGCGGAGCGCAGCGCGGCGTCCAGAATCTGCATCACTACTACATTTGTTTCCAAAGACGATAAGTCGCCATCGGGCTGTATGTGGCCGCGCAATACTGCCGCTAGGTAATTGAGCGAGTCGCGTTGAGCTGCGGCCAGGGGCGGCGCGGTCAGCGGTGTGTCCGGCTCTGCCTTATCGCCCCGATACCGCCGGCGTATGCGGTCTGGGCCTACAGTAATGGCGTAGCCACCGTTGCCGTAAACTTCCATGTCTTTGCGGGCAAAGGACCAGTTCCATGAAGGCATCAGCACCGCTTGGGTCTTCGGGTAACGCAGAATCACGGTCGCATCATCATCCACGCGAGGGTAAATTTCCGGCTTATCGGTTTGCGTCACGGCTGTGACGCTCAACGGCGGCTGGCCGTGCATCAGTACGGTCATCAAGTCGGCGCCGTAACACCCAAAGTCAAACAATGCCCCGGCGCCATTTTGAGCCGGGTCGGTCAACCATGGCAACCACTCGGGCCCCACGCCTATCTCCTTGGGACCTTCGTGGCCATCGTGCACCACCACTTTGCGCAGCTCTCCGAGCTTGCCCGCGGCGGCTTGCGCGATTACTTCCTGATTGCTTGCATACCAAGTCGTCTCATAGTTGACCAGGACTTGAACGGGACGTTCACGCGTGCCAGCGCCACGGGCCACCGCGCGGATCGCCAAGGCATCCTCAAGCGTAGTCGCGAGCGGCTTCTCTACCATGGAGCTCACTCCCTGGCGGGCCGCCGCCTCAATCACTTTGCGATGGTCAGCGATGGTGGTGTAGACCAGCACGGCGTCGGGATGCTGCTCCATCAGCATCTTTTCCATATCGGTATAAAACAATTTGGCGTCCAAGTGGTATTTCGCCGCGTAATCCTTCGCTAGAGCTTCCTGAGGTTCCACAATTGCCACTAACGTCGCGGCCTGATTACCCGGCAGCGCGGCCAAAAAGCCCTTCACGTGCCCATGCACCAATCCAACAATGGCCACACGTATCGGAGGGTCCGCCTCAGCACCTCCAGAAGCAGCTAAAAGAAAAAAAGCCCCAACAAATGCAGAGAGCACGCGAATGGGATGAAATGTTTTGATCATCGTCAAACCGCGGTTCCGCCGACTGCACCACGACTTTCTATGTTTTGTCCTCTCATCAGGCTTTTCTGACCTCGAGCAGCAAGCGGCGCAGCTTGGTTAGATCATTCAAGATGCGGCGGCTGGCGGCGATGTGCGATGCGAGCTGAATCAGTTTGTATTTCACCAATTGCAAAGCCTGCTGGCGGCGTGCCAGTTGTGGATCTGTGGCGCGACGAAGTTCGGTTTCGATTTCGGTTTGGGCTTCGTGTGTA
>Ga0210384_10002415_pt1 | contig 22836 bp, 20 predicted proteins | sample IncBWH2MmetaG_FD_160574 | JGI IMG/M metagenome (GOLD analysis project Ga0210384, IMG submission 160574) | Forest soil microbial communities from Barre Woods Harvard Forest LTER site, Petersham, Massachusetts, United States - Inc-BW-H-2-M | ecosystem: Environmental > Terrestrial > Soil >...
GGAGTTCTTTCTTAAATCCGTACTCGCCGGGAAGTCCGGCCTGGTGATTCCCAAGCACATTTACGCCGACACCAACATCATCACCAACCCGATCAACAATACGCCGATCGGTACCGGCCCGTTCAAGGTCAAGGAATGGATACGCGGCAGCCACGTCGAATACCTGCGCAACGACAAGTACTGGAATCCTGAGCTACCCTATCTCGACCGGCTAGTGATCCGCTGGTGGCGCGATCCGGCCTCGCGCTCGGCCGCGTTCGAGGCGGGCCAGCTCGACATCGGCACCTTCAACCCTATCCCGATGCCGGATATTCGGCGTCTCACCGCGGCGGGGAAGTTCATCGCCGAGACCAAGGGCTATTCCAACGCCGCGTGGGTTGCGACGGTAGAGTTCAATCAGCGCCGCGAGATATTCAAGAAGCGCGAAGTGCGCCAGGCACTGATGTGCGCGATCGACCGGCAATTCATCGCCGAGACGATCTTCTTCGGCCGCGCCCGGCCATCGACCGGCGTCGTCCATACGTCGAACACGATCTTCTTCACCAACGACGTCCAGGCCTATCCGTTCGACGTCAAAAAGGCCGCTGCGATGCTCGATGCCGCCGGCTATCCCGTCAAGGGCGGGTCCCGCTTCAATCTCAGCCTGGTGTCGGCGGGCTGGTTCGAGGAGAACATCAAGATCGGTCAGTATGTCAAACAGGCCTTCGAGGACCTCGACATCACCGTGGATCTGACGGTGCCGGACCGCGCGACCTCGCTCAAGCGCATCTACACCGACTACGACTACGACGTCGCGATCTCCAACAATTCCGGGTCGATCGAGCTGATCCCGAGCACGACGCAATACTATACCACCGATGGCATCGTCAAAGGCGCGGCGTTCCGCAATGCCACCGGATATTCCAATCCGAAGCTCGACGAAATCGTCGGCAAGATGGCGATCGAGACCGACGAGCCGAAGCGCATCGCGCTGGCGAAGGAATTCGACCGTCTCGCCAGCAGCGAGGCTCCGCTGTTGCCGATGGTCGATCTCGACCCGGTGACGATCGTCCGCAGCGACGTGCGCAATCATTCCACCTCGGCGGATTTCATGGGTGAAAGCTGGTCCGATATGTGGCTCGATCGCGGATAACGGAGGGCAAGATGCGTCGTATCGTGCTCCGCCGGCTTGCCCAGATCATCCCGCTGATCCTCGCCGTGATCGTGCTCAATTTCCTGCTGATCCAGCTCGCGCCCGGCAGCCTGTTCGATGTCATGACGTCCGAGCAGCAGATCACCGATCCGGCGATGCTAGATCAGCTGCGTCACAGCTATGGCGTCGATCAGCCGACCGCGATCCAGCTCTTCAAATATATCTGGTCCGTGATGCGGCTGGATCTGGGCTTTTCGTATCGGCAGAATGCGCCGGTGCTCGATGTGATCATCGCGCAGCTTCCGGCGACCGTGATCCTGATGCTCGCCGCCACCACAATCGCGCTCGTTGTCGGTGTTACTGCCGGCGTGCTCGCCTCGATCAGAGTCAACACGGTCTGGGACAGCTTGATCTCCCTGGGAGCGGTATTTTTCTTTGCCGCGCCGAGCTTCTGGCTCGGCATCATGATGACGGTGCTGTTCGCGGTGAAGCTCGGCTGGTTTCCGGTCGGGGGAATGCGCACCATCGGTTCCGATTACGGTGCGCTCGGTGACGCGCTCGACGTGATGCATCATTTGGTGCTACCGGCGACTGCGCTCGGACTGTTTTACGCTGCGACCTATGCGCGGGTGATGCGCGCGTCGATGCTCGAAGTGTTCCGGCTCGATTTTATCCGCACCGCGCGTGCCAAGGGTCTCTCGCGCAGCCGGGTGGTCATAGCGCACGTCATGCGTAACGCGTTGCTGCCGATCGTGACCCTGCTCGGCCTGCAACTCGGAACGCTGCTCGGCGGCAGCGTCGTTATCGAGGCGGTGTTCAGCTGGCCGGGGATTGGCAGCCTGCTGTTCGACAGCGTGATGAGCCGCAATTATCCGATGGTGCTCGGTGTCCTGGTGCTTGGCTCGCTGCTGGTTGCCGTCGCCAACGCCACCGTCGATCTGGTCTATTTGCGGCTCGATCCGCGCATTGCGGGGAGGTAGCGGATGTTGGCCTCAACGCTCGACTTCGTCCGCCGGTTCGCCCGCAATCGAGGGGCGCTGGTCGGCTTCGTGCTGGTTCTGACTGTTATCGGCGTTGCCCTAGCAGCGCCGTGGATGTTTCCGCGCAATCCATTGCGGATCGTCGGCCGGCCGGAGATTTGGCCTTTCACCTCGTGGCGCTATCCGCTGGGGACCGATTCGCTCGGCCGCGACATCGCAGCCATGCTGGCCTACGGCGCCCGCACCACGTTGCTGATCGGGCTGTTCGCGAGCCTGACGGCGACCGTCATCGGGATCGGCGTTGGCGCGACCGCCGCCTATCTCGGCGGCTGGGTCGACGAGGTGCTGATGCGCTGCACCGAGTTGTTCCAGACCATTCCGAACCTGATCTTCGTGCTGACCATCGTCGCCATCCTCGGCCAGAAGATCGAGTACGTCACGATCGCGGTCGGAATCGTGACGTGGACGCCCATCGCGCGGCTGACCCGCGCCGAATTCCTTTCACTGCGCGACCGCGAATTCGTTCAGGCCTGCCGCGCGATGGGGATGGGAAATTTCCGCATCATGCTCGGCGAGATTCTGCCGAATGCGTTGCCGCCTGTCATCGTTCTCTCCTCGCTGGTGATTGCCGGAGCTGTGCTGTTCGAGTCGGCAGTGTCGTTTCTGGGCCTCGGCGATCCCAACGTGTCGAGTTGGGGCCGGCTGATCGGCGATGGCCGGACCCTGATTCGGACGTCGTGGTACATATGCGCGGTGCCTGGGCTCGCCATCATGCTGACCGTGCTTGCGCTCAATTTGGTGGGCGATGGTCTCAATGATGCGCTCAACCCCAAACTGCGAGACCGCTGAAATGGCTCCAGAGCTCGCTCCGAGGCCGGCACCCATCCTTGCGCTGGACCAGCTCCAGGTCTCGTTGTTCACGCGTCGCGGCGTGTTGCCGGCGGTCGATGGTCTCTCTTTGACCGTTGCGCCCGGCGAGACGCTGGCGATCGTAGGCGAATCCGGCTGCGGCAAGTCGCTCGCGGCGCTGGCGGTGATGCGGTTGCTGCCCGAGCCGCCGGCGAAGATCGTTGGTGGCGCTGTCCGCTTCATGGGACGCGACCTCGCCGCCCTGTCCGAACGCGAGATGCAACGCGTGCGGGGCAGGGATATCTCGATGATCTTCCAGGATCCGATGACCTCGCTCAATCCGGTCACGACCGTCGGCGCTCAACTGGTCGAGGCGATCCGGCGTCATACCGATGTGGCGCACGGGGAGGCGGTCAACCGCGCGGTCGAACTGCTGCGACGGGTCCGCATTCCGGATGCCGAACGCAGGCTGACCGACTATCCGCATCAGATGTCGGGCGGCATGAGCCAGCGCGTTATGATTGCCATGGCGATTGCATGCGGGCCGAAGCTCTTGATCGCCGATGAACCCACCACGGCACTCGACGTCACCGTCCAGGCGCAAATCCTCGAATTGATGAAGGAATTGCAGGCGACCTCGGAGATGGGCCTGATCATCATTACCCACGACCTCGGCGTCGTTGCCGAGATCGCCGACCGGGTGGTCGTGATGTATGCCGGCCGCAAGGTCGAGGAAGCACCCGTCGAGGCCTTGTTCGAGCGGTCGCTGCATCCTTATACGCGCGGCCTGCTCGGCGCGACGCCGTCTGCGTCGCGCCGGCGTGGCGGCCGCCTCGTCGACATCGCTGGGAGTGTGCCGGGTCTCGCCGAGCTGCCGGCGGGCTGTGCGTTCCAGAATCGTTGCCCTGACGTGTTCGATCGCTGCCGGGCCGAACGGCCGATGCTGGCGCCTTTGCTTCCGCGCCGTTCCGCAGCCTGTTTTGGCGCCGAAAAGGAGTTGTCGCGCGATGCCGCTATTGTCGGTGCTTAGCCTTTGCGTTCGATACAACAGCGCAAAGGGCATCGTTCGCGCAGTCGACGACGTGAGCTTCGATGTCGAGGCAGGTGAGACGCTGGGCCTCGTCGGCGAATCCGGCTGCGGCAAGTCGACCCTTGGCAAGGCGATCATGCGGCTAGTGCCGGCCTGTAACGGCCTCGTCGTGCTCGACGGCCAGGACATCACGCGCCTGCAGGGCCGCACGCTGAAATCGGCACGGCAGACCATGCAGATGATCTTCCAGGATCCCTACGGTTCGCTCAATCCGCGGCACGATGTCGGCACCATCGTCGGCCAGCCGCTCAGTGTCGCAGGCTGGTCGCGCCGCGACATCCGCGATCGCGTCACCGAACTGATGGAGAAGGTCGGGCTTCCCGCCGAGGCGGTGCGGCGTTATCCGCACGAATTCTCGGGCGGACAGCGCCAGCGAGTCGGTATCGCCCGCGCCCTTGCGCTCAGTCCCAAGATCATCATTTGCGACGAGCCGGTATCGGCGCTGGACGTCTCGGTGCGTGCGCAGGTGATCAATCTCTTGAAGGATCTGCAACAGGCAACCGGCGTGTCCTATCTGTTCATATCGCATGACCTGTCGGTGGTGGAGCACATCTGCGATCGGTTGATCGTGATGTATCTCGGCCGTATCGTCGAAAGCGGCCGCAGCGAGGAGGTGTGGCAGCAACCGGCGCATCCCTATACCCAGGCGCTGCTGGCCGCCGCGCCCGTCGCCGACCCGCGGTTCGCGCGCAGCCGAACCAGGCGGCTGCTGCAGGGCGAGTTGCCGAGCCCGCTCGATCCGCCGGCGGGCTGCGCCTTCAGTACGCGCTGCCCGCTGGCGCGCGAGCGCTGCCGGCAGGAAAAGCCTGTGCTGCGCGCGATACAAAGCGGGCGCAAGGTGGCGTGCCACTACGACCTCATCGAGCAGTCCGCGGCGGAACCGCTGGCGGTGAGTGCGGCCGGTTGATCCATCAGACACGGAGTCCTGCGATGCGTTGGAAAAATCTCGGCGACCTTGTCGATCGTAGCGGTGACCTCGATCGAGAGGCCGTTATCGATCTCGTCGACCCCGGACATCCGCGGCACTACACCCATCGACAAATCGACCGGCTAGCCAACGGGGTGGCGCGCAACCTCGTCGATCGGGGTTACGCACGCGGTACCCATATTGCGATCGTCGCCTTTAACCGGGCGGAATACATCATCGCCTATTTCGGTATCATGCGCGCCGGCTGCATTGCGGTTCCCGTCAACATCAAGCTGCCGCGCGATACCATCGACTATGTGATGGACGATGCCGCGATCGCGCTCGCCTTCGTCGATGCGGTGAACCGGCCGCTGGTTCGAAGCAATATTCCGGTGATCGACTTCGATGATGCCGGCCCCGCCGGATTTGCCGCGACGATCAAGCCCGCCGACTTCACAAGCGTCGAGGCGACGCCGGATGAAGTTGGCCAGATGCTCTACACCTCGGGATCGACAGGCCGGCCGAAGGGTGTGCCGCTATCGCACTACGGTCAGTTATGGGCGCTTTCGACTCGCACCAGCGGCGCGCTGAACGCAGGTGACCGTTACATTATCGCGCAGCCGCTGTTCCACATGAACGGGCTTTTCGCGGCCAAGACCATCTTCGCGACCAATGCGTCGGTGGTGCTGCTGCCTTCGTTCGAAACCCGAAGCTATATCGAGGCCTTGGCGAAGTACAAGGTCACGGCGGCCACGGCGGTGCCGACCATGTGGGCGCGCGTCATCAAGGAAAGCGAGCTATTAGCAGCGCGCGACCTGTCGTCGTTCCGGCGCTTGATGCTCGGCTCGGCTCCAATGACCATGGGCCTGTGGGATCGCATCAAGCAGGCATTGCCGAGCACCACGATTTCGATCGGATACGGCACGACCGAAGCCGGACCTGCGGTGTTCGGCCCGCATCCAAAGGGAATCCCGACCCCGCCGCTCGCGCTCGGTTACCCGATCGACGTCAAGAATATCAGGCTCGTTGCGGGCACGGAGAACGAGGGTGTTCTGCTGATGCGCAATCCCGCCCTGATGGGCCGCTATCACAATCTGCCTCAACAGACGGCCAAGGCGCTTGTCGACGGCTGGTATTACAGCGGCGACGTCATGCGGCGCGATGACAACGGATTTTACTATTTCGTCGGTCGCGCCGACGATATGTTCGTATGCTCGGGCGAGAATATCTATCCCGGCGAGGTGGAGAAACTGCTGGAACGCCATCCTCAGGTTCAACAGGCGGCGGTCGTTCCGCTTCCCGACGAGGAGCGAAGCCACGTTCCCGTCGCCTTTATCGTCACGCGCGCGCATGCGCAGCCCAGCTTCGATGATATTCGCCGATTCGCCATCACCAACGGGCCTGCCTATCAGCATCCGCGCCGCATCGAATTCGTCAACGAATTGCCATGGGCCGGCACCAACAAGATCGACCGCAAGACGCTGATCGACCGGGCGCGCAGCCTCGAGGCGACGGGGGGATGGTCGGCATGAGACAGGATCGGACGGCGTCAACTTGAGCGCGTTGGCGGGAAAGATCGCGCTCGTGACCGGCGCGAGCCGGGGTATTGGTCAGGCGATCGCGCGACGGCTGGCGGAGGAGGGTGCGATCGTCGCGATCCACTACAACGCCGCAGCGGCTGCCGCCCATGCCTTGGTGGCCGAGTTCGCCGCAAACGGAGGAACCGGCTTTGCGATCCGGGCCGATCTATCCGACCGCGGGGGCACCGCGACTCTGGCGCAGAGGTTCACGGCTGAACTGACCAGCCGCTATGCAAGCCCCGCCTTTGATATTCTCGTCAATAACGCCGGCGTCAGCAAACGCGCGACGATCGAGGACATCACCGAGGACGACTTCGATCTTTTGTTGCAGGTCAATCTGAAATCGCCGTTCTTCCTGATCAAGGCGCTGCTGCCGCACTTGCGCGCGGGCGGACGTATCGTCAACATTTCGTCGATGGGAACGCGCGCCGCCTACCCGACGATGGCGGCCTACGCGCCGGCGAAGGCGGGGCTGGAGGCATTGACTCGGCTGCTCGCGGCTCATCTCGGCCGGCGGCGCATCACGGTGAATTCCGTCATGCCGGGAGCGACAGCCACCGACATGAATGTCGTGGCGCGCGATCCGGTGGCCAGTCGCGCCGTCGTCGACATGATTGCGCTCGGCCGCGTGGGGCAGCCCGTTGACATTGCCAGGGTGGTCGCATTTCTCGCCTCCGATGAGGGAGGGTGGGTGACCGGCCAACAGATTGATGCAAGCGGCGGCCAACGGCTGTAGTAAACGGCGAGCCGCCGAAGCCCGATGCAATTTTCGGGTCGTATGGTGGCGCCCACGCGGTCGGCGCCCGATCGGTCTGCCGCGATAAGAACCGCTTCCCAAGCAACAGAAACCGCCAGTCGACAGCCGTTATCCGCTGTCGCCCGATGCGCCGTTTCGTCTTCCAGAGGGGGTGCGCGCCTGCCACGCGTTTGCGCAGCCTGGCAATTTTTTTGTGCTCGCGGAACCCGGAATATGGCAATAGACTTCCACAAGTATGGGAGTCAATGATAGTAATCTTCTACATTCTGCTTCGTCCGGAGAACAATATGCTTGATGAGTTCGACCGCAAGATCTTGGCGACGCTTCAGGTGGACAGCAGCCTTTCGATGCAGGAAGTCGCAGACCGGGTCGGACTAAGCTCGACCCCGTGCTGGCGACGAATTCAACGGCTGGAAAGCTCGGGTTACATACGACGTCGGGTTGCGTTGCTTGATGCGGAGAAGCTCAATCTCGGTGTCAGCGTTTTCATCGCCGTTAAGACCAACCAGCACAATGCTGAATGGGTTCAGAGGTTCAGAAAGATCGTCGTCGGCTTTCCGGAGGTCGTGGACTTCTACCGCCTGAGCGGAGATGTGGACTATCTTATCCGCGCCGTGGTGTCGGATATTCGTGCTTACGACGACCTCTACCAGCGATTGATCTCCAAAATTGACCTGCACGATGTGTCGTCCATGTTCACGATGGAGCAGATCAAATCGACCACCGAACTGCCCCTCGCCAATGCCCCGACCAGACCAAGCCGCAATGAAATCCAGACGGCGCTGCATCCCGTCGCCGCGCGATGAGGCCATGGGAGGTCAGAAGCAGCATGGGCCAGGCGCGGAGCCCGTCAGGCCAGTAACCGGAAGGCCGCCGGTTCGATCTTAAACCTACCCTTGACCGAATAGTACGGCCCGAAATTTGGACTCGAGACGATCGCATCGGTGGTCCCGAATGGCATGAGCACATGATAGGATTTCGTTAGACTTCGGGGGCTGCCGCTAGACCAAACTTGCCCATGACGGATTGCAGCGAGAGTTTAGTTATTTCAACGAGTTAGACGACGGCATGTGCACGATGTGCGCACCAGGAGATCGAAACAAAATCTAGAGACAACCAACGTGAGCAGCGCCGAAGTTCAGTGGCGCAGATATTTTGAGATGTAGTGAGGCGCTTTGGACGCGGAGTGGACCGGTTTTACTTAGAGGTCTGCTTCAGATCTAGAACCTGGGGTTCTCTGGTCGCCGCAGACCTAAATGGTCGCGCAGTGTCGTTCCGTGATAGTCGATGCGGAACAGACGTCGCTCCTGAAGTATCGGCACCACGAGCTGCACGAAATCCTCAAAGCCTTCGTGGAAATAGGGCGGCATCACATTGAAGCCGTCGGCCGCGTAGCCCTCGAACCATTGCTGCAGCGTGTTCGCGATCCGCTCCGCCGAGCCGCACAACACCCAATGCCCGCGCGCGGCGGCGGTGAGATTATAGAGGTCGCGCAGCGTCATGTTCTCGCGGCGCGCCTTGGCGAGCATGACGCTGGCGAAGCTGTGATAGCTGTCGGACGGCTCAAGGTCCGGAACGGGTCCATCCAGATCGTAGGCCGACATGTCGCGGCCGAAGCGGTCGGAGAGAATGGCGAGTGCGTTGCTGCCGCTGACGAAGCTCTGCAGCACGTTGAGCTTTTCGAAGGCCTCCTTGTCGGTGCGGCCGACGATCGGCATGACTCCCGGCAGCACGGTGACGTCGTCTGCGCAGCGGCCGAAGGCCGGCAAGCGGTCCTTCAGCGACGCATAGCCGGCCTTGGCCTCGTCGATGTCCTGCACCACCGAGAAAACGATGTCCGCGGTGCGCGCGGCGAGCTCTTGCCCTGCCTCGGAGCCGCCGGCCTGCAGCACCACCGGATGCCCTTGCGGGCAGCGGCCGATGTTGAGGGGGCCCTTCACCTTGAAGAAGGCGCCGTCATGGTCGATCGAGCGCAACCTCGCAGGATCGATATAGAGCCCGCTCGCGCGGTCGGCGACGACAGCGTCGTCGGCCCAGCCGTCCCACAGGCCCTTCACGACGTCGAGAAACTCGCCGGCCATCTCGTAGCGGCGGGCGTGGTCGGGGTGGGTGGTGCCGAAATTGGCCGCGGTCGTTGGATTGGCTGTGGTCACCGCGTTCCATGCCGCGCGGCCTTTGGAGATGTGATCGAGGGAAGCGAACACGCGCGCCACCGAGAACGGATCGCTGTAAGTCGTGGACACCGTGGCCCCGAGCCCGACATGGCTGGTCGAGGTAGCGAGCGCCGCCAGCATGGTCAGCGGCTCCAGCCGTAGTGTGTAGGAGGGATGCGCGCTCGCATCCGCATAGAGATTGTCGCCCATGAAGATCAGGTCGAACTTGCCGCGCTCGGCGGTGCGGCCGATCTCCTGGATCGCGGCGAAGTCCTGGAAACTGTCGACCGCGCCGGGATAGCGCCAGCCGGCCACGTGGCTGCCGGTGCCCAGGATGAACAGCCCGAGATGCATCTGTCGTTTCATGGCGTCAACTCCAGAAAAGGATTCTGCGTTCGAGGAAGCCGATCAGGCCGAAGAAGGCGAGGCTCGCCGCCGACGCCACGAAGATCGCCGACCAGACCTGCACGAAGTCGATCTGCAGCACGGCCTGGTAGATCACCCAGCCGAGCCCGCCATAGGCGCCGAGCATCTCGGTGATGATCGCAACGATGACGCTGCGGACGGTGGAGACACGCATTCCGGCAAGCAGCAACGGCAAGGCGGTTGGCAGGCGCAGGCGCCACAGGATGCCGAGCCGGCCGGCTCCGAAGCTGCGCATGAGATCGACCGCGCGGCGATCGACGCGGTCGAGGCCGGCGAGCGTCGACAGAAAGACAGTGAAGCTCACCGCCATTGCCACCATCACCATCTTCGACGCAACGCCGATGCCGAACCAAAGGAGGATCAGCGGCGAGTACCCAACCACGGGCACTGAGTTGACGGCAGTGGCCGCCGGCAGGATCACGCCACGGAGCGCCGGCAGCATGGTGATGGCGACCGCAAGACCGATGCCGATCAGACAGCCGGAGCCATAGCCCACCAGCGCTTCGAGCAGGGTATAGCCGGCCGCCTCGCCCAGCAGCGCGCGCTTGGACCAGATGCCGGTCAAAATCTCGCTGACGGCGGGAAGCACGTAAGACGGCAGATGCAGCCCGCGCGCGAGACCCTCCCAGCAGAGCACCAAAAGAATCGCGCCGAGGATGCCCCGTTGCACGGCGAGCGGAGAAGATTTGAGGGTGGCGCCGCTCATTGCTCCGCGCTCCAAAACACCAGTCGCCGTTCGGCCGCGGCGACGACGGCATAGAAGCCGGTGCCGAGCAGCGCCGCTGCCAGCAACGCGCCCCAGATCGCGACCACGTTCTCGGTGAACATGGCCTGCAGCAGCAATACGCCAAGACCTGTGGTGTCGCCGAACCATTCACCGACGATTGCGCCGACGAGGCTAAGCGACGAGGCGAGCCGCAGCGCCACGAAGATCTGCGGCAGCGCGGTGGGAAGCTGCAGGCGCAGCAGCAGCTGACGATTCGATGCGCCAAAGCTCCTCATCAGCGCCACCTGCCTGGGATCGACCGTCTCCAGGCCGAGCAGCGTGTTGACAGTCACGGGGAAGAAAGTGAGATAGAACGCGATCACGGCCTTGGCGAGGAGGGTGTTGCCAAACCACAGCACCACCAGTGCGCCGAAAGCGATGACCGGGATGGTCTGCGACACCACGAAGATCGGAAAAATCATTTCCCGCAGCGCCCGCACGCGGAAGAAGGCGATGCCGGTGAGTACACCGAACGTGCCGCCTGTCACGAATCCAATCAGCGTTTCGGCGAGCGTCCGCAAAAAGCCATCGACATAGGCGCGGGGCGTCGCCGCCATCGACATCACGATCTGGCTCAGGCGCGGCAGGTAAGAGGGCCTGATGCCGAGCAACCGCACCGCGCCTTCCCAAACCAGTGCGACGACGACAAGCCCGAGTAGCAGCCGCGCGGTCTTCTGCAACGAACCGAGCAGGACGGTGAGGCGCGAGCCGGCGGCCTGTGTCTTTTCGACGGGCGAGACCGTCGAGCCGGCGCTCACGGCGTCCGTTCCGCGACCGGCACGCTTTCGAGGAAGCTTGCGTCATAAGCGGCGGCGAGGTCGAGCGGCTTGGAGATCACGCCGTACTTCAGGAAGAAATCGTGCGCGGCTTTGATGGCGTCGGGATCGATCCAGAACAGACCGTTTTGCGCGGCCTTGCCCGCCGTCATCAGGCGCTTCACCTCGGTGAGCATGAACTCCTGCTGCGCTCGATCGAGTGTCGGCGCAACCGCCATCACCGCGTCGACGGCACCTTTCGGATCGGCGAAGGCATCCTTCCAGCCCTTGAGCGAGGCACGCAGGAACGCCTTGACGAGATCGGGCTTTTCCTTGGCGGTCGTCTCCGAGACGATCAGTGTGTCACGAGGGAAGGTGATGCCGTAGTCCTCGGCGACGAAGGTCTTGAGGCTGTCCTTCGGCATGCGCGACTGGATCGTATAGAACTCGTTGTAATAGGTCGCCGTGATGACGTCGATGCTGCCGTCGACAAACGGCGTCACCGAGACCTGCTGCGGTTGGATTTTCAACTCGTCGGCCTTGATGCCTTCCTTCGCCAGCATGCCCGTCAACACATGATTGGCGCCGGTGAACCAGGTGGTGACGGTCTTGCCCTTGAAATCGTGCAGCGTCTTCACCGGTCCGTCCTTGCGGGTGACGAAGATGAATGGCGTGATCTGATGCGAAACGCCGATGCAGACGATCGGCAGGCCCTTGTCGCGCGCGGCGAACACGCTGTCGGTGCCGCCCGACAGACCGAACGTGTCGGCGCTGGTCGCCACCAGATTTTCCGTCAGCAGATTGGGGCCGCCGGGATTGATGGTGAGATCGATCCCTTCTGCCTTGTAATAGCCCTTCGCCTGCGCGACGTAGAAGCCGGCGAACTGCGCCTGCGGCAGCCATTTCAGGCGCAGGCTCGCCTTGGTGAGAGTTTCGGCCGCGGCGGAAGCAGAGGTCATCAGGGATCCGGCCGTCAGCGCGACGGCGGCAAAGGTCGCGAGGGCATGGCGTCGGCTCAACATGGGCGTGCTCCTGGCATCGATGAGAATCAGTTGCGGTAGGATCCTGCGCGCCGCGGCAGAGACCTGTTGGCTGCTTGAGTTCAGCTTCACGTGGCCTTCTCCTGGGCAACGGTGGATTGGAAGGACTTCATGCTCTCCTCCTCGATGGCATCGAGCAGAGTGCGCTTGAGGCGGACGAATTCCGGAGCGGTGACGATCTCGGGCCGGCGCGGGCGCGGCAGGTCGATGACCTGTTCGAGCTTCACGGACCCGGGGCGGGCGGTCATCACCAGCACGCGATCGCCGAGGAAGATCGCCTCGTCGACATCATGGGTAATGAAGAGAATGGTGCGCCGGTATTTTTGCCAGACGTCGAGCAGCCAGCGCTGCATCATCGCGCGCGTCAGCGCGTCGAGCGCGCCGAACGGTTCGTCCAGCAGCATCAGGTCCCGCTCGAACAGGAAGGTGCGCATCAGCGCCACGCGCTGACGCATGCCGCCGGACAATTGATGCGGATATTGCTTCTCGAAGCCGGCAAGGCCGAACTCCGGCAGCATCTTGAGCGCCCTGGCGCGCGCCTCCGCTCGCGGCAAGCCCTCGACCTCGAGCGCAAGGATGGCGTTGTCCACGACATTGCGCCACGGCAAGAGCAGATCGCTCTGCGGCATGAAGGAGACGCGACCGAGCAGGTCGGCTGCATGGCAGCTGTTGCCTTCGAAGCGCAGGACGCCGCCGGCGTCCGGCTCCTCCAGACCCGCCACGATGTTGAAGAGCGTGCTCTTGCCGCAGCCGCTGGGGCCGACCACGGTGACGAACTCGCCGGAAGCAACGCCGGCCTCAAGGCTCGCCAACGCTGTGACCTCGCCGAATGTCTTGGTCACCGCACGCAGTTCGAGCAGCGGCGAGGGCTTCGCCGCGGCCTCCGGCGATCCGGCGATGGGCATGACATTGGGCTGGAGCGCGGTCTGCACGGAGGGGGGACATCCCTTTTGTATAATGACGGGTGTCTCGCGCATACGGAGACGGCCGATCGGAAATCTCGTAGCAACTCGTGTGCCAGAGCCGTTTTCGGCAATTGGGCATGAAATTTGCCGGGCCTCGGTATCTCATGCGAGCGAGTCGCGCGTCTTTGGTGAATTTGAGCGCTTTGTTGGAATGATGCGCGCAGCTTGTATACTTAAGGCGATCAAGGAGAAACATAATGACAGGTCTTGGTGCACATGAGGGAGGCAATCGTGCTGAAAACGGGCACGATAGCCTTGCCGCGATCCCCGGGGTGACCTTGGCGGAAAGCCTGCGCCAAAAGCTCGAAGGGGCTATCGCAGCCGGTCACATCGAGCCCGGCAGCCGGCTTGACGAGCAGAAGATTGCGCACCGCTTCGGCGTTTCCCGCACCCCCGTCCGGGAGGCGTTTCGGCTGATGGCCGCCAACAATTTGGTCGAATTGCGCGGGCGCCAGGGAGCGGCCGTCCGCGCCATCAAGGCGCAGGCGCTGATCGAGATGTTCCAGGTAATGGCCGAGCTCGAAGGCCTTTGCGCAAGGCTTGCCGCGCGTCGCGTGTCGCAGGCTTGGCGTGCGGAAATCTCAGAGATTCATCAGCGCCTTGTGGCTGCCGGCGAGACCGGCGACATCGACGTGTTTTACGATATCAATCAGGAGTTCCATGATGCGATCTATGAAGCCTCGCGCAACGCCTTTCTCGCCGATCAGACCCGAAAGCTGCGCAACCAAATGGCAGCCTATCGCCGCCGGGTGACCCGCATGCCGAACCGGATCGCCGACACCGTGCGCGAGCACGAGACAATCATGCAGGCGATCCTCGCGCATGATCCGGAGCGGGCGCACAGCACCATGCGCGATCATGTCAACCTGCTCGGCGACAACCTCCTGGACTTTCTCGCCGCCTTCGATTGATGCTCCGGCCTCCTGGTATGCAAATTGCTCGACTGTGTATATCTGATTGCACTCCGGGGGATTTGGCGTGGAGCTTAAGCTGACAAACAAGACGGCCCTGATTACCGGCGCGTCGAAGGGGATCGGGCTTGCGGTGGCCGAGGTGTTCGCCGCCGAAGGATGTCATCTGCATCTGGCAGCGCGCAACGGCGAGGCCATGCTGCAGGCCAAGCAGGCGCTCGAAGCCCGCCATGGCGTAAAGGTGACGATCCACGTGCTCGACCTTTCGAGCACCGCGGCGATGGAGAAACTCGCCGCCGAAGTTGGCGACATCGATATCCTCGTCAACAATGCCGGCGATATCCCGGCCGGCTCGCTCGAGATCCTCGACGATGCGGCCTGGCGACGCGGCTTCGATCTCAAGGTGTTCGGCTACATCACGCTGTCGCGTCTTTATTATCCTCGGATGAAGGGTAACGACGGCGTCATTCTCAATATCATCGGCAATTCCGGCGAGAACTGGGACGCGAGCTATATCGCCGGCAGCACCGGCAACGCGGCGCTGATGTCCTTCACCAAGGCGCTCGGCGGCGCGAGCCTCGACCATGGCGTCCGTGTCGTCGCGGTCAATCCGGGTCCGGTCGCCACCGACCGCATGCTCAAGATCATGAAGCGCAAGGCGATCGACATGCTCGGCGACGAGAGCCGCTGGGAAGAGCTGTTCGACAAATATCCCGGCAAACGTCCGGCCACCTCGGAAGAAGTCGCCGATCTCGTGGCGTTTCTGTCCTCGCCGAAGGCCGGCTATATCACCGGCACGGTGGTGACGATTGACGGCGGCATCGCCGCCCGCGGCTCCGTGATCTGAGGCCGCAGGCCGATTCCCCCGCAATTCTGAAAGGGTCTTGCTGATGACGATGATCACCACCAAGGATGGCGTGAAGCTTTATGTCGAGGAGGCCGGCGAGGGCACGCCGATCCTGTTCATTCACGAATTCGGCGGCAATCACGCAAGCTGGGAACCGCAGCTCCGCTATTTCAGCCGTCGTCACCGCTGTATCACCTATGCCGCGCGCGGCTATCCGCCGTCGGACGTGCCGGAGAGCGTCGATGCCTATTCGCAGGTGCTCGCCGCGGATGATGCCGTCGCCGTGCTCGACGCCCTGAAGATCGACAGGGCGCATATCGTCGGGCTCTCGATGGGCGGCTTCTGCACGGTGCATTTTGGCCTGCGCACGCCGCAGCGTGCGCAGTCGCTCACGGTCGCCGGCGCCGGCTATGGCTGCGAGAAGGAATATGAGGATTATTTTCGCGGCGTCTCGCTGGAGGTCGCGGACAATTTCGAAGAGCAGGGCGCGAAAGAATTTTCGAAGGTTTATGCGCTTGGCGCAAGCCGGGTGCAGTTCCAGAACAAGGATCCGCATGGCTGGCAGGAGTTCGCCGATCGTCTCGCCACCCATTCCGATCGCGGTGCGGCCAACACCATGCGTGGTGTGCAGGCGCGCCGGCCGTCGTTCTATGACCTCGAAGACGGGCTAAGGCAGATGCGTGTACCGACGCTGGTGGTGGTCGGCGACGAGGACGATCATTGCCTGCAGCCGGGCATCTTCCTGAAGAAGGCGATTCCGGCTTGTGGGCTCTCGGTCTTCCCCAAGACCGGCCACACCCTCAATCTCGAGGAGCCGGCGGCGTTCAATGCGCTATTGGCCGAATTCATCGCCCAGGTTGAAGCCGGCCGCTGGCTGCCGCGCGATCCGCGAGCGCTGCCGGGCCAGATCATGCGGACGAAATAGATCGATGGCCATCGTCTCGCTGATTAACACCGATCCGGCTCTGGACGCGGTTGATGGCGCTTGCCGAGATCGGCGCGACGCCTGCCGGCGGCGTCAAACTTTGAAGATGCCGCGTAGCGAGTTACGCTGCCCGCCGAAAAGAAAACAGGGCCCCCACGGTAATGGTCGCGACGTAGCGGACCACTGACTCGAATCTCCGACTGCTCAACCAGTCCCCGCAAGTACACGCGCATCGAAAGATCCGAATGCTGCAGCGAGCCGTTCTCGCTGAGAACGCCGCAAATGAAATCGCAACGAATTGGATCTCTCTGTCCACCCCGCTGGACAACGCGGGACTTGAAATGCAGCTTGACCGATTACGTCGGGCGCAGGGTCGCGGCGAGCATGCTGCCACGGGCCAGGGCAGGAGTTTTGCAAACGTTTCAGAAGTGGCCGGAAATAGCCGGATCAAAATATGGGGAGCTTGCAAAACCAGGTGAGAGATTTCAACGGGTTAGCCCGAAAGCCGTTGTGCTACCGTTACACCATTCCCCAACAGATTACCGAACTAATTCAATAGCTTATGGAATTGTCCGGGTGTCGCCTGTGAGGCGATCGGAGAAATCGCCTTGCGACGCGCTGCGCCCTTCAACCCGCTACCTCCCGGCCTTGGCAAGCGCACGGCAAAGCGGATTTCGCGCCGTGCTCGCGGCGCGCGAGATCAGGCCAATGAAAGACCTGATCGCGTGCTCTCGCGCTACGGCCGATTGCCTATCGCAACGGCATTCGAGCGCGGCCAGCCATCGACCAACTGTCTAGCTCTCGCGAGCGCTGCGTCCGGTTCCCCAACTTGCCCCTGCCAAACGGCCATGCAATGCTGAATAACCAAAAGAGGGGGAGCAGCACAGCCGGCAGGGCCTTGCGCGTCCCGGCTGTAAAAGCTGGCCAAAAATCTGGCATTGGGGTGGGTTCGGTTCGGAGAGAAATATGAAATTCAAGCATGTCGCCGGATTGCTTTGCGCTGCCTCGGTCGCGGTGACGCTTGCGGGCCCGGCTTGCGCGCAGGGAACGACGGTCAAGATCGGTGCGGTGCTTCCATTGAGCGGCAATGCCGCCAGCGCCGGCAACCATGGCAAGGCCGCGCTCGAAGTCGCGATGGACATCATCAACAACGCCCATCCGGAGCTCGGCAATTTGCCACTCGCGAAGAACGCCGGCCTTGCAGGGCTGGGCGGCGCCAAGGTCGAGGTGGTGTTCGCCGACAATCAAGGCAGCCCGGCGACCGGACAGAACCAGACCTTGCGTCTCATCACCGAAGAGAAGGTCGTTGCGCTCACCGGCGCCTATCAGTCCGGCATCACGCTTACCGCCAGCGCGATCGCGGAAAAATACGGCATTCCATTCCTTACCGGCGAGTCGGTCGCGGCCAATCTGACCGAGCGCGGCTTCAAATGGTTCTTCCGCACCACGCCGATCGCGACCGACTTCGTCAAGGTCTATTACGATTTCCTGACCGACATGAAGGCCGCGGGCGCCAAGACCGACAGCGTCGCGCTGGTTCACGACAATACTGAATACGGCACCTCGGTCGCTAGCACGATCACCACCGGGTTCAAGGAGAAGGGGCTGCCGATCGCGCTCGATGTCGCCTATCCCTCCAACGCCACCGACGTGCAGAGCCAGGTACTCCAGCTCAAGGAGAAGAAGCCCGACGTCGTGATCATGATCTCCTACACTTCGGATGCCATCCTGTTTGCCAAGACCATGCAGGCGCAGGACTATAAGCCTCCGATGATCATTGCCGACGATGCCGGCTATTCCGATCCGTCCTTCATCAAGGCCGTCGGCAAGATTTCGCAAGGTACCTTCAATCGCTCCTCCTGGAGCGTCGGACCTCCGGGCTCGCCGACCGCCATCATTGCCAAGATGTACAAGGAGAAGACCGGCGACGACATGGACGATACCGCCGGGCGCGAGATGCAGGGCTTGTTCGTGCTGGTGGATGCCATCGATCGCGCAGGCTCGACCGATCCTGCGAAAATCCAGGCGGCACTGAAAGCGACCGACCTCAAGCCCGAGCAGTTGATGATGGGCTATAGGGGCGTCAAGTTTGACGACAAGGGCCAGAACATCCTGGCCTCCGCCGTCATCATCCAATTGCAGGACGGCGAGAATTACGTCGCGGTCTGGCCCAAGTCCAACGCCGAGAAACCGCCTGTCGTCCCCTATAAGGGCTGGTGACTATTTTGCAGGCGGGACGCGAACCAGCGTCCCGCCCATTATGCCTTTCGATGTTTCCGCCGGCATCTCAAGGGAGCGGTTGGTTTCGAACGCCGACTTCCTTAAGGTAGGCAACCCTTTAGATCGCAACGACGCGGCCTCATGTCTTTTGTCCTCGTGCAAGTGATTGTCGGCGGCCTGTTGCTGGGTGCGATCTATGCGTTGTTCTCCTCGGGCCTGACACTGGTCTGGGGCATGATGAACGTCGTCAATTTCGCCCACGGCGATTTCGTCATGCTCGGCATGTATGTCGCCTACCTCGTCCATACGGTGCTCGGCGGAGGGCCCCTGGTCGGCGCGCCGCTTGCCATGCTGGTGCTCGCCACGCTCGGGGTCGTCGTCTATTTCGCCCTGATCCGCGACATCATGAAGGGGCCGATGCTGGCCCAGATTCTCGGCACCTTCGGGCTTGCGCTGCTGCTGCGCTATTCGGTGTTCTGGTGGTTCGGCGCCAATTTCCTGACCCTGCCGGAAAATCTCGTCGGCGGCACGCTCGATCTGTTCGGGATCAGGATCCAGGCCTCACGCCTGCTCGCCGGCATCGTCGCACTCGTGGTGACGCTTGGCTTGCATCTGCTACTGACGCGGACATCGCTCGGCTCGAAGATGCTGGCGGTTGCCGAGGATTCCACCGCAGCCCAACTGATGGGGATCAGGCCCGATAGCATGCAGGCGGTGGCCTGGGCGATCGCGGCGGCCGCGACCGGACTTGCCGGCGCCTTGATCGCGACCTTCTTCTACATCGTGCCGACGGTCGGCGAGACGCTCGCGATCGTGGCCTTTGTCACGGTATCACTCGGCGGATTCGGCAGCGTGCCGGGCGCGCTGGTCGCGGGCCTGCTGATCGGCGTGATCGAATCCTTGTCGGGATATCTGATCGGCGCCGTGTACCAGGACATCGTGGTCTATTCGCTGTTCCTCGGCTTCCTCTGGTTCAGGCCGCAAGGTCTAATGGGGAAATCCTGATGGGCAAGATGTGATGCGCCGTCTCATCTGGCTCTCGGTGGCGCTGGCGCTGGTGATCGCCTATCCGCTGGTGTTTTCGACGCCGTTCCAGCAAAGGCTCGGCGCGCTGGTGCTGCTTTACGCGATCGCGGCCTCGGCCTGGAACATCGTCGGCGGCTACGCCGGCCAGGTTTCGGTCGGTCACGTCGTGTTCTTTGGCTGCGGCGCCTATGCCGCGATGGGCGCCTATGCCCATTTCGCGTTGTCGCCGATGATCGGGATTCCCGCCGGCATTCTTTTCAGCGTGCTGATCGCGGCCGTGGTCGGGGTGCCGACCCTGCGCCTGTCCGGCCATTATTTCAGCATGGCGACCATCGCGGTCGCCGAACTTGCCCGGCTGATCGTCACCAACACCGAATACCTCGGCGCAGCGGTGGGCTTGAGCGGCCCGACCGTGCCGCGCAACGTCTTTGATCTCTCCTTCATATCGGCGCTGCCCTATTACTACCTGTTCCTGGTGATCCTGATCATCACGCTCGGCATCACGTGGTGGATGACCAACAGCCGGATCGGCTTCTATCTGCGCGCCATCAAGGATTCCGAACGCGCGGCGCGCTCGCTCGGCGCGCCGGCGGGCCGTACCAAGCTTTACGCCTACATGCTGAGCGCCGGGCTGACCAGCGTTGCCGGCGCGCTGTACGCCATGATGTTCGGCTTCGTCGATCCGGAATCCGGCCTGGGCATCCTGATCTCGGTGAAGATGCTGATCATGGCGGCGCTCGGCGGCGCCGGGTTGTTGTTCGGCCCGCTGGTCGGCGCCGCGATCCTGGTGCCGCTGGAGGAAATCTCCAACAGCTTGCTCGGCGGCAAGGGCGCCGGCCTGACTTTCGTGCTGTACGGCGCGATCATCGTTTTGATCGCGCGCTTCCAGCCGGGCGGTATCTTGACCCTGATCAAGCGGCGCCTGGAAAAGCGCGGCAAGGCGCAGGAGACCGCGGCTGCCCCGGGAGCAAGCCATGCTCCTTGAGGCGCGCGACATCACAAAGGCCTTCGGCAGCTTCAAGGCGGTCGATGCGGCTTCGATGACGTTGGCACGGGGCGACATCCTCGGCCTGATCGGGCCGAACGGCGCTGGCAAATCCACCTTCTTCAACTGCCTGACCGGCGATCTCTTGTCGAGTTCCGGCAAGGTGCTGTTCGAGGGCCAGGACATCACGTCCATGACGCCGGAGGCGCGCGCTGGGCTTGGCATTGCGCGCACCTTCCAGGTGCCGCAGACCTTCGAAGGCATGTCGGTGCTGGAAAACGTGATGATCGGCGCCTTCCTGCGCACCGCCCATCGCGCAGAAGCCGAGACCAAGGCCCGCGCCGTGCTGGAGCGCGTCGGCATGGCGCGGCTCGCGGATGCGCCGGCGCGCTCGCTCGGCACGCCCGGCCGCAAGCGGCTCGAAATCGCGCGGGCGCTGGCAACCGAGCCCAAGGTTCTGTTGCTCGATGAAGCCATGGCCGGCTTGACCCAGCGCGAGGTGCAGCTTGCGATCGATCTGGTGCGCGACATCCATCGTTCCGGCATCACGCTCGTGATCGTCGAGCACATCATGGAAGTCATCATGTCGCTCGCAAGCCGGGTGATGGTGTTCCATCAGGGCAAGGAGATTGCGCGCGGCAGCCCGCGCGAGGTCACCACCAATCCAGCCGTGATCGCGGCCTATCTCGGCACCCGCGCCGCCAAGGCTGCCGCCGGCCACACCCCGATCGAGCTGATGGGCGGACCTGCGACATGAATGGCCCGTTGCTCAGGATCGAGCATTTGGAAGTACGGTACGGCGACCTGATCGGGGTATCCGACGTTTCTCTCGAGGTGCCGGAAGGCAGCGTGGTGGCGCTGCTCGGCTCCAATGGCGGCGGCAAGACCACCGTTCTCAACGCCATCGCCGGTCTGATCCCCCTGCATGCCGGTTCGATCGCGTTTCGCGGCGAGGAGATTGGCGGCGAGAGCGCGTTTGCGATCGTGCGCAAGGGCCTTGCGCTGTCGCCGGAGGGCTGGCGGCTGTTCGTGCAGCAAAGCGTGGAGAACAATCTCTTGCTCGGCGCGACGCCGTTGCATGACAAGGCCCGCACCGCGACGCTGCTTGAGCGCGTCTACGGGATTTTCCCCAAGCTGAAAGAGCGGCGCAGCCAGCGCGCCGGCACCATGTCCGGCGGCGAGCGGCAGATGCTGGCGGTCGGCCGCGCGTTGATGAGCGACCCCAAGCTTTTGATGCTCGACGAGCCGTCGCTGGGTCTTGCGCCGGCGGTGGTTGAATCGATGTACGAGACCTTCGGCCGGCTGCATAGCGAAGGGTTGACCATCCTGCTGGCGGAACAGTCGATCGAGCTCGCGCTGGAGGTCTCCGACTTTGCGACCGTGCTCCAGGTCGGAAAAAGCGTATTGTCCGGGACGGCAGCCGCACTCGCGGAAGATCCGCAGGTGCAGAAGGCCTATCTAGGTACCGGGTGAAGTGAGGAAAACTCCCGGAGCTGACTTTCCGTTGGGAGCATTCTCGTTGGCTGGTCGACCCTTTTGGTTCGGCCGGCGCTATCTTCACGCCGTACGCACGGTCGCCAGAAACTTCTCGACCTCAACCGTGAGGTGGTCGCTTTCGCTCAGCAGCGAGACTGCGGAGCTGTGGACCTGGGTGGCTGCGGCGCCGGTGTCCGCCGCACCGCGATTGACGTCTGCGATGTTGTCCGAGACCTGCGTAGCCCCTTGGGCGGCTTGTTGGACGTTGCGCGCGATTTCCTGAGTTGCTGCGCCTTGTTCTTCAACTGCCGCGGCGATCGCCGAGGATATCTCGGCGATCTGCGTGATGGTGCCTCCGATTTCCTTGATGGCCGTCACAGAGAGGTCGGTTGCGGACTGCATTTGCGTGATCTGAGCCGAAATCTCGTCGGTTGCCTTGGCCGTCTGCGTCGCAAGTGCCTTCACCTCGGAAGCCACGACGGCAAAACCCCGGCCCGCTTCGCCGGCGCGCGCTGCCTCGATGGTCGCATTCAGCGCAAGCAGGTTTGTCTGTTCCGCGACCGCGGAGATCATCTTGACGACTTCGCTAATGCGACCGGCGGATTGGGATAGCTCGGCGATGCGGGCGTTGGTCTGTTCCGCCTGTAGTACGGCAGCGGTTGCCACGCTTTGCGAATGTTGAACCTGCCGGCCGATTTCCGAAACAGAAGAAGCCAGCTCTTCAGACGCTGCTGCCGCCGATTGGACGTTCGATGATGATTGTTCGGATGCCGCAGCAACGTTCGCGGATAATGCCTGTGTCGTCTCGGCGGTTTTGGTCAGGTTTCCAGCGGCCATCTCGATCTGCGAGCAGGCAGTCGAAACCGTCGTAACAATCTTGCCGATGGTCTGTTCAAAGCCATCGGCGATCCGCATCGTGGCGGCTCTTCGATCGGCGTCAGCGCTCTCCCTGAGCTTCGTTTGATCCGCAGCGAGCTGGCGATTTTCGAGCAGCTTGCCGTGAAAGACAGCCAGGGCGCGAGAGATCGTACCCACTTCGTCTCGAC
>Ga0210384_10002417_pt1 | contig 22827 bp, 20 predicted proteins | sample IncBWH2MmetaG_FD_160574 | JGI IMG/M metagenome (GOLD analysis project Ga0210384, IMG submission 160574) | Forest soil microbial communities from Barre Woods Harvard Forest LTER site, Petersham, Massachusetts, United States - Inc-BW-H-2-M | ecosystem: Environmental > Terrestrial > Soil >...
GGGAGACGCCGGGCGCCATGGAGGTGGGCGTCGAGTTCCACTCGCTGTCGAAGACTTATTCGATGACCGGCTGGCGGCTCGGCTTCTGCTCCGGCAACGCGGGCGCCATCGCCGGCCTCGGCAAGATCAAGACCAACGTGGACTCGGGGGTCTTCCAGGCGGTACAGGAGGCGGGCATCGCCGCACTGACCGGGCCCCAGGACCTCTCCGAGCAGTACCGCCGCACCTACCAGGAGCGGCGCGACGTGGTGGTGGCGGGGCTCAAGCGCCTGGGCTGGGAGGTCGACGTCCCCAAGGCCGCGTTCTTCGTCTGGGCCCCGGTGCCGGGCGGGCTCGACTCGCGCGCCTTCGCGGCACGGATGCTCAACGAGGTCGGCTGCGTGATCACTCCCGGGGTGGGCTTCGGCCCCTCCGGCGAGGGCTTCTACCGGATCGCGCTCACCATCGACGCCAAGCGGCTGCAAGAGGCGATGGACCGGCTCAAGGGGCTCAAGCTCTGAGCTCTGATAAGATCTTCCTCGAGGACGTCCGCTTCTACGGACGCCACGGGGTCACGAAGGCCGAGCAGACGGTCGGCGCGTGGTTCGCGGTCGACGTCGAGTTGGCGCTGGACCTGGGTCCGGCCGCGGCGTCGGACGACCTGCGGTCGACGCTCGACTACGGGCTGATCGCCGCGCGCATCGTGGAGGTGTCCACCAAGGAGCGGGTGAACCTGCTGGAGCGACTGGCCGGACGGCTCGCCCAGATGCTGCTGGCGGAGTTTCCGTGCGAGGAAGTGCGGGTGCGGGTGCGAAAGCTCACACCCCCCTTGGAGGGCCTGCAGGGCATCCCCGGTGTGGAGCTGACCCGGCGGCGAAGGTAGACGGTATACGGCCATGGCGCGCGTGTTCCTGTCCGTCGGTTCGAACCTGGGCGACCGGCTGGATTGCCTGCGGCGCGCCGTCGAGCACCTGCGCGCCATGGAGGGTCTCCGTTTCCTCGACGCCTCTCCCCTCTACCGCACCGAGCCCTGGGAGCAGCAGCCCGGCCAGCACGCCGACGAGGGCAACTGGTTCTTCAATTGCGCCGTGGTGATCGAGACCGAGCTGGAGCCGGGCGCGCTGCTGGGACGGCTGCAGGACGTGGAGCAGGCCATGGGCCGGGTCCGCCGCGAGGGCACTCCCGAGGCCCAGCGCTACGAGCCGCGACCGCTCGACATCGACATACTGCTCTACGACGACCGGGTCATCAGCGGGCCGGAGCATCTGCACATCCCCCACCTGCTCATGCACGAGCGCCGCTTCGTCCTGCGGCCGCTCGCCGACCTGGCTCCCGACCTGGAGCACCCGGTGCTCTACCAGACGATCCGCGAGCTGCTGGACGTCCTGGACGATGAGCATGAGGTGCTGGTATCGGACCTGCCGCGGCGGTGGTTCGAAGGCTAGCGTGATTCCTCTGCGCCCGGCGTCACGTGGCTGACGACGAATTCCGGCAGCAGGCCCTGCAGCACCTGGACGCCCTCCACAACCTGGCGGTCTATCTGACCCGGAATGGATCCGAGGCCGAAGATCTCGTTCAGGAGACCTACGTCCGGGCCATGCGGTTTTCCCACCGCTTCCAGCCGGGAACCCATCTGCGCGCCTGGTTGTTCCAAATATTGAGAAACACGTTCCTAACGTTCTATCGGCTCCGGGAGCGAGAAGCAGCCCTCTCGGAGGACGGGGTGCCGGAGGGCGAAGCGCCGATGTTCCACGACGCCCCCGGTCGGGATGGCGAGAGCGCCGGGGCCCACATGGATCTGGAGCGGGCCCTGATCAGGCTGCCCGAGGAGTTCAAAACGCCGCTCCTGCTGGCCGAGGTCGAAGGTCTGGCCCTGGAGGACGTGGCGCGCATCATGGACTGCCCGGTGGGCACCGTGAAGTCACGGATCTTCCGCGCCAAGGAGCGGCTGCGCGGCTACCTAAAGGACTACAAGTAAGGGACATGGCGAGCGAGCGAGTGGAGGGGCAGGAGGACGACGGCGGCATCGGCCGGCTGCTGCGCGAGCGGCTGCCGCGTCACGCCGCGCCGTCCGTGCTGCGCGCGAACGTGGTCGGGGCGCTGATACCCGACCACCCGAGCCGGTCCTGGCTGACGTTCTGGCTGCCCCCCGCGTTCTCGGCGGTGGCCACCGCGCTGGTCATGCTGCTCTGGCTGGCGCCCTCGCTGCCCTCGGGACCCGGTACCGATCCCGTCCAGCTGATGATGCGCGCCGTGCTCGCCGAGCACGCCCGCAACATCTTCTGGGGCCAGTCGCGCGCCGACGTGGTCCCGGCGGCGCTGCCGCGCGCGATGGAGGAGAGCGGGGTGGCGCTCAACTGGGTGTTCACCGGTGACGAGGACATCCAGCTCGTCGATGCCAAGCCCACCTATCTGGAGGGCCGCCGCGGCATCGAGCTGGCCTACCAGGACGTGGCCGGCCATACCGTGACCTACGTGATCATACCCGGGGGCAGCCTGAGCCTGCCCGAGCGCGGCCGCGTGCAGATCGACCGGTGGCAGCCGCTGGTGGAGAAGGAGAACGGTTTCAGCCTGATCATCTGGCGCCAGCAGGGTCTGCTCTGCGTGCTGGCCTCGGACCTCGTCTCCGACGACGACCTCTCGCGCTTCAAGCAGTACTTCGTGAAGGTCCGCTCGTCGACCGAGCCCTACGCCGTCTACTAGCGGCCGTTCCCGGCTACGTCCAGCATCTGGAGCCGGGCGAGTCCCTGATAGATCCCGTCGGTGCGCGCCATCAGCTCGGCGTGGCGGCCGCTCTCCACGATGCGCCCGCCGTGGATGACCACGACCCGGTCGGCGTGCTTGACGGTGGCGAGACGGTGGGCGATCACGAGCACGGTCCGCCCCTTCGCCAGGTCCGCCAGCGCCCGCTGCACCAGGAACTCGCTCTCGGCGTCGAGGTCAGAGGTGGCCTCGTCCAGGATGAGGATGGGCGGGTCCTTGAGAAAGGCACGCGCGATGGCGAGACGCTGGGCCTGGCCGCCCGAGAGTCGCACTCCTCGCTCCCCGACCGGCGTGGCCAACCCGTTGGGAAGCGCCGCGATGAAGTCCGTGGCCTGTGCCATGCGGGCCGCCTGCTCGATCTCCTCGCGCGTGGCGCCCGCCTTGCCGTAGGCGATGTTGTAGCCGATCGAGTCGTGGAAGAGGAAGGTGTCTTGGCTCACGACGCCGATGAGCGCGCGGAGGGAGTCCCCGGTGACCGCGCGCAGGTCGTGGCCGTCGATGGTGATCCGACCCGCGGACACGTCGTGGAAGCGCAGCAACAGCTCCAGCAGCGTCGTCTTCCCGGCCCCGGACATGCCCACGAAGGCGACCATCTCGCCCCGGGAGACGGTCAGCGAGATGTCGCGGAGGGCCCACTCCTCGGCCCCCGGATAGCGGAACCCGGCCTCCTCGAACACGATACGGTCCGAGAAGGCGTTCAGGGCGGGGGCCCCGGGCGCGTCCACGATGGCCGGCGGCGTGTCCAGGATCTCGAAGACTCGCTCCACCGAGGAAACCGACTGCTGGACGGTGTTGACCGTTCGGACCAGCTCGCGCACGGGGCGATAGAGCAGGACCACCGCCGCGGTGAACGAGAAGAACTCCCCCGGCGTGAGGGCACCCGCGATCACCCGGGAGCCGCCGTACCACAGAGCCCCGATGATCCCGAAGGCGGCCAGGATCTCCATCAGCGGTCCGGACAGCTCGTCGACGCGAACGTTCCGCAGCGCCAGGCGCAGGCGACGGTCGTTGAGCCGGTCGAATCGCGCCTGCTCGAGCGACTCGCGCCCGAACGCCTTCACGATCTTGGTTCCGGTGAATGCCTCCTGGAGGAGCACCGTCAGGTCCGCCACCAGCTCCTGGGCTCGTCGATTGATCCGGTAGAGCTTCCGGCCCAGCACCCAGTTCACGATGCCGACCACCGGCAGGATCGAGGCCGCGATGAGCGCGAGCATCCGATCGCGGGCGAACATCACGATCAGCAGCGCGCAGACCGTCCCCACGCGCCGGAGCGTGTTCACGAGCACGACGGACGCCAGGCCCGCGATCCGGTTCACGTCGATCACGACCCGGGCCCTCAGCTCGCCAGAATGGAGCGAGGCGAAGAAGGACATCGGCATCGCCTGGATGTGGGAATAGAGCTCGGCACGCACTCGGGCGACCACGCGCTCGCCCACGGACGCCATCAGGTACGATTCGGCGTAGCTTGCCAGCCCCTTGAACACGTAGGCACCGAGCATGGCAAACGGGACCAGCTTCAGCATGAGCAGGTCCCGCTTCAGGAAGATCTCGTCCATGACCGGCTTGACGAGCCAGGCGATCAGCCCTCCGGCCGCCGCCACCCCGCAGGCGAGGAGAGCGCCGGCGGCCACGGTCATCCAGTGCGGCTTCAGATAGCCCAGCAGCCGCAGGAGTACCCGGTAGCGGGCGCCCACGTCAAGACTCCGTCGCGAGTGAGGCACATCTGCGGAGGGCCAGCAGCGCTAAACACCTATCTCTTGTAGCAGATCCGCACCGGATCCGCAATTTGTGCCGGGGTCCGCGGAGGAGGGTCCGGTACGGTAAAGTGACGATCCGCCCTCACCCATTGTATTCTCGTGCCTATGCCAGAGCGCACGATGGCGCCTCAGCCGGCTACCGAGGCATCCACCACTGCGCCTCTCGATTTGGTGGATCGTATCGAGGGAAGCACCCTCGAGACGAGGCCCTTCCACCACATCTATCTCGAGGGCGCATTCCCATCTGGGTACTATCGCCGGCTGCTCGACAATTTGCCCGCGACCCGACGCTATCGCGAGCTCCGCCACCGCGACGCGCTTCAACCGGACGGGCGCAGTGCCCGCCGCAAGTTCTACCTGTATCCCGAGCACATCGGGCTCCTGCCGGCCGAGCAACGCGCATTCTGGCTGGACCTGTCACGCGTGCTGCGCTCGCGAGCCCTTCAGGACGCCTTCAAACGCAAGTTCCGTGTCGCTCTGGAGCAGAGATTCGGGAAGGACGTCCATCACCTTTCGTTTTATCCCGTTCCCATTCTGCTCCGCGACTTCCCCGGCTATCGGATCGGCATTCATGGCGACTCGCTCGGCAAGGCCATCACGGTGCAGTTCTATCTGCCGCGCGACGAGTCGCAGGCCCATCTCGGGACCGTACTCCACGAGGACCGCGCCGAACCGCGCGGCGACCGCACCAAGCGGCTGCCGTTCCGTCCGGCCACGGCCTATGCCTTCCCGGTCGTGTACCACGCCAGCTGGCACAGCGTCGTGCAGACGAAAGCCACCGACGGCGAGCGCGATTCACTGATGCTCACGTATTTCGTGCAAGAGCGGGCGGTCGATTGGATCGTGCACCGGCTCAAGCGCTTGTGGGTTTTCATCGCCTACGGCCTACGTAGCTGACGCTGCCTCATGTGCGGGATCGGCGGCGTCTTGCTGAAGCACGGCCGGGCCGACGAGAGCTTCGTGCGGCGGATGGCCGGCCCTCTCACCCATCGCGGCCCAGACGATCTCGGGGTGTACGTGGCGGGCCCTCTCGGCCTGCTCCAGACCCGGCTCTCGATCATCGATCTCGAGCGCGGTCACCAGCCGATGGTCGACGGTCCTCTGGCGCTCGCCGCCAACGGGGAGATCTACAACTTCCACGAGCTGCGTACCGCGCTCGAAGCTCGGGGCCGGCGCTTCGCGACCGCCTCCGACAGCGAGACCATCCTTCACGCCTACGCCCTCGACGGGCTGGACGCGCTGCGATCCCTGCACGGGATGTTCGCCTTCGCGCTCTACGACGCCCACGCGGGTGAGCTGGTCCTCGCGCGCGATCGGCTGGGCGTCAAGCCTCTCTACTACGCCAATCTCGGGGACCGCCTGCTCTTCGCGTCCGAGCTGAAGGCGCTGCTCGCGGTCTGGCCGACCGAGCCCGAGCTCGATCCGGGGGCGCTGGTGCAGTCGCTCCAGAATCGGTTCAACACGGGTGAGACCACCCTCCTCCGGGGTGTCCGACGCCTGCCGCCCGGCACCGCGCTCGTCGTCGACGCGGACTTGAAGGTTCGCGAGTACCGCTACTGGTCACCCCTGGCGGTACGTTCGCGCCGGATCGACTTCGACCAGGCCGCCGAGGAGTTCGAGCCGCTGTTCCGCCAGGTGATGCTGGAGCACCTGCGCTCCGACGTGCCGTACGGGCTGTTCCTGTCCGGGGGCGTCGACTCCGGCGTGCTGCTGGCAATGGTCAGTGAGCTCACCGGCCGGCCGGTGCGCACCTTTTCCATCGGCTATCGCGACGCGGCCATCGGCGACGAGCTCCTCGACGCCACCGCGATCGCCCGCCGCTTCGGGGCCGACCACACCGAGATCCGGCTCGACCGCGACGCGGTCTTCCGTCGCCTGCCCCACACGGTGTGGGCCACCGACGATCTGCTGCACGACTACGCCTGCCTGCCCACGTCATTCCTGGCCGAGCAGGCGGCCGGGTCACTCAAGGTCGTGCTGACCGGCGAAGGCGGAGACGAGGTCTTCGCCGGGTACGCGCGCTACCGACGGACTGCGCCCCAGCGCTGGCTCAAGAACCTGATCGCCCCGGGCTCGGGTGGCTACCGGACCCGCGGCCAGTGGCGGCACCGCTGGGTGCGCCAGGTGTTCGGGCCCGACCTGCGGGCCGCGGCCGACGCGCGCCGGGCTCCCTTCATCGCCGCGTGGCAGTCCACGCCGGGCGCGTGGACCGACGTCGCGCGATGCCAGCACGCCGACCTCGTCACCTGGCTACCCGACGAGCTGCTCGTCAAGGCCGACCGCGTGCTGATGAGCTTCGGGCTCGAGGGGCGGGTCCCGTACCTCGATCACCGGGTGGTCGAGTTCGGCCTGAGCCTGCCCGACTCCCTGAAGGTCGCGGGCCGGCAGGGCAAGCTGTTCCTGAAGCGGTGGGCGGAGCGTCGCCTGCCCCGGGAGCACCTGTGGCGACGCAAGCGCGGGTTCTACGTGCCGGTACGGCAGTGGTTCCACGGCGAGTTCCTCGACCGGCTGGCCACTCTCCTTCCCCGCCACCCGGCGATCCGGCGCTGGTGCCGGCCCGACGGGGTCGCCTCGTTGCTGCGCGAGCAGCAGGCCGGGGGCAACGCGAGCCGGGCGATCTGGGGACTCATGCAGCTCGCGATCTGGCACCGCATCTTCATCGAGGGACACGTTCCGGGTCGCGACGAGGATCCGCTCGAATGGATCGCGTGAGGGACCAGACGATCCCGGCCACCGCTTGACCGCGACCGCGCGCCTGCTCGACCTGGCGGCCGTCGCGGTGGGCGTCTGGCTCGCGGGTGCCCTTCTCCTCTGGTCCGGGCGGTCGGCGTCGTTCTGGGCGCGACCCGAGCACGTCTTCCTGTTCCTGCTCGGCTTCGTCGCGCTCCGGCTCCTCGTCGCCCCGGTTCCGGTGCCCGCGCTCGCGCCGCGACGGGTCGTGGCCGTCGGCGTCGCGCTCTACGCGCTGATCTTCTCGTTCGTCACGGTGACCCGCCACTTCATGTTCCGCACCCACGCGCTCGATCTCGGCTACTACGTGCAGCTCGCCTGGAGCCTGGCCCGGGGCCACGGCCCCTACGTGAGCCTGCCCGAGATGCACGCGTGGGGCGATCACCTCTCGCCCATCATGTACCTCTTCGTCCCCGCATTCTGGCTGCTCCCCGGCGCCACCGTGCTCCTCGTCGGGCAGTCGGTAGCGCTGGCCCTGGGCGCGCTGCCCGTCTTCGGCATCGCGCGACATCGACTCCGCGACGAGGGTCCCGCGGCCGCGTTCGCGCTCCTGTACCTGCTGAATCCCTCGCTCCACGGCATCAACGTGCGTGACTTCCACGCCGCCGCGCTCAGCATTCCGCTGCTGCTCGCGGCCATCTATTTTGCCGAGATCGGGCGCTCCTGGCTCTTCATGGGCGCCGTCATCCTCACCCTCATGTGCCGGGAAGACGCGGCGCTCCCGGTCATCGGCCTCGGCGTGTGGCTGGCGCTGGCACGGCGCCGCTGGCTCGCCGGCGCGGCCACGAGCCTGGGGGCCCTCGCGCTCCTGGCCGTCGAAATCCGCTGGGTCATTCCGCACTTCCGTAACGAGCCCTACGTGCACCTGTGGCGCTACGCGCGGTTCGGGCACTCCCTGGGCGAGATCGCGCTCACCATCCTTGCGCACCCGCTACGAACGCTCGGTGATCTCTTCACCGGGGGGCGCCTGGTGTACCTCGCGGCGATGCTGGCGCCGCTCGGCTTCCTGCCCGGGCTCGGCGGGTGGGATCTGGTCGGCGCGTTGCCGGCGCTCGCCCAAAATCTGCTCAGTAGCGATCCCGTCCTGTTCAATCACCGCGCCCAGTACCAAGCCTTCGTACTGCCCTTCCTGGTCCTGGCCGCCATCGCCGGATACTGGCGGCTGGCCGTGCGGAGACCCGGACACTGGCCCGTCGCCATCCTGGGTGTGGCGTTCGTCCTCAGCCTGGTGCTCTCGTCTCCCCTGCTCAACGATTTGGCGGTGGCCCGCTGGTGGCCGGGCTCCGAGCAGCGCACCGCTTACCGGGTACTCGCCCAGGTCCCGGCGACGGTCTCGGTGTCGGCCCAGGATCGCTACGTCGCCCACCTGAGCCTGCGGACCCTCGTCACCGTGTTCCCGGTCGAGCTCGACCGGGTGGACTACGTGCTCGTGAACCTGGATACGTATCCGTGGCGCAATCTGCCCGATGTGAAGCTCGAGCGGGTGGGGGATACGGTAACCATTGTCGCCAACCGTCAGGCGCTGCGCTTTGCGGTAGCCGCCCAGGCTGGACCCCACCTCCTGCTGCGTCGGGGCTGACCTCCAGACCATGCCGCGGTGGGCGGGACGATCATGGGCAACCCCGCCGTCCGACGCGACCTTGCCTCTAATGTTATGATCCTGAGCGATGCCCCGCCCTCGGCTCGGCGCGCTCTCGCTAAAGCGGCGCGCCTGGCGGCCATGAAGGCCGAGCACTAGGAGCCCGAAGGGGCAGCCTCGCGAAAGATGAGCGACGCGTACCTCTGGCTGTCGGTCGGGTTTGTGGGGCAGGCGTTCTTTTCCGCGCGCTTCATAATCCAGTGGATCGCTTCAGAGAAGCGAAAAGAGAGCGTCATCCCCATTGCCTTCTGGTTCTTCTCCATTGGCGGGGGGCTGACGCTGTTCACCTATGCCCTCCACCGCCTCGATCCCGTCTTCATCCTCGGCGAGGCGGCGGGAGTCCTCATCTACTCTCGAAACCTCTACCTTATTTGGCTCAAGCGACAGTCGTCGCGTCGGAGTCAAGGCCAAGCCTCGTAGCCCCACCGCCTACCGGCGGATCGGGGATCGCCACCAGCGGCTTGATCGCTCGGGGCGTCACCCGGCGGCCAGTTCGGGCTCGCGTGCCAGTGCTGGGGGAGGCAGCCCTTGGTCAACCGGACGGCCCGGCCAGCGCTCCGCTTGCGTCCCCACGCCTCGAATCTCGCAGATCCCGAGGTTAGTCCGCCACTAGCCTCCGACCGGACCGGCGTACAAGACCATCTCGTGCTCGCCTTTCTGATAGAATCGCTGTCGATGCGGAGACCTTGGCGTCGAAGCTGGTCCCGTTGATGCCCGATCTCGCCGGCGCGGTGCCCCACTCGCGCTTCACGATCCTGAGCAACAAGACGGTGCTCTTCCTCGCCGACTTCGATGGTGAGCCTGGCAAGCTCCGCCGGGGCCAGTATGTGCGGTCTTAGCGGCTTCGTCTCGCTGGCTCAGCAGCGCGCCGAACCCGGTCTCGTGCGCCGGATGACGGCCACCCTGCAGCATCGTGGGCCCGACGAGGAAGGCTACTACGTCGACGGACCCGTCGCCCTCGGTCACCGCCGCCTGCGGATCATCGATCTCGCCACGGGCCAGCAACCGGTCACCAATGAAACCGGCACTATCCGGGTCATCCTGAATGGCGAGATCTACAACTTCCGCAGTCTGACCGAGACGCTGAAGCGGCGCGGTCATCGGTTCACGACGAGCTCGGATACCGAGGTGATCGTCCACGCCTACGAGGAGTACGGCGAGGACTGCCTGGCGCATCTCAACGGGATGTTCGCCTTCGTCTTGTGGGACGCCGAGCATCAGACGCTCTTCGCCGCCCGGGACCGGATGGGTGAGAAGCCCTTCTACTACGCCGAGCGCAACGGATGGTTCGTCTTCGGCTCCGAGGTGCGCGCGCTGTTCGCCCATCCCGAGATCAGGCGCGATCTCGACCTGCGCGGTCTCTCACGCTATGTCACGAGCGGATACCTCCCGGACCCGCACACCATTCTCGAAGGCGTCCAGAAGCTGCCCCCCGGGCACTTCCTCACCGTGGCGTCCGGGAAGGTCTCGGTCACCCGCTACTGGGACCTCCCCTTCGAGCGCCCGCCAGTGGGGGCCTCAGCGATTCGAAGTGTGGACGCGTGGGCCGAAGCACTCTGGGAGTCGCTGTGCGCCTCGGTCCGGCACCGCCTCATTAGCGACGTCCCGGTGGGGATCTTCCTCAGCGGCGGAATCGACTCGAGCGCCGTCACCGCCGCCGCGCGCGCGGTGTCGCCCGAGCAGACGTTCAAGACCTTCTCGATCGGCTTCCAGGAGGCGACCTATAGCGAAGAGTCGTTCGCCCGCGTTGTGGCCGAACGGCTGGGCACCGAGCATCATCAGTTCACCTTCACCGCCGCCGACGCGACGGCGCTGCTGGGGCGCCTGGGCACGCTGCTCGACGAGCCGCTCGCGGATCCGGCCTTCCTTCCCACCATCCACTTGGCCCATCACGCGCGGCAGTCGGTGACCGTCGCCCTGAGTGGCGATGGCGCCGACGAGCTGCTCTGCGGGTATCCGACCTTCCTGGCCGTCAGGCCGGCCGGATGGCTGCGTCGTCTTCCCCGGGGCGTGGTCCACGCCGCGGCGCGCCTCGTCGAGGCGGTGCCCACCTCGAGTCGATACGGAAGCCCGAGCTTCCTCCTCAAGCGGTTCTTCCGTGGCGCCGGGCACTCAGCGGATCTTGCCACCCAGCTCATGATGGGGGGGCTCACCGATCCCGAGCGGGAGTGCCTCGTGTCGGAGCGGGTGCGCGAGGCCTGCGCCGCCTTCGATCCCATCGAGGATATGGCGGACATCATGGCCGGCGCGCCCCTGCACGATCCGATCAGCCGTACGATCTACCACCACTGCAAGCTCTATCTCGCCGGACAGACGCTCGTGAAGATGGACCGCGCGACCATGGCGTGCGGGGTCGAGGTGCGCGCGCCCTTTCTCGATCCGGCACTCGTGGAGCTGACCTGCTCGATGCCTTCGTCGGCGAAGCTGAGCGGCTTCCACACCAAGTTCGTGCTGAAGCGGGCGCTCGCCGGCCGCCTCCCCGACGCGATCCTCGAGCGGCGCAAGCAGGGCTTTGGCGTGCCGATCGCCCAATGGCTGCGCGGTCCGCTGCGCGGGCTGCTCGAGGAGACGCTCGACGTCGAGCGTCTCCGGGCCGTCGGACTCCTGGACGCCGAGCGCGTCGGCCGATGCGTGTCCGAGCATGTCAGCGGTCAGCATGATCACCGAGACGTGCTGTGGCGCCTGATCGTCTTCGAGCGGTGGCGGGAGGCCTACCTACCTGGCGCGCGGTGGTGACCGCCGACCTCGCGCTGTCGGTGATCCTGCCGGTGTACAACGAGGTCGAGAGCCTGACCCCCCTGTGGCAGGAGTTGGCGGTCGTGCTGCCGGGGCTCGCCGAATCGTCGGAGGTCATCTTCGTGGACGACGGTTCGACGGACGGCAGCGCCGAGGTCATTCGGCGGCTGATGAGGGAGGCCCCACGGATCCGGCTGCTTCGCCTCGAGACGAACGCGGGCCTGAGCGCGGCATTCTACGCAGGGCTCCAGGCCGCACGCGGGCGCATCGTCGCCACTATGGACAGCGACCTGCAAAGCGACCCCCGTGATCTTGCAACCCTGCTCCCGGGCCTGGACTCCGCTGACGCGGTGGTCGGGTGGCGCCAGATACGGCACGACTCGTGGCTCAAGCGGGTCTCGTCGCGGATCGCCAACGGCATCCGACAGGCGTTGACCGGCGACCCCCTGCCGGACAGCGCCTGCAGCCTGCGGGTGATGCGGCGCGCGTGCGTCGCCGCGGTGCCGCCGTACGCGGGCATGCATCGGTTCATCCCGACCTTGCTCAGGCTCGCCGGCTTCCGCGTCGCGCAGGTCCCGGTCCATCACCGTCCACGTCGCTTCGGCCGATCGAAGTTCGGAGTGCGCAACCGCGCGCTCACGGCCTTCGTGGACTTGCTGGCGGTCCGCTGGATGATGCGCCGCCGCCTCCGGTACCGGATCGCCGAGGATCTCGAGGCCCAGACGAACCGAACGGACCAGGCCCGGACCCGACCGTGAGGCCAGGCGGCCAGATGGCGGGCCGGGCGGCCCTGACGCGACCGGCCGCACTGGGCCTCGCGCTCACGTTCGCCGCGGTGATCTTCGCGATCCCGGTGGCGCGCGCACCCATCTGGGAGCCGAACGATGCGCGGTACGTTTTGCTCGCGCAGGACATCGTCGAGCACGGCCACTGGCTGGTCCCGGAAGTGCGCGGCGTTCACGGTGAGGGGCTGTACAAGCCGCAGCTCTACTCCTGGGTCCTCGCGCTCGTCTCGCTCCCATTCGGCCGCGTCACCGAGCTGACGGCTGCCCTTCCGTCCGTCGCGGCCGCGCTGGGTGCCGTGGCGGGGGTTGTCGCCATCGCGTGCCGGCTCTGGAACGTGCGCGCGGGGCTTCTCGCCGGCCTCATCCTCACGACGACGCCCGGCTATGTCGTGTTCGCCCAGCGCTCGCTGCCCGACGTGATGCTGACCACGTGGATACTCTGGGCGCTCTACTTCTGGCTGCGGACACGGTCCGACGGATCGCTCCGGTCCCTCCTCGGCTTCTACGGCTGCGTCGGCGGCGCGATGCTGAGCAAAGGCCCCGTGGGGCTCACCGCGCTGGCGGCCGCGCTGGTCGGCACCTGGATGACCGACGGCCGATCGGGGCTGCGCTCGCTGCGGCTCGGACTCGGCGCGCTGTTGCTCGGGCTCATGGCGACCGTCTGGGTCCTGCCCTATCTCCTCGCCGAGCCCCGGACGTTCGTGAGCGACGTGGTCGTCGGGGAGTATGGCGCCTGGTTCTTCCGCAAGCATGGGCTCCTGTATCGGGCCGCCCACATGCCCTCCGTGCTCCTCTACTTCGCGCCGTGGACCCTCTACCTCGCCGGGGCCGTCGTCTGGTGGCGACGCGCGGCCCCGGACGTGGGCCGGCGGCGCGTCATCTTGTGGACGATGACCCTGTGGGGGCTCGTGGGGCTATCGGGGATCTACCGCGATCGATACTATCTGCCGGTATATCCCGGTCTCGCGCTCCTGACCGCGCAGTTCGTCGCGGCGGCCTCGGCGGACGCGGGGCGGCGGACGCTGCGGATCGGCTCGGCGGCGTTTGTCGTCCTGGCGCTCGCCGGCGCGGCGCTGATGGCCCTCAGTGTCACGCCCTCCGGAGACGGCGCGGTGTACTGGCCCGATCGGGTATGGGAGCGCGGGCTCATCGCGGTGCTCCTGACGCTCGGGGCGGTACAGGTTCGACGCCTGGCGCGCCGCGAGGCCTTCGTTGGTGTCGCGGTCTCCGTCGCGCTCGTGCTGGGCGCGATCGAGGTGGTGGAGGGCGTGACGGCGCCCCAGCGGCGGGCCCGCGACTACGACGTCCGCGCGCTCGCCGCGATCGCGACGGCCCATGTGTCACCGGACGGCTTGGTGATTGGGTATCCCGATCTGTCGCTGGAGTGGGACGTATATCTGCGGCGCCCCGTCCGGGAGATCGGGTCGACCGACGGCGTCGTGCGCCTCCTCGGCGAGCCGCCGAGGGGTATCGTCATCATGTCGGCCCCACGCTGGGCCGAAGTCGCGGGGCGCGCCGACCCATCGTGGCGTGTCCTCGCCGCGCGCCGTATCGGCGACCGTGAGATGGTCGTCGTCGGGTGTGACGGCTGCCCCCAGGGGGCCCTGGAACCCGCGAAAAACTAGCACATGGTCGCAGCTCAGTTCCGATGAAAGTACACCGGCCCCCAGCACGCCTCGCTCGGAGTACCCAACGCCGCTCGGACCTCATCGCACCGCGCCCGGTCGCCCACCGCGTAGAACACCTCCGGCTCTTTCCACAGCGCGTTGGCCGCCGGCCGCGCCCGGAATCCCCATGCCTCTTCATCATGCGGATCGCCGGTCACGCGCACGGGCGTGCAGGAGTCCGGCGGCCGCGCCTCGCAATGCGCGGTGAGGAGCTCGTAGCCCTCGCGCAGCCGGATCAGGCTCGTCGGCCGCCCCGCTGCGCAGCCGGCGAAGAACCCAATCAGCAGCGCGGCCGTCAACGCAGGAACAAGCCGCAGCGTCCGCCCCCCGGGGGTCATTCGGGCCAGGTGGCGAGTAGGCAGCAACGGGACGAGACCATAGCGAGAGGATAACGCCAGTAAGGACAGGGCGCATCCCACATGCCCTGACACGCACCGGCGCACTCCTTCAGGGACTGGCCGATGGACCCGGCGACCAGCCAAGAATCACGAAGCTCCGCCTCCGCATCGTCAGGCGTTCGAGCACCCGGATCCGTGGGGACCGGCGGTCCTGGATCTCCTTCCACGCCGCCTCGCTGGCCAGCACCGGCTGGTGGGTGCGCTCGAGGAAGGCCTCGAGGTCATCGTCCGACCAGATCTCGTGGAGCGGGCGGCCGAGGTAGTAGTCGACTTCCAGCCAACCGCTCTCGCGGAGGACCCCGGGCTCACCGCCGCCCCGCGAGTACACCTCGAGCCGAGCCGCCAGCTGCGGGACTTCGCCGTCGTCGCTGAAGCGAGTACGCTCGAGCCACGTGCCGTACACGAGAAGCATCGCCATCGTCGCGGTGACACCGACGACGGCGAGCGCCGGGCGGCCACCTCGAAGCCCGGCCCACAGGCTCAGCGCGAGACCCCATCCGGTGAGGAGAACCGGAATGAGTGCCCAGGAGAGCGGGGGGACGTGGAGGGATCCTCTCAGGGAAGCCAGGCCCGGGAACGCCACCAGGGCGGTCGCCGCAGCGACACCGGCCAGGCCGATCCACGCGATGGTACGCGCCGCCGTCGTCCGGTCGGCGCCGTGCGCATCGGCCCACCAGGCGACGAGAAGCGCGAACCCCGGAGCGGCCGCCAGGAGATAGCGTGTGCGGTAGTGTGCCGACATCAGGACCGCCACCAGGGGCACGGCAAAGGTCAGGAGCGCGTAGGCCACGGTCGGGGTCCGGCGAGCCGCCACCGCCCGACTCAGCACCACAGGGGCGAGCAGAATCCACGGAGAGAAGAACCCGAGGGCGTCCCTTCCCCCCCGGGGGAGGCCTCGGCCTGGGCCGCCGTGCATGTACGCCGACACCCAGTCTTGCCACATGACCGTGTGCACGTAAGTGCCGCTCCCCAGCGTGAGAAACGGTACGACCCAGGTCAGCGTGATGATGGCGAAGAGCAGGAAGCCGGTCGGGCTCCAGAGGCGCGCCGTCATGGCCCGCAGGCCGTGCTGGCGGTATAGCCAGATCGCCCCGACCAGGAGCGGAAGCAACCCCAAGGGGCCCTTGGCGTACAGGGCCAAGGCCAGGGCCACGTAGAAGAGCACGGTGAACCTTCGATCAGCCGGGTCCTCCATGGCGCGCCAGAACCAGTAGGCCGCGGCCGTCGCAAAGGCCACCACGATCATGTCGGGCAGGAGGATCTGGCTATGCCGGAAGAAGCCGACCGTCGTGGCCAGCGCCAGCCCGGCCCAAAGCCCGACCCGTGGGTTGAACAAACGACCGCCGAGGAGGCACGTGAACACGGCGGCGAAGATGGCCGCGAGCGCGATCGGAGCCTGGGCCGTCCCTTCCGTCACCCGTCCCCCGGGTAGGGAGAGGGCCGCAATGGCCCACGCGTAGAGCGGAGGCTTTTCCCTGAAGAACGCGCCGCGTAGGCGAACATTGAACAGCGTGTGCTGGGCCAGAACTTCACGCGCGTACAGGACGAACCGCGCCTCGTCGGTGGTCGCAACGATCCGTTGTCCGAGGGACGGCAGGACGATCAGGGCAGTCACGACCGCCACCAGGAGGACCCCGTGGAGCCGACCGCGGCAGAGTCCGGCCGGCCACCGGGCACCGGCGACGCTGAGCTCCTCCCGGTGAGTCCGCTCGGGAGCGGTCAACGCCCTGTGTTTCTTCCTTCGACGACCTTCCAGGAGAGGGGGGTCCCGCGCCTGAGATTCCGGGCGGCCTTCCTCCCGAGAACGCTCCTGAGAAACCGCGGGGCGATGCCGTAGCCCGGTCGGATCGAGCGGACGGTCGTGGTCGTGAACCGCTCGCCCTTGCGCACGTCCTGCACCACAAAAAGGGAGCGGCGAAATACCAGATTCGACGACTCTCGGCGACCTGGACCGTACTGCGGAGTACCGATGGCCTGCTCCACATTCCGGACCGCCCGGACTAGCTCCCGCAACTCGGCCGGTTCAAGTGAAAACGCGGCATCTGGCCCGCCGTCGGCCCGCCGGAGCGTCACGTGCTTTTCAATGATGCTTGCCCCCAGGGACACCGAAGCCACCGCCACCTCGATGCCCAGCGTATGATCGGAGAGACCGACAACGCACCGAAGCTTCTTGCCCAGCGCAGGAATCGTGACCAGATTCATCTCGTCCGGCTTGGCCGGATACGAGCTCACGCAATGAAGAACGGCTACCGGGCCGGCGCCGCCGTCCCGAAGCGTCTTGATGGCCCGACGAATATCGTCGAGCGTAGCCATCCCGCGAGACAGGATCACCGGCTTCCCGGCACTGCCGATCTTTCGCAACAGCTCGAGATCTCCGACCTCGAACGAGGCCACCTTGTAGGCCGGGACGTTCAGTCGCTCCAGGAAGTCGACTGCGGTGGCGTCGAACGGCGATGAGAAGAGGTCGACCCCGTGACGTGCCGCCGTCCGTTGGAGCACGGCGTGCCACTCCCACGGAGTGTATGCCGATTGGTATAGCCCGTAGAGCGTCTTGCCCCGCCACGCCGCATTGGTTCCCTTGACGCGGAACCACTTGTTGTCGCAATCGATTGTCAAGGTGTCCGGAGTGTAGGTCTGGAGCTTGATCGCGTCCACGCCGGCTCGACACGCCTCCTCCACGATTTGCACCGCCCGGTCGAGGCTCTGGTTGTGATTGCCGGAAACCTCCGCGACGACATAGACGGGCTTGCCTGGTCCGATGTGACGAGCGCCGATCTTAAGCGGTTTCATGGCGTCGGTTCCTCTCGTGAATTCTCTCGTGGTCCAGGCGAAGGCCGGCGAGCTCCCGAACCGGCGTATCCCAGCCTCGCGCCGCGAGCAGATGCTCGAACGCCGCTCGATCACTCCGGAGATGAAAGGTCCCGCCGGGCTCCTGCGGACCTCGGGGGGCCAGCCCCTTTCTGATCTCAGGCCACCAGGCGGCAAAGAGCGACCGCAGCTCCAGATGCAGCCGATCGTACGACGTCCGGAGCGTGTCCGACTCCGAGAGCTCGACCGGTGCACGGGCGATCAGATCCCCGGTGTCGATCCCCGCGTTGATGTAGTGTATCGACACGCCTCTCGGGGTGCTCTCCACGAGAGACCAGAAATTCGGGTCGGCGCCTCGGTTCCAGGGCAGGTAGCTGATGTGCAGGTTGATCGCACCGAGAGGCGGTAGCGCGAAGACTTCGGGGGGAAGAATGAATCGGTGGCCGTAGCTCACGACAATGTCCGGCTTTGCTTCGGTAACCATCGTTGTGTCCGCTCGTCGTCCGCACGATAGGATCGTGTCCCCCTCGCGAGCGAGAGACGCTCGCAACCTCTCGCACTCCACGCTCTCGCTTCCAAGAAGCAAGATCTTCATGAACCGTTCGGGTCCTTCGCGGCGACAAATGGTAGAGCCACCACGCTCCACGCGACCATCACCACCTCCGAGTCACCGAAATTGTACTCGGAGAGCCCGGCGACGAGAAAGCCGGTGATGGCGGCCAGACTGCCCGCCACCAGGACCCACTCCGACCGCTCCGGCTCGGAGAATCGGCGCAGGAGCCCGAAGCTGCGCCGGTAGAAGGCAGCCCAGATCCAGAGCCAGGCGACGAGACCGATCAGCCCGCGCTCCACCAGGATCTGCAGCGGCGTGTTGTGCAAGTGTCCGGTGCGCTTCTTCACCGCCTCGGTCAGCGCGTAGGCCTCGTAGCCGCGCTTGACGCCCCCGGGCCCGACCCCGAGCAGCCGATGGCCGCGCCACATCGCGAGGCCACTGTGCCACATGTACACGCGCTCCTTCACGGTGGGATCGTCCGGATCGCCCATGCTCAAGAGCCGCTCGCGCAGATGCGGGGGGCCGGCCAGCACCAGGAGTCCTAGCGCGATCAGACCCCCGAGGAGGAGCCACCACCCGCGCCGAGTGCTGGGCAAGAGCGCGAGCGCCCCCGCCGCGAAGCCGAGCCACGCCCCGCGGGTGTAGGTCGCGGCCAGGCCACCGAGCGCCACCAGCCAGGGAATGCCGAGCCCGCGTGAGCGCTCGGGGCCGGGCAGGAGTCGCGGTAGGTTGGCCAGCAAGACGAGGCTCGTGACTCCCGCGAGGGTCATGTAGATGCTGAAGAAGCCACGGCCGCGGTAGCAGCGGTGGTAGAGCCAGAGCGGCGGACCGTAGTCGGGGGCCGAGCCCGGACAGACGGTGGTCTGCAGGATGGCGACCGCCGAGGCCACCGCCACCACGACGAGCAGTCCGGAGAGAAAGCGGCGCGCGTCCTCGGGGCCGGCCAGCGCGTTCGCGGTGACATAGAGCGCCGCGACCAGCAGCAGGCCCTTGCAGGACGCCAGGGCCGCGTGCGGATCGTCCGAGGCGAGCGCCGAGGCCAGGCTGACGGCGGCGAAGGCGAGCACCGGCTGCCAGAGCGGCCAGCGCGCCTGGGCCCGGGCCCGCGGATCACGGAGCTGCCACAGCAGGACCACGCTCAGCAACGTCAGCGCGGTCTCGGACAGGCTGATCGAGAGCCCCAGGCCGACCACGAAGGCGCCCAGGAGGACGCGGCGAAGGACGGTCACCTCAGTAGGCGTTGCGGTCGAAGAGCACTCGGCTGACGGTCAGCGCGATGGTCTTGAGGTCGAGCCAGAACGACCACTGCTCGATATAGTGGAGATCGTACTGGATGCGCTTCTCGAGCGACGTGTTGCCGCGCAGGCCGTGGACCTGAGCCCACCCGGTGATCCCCGACTTCACCTTGTGGCGCAGCATGTAGCCGGGGACGGTGCGCCGGAAGCGTTCGACGAAGACCGGCCGCTCGGGCCGCGGGCCCACCACGCTCATCTGCCCGCGCAGCACGTTGAAGAACTGCGGCAGCTCGTCCAGGCTGAAGCGGCGCAGGAAGGCGCCGAGCGCGGTCCGGCGGGCGTCGCTCGGCGGCGCCCAGACCGGTCCGCTCCCGGCTTCCGCGTCGGGCCGCATCGTGCGGAACTTGAGCATGGCGAAGCGCTGCCCGTCGAGGCCCATCCGCTCCTGGCGGTAGAGCACCGGCCCCGGCGAGGTGAGCTTCACCGCCGCGGCGATGAGCAGGAGCGCCGGGGCTAGGACCGCGAGCACCGCGGTCGAGAAGACGACGTCGAAGACCCGCTTGGCCACCTGGTTCCAGCCGTGCAGGGGCGAGTCCCGCAGGTGGATGAACGGAATGCCCTCGAAATCCTCCACCCCGCCCCGGAGTGACGTGAAGCGGAAGACGTCCGGCACGACGTGGATGGTGACCGGCTCGTCACCGATCGCGTCGAGCAACCCGGGCAGCCGGTTGTACTCCTCGTGGGCGAGCGCCAGCATGACGTGGTCCACCTCGCGGGCGTCCAGCACCGCACGAAGGTCGGCATAGCCGCCCAGCCACGGCACGCCCAGGCTCGAGTCCTTGTCGTCGCCGACCACTCCCAGCACCTTGATGCCGACGTCGGGACGCGACTGGAACCGCTCCAGCACCGCCCGTACCGAGGCGCCGTCGCCCACGACGACAGCGTAGCGGATGTTGTAGCCCCGGCGGCGCGCGAAGCGCAGCACCTCGCGGAAGGCCGCACGGGAAAACCAGACCACCGCGATGGAGAGCAGCCAGAAGTAGACGATGACCACGCGGGAGTAGTCGTACCCGCGGAAGAAGAACGTCATGACCGCCACCAGGACGAGGGCGCCCAGGGTGGAAGCCTTGGCGATATCGGCCGCCTCCGAGAGATGCGAGCCGATCCGGCGTGGCCGGTAGAGATCGAAGGTGCGGAAGGATACCCCCCAGACGATCAGGATCGGGAGCAGCATGAGCAGGTAGGGTCCGAGCGGCGGCACGCCGCCGCCCGTGATCGGGGGGCCGATCACATAGACCCGAAGCCCGTAGGCGAGCAGCCAGCAGGCCGCCACCAGGACGAGATCCGAGGCCAGCATGAGCTGCTCGAACACCCGCGAATGCCCCTTCAGCATCGGCCGTGCTCCCGCAGCTTCGCCTGAAGATAAGCATGGATCCGCTCCCGGAAGAGCGGGCGATCGAAGGCCTCGGCGTGGCGACGGAGCGCCTTCGGCTCGAAGGAGGTCACGCCTGCCTCGAAGCGGCCGAGGGCGTCGAGCAGCCCCTCGACGGTCTGCCGGTCGAAGAAGAGGCCCGTCGGCGGCTCGGCTCCGCCCGGGGCCACCACGGTCTCGAGCGCCCCGCCCTGCCCCAGGGCGATGACCGGGCGTCCGGCGGCCATGGCCTCGAGCGGCGTGATGCCGAAGTCCTCCACGGTGGGGAAGATCAGCGCCCGGCAGCGCGCGTAGAGCTCGGCGACCTCCGCGTCGTCGCGCCAGCCCAGCAGCTCGACGGTCGGGCCGGCCAGGCTCCGCAGCCGCCGCTCCTCGGGCCCGGCGCCCACCACCAGGAGGCGGCGCCGCAGCCGGTTCGCGGCCTCCACCGCCAGATCCACCCGCTTGTACGGCGTGAGCGCGGAGACCACCAGGTAGAACGCCCCCGGCGCTTCCTCCACCCGGAAGCGGGAGACGTCCACCGGCGGGTAGATCACGTCCGACTCGCGGCCGTAGGCGCGCCGGATGCGCTCGGCGATGAAGCGCGAGATCGCGATGAAGTGGCGCACCCCGACCGCGGTGCGTCGATCCCAGCGCCGGAGCCCGGCGGCCACCGCCGGCATCACCGCCCGGGTCAGCCGGCCGCTGCCGGAACCGAAGTATTCGCGGTAGAGATCCCAGACGTACCGCATCGGCGTGAAGCAATAGCACACGTGGAGCGCTCCGGGCGGCACCCGGACGCTCTTGGCCACCGCGTGGCTCGACGACACGATCAGGTCGTAGCCGGTGAGATCGAAGCGGCGGATCGCGGCGGGAAAGAGCGGCAGATAGTGACGGTAACGTCGCTCGGCGTCGGGGAGCCGCTGGACGAACGAGGTGACGATCCTCCGCCCCTCGATGACCGGTGACACCGAGCCCGGCACGTGGAGCAGCGTGAAGAGCGGCGCGTCGGGAAACAGCTCGCAGAACACCTCGAGGCACCGCTCACCGCCACGCATCCCGGTGAGCCAGTCGTGGACCAGCGCGACTCTTGGCATGGCGGCGGTTCGCGCCCGCGCGTCAGCGGGCGGACGACATGGTCCGCTGCCGCCAGTACCCGAGTAGGTCCCTCAGCGTGCGCTCGAACGGAATCTCCGGCTCCCAGCTGGTAGTCTTGCGCACCTTGGTCGCGTCGCCTTCTAGCACCATGACGTCGGAGGGTCGCAGCCGGGCGGGATCGACCGTCACCGTGATGCCCTTGACCCGCGACTGATCCAGCAGGAAGTCGAGGACCTGCTGGATGGACCAGGATCGCCCCGAGCAGAGGTTGTACACCTCGCCGGGCTCGCCCCGCTGCAGCAGGAGCCAGTAACCACGTACGATGTCCCGGACGTCGGAGAAGTCGCGACGGGGCTTGAGATCACCCACGAAGATCACCGGATCGCGGTCGCCCGCCTCGATCTCCGCCACCTGCTTGGCGAAGCTCGAAGTGACGAAGACATCCCCGCGGCGCGGCCCTTCGTGGTTGAAGGCGCGCGTGCGCACGATGGGCAGGCCGTAGCTCTTGAAGTACTGGTAGCCCATCATGTCCTGGGCCACCTTGCTGACCGCGTAGGGCGACAGCGGCCGCAGCGGGTTGGTCTCCTTGATCGGGAGCTCGTCGGGATGCACGAGCCCGTACTCCTCGCTGCTGCCGATGGCCAGGAAGCGCGGCGACATCTTGAGACCGCGGATGGCCTCCAGGAGGTTGACCTGCGAGATGATGTTCGTGGACAGGGTCTCGGCGGGCGCCTGCCAAGACGCCCCGACGAAGCTCTGGGCCGCCAGGTGGATCACGTAGTCGGGGTTCGAGGTCTCCAGCAGCGCGCGGACGGAGGATAGATCCCGCAGATCGCACTCGATCAGCGTGATCTTGCCGCGGAGCCGATCGATGTTCTCGGTGTTGCTCCGCCACCGACTGGACCCGTAGACCTCGGCCCCGCACGCCAGGGCATGCTCGGCCATGTAGCTGCCGACGAACCCCGTGATCCCGGTGATGAGCACTCGCATCGGCGCTCGTCATTATACGCCAGGGGTCGCTCCAATTTTGCGATACACGGCAGCTACTTCGGCCGCCATCCGACGCGCCGAGAAGAGCCGGTGCACGCGCCGGCGGCCCGCCTCTCCCCAGGCGCGACCCCGCGCCGGATCGCGCGCCAGGCGGAGCAGGGCCTCCGCGAGCGCCACGGCATCGCCGGCGGGGACCAGCGCTCCGGTCGCGCCGTCGTCGACGGCGTCCACATGTCCGGACACGCGGGTGGCCACCACGGGCAGGCCGCACGCCATGG
>Ga0210384_10002418_pt1 | contig 22822 bp, 23 predicted proteins | sample IncBWH2MmetaG_FD_160574 | JGI IMG/M metagenome (GOLD analysis project Ga0210384, IMG submission 160574) | Forest soil microbial communities from Barre Woods Harvard Forest LTER site, Petersham, Massachusetts, United States - Inc-BW-H-2-M | ecosystem: Environmental > Terrestrial > Soil >...
CGGAGCCGCCGCGCCCTGCCGTGACTTGCTCGAAGAACTCGACGCCGTCCTGACTAAGGACGACATGCTGCGGCTTGCCCGGTTTCGGGTCCGGTATAGAGAGCGTCCCCGCGTCGGGATTGAAGTCCGAGACTAAAAAATCACAAAGCTCACCATATCGCGCGCCGCTCTCTAGTGCGCCACGCACGAGCCTCCGGAAGTCCTCGTCGGCGGTGTTGATGAAGCGCGTCGCCTCATCGATCGACAGATACCGAATCCGCGCGGAATCGACATTCTTGAACGGCTCGACGCGGCGCCATGCACGATCGCTCGCGGGGTAACCGTCGCGCCACGATCGGTTGAGAGCTGCCTTCAATATCGTGAGGATCCGGTTTGCCGTCGACTTGCGCCGGCGCTCGCGCTCAGGATCATTATCGTCGGCCCGAAATTGCTGCTCGCTGCCCTTCGCGGTACGCACCCTCGCCGGCACCTTTGCCAGTCCAGCATGCCACTTCCGAATCTGGTCCGATGTGAGCTTCTCCAGCTTGATCTTGCCAAGAGCCGGAAGAATGAACGCGTCAGCAGCATAGCGCGCTTCGCTCCCCGACTTCCGGTTGCCCTTCAAGAACTCAATGTAGCTCTCCACCGACGAGGCGACCGTCCTGGGCCCGCGTGCGACCGCGTCGCCGCCTGCCCGTTCGACCATCAATTGACGGGCCTTTGTCTGAGCCTCCCAGAAGCTGAGGACGACAATGCCGTCAGGGTCCGAGTAATCGTCGGCCGTTCCGAACGTGTCGGTCTTATATTCGTTCTTGCCGCCGAGATGGTGCCGCACAACCCACTTTCCTGGGCCGCTAAGCGGCTTGCGGAAGCCGATCGACAGGCCGGGCTCGAGCTGCCGCCAATAGGGCTTGCCGCGTGCCTTGAGACGGCTACGGGCCGTCCTCGTATCCAGCGTCGTGTCAAGCACCCTGCGCGCCATCAAACCACCCGAGAGCAGCCCTCTGGACCGGCCGTGTCCAGCAAATGTCCAGCATTTGACGGCAAACACTGCGGACTGTCATGGATGATATCGGACTAACTATTTGTTGTCACTTTTGAATTTTGGACATCCACGGACTTCTGCGGACAAGGGAGCGGCCCTTTCACGGTGGAGAGAGCGGTTCGATTCCGCTAGGGAGCGCCAACAATATCAAGCACTTATCCGTAACGTCGCGCGCCGTGTCCAACGACTGTCCCATACATCGGCATTATGACCGCGCTCGCCGGTGACAACGGAGGTGACAACGGGCCGAGCCCTTTGCCGAGTCTAGAAAGGCCGCTGCTGTGGGTTCGGGCTGCGGGCTCACCCCCCCTGCGCGTTTGAGCCGCAGGCGATCCCAGCCACATAGGGAGTAGGCTCGCGACAGCCCGGCGATGTTGCTCCCCTGACGTCGCCCGGTCAGGCCCGGCGCGTGCTTACGGAACGCTCCGGGCCGCTGAGTGGAGCGTGGGACCGAGCCGCCCATCCAGACCCCGACGACACGTTAAAAGACTCGCATTTGGTGGCCAGCCAAGCGCCTAATGGGCGCATGCTCATGTTCCAAGCCGCAGGTCAAGGCCGGAGGCCATAGAATGAGTCACGATCAAGAACGATCCCTGCGCCTAGCTGCCAAAGCGAACAGAGAGCGCCTCATGGTCGCGCATCGCGAGGTGGTCATGCAAGAAGAGGCAAAAAAGGCCGTTGATATTCGCCAAAACATGGCGCGCCTCAAGACGCTAAGATTAGTCAAGGAATCAGAAGAAGCTCGGATGGAAATCTCCAAAGCAAACCAGCCCCCGGCACCCAAGCCGAGGCCATTCAGATAACGGGCCGCCCCAGTTGGCGGCCTGTTTCATTTCGGATGATGCTGGATTTGGGCGCGGGACCGAAGCCCCAGGGAATTTTTTCGTGTCGCAGCTGATATCCTTTTAGCCGAGCCAATTGCTGCTTTGTGGGATTGAGCTTAGGCAATCGGGCCGCCGGGGAAAGCCTGGCGGCCCACTGCGCGCCAGTGCAGGCGTGGGACCGAAGCAGCAGCCCCCACACAGATGAAACTCCCGCCGGCGTGCGGTGCACCGGCGGGAGCCTGCTGATCGCGGATGCAGGCCCATCCGTGATGCATTCGTGATAGGCGAACCTGGTTGAAATCAGGTTACCGCCTCGACCGGCAGGCGTGTCGGCGCAGCCGAGCAGCGACGGCGGACGGTGAGACCGCTGGCGGTTTTGAGATTGATGATCATCTCAGCGTTTGCAGCTTGCTGCCTTCCAATGATGGGACACCTTGCCGTTCCTTCGTCTCGTAGTATTCGGCTGAGAACTTGATGGACCATCGCGAGAAGAACGAACGCAATTTCTGAGTGGGCTTTTCGACGCCGAGATGTTCGGCGACATGGGCCTTGCGCAGCCACATCATCGCCGATGCGAGGCCGGCGGTGCGCTCAAGCCTCTCAACCGCCGCGATGCCGGCGATCTCTGCCTGCCGATAACGAAGACCGATCTTTTTGATCGCATACAGGCCCTGGATCGCTTCATAGCTCTTGAATACGAGCTGAACGAATGAATGCTTTCTGGCCTGTGGCCAAGCTGCCGGGTACACCGGTAGCACCAAAAGCTTGCTCTTGGCGATGACCGTTGCCAGCGGATGCAGGAGTTGCATCCAAGCCGGCCAGGATGTGAGCTTGGCAAACAATACCGCGTGCATCGCCGTTGCGATCCCGAAAGAGAGTGGGAGCCAGAGTACCGCGCCCAGGATCACGAGCAATGCGGTGTTCGGCGTGAGATGCCGGCATTGTCGGAACACCCATGCCATGCCGCCTTCGAAGACAATATGCACGGCGTGTTCGAACGCGAGATAGCTGATCTTCCGCCGGAGCCACGACCAACGCCGGCGGATCGATATCCTCCACTGTCGACGTTTCGTCTCGGAAAGGGGAAAGAACCGCAACGCGCCGCTTGTGGTCGTAACGATGACGTTGCCAAGAACCTTGGCCGCGAAGAGCGGAAGCCAGACAATCTGCATTGCGAAAGGAAAGGCGTAGTCGAGCAGCCGCATCAAGATCGCAAGAATGAAACGCAGGATTTTGTTGGCGGCGAGCGTGACAAGAACAAGTGGAATGATGATCACATCGTCGGGGGCACCGCGGAAGCGGGTCCATGCTGGGTGACGACCATAGGTCACGGTGCAACGTCCGGGCTGAAAAGGGGAGCGCGCCGGCTCAGACTAGCATATTGCGAGCTCAAGGCCTTAGGTCCCGGGAGCGCCAGGGAGCGGCCCGCGACGGGGTCATGAGCCGTCGTACTCGCAGCGAGCAAATCAAGTCGGGTCTGCCTCCGTCAGGAGACCTCATCGCGAGCCGCTAGATTTGTCGCGACGGGCCGATGGCCGACATAGCAATGTTTGCCCAGTGCAGCACTTTTGCGCGCCGGACCCGCCAGTTAGACGTCGATCAGGCCCGGAATATCTCCGCGGCAAGAATAACGAGTCCCCCTTGCCTTCAAGCAGCCGACGCAAAGCGCTGATCCCACCGAGGTCCGGCTAGCCGGCGCTGGCAAGCGGGCAAATACTGTTCCTTCCGTTTTGTTGGAGGTTGCTAGAAGTTGCCCATGTTGGACACTGATGGCGCGAAAAAAGTGGGAAAAGGCCAACGAAACGAGATATATGTCGCTTTCACAAGCACTTGCCTCGCGGACGCCACACCCCGCCGGGGAGAGCCATGCCCTCAGAAGGCCTGACAAGGAGCGGCAATGCGGACCTTCTTCCTCGCCATGCTCGTCGCCGTCCTGTCGGGTTCAGCCGTTCTCGCGGCTCCCGTAAGCCGTCCGAAGCCGGACTACGCCACACCCCCTGATCGGTTTCCGCCTGCCAAGAGCGCCGCCGGCAATCCCTGTGCCGCGTTTGGTCCCGGTTTTGTCAAAGTCGAGGGGACCGACACCTGCATGAAGATCGGCGGCTCCTTCAGCGTCGATGTCCGTGGCGCAACTCCGCCGCGTTGATCGAACAGGAAAGCGCGTTCCGTCGCAGACATCAGCGCACGGTCGTCCTCAGTCGTCTGGACCTGGATTGAATCCCGCCGCTGCGGGGTCGCTGTTCCAAGCCGGCATCCGGCACGATCCCCGGCGAAGACCGCGTTCGGCTTTAGCTTCGCTGCGACCTGATGACCCCCTTGCATCGCAACGGGAATACGATCTCTCCTGAAGCGGTCACGTGAGCGGCGTGCCGGCCCCCCCAAGGCGGGATTTGCACGGGCGGTCTAACGTTGTCACTGTGGCAAGGGACGCCGCGGCCGCACCAAATTGCGGGGGGACGAGGTTGAACAACGCTCCATTGAAGAACGTGAACCTCGCGCTCCAGGGCGGCGGCGCGCATGGCGCCATCGTTTGGGGCGTGGTCGACCGCCTGCTCGAGGACGGGCGGCTCGGGGTCGAGGCGATCAGCGCCACCAGCGCCGGCGCGATGAATGCGGTTGCGCTGGCGTCCGGCCTGGTCAAGGGCGGGCCCGAGGCGGCGCGCCAGACGCTGCACGATTTCTGGCACGGCGTCTCGCGGCTCGATGTGATGTTCGACCTCTATTCGAGCTGGAACCAATGGCTCCAGGCGCTGAAGCTGCCGCCGGAATACCATCCCTATCATGCCGTCATTCACACCCTGACGCACACGCTGCCGCCAAACCTGCTCAACCCGTTCAACTTCAATCCGCTCCGGGATGTGCTGCTCAGAACCGTCGATTTCGAGCGGCTCAACGCGTCGCCATCTGCGCCGCATCTGTTCCTGAACGCGACCAACATCCGCACCGGCAAGATCAAGGTGTTCGAGACGCCACAGGTCACCGTCGAGGCCGTGCTCGCCTCGGCCTGTCTGCCGCCCTATTTCCAGGCGATCGAGATCGACGGCGAGCATTATTGGGACGGCGGCTATCTGGGAAATCCGGCGATCTTTCCGCTGATCTATCGCAGGGGCGCCAAGGACGTCATCATCGTGCAGGTGACGGCGATCACGCGCGACGAGATCCCCACGAGTGCGGCCGATGTCCTGCACCGCATCACCGAAATCAGCTTCAACTCGTCCCTGATGCGGGAAATGCGCGCGATCGCCTTTGCGACAAGACTGATCGACGATGGCGAGCTGGACGGAGCCAAGCACAGCCGCATGTTCATGCACTGGATCGGCAACGACCGCCTGATGTCGGAGCTTGGCACGGGCACGCAATTCCACCCGGAATGGGGCTTGCTCTGCAGGCTACGCGACGCAGGACGGGACGCCGTCGGCAAATGGCTCGATCAGCATTTTGACGATATCGGCTCCCGCTCCACGGTCGATATCGCAAAGATGTTCTTGTGAGATTGGGAACGCGTTTCGGCCGCGACGCATCTCACGATCGGCAGGCGCGACGTCGCCCGCCAAAGTCCATATAGGTCGCGGAACTCGCGTCGTAGCTCCTGAAACGCGTACAGCCGGGTGGACCCGCGCTGCCCTCACGCGGCTTGATGCGCTCTCGGTCTGGCGAAGCTGTCCCGGTCGGCTCGGGCGCAGATTTCGCAATCGCCGCGGTGCTGTCGGGCGGCTTCGCTGCGCTGTTGTTTTCGGCACTTTCAGGCTTTCCGTCGCCGTCCGGCCGTTGCTCTTCTGCGGCGGCCGGCCTCGGACGGGACTCCTGCCCTGCGTTTGCGGGCTCGGCGGCGTTCGGCGCAACGACGTCCGGTTGCTTCGCAACGTCCTTCTCGTCGGCGCTCGTCTCTGCAGCGTTTTTCTCTTCGCTCCTGGGCTGTCCGTTCGCAACGGCCGGCCTCTCGCCGACGTCGCCCGACGGCGCCGGCTTTTGACTGGCGGCCTTGTGCTGTTCGATGAAACCCTTGCAGAGAAACGGGAAGACGACTTCGCCAGACGCCGTCACGCCGATCGGCATGCAGCCGCCCGGCGGCGGCGCGTCTTTTGCTGCCGGCTCGGCGCGGTCGCCGCCGGGGTTCACCGTGCCGGTGACCTGCGCACGCGCTTCATTGGCCGTTGCCGTCAGAAGCAGCGCGGCACCAAGCCCGGCAATAACGCCAGCCAAAACCAAAGCAGATTTCATCCGACCGGAAAGCCCCCAGGGCGCGACTCACGCAACACCGTCGCCGCAAGGCGTGTTGGTGCGCCATAGCAATGGCGCTTTGATGGCGGCACTGAGCATGATGGGAAAAAGTGCGCAGCGGTTTTCCGAAAAGATCATGCCCAAACAACAATCTAACGGGCGATGGTGAAAACCCATAGCCCCCTGGGATCGGTATCATGTGGCGCCACGGCGGCCCGCCACTACGCTGGCTACATGGAACCGCCGCCACCACCACCGCCGCCGCCAAATTGCCGGGACCGGATGAAGTCCTGATCTGACACGCTCGGCGCCGCAGGCGCGTAGCCGAACGCGCCCGGATAACCCGCCCCCCTGGCTTGCATCACCTGCCGTCGAGCGTCGTGCGCGGCGCCCGCGTGAGGTCTCTTCGCGACGTGATGCTTCGCATCAGGGGTTTTGCTGGACGCAGCCCGCGCGGAAACGGCTGGAGCCATCGACATCAGAGCGGCGGCAAAAAGCGCGATGATCGCTATCTTCACCATTCGGTCCCTCCCGTTTGCAGGATGAAACCCCGCGCAGCGGTTGAAATTTCGCAAGCTCCGCAACGTGGCCGCATCACGCTGCGGTGAGGGAAGATGTCGTGCAAGCGATCCCGAACGTGTCGTCAGGCCGGCGAGGCGAGCGGCTTGCCCTTCTCCACGATGTAGGTGCTCGCGATCCTGGTCTTCTTGTCGCCGTTCTTGCCGCCGGCGTGCGGCGTATTCGGCGGAATAAGGACGGCATCCCCGGCTTTCATGGTCCGCGTCGGCTGGCCCTCGATCGGCAGCTCGAGACCGCCTTCGAGGAAATAGGCCGACTCGATCCCCGGATGGGTGTGGCGCGCCACAGTGACGCCGGGTTCGATCTCGGCTTCGACCGAGATGGTCACGTAGCCCTCTGTGGGACCATCCACCTGCGACAGGATCTTTCGGGTGACACCGGGCGTCGTCGCGGCCGGCGCACCCTCCGCCAAAGCCTCGGTGGCGGCAAACCCGCTCGCCGCGCAGACCGCGCAGGACACCAAAGTTGCAAAATCGCGTCGTGTCAGCATGGCTCCCTCCCGGATTTTATCGTTGCGTCGCTGGGACTGCTGATGGTCCCGGACCTGATACAACCCCAAGTTTTCCACCGTGGGGGACGTTTTGCAACATCGCTGTGCCACAACTGATCCGCCCGACCGGGCCGTTTTCGCGCGGCGATCCGGCTCCCGCGTGGCCCGGCAGTGGCACGATCGCCTCGACGCAGAGCGGAAATTCGTCTGCCCGTTCAATGACGAAACAACGTCGGAATGTGAGAGCGAAAATATCTCTTCCGTTTTCCAGAAAACTATGGTTGTTTTCCGCCATCCCGGCCCGCACGAGGGGCGCTTCGCGGTCGTCACGAACGTTGGACCGGAGATGCGGGGGACGCGATAACGTCGCCAGACGAGCGAAGCTATCGCGTACGGCAAAGCCGTGTGGTCCTGGCGCCCCGACGCTGGCGTCAAGTTGCGCGAAACCTGGTTTCGCGCGGCGACGGGGGCAATAAAGCCCGGTCCCCGAGGAGAGCGCGGTATAAGCCGTAAAGCCATCGCGCAGGGAAGGCCGGATTGCTCCGTCCTCACCTGTGGTTCCTTCCCCGTGCTTTTTTATGCACGGGGGCCACGGGTGTGGCGGACACCCGGCCTTCCCTGCGCCCTCTGTTATCGGAGGGACAGATTTTCCAGCAAAAGCTCGGACGCATCAGCGCCGCGAGAACGATGAAGCTCATTCCAGGAAAGCCGCGATATGTTCAGGCCGCCGCCCGCCGACACCAACCAGGTTCGTCAGAGCATTACGGGGCCACGACGAAAGAGGCCGTCCCGGCGAGACGCCGAGACGGCCATGGATCGCGTCGAGGGGAAGCCGACGGCGATCGATTCATTGCGATGCCAGTGCTTGTTTGCGCCGAACGGTTTGACCCGCGAGTTCTTTCCGTGAAACTCCGTGGTTCCCTCGCATTTTATGGAGCGGCAAGAAAATCCCTATCACCGGTTGCAGGACACCGGCCTGCCCGGATCGCGAGACGGCGCGCTGCGTATTCACCGCAAGCGTCGCGCTGCCGGCCAGATCGCAGGCGATGTCAAATCCGCGCCACAAGACTGGTGCCCACTGTAACGCTCCGAGGGAGCATTCGAATGCGCATTGTCCTTGCCGCTGTCATGATCGCCACGTTGTCCGCAACGGCTGTCGCGCAGGACAACCACGTGCCGCGCTATGGCGAGGAGGACAAGGCCAGGTCGCCCGGCGAGATCGCGACCGAGAAGGCAGCCGACGAGGCCTACCACAAATCGCTGGGCAACATCCGCGACCAGGGGCCGACGGATCCCTGGGGCGCCGTGCGCAGCGACGGCACCCCAAAAGCCAGCGTGGCCACCGCAAAGCCGAAGAAGACGAGGACCGGCAGCACCGACGTCAAGCAGTGATCGCAGGTCGTGCAGCCGACCTCCGCTCAGCGGACCCCCAGCGTTTGCGACCGGTCGATCGCCTGCGATGGTTTTGTGACCGCCCGCCTGGCGCCGAAGAAGAGATACAACAGATAGACGTCGATCAGGATCGTCGCCACCATCACGCTGTAGGCCCACGGGCTCTCCATCAGCTTCAGCTCGATCAAGACTCGCGACAGGCCAAACCCGACGACCCAGGCGTCGAAGCTCATGCAGATTCGTCGGAACGTCTCGGCATCCATGCGCCGGATCAGAAAGGCCCCGAGGGGGATGCCCACGAGGACGCTGGGCGTGAGCACCAGCATCAGGCTCCGGCTCTCCTCGATGAACAGTCCGAGATTGTAATAGACGACCGCGGTCACGGTCGATTCCACCACGCGGACCAAAGCGAGGCCGGCGCGAAACTCGTTTTTGACGAGCCCCTGGTTGTTGAACAGGATGGCGAGGGGCGGCCCCGAAATGGTCGTGACCGAGTACAGCACGCCCAGCATCGATCCGAAGGGGAGGCCGACCATCCAGGTCGATTCAATCGGCCTGCGCCAGCCGGCAGCTTGCAGCAGGATCAGGGGCAGCAACACCGTGTAGGTGCAGAACTTGATCCAACCCGGCTGCAGCAAGGCGAGAGCAAAGGAGCCGATCGCGATCCCGGGCAGCAGCCCGATGAGAATCGGCAGCACCCGCTTCCACACCGCGGGGACGCCCTTCAGATTGATGAAAAGGACGTAGAAGTTGATCAGGACTTCGACGACCACGATCGCGGGATTGAGGACGCGGTTGGTGTAAAACACCAGCGCAAGCGGGACCGTGAGCGAGGAGAAGCCATACCCGATCGCGCCATTCACGAAGGCCGCTGACAAGGCGATCCCGGCAAGAGCGAGCGCAGCAATATCGAAGGAAGTCATCTATCGCCTCTCCAATCACCGGCCGACGGTCTTCAACATCGGCTTTGCGTGCACCTCGACGCAACGCAGCGTGATCAAGCCGGTAACCTCCTGCTCCAGACGATAATTCAAGTCGTCAACTCTACGCATCTTGCTCCCCTGGTCGCCAGCGCGACGCAACAAGTGCATTCAGTTCCCGGCAAATTCAAGAACCCATTGATAAACTTGGATGATTCTGACCCGCACAAGCCTCAGAACGCCGTTGATATGCCAAGGCTGGGACGAAAAGGAGATTCCTGTTCTCACAGCCTTCTCGCCGACACGGCTATATCCTGGACGACATGGGGGACGAGCGGCGGATTGGAAGGGGCGCCTCGTCCGGAATTCGCCCGGAATGCCAGAACCGGCCGATCCGCGGCGACACCGCTCGTGGCCCGGCGATCGCGCCGCCGGGCTGGATACAATTCGCCCTTGTCGAAATACCGCTCGTCAACCGCTCTCTTGCAGCGACGTCTCGCTCCCCCATTTGCAGTAGATTGTTTAAAAAAAGCACATATCCTGCCATCTTGATGAATATTCTGGAGTCCCTCCCCACCGTCATCGGGACCGCGGCGGTCGCGCCCGCCTTGCTGATGCTGTGGATCGTGATCGCTGCCGGAGAGCATCCCGGTTCGCCCGTCAAGGTGTGGGCGGCTTTTCTGCTGGGCGCCGCCAGCATTTCGCTGTTGGGACTGGTCCGCGCACCCTTCGCGCAGCTGGCCGCGGCTCCCGAGACACCTTGGCTCGAGCAAGCCATGCATTCGGTGTTCGGCGTTGCGCTGCCGGAAGAGACGGTGAAGCTCCTGGTCATCACCGCGGTTACAGCGCGGCGCCGCCCTTTCGCCGATCCGATGGACACCGTTGTCTATGGCGCCGCTGCGGGCCTCGGCTTCGCGGCCTATGAGAACCTGGCCTATCTGGTGCAGCACGCCGAGATGTGGCGTTCGCTGGCCGCATTGCGCACGGTCCTGACCGTGCCATTTCACGGCGCGCTCGGCATCATCGCCGGGGCCTATATGGCGATTGCGCGATCCGGCACGGCACTGGGCGCCAATCGTCGCCATCGCGATTGGGCTCGCATCTCGAGTTGGATCCTCATGCTGATGGGACCGCTTGCGCTGCATGCCGCCTTCGATTTTCCACTTCTGACGTTGCAGAAGAATCCGGACCTCGACGCCTCGGCCCGGCTTTGGCTTGGACTGACGAGCATGCTGGTCGGGTTTTCCTCGATCGCATTCGCGGCACGGCTGGTACGCCGGGTCGCGCGTCACCACGCCCCCCGCACCGACATCGCGCGCGAGCGGCTGAGCCACCTGCGCAAGATGTGGGCATTGTTGCTGGCCGGCGGAGGCGCCGGCTTCGTCGGCCTCACTTTCGTACTGACATCCCTCCACCACTGGTTGCTCAATCCTGATCGCAACGTGACGCTGGTGCTGGTTCCCATCGGATTGACGTCGATTCTGCTCGGCAGCGCCCTACTCGTTGTCACGACGGCGATCTATGTTCTGGGTCGCAACCGGATACGGACGGCTCACAGCTTTTCGTCCCTACCCGGTGGCGGTTAGAAGTAGTAATAAAGCACCGCCGGGAGATATGCGATGACCGTTCCCCAGGATGTCGAGAGACTGCAATCCAACATGCGTGCCGCAGTGCGCGAGCACTGGAAGGCCTTTCTGATCGAGGGGATCCTGCTGGTGATCCTCGGCCTTGCGGCCATCATCCTGCCGCCGCTCGCGAGCCTTGCGGTCACTATTTTCCTGGGGTGGATGTTCCTCATCAGCGGCATCGCCGGCCTGGCGCTGACATTCTGGGCGCGCGGAACGCCGGGCTTCTGGTGGTCGCTGCTGTCGGCGGTACTGGCCATCGCCGCCGGCCTCCTCCTGCTGTGGCAGCCGATCCAGGGCACGCTCACACTCACGATCGTGGTCGGCGCCTATTTTCTCGCCGAGGGCGTTGCCACCATCATGTACTCCCTGGAGCATCGCCGCGAATTGTCGGAACGCTGGTCCTGGCTGCTGATTGCCGGCATCGTCGATGTGGTCATCGCCGGCATCATCATCACAGGGCTTCCAGGCTCGGCGCTGTGGGCCGTTGGCCTGCTGGTCGGCATCAATCTTCTGTTTGGCGGCGCATCGATGATTGGCATGGCGCTCGCCGTACGCGAAGGCTGATGCCGCAGGTCCGGTCCGCAATCCGCTCAAGCGCCAACGAACCGACTCTGCGCCGGCACTCTCGACGGCGCTAGCAGCCGCGGCAGATGCTCTTGATCTTGCGATCGAGTGCGGCGTCTTCCTTGGTCATCGGATCGCTCGAACTGCTGAGATTCTTTTCGTCCGGCACGTCGCCGGCGCGCGGCTGACGATGACCGATCGGCGCTTCCGGCAGCGGCCGGCCGCCCGAGGTGTCGGTCCCCATGGAGCCGGCCGTCGATCCCATCCCCTTGTTGCGTCCGCTCTGCGCGAGCGCGGTGGCGTTTGCGGCAAGCGTCAAAGCCGCGAGCGCGATGATCCATTTCTTCATAGTGCTCCTCCCAACTCTAAGGGGTGGACCGCGTCCAGCCGAATGCTCATACGCTCGTCCATCCATCAAGGTGCCGGTGGGTAGACATGCACCTCGCCACAATAGTCGGCGACACGATAGCGGGTTTCTTGCGACGGTTCACGTTCGCCGCAAAAAGAATCTTCCCGTGTCAGATAAGCCGGCCCGACCGGCGATTTGCCGAAGCCGCCGGGAATGTCGAGCACATAGTCCGGCTGGCACAATCCCGATACCCGTCCGCGCAATGCGCGCATCAACTCCTGTCCGCGCGCCAGCGTCGTCCGCAGATGCGCCGTGCCAGGCGCGAGGTCACCATGATGAAGATAGTAAGGCTTGATCCGGCATTCAACGAACGCCCGCATCAGCGACTCCAGCGTCGCAAGATCATCATTGACGCCACGCAGCAACACCGACTGGCTCACCATGGGGATGCCGGCGTCAACCAGCCTCGCGCAGGCAGCACGCGCCGTCGCTGTCAGTTCCCTTGCATGGTTGGCGTGCAATGCAACCCAGGTCGTCGCATCAGCGCATTTCAGCGCCACAACCAGGTCGTCGCCGATCCGAGATGGTTCCGCGACCGGCACGCGGGTGTGAACGCGGATGATTTTCACGTGATCGATGCTCGCAAGATCATTCATGATCTCGGCGAGCCGCCGCGGCGAAAGCATCAACGGGTCGCCGCCGGTGAGAATGACTTCCCAGATCTCCGGATGGAGGCGGATATAGGCGAGCGCCGCTGCGTAGGCAGGCTCCGACAGCGCAGTCGGCTTGCCCGGGCCGACCATCTCGCGCCGGAAGCAGAAGCGGCAATACACCGCACAGACATGCACGAGCTTGAACAGCACGCGATCGGGGTAGCGGTGCACGATGCCCGGCACTGGAGAGTAGGCGTCATCGCCGATCGGATCGGCACGCTCACCCGGCGCGCTGTCGAGCTCCGCAGCAGAAGGAATGAATTGCCGCGCGATCGGATCCTGCGGATCGCTCGCATCGATGAGGGCGGCGAGATCGGCCGTCACCGCGACAGCATAGCGCGAGGCGACCTCTTCCAGAACCGCAAGATCATCCGCAGGCGCAAGGCCGTGGGCGACGATGTCCTTGGCTTCGCGCAACGTCGTTGCGACCGTCCTTGCTCTCATGCTTGGGCTCATGCGTCGTTCGGCGGCGGCGTCCAGACCACCTGATCGATCCTGAGTGCCCCGCTCGCCAGCATCACCAGCCGGTCGAACCCGAGCGCGACCCCGCTTGCTTCCGGCATGTGTCCAACCGCCTCGAGAAAATCCTCGTCGAGCGGGTAGCGTTCGCCATAGCGCCGCTCCTTCTCGTCCATCGACAACACAAAGCGGCGACGCTGTTCGTGCGGGTCGGTCAGTTCGGAAAAGCCGTTGGCGAGTTCGACCCCGCAGGCATAAACCTCGAAACGCTCGGCAACCCGGGAATCGGCCGCTTTCACGCGCGCCAGCGCCGCTTCAGGCGTCGGATATTCGAACAGAATTGTCAAACGCCCCTGCCCCAATCGGGGTTCGATCTGTTCAACCAGAATTTTGCTGAAGATGTCCGACCAGGTGTCGTCCTCCGCAAGGCGGACCTTCTGATCCGCGACCCGTGCCAGGGCAGCGCGATCGCCCTCGCCGTCAAAAATGGTCGCGAGCAGATCAATGCCTGCGAAGCGCTCGAACGCCTGGGCGACTGGCAACAGTTCCGGCTCGACGAACGGATCGGCGGTCCGGCCGCGGAACGAAAAGCGTCCGATGCCGGTCGCCTGGGCCGCTTTGGCAATCACCACGATGGTATCGGCCATGACGGCGTCATATGCTGTATCGGCGCGGTACCATTCCAGCATCGTGAACTCGGGCAGGTGCAGGTCGCCACGTTCCCGATCGCGGAAAACCCGCGCAAACTCGAAAATCCGGCTTTCCCCGGCCGCCAGGAGCTTCTTGCAGGCGAATTCGGGCGAGGTTCGCAGATAGCGTGCGACGCGCCGGCCGTCGACGTCGGTGAACTCCGCTCTCGGCGCGTGCAGGTGGGTTTCATTACCGGGCGAAACCTGAGCGATACCGGTCTCGATCTCGGTAAATCCTTGACTCTCGAACCAAGACCTCAACGTCCGGGTTATTGCGGCGCGGGCCAGCAGAAACGGCCGCGAATCGGCGTGCCGGTCGGCCGACCACCAGGGCGAAGCGGGGGGGCCGGCGGTCATCGGAGGGCGGCCCGCAAAGTGCTAGCGCGGGCCGGCAAAATCAGTATGTTGCGGCCCGAAACCGCGTCAGCCGCCTTCGGGTCCCGCTTTTTTGTCCGGTCTAGGCCCAGTACATCAGGAAAAGCAGCTTTGAGAGTCATCGCCAGTTCTATTCGCAAGGGCAACGTCATCGAGCAAGATGGCAAGCTTTACGTCGTCCTGAGCGCCGAAAACATCCATCCCGGCAAGGGAACCCCGGTCAGTCAGATCGAAATGCGCCGAATCAGCGACGGCGTGAAGGTTTCCGAGCGCTACAAGACCACCGATCAGGTCGAGAAGGCCACCATCGAGGAGCGCAACTTCAATTACCTCTATCAGGACGGCGACGGCTACCATTTCATGAACAACGAGACCTACGACCAGATCCAGGTGCCAAAGGACGTGGTGGGCTCGGGCGCGGCCTATCTGCAGGAGAACATGACGGTCAAGCTGTCGATGCACGACACCACGCCGGTTGCCATTCAATTGCCGCAGCGTGTGACGCTCGAGGTCGTGGAAACCGAACCGGTCACCAAGGGCCAGACCGCGTCCTCGTCCTACAAGCCAGCCGTCCTGTCGAACGGGATCAGGACGGCGGTGCCGCCACATATCGGCGTGGGTACACGGATCGTGGTCTTGACCGAGGACGGATCCTACTCCGAGCGCGCCAAGGATTAGCTCGGGGCTGGCGGCATGAGCCGATGGCCGCCACCTCAATTTTTTCTCGTTGCGGCTGCAGCGCGCGCGTCCACTACTTCAAATCGAAAAATCCTCCGGTCGATCGCATCTTGTGTGCAATGTCGGACTGACCGGGCTTGCTCGGAGTTGACGAAGTACGGAAATGGGGCACTATTTGTGTCCTGCTTTCCGAAGCCTGCGGTCTTTGGCGACCATCCATTTTGCCGCAAGATTCTGAAAGCCGGGGGCCCTTGAACGCCGCTGGGACGCGAATCGTCGCTTGCAGCGGGGGCGTTCAAATCGGCGCCGGGGGAGCGGGGCGGTGAGAACGAAAGCTGTCCGGTCTATCGCGTGGACGCTGGCATCTTTCGCCCTCCTCAGGGTCGGCACTGCCTTCGCCGTCGATGAATTCCGCACGCCTGCGATCTCGGTGGTCCGCGTCGAATGGCGCGCGGCGCTCGACCAGCTTCGCGCGGAGATCGCTGCCTCGCCTTCGGTCGCTTCCGATTTCACCTTCTCCACGCAACGGCATTTTCGCACCGCCGATCCGCGATCGATGCCGGCTTTCGTACAATTGAACGCCAGCACCTCCTCCGTCTTTGCCGGAATCAGCCGCAGTCAAGTGCCGGTGCTGTTGCCGTTCGATGTCACGGGCTGGCTCAAGGACCGGCGTAACGGCGTGCCGGCCAGCGTCGCACGCTACCAGGCGGATTTCCGTCCCGTCGACTTTTTCGATGCCGGTCCCTCCGGCTACGACGCCGTGTTCTCGCTCGAGCCGGGCGCCGACGACGGGCTGCCACAACGCACCTTCGCCAATCCGATCGAGGTTCAGATCACCGGCTCGCAACTGATCTATGAGATCACTGATCCGGCCGGCGGCAAGGGCGAGCCCGTCAAGGCGTTGTCGGCGCAATATCCCGACCTGCGCCGCTTCATCCGCGAAGGCTACGTCCGCTATGCCTTCACCCGGTTCGGCGTTCCCTATGTCGTCTCGATCCAATGCCTTGACAGCGTGCCGCGACCGCGACGGCTGGCCTGCCGCGAGGCCTATCCGGTCGCCGAGCGGTTTTTGAGGGCGTTGCGGATTGCCGGCGGCCTGCCAGCGGAGCCGCGAAGCAATATCCTGCCAGGATTTGCCGAACGCCCGCCGAACGTTGCCCCCGATTTCACCTTTAGGCCGGTTGGCGACATCATCGCCAATAGCGGCACGCGCGGACGGACCGGCAACGCCGACCTGACCAGCTACTCGCAGATCCGCTTTCCGCTGGATGCCCCTGCCTTCATCCATTCGCAATCCTTTGGCCGGCGGCGATCGAGCGACAGTTCCAACCAGCCTTCCGGACTCTATCCGTGGCGCGACAATTTCTGTGAGGCGCGCAGCTTCAATGTCGGGCAATGCGCCAACGGCCACGGTCATCAGGGGCAAGACCTGCGCGCGGGCGCCTGCTCCCTTTCGAGCGATACCGCTGGTGCTTGCGACCCCAGACAGCAACCGATCTTCGCCGTGCGCGACGGCGTCCTGATCCGGTCGCGGAAACAGCAGGCGGCGACCCTGCAGATCAACACACGCAACGAGCATATCCGCTTCCGCTACATGCACATGAATCCGGCCAGCATGGACGCCGACGGTGTCCTGAACGGCCGCATCGTCGCGGAAGGCGAAAAGATCGGGGTGGTTTCGAACTATCTCGACCACCCAAACGGGACCTCGCGCCACCTGCATTTCGACGTGCAGATCTTCACCCGCGACGGCTGGATCTGGGTCAACCCGTATATCACCCTGGTCTCGGCCTATGAGCGGCTGCTCCACGGCCGCGGGCGCGAAATCGGGCCGCTGATCGCAGGGGCCCCGATCGCCGCGCGGATCCAGGTGGATGATGCCGTTCATCTCGATCCGCAGGAGGGTGGCGAAAACTGATTCGCGGCCGCCCGGCTCAGGAGGCCGCGGCGTTGACCGACGTCTTCGGCCGCGCCGGTGGCGTCCAGCGATAGGCGGCGCCGTACCTGTTCCAGACATTGATCGACGCAACCGCGGAGGTCAGATAGGCAAGCTCCGTCTCCGAGAATTCCGCGCTTGCCTGCGCGAAAACCTCGTCGCTGACGCCGCCTGAAAGATTCGTCAGCGCTTCGGTCCAGGCCAGCGCGGCGCGCTCGCGCGGCGAAAACTGCGGCGCCTCGCGCCAGACCACCACGAGATTGAGCTTGTCGGCAGCAATGCCGAGGCTTTCGCCCTGCAGGATGTGATAATGCACGCAGAACGCGCAGCCGTTGATCTGCGAGGCGCGCAGCTTCACGAGCTCGAGCAGCTGCTTGTCGAGGCCGGACTTCGCGGCCAGTTGGCCCAAGCCCAGCACCACGTCGTGGACATCCGGCGTCAGCGCCCTGAAGTTTCCGTATTCGCTGCGGGCATGTGACATGATGGTTCTCCCATGTTATCAGTACACTGATATATTATCAGAGTACTGATAACCGGCCAAGATGCCATACCGATCCCGAAAGCCTTCGATGCAGAAAACGCAAGGACCGAAGACCCGGGCTCAGGCGGGGAAAGCGCCGCGCGAGCGCAAGGGCCCCGTCGCGTTTGCTCCGATCGTTGCTCCGCCACCACCCGGCCAGGGCAAGCGCGGCGAAAAGGGCTACCTCGCCTATCTGCTCCGGCAGGCGCAGGCCGCGGCGCGGCTGGCGTTCGAGCGGGCCCTGGCCGAGATCGGCGTCACGGTGCCGCAATTCGTCGTGCTGACCATGCTCAAGGCCTATCCCGGGCTTTCGGGCGCCGACCTCGCCCGGGTAGCGGTGCTCACCCCGCAAACCGTCGGGGTCATCATCCGCAACCTGGAACGCGACGGCGCGATCAGCAAGACGCCGCATCCCGTTCACGGACGCGTGTTGCAGTGGACGCTCACGCCGCGCGGCCAGACATTGCTCGAACAATGCCGGAGCCACGCCGTGGCGCTGGAGCGCCGGCTGGCGGCTAGCCTCACCGCGCGGGACGAGGTGACCGTCCGCTGCTGGCTGTCCGGCATTGCGGCGGAGTTCCAACAGGAGAGCTAGTTCCCGGGGCACGATCGCCCCTGCCCCTGTCGCCGTCCTGCGGTTAAAGTGCCGCGTATGGAACCATCTGATTCCCTCCAGGGGTTGACCCGACGGGCGCTGCTGCGATCGGCAACTGCCGGAGTTGCTGTCCTGACGCTGCCCCTTGCCGCGCATGCCGCCCCGCCCGGCTTCGACGCTTGGCGCGACGGTTTTCGCGCACGCGCGCTGGCAAAGGGCATTTCGGAAGCGACCTGGAATCGCGCAATGGCGCGTGTCGAGCCCGACATGAGCGTGTTCAAGGAGATCAGGAACCAGCCGGAGTTCAACGAGCAGATCTGGCAATACATCAACCGCCGCGTTTCCGACTGGCGCATCATCAACGGCAAGGAGGCGCTGAAGAACAACGAAAGACTGTTCGCGCGCATCGAGAAGGATTTTGGCGTCGAGCGTGGCACGTTGCTGGCGCTGTGGGGCGTGGAGTCCGCCTTTGGCGATCCGCTCGTGCAGCAGAACCACATGCGACCGGTATTTCCCTCGCTTGCTGCGCTCGCCTGGAACGAGCCGCGCCGCAAGGCCTATTGGGAAAGCGAGTTGATCAACGCGCTGAAGATCGTCGATCGCGGCTGGAGCACGCCGGAGGAGATGCACGGCTCTTGGGCGGGCGCCATGGGGCATACCCAATGGATGCCCGAAGTCTGGCTCAATGTGGGCTTCGACTATGACGGCGACGGAAAGATCTCGCCGTTCGGCAAGCCGGATGACGCGCTCGGATCGACCGCGCGCTTCCTCGTCAACCGCGGCAAATATCATCGCGGCGAGCATTGGGGTTATGAGGTCCGCGGCAGCGACGCTGCCAGTGGCAACCGCAGCTATGCGGCCTGGCAAGCCGCTGGTCTGACGCGCGCCGACGGCGAAGCCTTTCCGCAACCCAATGCGACCGCGCAGTTTTGGAGTCCCGTGCCCGGTGGTCCGGCGTTTCTGCTGGGCCCGAACTTCTACGCGGTGAAGAGCTACAATCCTGCCATGAACTATGCGCTGGCGATCTGCCATCTCGGCGATCGGATCCTCGGCGGCGGGCCCTTCATCCAGCCTTTCCCCGGTTCGGAGCGCGCGTTGACGTTGGCCGAAGTGCAGGAGATGCAGACCCGCCTGACCAAGGCCGGTTTCGACACCGGCGGCACCGACGGGCGCGTCGGCAACGACACGATGAAGGCGATCCGTGATTATCAGGCCAAGACGGGCCTGCAGCCGGCGGACGGTTATGGGGGCCTCAAGGTGCTGGCGCGGCTGCGGCAAGGCGGTTAGTGCTCTTCACGGTCTGCGCGGGGCTGTGCCTGCGAACATGCCGCCATCGATGACAAGCTCCGTTCCGGTCACGTAGCTCGAGGCATCGGACGCCAGGTACAAGACGCCGTTCGCAACGTCGCGCGCATGGCCGGCGCGTCCCAATGGCGTGGCCAATCGCGCCAGTTCCTCCGGATCGACGGGCGCATTCTGGCCGCTCGGCGCTCCCATCGAATCCTTGCGCCAGATCGGCGTGTCGATGATGCCGGGATGGACCGAGTTCACGCGGATTCCGTCGCCGGCGGCGGCGCATTCCATTGCGATCGCCTTGGCGAACAGCCGCACGCCGCCCTTGGTCGCAGAGTAGCCGGCGAGTGTCGCGCTGCCGCGCAAGCCGGCCAGCGATGACATCATGATCACTGAGCCGCCGCCACGCTTGCGCATCAGCGGCAGGCAATATTTGACGGACAGGAACACGCCGTCGAGATTGACCGCGGTTTGCCGACGCCAATCGTCGAGCGACATCTCGACGATCGACGGCACAAGGATGCCGATGCCGGCATTCGAAACCAGGATATCCAGCCGTCCAAAGCGTTGCTCGATCTCCGCAGCGACGTCCGCCCAGCGCGTCTCGCTGGTCACATCCTGATGCAGAAAGATCGCGTCATGGCCCGCTCGCCCGAGCGCGGCGGCGAGTTCCGGCCCCTTCAGCTCGTCGACATCGCTGATGACAACGGATGCGCCTTCCTGCGCCAACAGCTCCGCGACCGCAGCGCCGATGCCCGACGCCCCGCCTGTGACCAGCGCAACCTTGCCCTCGACCTGTCCTGTCATTTCCACATCCCAACCACAACGCGATGTACACGCGACCTATCGGATCGTCGCCGGTCCCTCATCCGGCACCGCGACGTCGATCACCCTGAACTGCACGCGCTCGCTGCCCTGGTAGCGATCGACCGCGAGCGAGCCCGCGACATGCAACGCCTGCCCGCGATGTTCTGCAAGCGCATTGCCGAGTTTCTGGCCGACAGAGCGAAAAGCTATGCCGTTGACGATGGCGCCGTCACCGGACTTGAAGCGCAGGCGCAAATGCGCCTGCCCGACTTCGTCCGCATACACCAACTGATGCGACGGCAGCGCAACGACCGGCTCCGGATTGCCGCTGCCGAACGGACCCGCGCGGTTGAGCGTCGCGGCGAACGCCGGCGTCACCCCGCGCGCGCTGACCGCGCCATCGATGAACAGCTCGTTGACATGGCGCGCGTCGGCGACATCGCGCGCGAGCGCGGTTTCAAGATAAGCGCGGAAGTCCGCGAGCTTCTCCTTGCGCAGCGTGACGCCCGCGGCCATCGCGTGCCCGCCGCCCTTGATCAGCACGCCGTCATGGACGGCTTGGCGTACCGCTCGGCCCAGATCGACGCCGGCGATCGAGCGCCCCGAACCGGTGCCGATGCCGCCGGGCTCGAGCGCAATCGCAAAGGCCGGCCGCGAAAATTTCTCCTTCAGCCTTGCTGCGACCAGGCCAACTACGCCGGGATGCCAGCCCTCCGACGCCGTGACGATGACGGCGCCCTTGTCCTCGAGGCCGAGCGAGGCCAGCGCTTCGGCTTCGGCCTGCGCCTCGGCGGCCTGCTCGATCACCCGCCGCTCGCTGTTGAGGCGGTCGAGCTCGGCCGCGATCCGCGCCGCTTCCGAGATGTCGCCCTCGAGCAGCAGCCGTACGCCGAGATCGGCGCGCCCGATCCGGCCGCCGGCGTTGATGCGCGGTCCCAGCATGAAGCCGAGATGCCAGGCCTCCGGCGGGCCGTTCAACCGCGCGACATCCATCAGCGCGGTATGCCCGACATGGTCGCGGCGGCGCATCGCGATCAGGCCCTTGGCAACGAAGGCACGGTTCAGTCCGATCAGCGGCGCGACGTCGGCCACCGTGCCGAGCGCGACATGATGCAGCACCGACAACAGGTCCGGCTCCGGCATCTCGCTGCTCCAGAAACCCCGTGCGCGCAATTCGCGATTGACGGCCACCAGCGTGACCAGCACGAGGCCAACGGCCGCCAGATGGCCAAGTCCCGAGAGGTCATCCGATCGGTTCGGATTGACCAGCGCGTCGACCTCGGGCAGTTCGTCGCCGACCTGGTGATGATCGATCACGACGACGGACATCCCGAACCGCCGCGCTTCCTTGAGCGGCTCGTGGCTCGTGGTGCCGCAATCGACCGTCACCAGCAGCGTGGCGCCCTTGTTGGCCAGCGCGCGCACCGCCTCGACATTGGGGCCGTAGCCCTCGAACAGCCGATCCGGGATGTGGATCAGAGGATCGAGTCCGCAATGGCGCAAATGCCAGGCGAGCAGCGCCGCCGAGGTGGCGCCGTCGACATCGTAGTCGCCGCAGATCGCAACGCGCTCGCCCCGGACCGCCGCATCCGCGATCCGCCTGGCGGCCACCTCCATCTGCGTGACCGTGAAGGGATCCGGCATCAGCTTGCGGATGGTCGGATCGAGAAACTCGTCAACAGCGTCGATCTCGACATCACGTCCCGCGAGCACGCGGGCCAGCATCTCGGGGAGCTGATGGCGCTGCGCGATCGCGAGCGCCTTCGCGGCGCCCCGCGCGTCGAGGCGGTCGCGCCAAAGCTTTCCGGTCAAGGAGCGCGTGACGCCGAGAAAGGCCGGGAGCGTTTCGACAGGCAGGGCTTTTGCGGGCAATGTCATGATGCTTCAGCAGGATAGGAACCTGGACCAGCGACGACAACGGCCGCCTCCCAGTTCTCCCCGCTCCTTTCGCCCGGTCCCGCCTCCCTCGGCAACCCCCGGTTCCAGCTGCGTCGGGAACCGACGGCGGCCGGATCGGCGAAAAACCGGCGCCCTGCAAAAAGAAGATGCAGTCCAGAGGGCGCCAAACGCCCGTCTTGTTTACCGAAACGTAAACCACTTGCGTGCAATTTGCGGTGGTAGAGAACACCGGAGCACCTACAGGAAGTCCGCCCATGGCGATCGCGCTTGACCTGAAACGGCCCAAACCGATCTCGCAAGCCAACGCGGCGACCGAGGACGAAGCCGACATCTCCGCCCTGATCGCGCGGCTGACCGCCGAGGTCAACACGATCGCCTGCGAGAAGACCAAGTCGATCCAGCAGATCACCAACCAGATGAAGATGCTGGCGCTGAACGCGCTGATCGAGAGCTCGCGCGCAGGTAGCCAAGGCGCCGGTTTCGCCGTGGTCGCGCAGGAGGTGCGCAGCGTCGGCCAGCAGGTCGAGACCATCGCCCGCGAACTGGAGGGCCAGCTCACCAAGCGCACCGGCAGCCTGATGGACTCGATCGCACGAATGAGCGACCGCTCGCGCGGCGAGCGCATGGTCGACCTGTCGCTGAACGCGATCGAGCTGATCGACCGCAATCTTTATGAGCGGACCTGCGACGTGCGCTGGTGGGCGACCGATTCCGCGGTCGTGAGCTGTGCCGCAGCTCCAGATCCGACCAGCGTCGCGCATGTCTCGGAGCGGCTTGCGGTGATCCTGTCGGCCTACACCGTTTATATCGATCTCTGGCTCTGCGACCTCGACGGCAAGGTGCTCGCCAACGGCCGTGCAAGCCGTT
>Ga0210384_10002420_pt1 | contig 22810 bp, 19 predicted proteins | sample IncBWH2MmetaG_FD_160574 | JGI IMG/M metagenome (GOLD analysis project Ga0210384, IMG submission 160574) | Forest soil microbial communities from Barre Woods Harvard Forest LTER site, Petersham, Massachusetts, United States - Inc-BW-H-2-M | ecosystem: Environmental > Terrestrial > Soil >...
TGGGTGCAACGATGGGGCCATTTTCATTGCCCATCACAACAAACAAACGGTGGTTATTGATCCTGGATTTATTGCATGCCGCGGCAATGCTGCGTCATGGCTTGAACATGATCTTCTCAAAGAACTCACCAAGCACCTTGGCTCGACCACCATTCACCATTTAGTTCTCCTCCAACCAAGTCCACGACTTTTTGAAGCAGTTGCTCAACTGTGTCGACTCACTACGGTAGAAAAAATATATCTTCCGCGCTGGCAGGGAACGTTCAACAAAAAACAATGGGGTCATTTTTTTGAGATGCGCGAGGCGATTGAGGATACGAATGGTGTTTTCATACCTATTGCTACATCAATGATTATTTCTCTTGATCAGGGATCGTACGTCAGCATTGCGCTCCAAGAAAAAATGATCAAAGCACCTCCCATCACCTATCCGGTGATACATGTGCGCGGACGTATTGGTGCAGAAAAAATAATAACGGCTTCAATTAAGGCGTTTAAAAAGTAAGCATACTTTCTGTGCACATCACTCTTTATCCTCGGGAAGCTTACCTTCAGTGAGCTCCTTGATTAATTTTTTTGTGTTCACGAAATGTATAACCAGGCCTTTATATTTGCGAGTAAAGGAAACATCTATATTGCTTGCAACAACATAATTATCTCCTTCAGAATAGAGATCTCGGAATGCTTCAAAATTTTTACCTATGTTTCCAATATTTGTAGGTCCTAGATCATCTATCGAAATATTAAATTTACACTCAATTGCTGTCGGCTTGCTTCTTGGTTTACTATTCACGATAAAATCAATTTCATAGCCACGCTTATCTCGCCAATAATGAATGTCTCGTGTTTGCAGATATCCATTCAATTCATTCAAAACACAATGTTCCCACAATGAGCCCAGATCGCCTGAGCGCAATAAATGTATGCCTTTTGTAAAACACACAAATCCGGTATCAAAACCATAGACCTTTGGCGCCTTAACTATCTCAGTCGGTTTATGTGTTGAGTATGGTCTAACAATATTGACAACAAATGTTTCATGAAGAACGTTTAGATAATTCACTATGGTTGCTCTACTTGCTTCGCATGGGGCGGTAAAGCGCGTTGCCTCAAACATCCCGCCACTCGTTGCAAACAAAAGTTCAGCAAATTTTTGAAATGAACTTTTTTTCCCCACACTAAATACTTCTTGTATATCCTTCGCCCAATACGCATCAATCCATTCCAGAAAATCTATATCAGGAAGTTTTTGCTTTTCAAAAAAAGAAGGAAATCCGCCAAATAAAAACCTATGACGGATATCTTCTTTTCCAAAAAGAGTCATCTCTTCAAGCAACATGGGGGTTAACCAAATCTGCCGTTTTCTTCCTGTTAACGTATCTCGAAACTTAGCGCTTGCACCTAAAGTAGATGAGCCAGTAGCTATGATTTTTACGGTTGGATAATGATCGGCCGCGATTTTTAAAATTTCAGAAGGATTGTCGAGGCGGTGTATTTCATCAAGGACTATGCGCTTGCCGGCTTGGTTCTTTAAAAAATCTTCAGGATCATCAAGTAATAGCCGCACATTCGGCCTTTCGCAGTCAAAATACTCAATATCCTCAAAACTCCGGCATAGGCTTGTTTTGCCAATCCGACGAACACCCATAAGCCATATAATACTCCTCTCACGCCAGGCTTCTTCAATGAGTTTTTTCCAAAATGGACGCTGTATAAGCATTTTCATCCTCTCGAAGGTAAAAAATTACTATATGATAACTAGACTTAGCATATAGTCAGACTAAATGCAAAACAACCTTTGCATTTAGTAAAATTTTAGCTTCAAAGACAAAAAAGCCGCTTAACATAAAATCGATGGTGGCATCGGTTAAAACTTTAAAAAAGTGACAAAAACTTGCAGGATTTCCTGGTTCCCTGCTAAGAATGGAGCAGGAAACCAACGCACAGAAAAATAGAAACCTCAAAAATTTTTTAAGGAGATATCCAATGACCAACTCACCTGCCAAAGGCATGAAAGTACTTTTTGTCATCGCCAGTGACGGTTACCAACAAGTTGAATACGGTGTGCCAAAAAAAATATTACAAGAAGCAGGCATTACTGTTATCACAGCCAGTGATAAACCGGGCGGTGCAGTAGCAAAAGATAAATCAACAACCAGTGTCGACATAGAGTTAGATAAGGTGAACATTAAAGACTATGACGGTATTTTTTTCATTGGCGGTTCTGGCTCTCTTGAACATCTTGATATACCTATCAGCCATAAACTGGTCAGCGAAGCAAAAAATCTCGGCATTCCTTATGGCGCTATTTGTAGCTCAGTTCGCATTCTTGCAAAGGCAGGCGTTCTTCAAGGGAAAAAAGCAACAGGCTGGGACGGCGATAAGGCACTGCGCGGTATCCTTGAAGGATTTGGTGCAACGTACGAAGAAGGGAAAAGTATGGTTACCGATGGACTTGTTGTTACCGCCAATGGCCCTGCTGCTGCCGGACAATTTGCACAAGGCATTATGCGAGTGCTTACTAAAGAAAAGTTGGATTAATTTTTTTCAGATTCACTTTTTTGGCTGGTGTTCTTCGTCACCGCATGACCACCAAACTGGTGCCGTAATAACGCAACTAATTTTGTTGCATAGCTACCGCCTGTTTTTTGAGATTGGTCACGAATGGCAAGAGCATCTTTGATAAGAGTTGCAGGAATGTTGTTCTTTTGCGCTTCTTCAACCGTCCACAGCCCCATACCCGTTTGGTTAACGGCACCAGAAATATCTTCAAAGTTTTGATCTTTCTTAAATACCTCATGCGCAAGATCTAAAATATATGAACGAATGATGGCGGCCTGTTGCCACACACCACTGATCTGTTCAAGATCTAAATCTTTGTACGAACCTTGCTTGAGAATTTGAAAGCCTTCGGCATAGGATTGCAACAGCGCATACTCAATACCATTGTGTATCATTTTTACATAGTGACCAGCGCCATGCGGTCCAACATGTGCGTATGAGTTGGGAGCAGCTAACGCTTTAAAAATCGGTTGCATTTTTGCATATATTTCTTGTTTGCCACCGATCATTAATGAAAAACCAAGTTCGCGCCCTTGCAACCCACCCGATGTACCACAATCAAGAAACTCAATGTTCTTCGCACTCAACTGCTGCGCTCGACGTACGGAATCAGTCCATTTACTATTTCCCCCGTCAATAATGATTGCTCCTGGTTTAAGGTATTGTTGTAATTCTTGCAGAACATCATCCACCAACTTTCCTGCTGGCACCATGATCCAGAAAAGATTTGTCTGGCCGGCAAGCTCTTTAATATTTTGTACGGGAATACCGTCTATTTTTTGTAACGCGTCACGCGCAGACGACTGTACATCAAAACCAAAAACTTTATGCTGCGCTTGTATGAGTCGATAGGCAAGGGCATTGCCCATGGTACCAAGACCTATGATTCCTATTTCCATGATTTGAATACCTCCATATCACCACCACAATCCTTTTTTCTCAGCTACCGTTAACGCTTCTTGCGGACCCTTACTACCCTGTTTATACGTAAGTAATGGCAACTTCATAGCGGTCACTTTATCAATAATGTCCCATGCGTATTCAATTTCATCAAAGCGAACACTTATTGATTGTTCGCCTGCCATTACTTCTTCAAAGATTACTTCATACTCAGGCGTCAGGACTGATTCACAGCTTTGGCAAAAATCCATAGAAATGCGTTCAACACCAGCTAACGTACCAGGTTTTTTTGCATTTAACGTGAGTGAAAAACCTGAATCGGGGAAAACCGTTAGGGTAAGATAGTTCGGTTCACAACGCTCAGCCTGCTCCAGAGCACAGACCACTGTTCTGAATTTAATACGAATCAGGGTTTCTTTTTTTTCTAAACTTTTTCCCGTCACAAAATAAAACGGCACACCGCTCCACCGTTTGTTATCAACCGCGAGCTCAAGAAATGCAAATGTCGGCATTGAAGAATCTTTTTTCACTCCCTCTTCATTTTTATAACCCTCATACTGTCCCACAATACCGCTTACTATTTTTGTTTCTTTGAGCACCTGAGCTTTGGTATCCCGTATCGCATCACCGGTTAAGGATGCAGGTTCTTCCATTCCAACCAGAGAGAGGAGTTGCAACATATGATTTTGAACGACATCTTTCAGAACACCATACGCATCATAATAGGAGCCACGACCCTCAATCCCCACCGATTCGCTCAACGTAATCTGTACTGATTCGATATAGTTTTTATTCCACAACGGTTCAAAAATACTGTTGGTAAAACGAACAAGCGCGATAGAACTTACCAACTCTTTGGTGAGGTAATGATCGATGCGGTAAATTTGTGATTCATCAAACCATTTTGCAATGCAGGCATTAATGCTTTCCGCTGATTTTTTATCTGAACCAAATGGCTTTTCATACACAATACGATGATACGGCTTTTCATTACTTTTCTTTTTTTTCACAACACCAGAGGCACCGAGCTGGGTGGTAATGTCACAAAAAAAATGTGGTGCTGCTGCAACGTACACAATTCGGTCACCTGCAAGCCCCTGTTTTTTCTCTACTTCTTCCACCAAGGATTTGAGGCCGAGAAAATCTTTCGCTTGGGTAAAATCAAGCTGTTGGTAATAAGCGTTGCCTTCGAGCTGTTGCCATATTTTTTCATCGATATCGGTAATAAAGGTGCGCGCCTGCGCTAGATACTGTTGCGGCGTTACCTTATCATGTGCCGCACCGATGATGGCAAATTTGGTAACTTTTTTTTGTTTCACCAGGTCGTAGAAAGCTGGCAACAATTTGCGTCGTGCAAGATCGCCGGTCACACCAAGGATGATGAGGATGCATTCATTCATTTTCTAAGATCCTCCGTGTTTCTTGCTTGTATGATTCTACATTCGGCTGATCAAAGGGATTAACGTCAAAGAGGTACCCCAGGTACATCATCTCAACCATGTACATTTGCAAGAGCTGGCCTATGGTTGCTTCATCAAGGACTGGTAATGTTACCGTGTTAAATGGTCGCTGGCCGTTAGCGTAGGCAAGTTGAACACCTTTAAGAATAGCGTCCATGATCGTTGAAAATTTCTTTCCCTGAATTTGTGCAACAAATGGTTCAAACTCAGGCATGTTGGGTACTTTAAGATCAGTTTTTTGCTGCTCAACAGTGATAAACGTTGTAAATTTGTCGCGTGGGCCGCCAAGATACAGTTGCCCCACGGAATGCAAATCGGTACTTCCTACCGAAACGGTTGGCGTAATCCCAACCTCAACACGCTGGTTATTCCGGTTAAACTCTTTGCCGATACTTTCGCCCATGAGCTGGCGATACCATAAGCCAAACGATATGAGTGACGTTGAGAAAACAAAAAGATCATTAATCATAATATGTTGCTGATACAAAATGTATTTCAGCAGCGCAGAAGTTGCGGCGGGATTTTTTGCAACATTCATATCTACGCACTGCGGCATAATGTCACGCGCACCGGCACACAGCTGAGTGATATTGATACCCAAAAGGCCAAGCGGGAAAAGGCCTACGGCGGTAAAAATGGAATAGCGGCCGCCGACTCGGGGTGGGATTTCTAGAACAGAAAATTTTTGTCCTTTTGCATAGGCTGCAAACTTTGATCCTTTATCGGTTGTCACCACCACCGAGGATTGATAATTGTCGGGTTTGTATTTTTTTAACAGGTTGAGAAAGAGTTCAAAGTTGGCGATGGTTTCTGTTGTGCTACCGGATTTGGTCACCACATTCAGAATAATGTTTTTACCTTTTTTTAATTCCTGCTCTACCAACAAGCGCTGGTCATTGAGTTTGTCGGTATCAACCGTATCTGCGCAGTACAACTTTATGGTTGGATTTTTTTCATTGTAGAAAAGGCCGTTCAGTGCTTCATGGACCGCGATGGTGCCCAAGTTAGAACCACCGATGCCAACAAGGACAAGTGCCGATGGCTCAAGAGCTTTTTTTGATTCGATAACTGCCTGCACTGATTCTAGTATGGCATGATCTGAGGGAACGTTGAGTGATGCGTAGGCTGTTTCATACGCAGCCTCGTATCCTTGTGCTAAAATTTTATTAATGCGTTTAAGTTCGGGTGTAAGTTCGTGGGCAAAGCTGTCGAATTCTTGCGCTGTTACCAAACTTGTTTTTTGATGATCAAGATTAATTTTCTTCATCGGCTCTTCTCTTTTTTCTCATTCTTTATGGTGATCAAAGCTTTGCAAAAAAGATCTGTGATGTCCAAGAGTTGTGATGTCCAAATCTAAATCAAAAACTAAATGTGCCGCAGCATTAAATATTGAGCAGCGCCATACAAAGAAACGTTATAGTCACTAATCACGTAGACCGGGACATCCTTTAATCGTTGCATCTGTTTTCCGCAATTAACAAACTCACCCATAAAATGCGGGACTTTAAAAAGATCAAGATTTTTTGAGGCTATGCCCCCGGCTATGTACATGCCGCCGAGGGCTAATACATCGAGGGTAAAATTTTTTGCGCATCGGCCATACCATCCAGCAAAAAGTTCAAAGGTATCTTTGCAACGCTCATCGTGCATGCGATACCCAAAAATCATATCAGGATGCAGACCATTTTTTTCTATCTCCTGCGTATATTGTGTTGATTGATAAGAACCGACTGATCCTAAAAAAGAATAAATCCGTTGGATACCTCTACCTGAAAGAATGTTTTCCCAGGAGATGTTACACGGTATGTGTTCGGATGTTTTAATGAAATTTATGAAATCTAATTCCTGTTGGCTTTGAACCGCAAAATCAGCGTGGCCACCTTCTGAGGGTACAGGTATATAGGTATGCCGCGGCTCATCCCAGGCCATAATACCTTTTCCCAGTCCGGTGCCTGCCCCCAAGATAGCTTTATTGGCATAGGCACGCGGGGCACCGTTATTGAGGTGGACAAGGTCTTTTTTTGCTAGCTTTTCAATACCAAACCCAACTGCTTCAAAATCGTTAATCAGGACGACGGTGGCCAGTCCAGTTTTTTCCTTAATTTTCTTAGCATCGATTTCAAAATGGAGGTTAGTTGGTTTTGCCCAATCTCGGAGTTCAGAAATAATCCCGGCCGCACCCAGGCAGGCCTTGGTTATAGTGAGGCTATATTTATCGTTCAGGTAGGAAATTATGTCGGCGATCAGGTCTGGAAAGTTCTTTATTTCGCTACTTTTAAAGTGTAACGATAGCAGCAAGGTAAAGGTATCATTATGGGGCTCTACAATACCAAAGTTACTGTTGGTACCCCCGATATCCCCGACTAAAAAACAGATTTTTGATGGCTCAATTTTTTTTGCATAGAAAACTTCACGGAATGGCAACATTAATATCCTCACTCATTGAAATTTTTTGAGCTCACATGGCAGACTTCTGGGAGTCCGGTTGACGATCCTACCCTACGCTTTAGGCTAGAAACAAGTCAATGTTTTTACAAAAAAGGATCTATCTATGAAAAAACTTATCTTAGGCATAGTTATAGCCAGCTCTTTATCAACGTATCTTGGCGCAGAGGTAACAGAAATAACCAACGTTACGGATTATGAAAATATAGTTAATCGCAGCATCACACCTGTTGTCATCGACTTCTATGCTGATTGGTGCCAACCTTGCAAAAAAATGGCTCCTATTTTTAAAGAGTTATCAAAAGAATATGCCGGCAGAGTTCGTTTTGTCAAAATCAATACAGGCAACAGTTCAGTAAGTTCTCTTGTTGAGCAGATTCGCAGTATTCCGACCTTCGTTTTCAAAAAAGGACAATCGACCTCTGAGCGCGTCGGCTCTATGAGCAAGGAACAGCTCAAAAAAATTATCAATACATTGTTAAATTAAGGTCGATAGTTTTTTCTTGAGCACGTTGTGATGCAAAAAGCTTTGAAGCTTGAAACTAAAAAGCGCATGCATACAAAAGAACAATGATTTTATTAATATATTAGCAATACCTCTGCGAGCGCAGGGCACGTATGCTGACAAGCTTTAGCTGCGGCCGATCTCTCTTTCCACCCCATTCTACAGACATAGGGGTTGTAGCATGGATCGAGCAATAGGAAAAAAACTTCTTTAGGGCCTTGTTTGTCACTATTGGCGGCAGCTACCGCTAAAGTACCATTCACCGCAGAGGCTACTACCTCCACCCTACGCTCCTGCTCACTCCACTTTTCTGTTGGGCTCATGTCTTCTAATTTTTTTACAGGGACTATAGTTGCTATTCTTTGCAGAAGTTCTTTAACCTTATTTACTTCACCGCGTCGTGCAGCGCCATAAAGTTCATCACGTATCATCAATTCAACAGATTCTAAGGCTCGTAACTTATTTAGAAGTTCTTTTTCCCCAGGCAACATACCATGACAAGAAAAAAATAATGTTACTGAGAGAAGCGCTAACTGTTTATTCATGAGAACCCCTTAAAAAATTAAAGATGTAAATCACCAAACCATTGAGTAATTCTTTACTGCACACAGTATATCATTTTCTTTGATAACAGCGCGATTCAAAAAAATTATTGATAGTTTTCTTACAAATTAGAATCAGAATTTTTCCCTAAAAGCGCTTGCACCGCACCAACTATTTTTTGTACAACGTCATGTGCACTCGGGTGAGGCTGTTTAAAATTAATCGGCTCTATGAGCAAGGAACAGCTCAAAAAAATTATTGATTCTTGGCTGGTAAGTTAATAGCCTAACCAGCTAATCAGCTATTGCACTATGTACAGAGATCTATCCCGGGAGAATGAAGTCGAAGGCATGCGCACGTGCCATTTCGGCTTCCTTTATTACCGCCCGCAAACCGTTATCCGCACCTGACAGGAGCTTACTATCCCCATCATATTGATTTTTGTAATCCTCAAATTCTGCATGCACTTTCAAAGCTTCCTCAATCTTTTTATCTAGCAGTCCTTGTGGCTCAATCAAAGCATCCATAGATCTCTTTTTTTGCTCTGTACCCGGCGGAAATAATCTTGCTATGCTGTCTTTAAACTGAGAAATCGCCTCGCGTAACGCATCTTTTTCCTCTTGCATCCTTGCACTCAAATCCTGCTCTTTTTTTGATTTTGTCTTGCGCAACTCTATGTCATTGCTTATGATTTTTTCCACGGCGGCCAATTTGTTTTTTGCCTCACCTGTCGTTGCATTTAAAGATATTTTTGCATCCACAAGAAGGTCGTTAGGCCCAAGCCCTTGCCCCTCTATAAATGTGTTCGCATCGGCTAGGGCTTCATCAGCTTGATTTATGCCGGCAGCCAATTCCTTGGCCAGTCCAGGATATGTTTTGATTCTTTTATCTAGGGAGCTTTCTGTGGAGAGTTGGAAGTCAGCCTTTTTGATAGCTGGATCTAATTTCTTCCCTGCGGCTTGTAAAGATCTTAGTAACACCTTTGCATCTGTAGATCCGTCATCTTTGGCAAAAGTTAGCGGAGAGTTCATCGTCGCAAAAAACGCTATTGTTATGTATGCGCAGAGGTTATTTTTTATTTTATTCATTTTTCTCCTTCTTTTTTCCTAACCATAGAAAGAACTGCGCCAGAAAAACAAGAGAATGCATCAATTGTTATTCTTCTACCGGCCATAACCTTATGTGGTCTTTTAATTTTTTCCTAAAAGCGCTTGCACCGCACCAACTATTTTTTGCGCAACGTCATGTGCACTCGGGTGAGGCTGTTTAAAATTAAAAGGAATATTTTTCAGTTCCAGCTCATGTTCCCCAATTTTGAGGTGAATCACTAATCGCGGCACCACTCCTTGTGTAACTTCATCAAGCATCCCGTCAAACGTTACGCTCATTATTTGTATGCGACTGCCCCATTTTTTCATATCACCATCACTCAGCGCACGCTCAAGCGGCTTTTTTAGAAACGCTAAAAAGCTTTCAAGAAAGTGAAATGAAACAGTAAAATGCGGATGTACAAAATCCAGGGGTGCGTGCCCAAAAACTTTAAAATGGATAAGGTCTCCCAGGCCTAACGGCAAACTATTTACACAATTAAATGTTATGCCATTCGCTCCAAAATGTACCATCCCTTCCGTGTTAATAAGCGGAGCAACAACCAACGATCCTTGTAACGAAATTTCTGGTATAGATTTTTCAAGTGCAATTTTTAGGGTAGGCAGTAACCCTGCCTTAGTATGCTGAACCAAAAGAACGCCGAGGGCCAATGGATTTAGTGGCTCAAGACAATGCAACCCTTGTTCTGAAATATGCATGGTTGCCGAAGCGGTCACATTAAAAAAGCGTAGCGTACCGCTCGCGGTAATCCCCGATAAAAAAGTTAAGCCGGCAATGGAAAATGATTGCGGCGCAACTGAAAGATAGAGGTCACGAAATTCAATATGAGGTATTTTTTCTGGATCAATTTTTTGGTGCGAAACCTTAGCTGCAAAACTCAGCAGGTCTGACAACCCTATTTCATTGAGTGAACCGATCAACCCAACTTCACCTGCGGCTGTGTGTGCAACAAGTTCTAATTCTTTGGTACCAACGGCCACCTTGCCCGCTAAGGAAAGGCCTGTCGGCAGCACGTAGGGAGCGATGATGGGGTTAATCTGTGCGCTAAAACCAAGTCCTACTTTTTCGAGCGCCAGGTGTTGCATACCTAACGGATGCCAAACACCTTCAAAGCTTCCGGCGACAGAAAATTCTCCTGCCGCGCTCACACCACCTTGCACTGCAATGACACAGGCATCCCCAACCGATGGTTTTATTTGTGCAAAAGCGGTAAGCCCGATAGTCGGTGGCATACCCATAAAAGAACATTTAAAGTTTTGCAAAGCAATGAGCGGCGTAATTTGGTGATGTGAAGGAATAAGCACTGCCAATTCTGATTTATAAGGGTTATCAAGGGGAATGTAGATAGAGGCATTGAATGGCGTATGAGGATCGCACCCGGTGACTCTGATAATTGGTTTAAATAAAGGATGTTCAAGCGTAACATCGCCGGTAAGCATCAACCCATGGCGGTAGAAAAAATTATTTTCTATCACATCACCGGAACTCAAGATCAATTTAGTGTTACGAATTTCTACCAACCCAAAAACGGATGAGGAAAGTTCGGGAAGGAGTTGGCCCAGATACATAACATCAGAAGCTTTAAAGGAGCTGATGGTTACGACGGTGATGGTATCAAGAAATTTTGGAATGAAACGTAGCGATGCCTGGTATGTTTTTCCCAAAAAAGAAAAGTTGCCGGTATATTCTTGAGCCGTTTCTTCTGAAACAGAAAAAAAAGACTGTTCAAAATAGGGAAGGCTGGAGAATGGCTGTAAGGTTTGCTGCTGAGCATGGAGGTGAGTGCAAACTGCAGTCATGAGTAGGAATAATGAGGTATTGCGTCGGTGCTTCATACGTGATCTCTCTGCTTTTCTACTTTTTCCTTCGCCTACTGCTTAGTTACAATCAAATCTTAGGAGCAGTATTTCGGAACCGGTGGGGGCCCAATTTAAAAATTGAGCCTCACCATCTAAACTTGTTTATTTCTGCGACTTAGGAAACAGCTCCGCAATAGAAGAAGAATCTACTGCAAACTGCCAGGCTGCCTTGCCTTGCGTATCTATAACCTGTGCCAGGCCATCGGGTTGAAACATCACCGCTGTACCATTTGTAAGACTAACCAAGTTTTGGTCAAACAAAATTATGTCACTCTTTACCTCTGGAAATAGGGCTTGCAGCAGATCGGGATGTGTAATCTTGGCAGGCAAATTCTGTAAAGGAAACTCACACTTTGTCTTGTTGTCTTTTCCTATAACGAGCATTCTGCATAGTCCTGGGGCGTACGCTATTCGCACGCCATTTTTAAAGGTGATCAGCGCAAGCGTTGATTCGTTCTGTTGAACAACGCCGGTAACCTCTGGTAACGCATTTTCTACTATGACTTTATGTATACATGCTAAATATTGAGCTCGAAGAGAACCATCTGAAGATGATGCATGGACGCCATCTGTAGTTTTCTGCTCCATAGCCATAACAACAGACGAACATGCAAGTAAAAATATTAAAGAGAAAGAGAGGCAGAGGGAATTGAATTTAACCATTAGTACACCCATAGTTTTAATGTTATTAAAATACAAACTTCAATTACCATCTCATCGCACACAATAACATAAAAAGGAGCGCGGGGAAAACTTGGCGTCCCTTAGGGAACTTATTTCGAACTCAATGTTAGCTTCATGTTTTGGCAAGTTTTTTCAAAACAGGCTCATACTTATCGATAAGGCGACTTGTAATATCTTGAAGCCTTTTTTTTCGCTTCGTGGATGATTTTTTGTTTTTGGCTTTTACAATCAGCACATCATCAACCACCGCCATTATCAAATCTGTTTTTTTGTTAATGCCAAGAGCGTCGGCAACCTTTTTATTTATTTCAAGTGTTATACTTTGGCTTCGTTTTTTTACTGTTTTTTTCGCCATCTGTTTTACTTAATTTAAAGATGGTCTAATTATTCTGACTATACTTTCGCTTACAACAACAAAATTACCAAAAAGATCTTGGGAGTAATGCTTCAAAAGATTTTTTAGAGTTAAAGCCTTATGTGATGGCTTTTCATTTTCCAATCTGAGCAAAATGATACCAGAGTGCTGTCTTTTGCTTTTAAAAATCATTTCACCAAAATCTTTATCACTGGTAATCAGAATTCTATTTTCAAAGAATGCTTTTTGTAAAACTTCATCATCACTTATACCTGTTGAGATATCGTATACTGAAATGGCATCATAGCCTTGTTCTTTCAACCAATTTGCAACCGATAAACCGACACATTCATCAACAAGAAACTTCATAGTATTAGGCTGATAGCGATGCAAATGTGGTATCAGCTAACATATCTCGAGCAAACATTAAGCAGGCAAAAATGTCTTCCCGTTTCAAATTTGGATGTTCCTGCACAACGTCTTCTACTGTCATACCTTTAGCAAGTAATCCTAAAACATGCTGGACCGTAAGACGTGTGCCCTTAATGACTGGTTTGCCAACCATAACCTTGGGATCAACTGTTATACGTCCCAAAAGCTCTTTTTCTTTCATAGTAGCCTCTTATAATTCCTAGAATTTATTACAGAAATATAACACAGGCCTAGGATGACATTCAATCGGAACCATTGAGATTGAGTTTAAGCTCCACATGTCTGAACTTTAAAACCTTCTTTGTCTACCAAAACAAGATTCCCCTGCAATGCCGATACTTTAAATTTTTGTCCCAAAGCCCTTTGTTCAAATACCGAGAACATTGGAGGCAAGCGCACATACATGCAAATTTGTATGACATCTTCAGGATTAAGCTCTAATTCCAAATCTTTCCCTGGAACTATTTCACGGCATTGAAGATTGCCCAGACTACCTATAGACAGGCCATTGCGATAGGGTTCACTGCATGCTCTTTTAATAAAATATGTGTATCCACTCTTATCACAGCATCTAAACGTTACTTTAGTGCCATGAAGCGGCAAACCAGTTGCACAGAAAAATAAAAGTACATTAAGAAAATATCTTTTCATCACAGATCTTTCATCCTCACCACTTTGAGGGGGCGGTTTATTTACCGCCTCCTACTTGTATTTTCAAGTACAATCTCACTACCACTCGAGAGAACCAGCTGTTTGATATTCGGTCACCCGTGTTTCAAAGAAATTCTTTTCCTTGCTCAAGTCGGTTGATTGAGACATCCATGGGAACGGATTCTCTGCGTTGTAAACCTTTGGCAAACCAATGCGTTCAAGGCGTCTGTCGGCTATGTACTCAACGTAGTTAGAGAATTGTTGCGCATTAATACCCAGCAATCCTTGCGGGCAGGCGTCATGCGCATAACGTTTTTCCAAAACGACCGACTTTTTAATCAGTTCTACTAATTCATCTTTAAAATCCTGTGTCCATACTTTTGAATTTTCTGCAACGATTGCATTAATTAAGTCGCAACCAAAAGCGAGGTGAAGACTTTCATCACGCATGATGTATTCAAACTGCTCGCCAATGCCAATCATTTTCTTCTGGCGTTTGAGCGCGAGCATCATGGCAAAACCAGCGTAGAAAAAAATCCCTTCCATAATAACGTAGTACCCAACAAGATCATGGATAAACTTACGCACATTCTCAGGACTATCTGTTTTAAAGGTAGGATCAAAAAGTGATTTGGTCAGGTCAACCACGAAATCATCTTTTTCTTTGATAGAAGGAATGGTGTTGTACATGTTGTAAATTTCATCGGGGTTCAGCCCAAGAGAGTCACAACAGTAAATGAAGGTATCAGTGTGGATTGCCTCTTCAAATGCCTGGCGTAATAAATATTGGCGACACTCGGGATTGGTCACATGGCGATAGACGGCAAGCACTAAATTATTTGCTGTTAATGATTCTGCGGTGGAAAAAAATCCCAGGTTCCACAAAATCATTCTTCGTTCTGTTTCAGACAAGGCGGTACGGGAACGCCACTGCTCAACGTCTTGCTGCATAGAAACTTCTTCCGGTGTCCAGTTGTTTGCTACCCCAGCCTTGTAGTATTCACGCGCCCACAGGTAGGTCATGGGCAAGATCTTGTTCGGATCATGGATTGAGTTATTAATGATGGTTTTTTTTTGATTCGTTGGGTTTGTCACGATGACTCCTTTGTATTACTGGCATGATTCACAGGATGGATCTGTTAAACTACATGCCTGTGGTGTTGGTTCTTGTTTTTGACTTTCTGGTGTTGGCGTATAATCACGTTTTTGAGTAAAGCCAAACTTTTTTGCATCAAGGGTAGATTTTTCAATCTGGCTCGCGCCCAGGGTTCGCAAGTAATAGGTTGTTTTCATACCAACCTTCCATGCATGAATATAAATATCATTAAGCTTGGTACCTGAAACGCCTTGCATGAAAACGTTATGCGACTGAGCCTGATCAATCCATTTACCACGTGTTGCGGTAATTTTTATAAGCCATTCAGCATCAATTTCAAAGGCTGTTTTATATTTCTCTTTTAATGTTCTTGGAATTTCTTGGATCATTTCCAGCGTACCATCGAAATATTTGAGCTGATCAAGCAGGTGTTCATTCCATAAATTTAGTTTTTTCAGATCTTCAACTAAATATTTGTTCACGATGGTAAATTCACCGCTCACGTTGGATTTAACATAAATGTTTTTATAAATAGGTTCGATGGACGGATAACAACCAGCAATGTTGGATATGGTTGCTGTTGGCGCCACAGCCATGGTGTTGGAGTTGCGCATACCCCATTCTTTAACGTGTTCACGCACCGGCACCCAGTTCATGCGTTGTGTACGAGAAATTTCTATTTTCTGACCACGTTCTTTTTCCAGTAAGTCGATGGTATCAATAGGGAACAGGTTCCTGTCCCACTTAGAGCCCTTGTATGATCCGTAGGCACCTTTTTCCTTGGCAAGTTCAGATGAAGCAAGAATAGCGTAATACGAAATCATTTCTCCGGTCATGTCGGCAAATTCAAGGGCTTCTTCTGAATTAAAATTAATGTTGAGTTTGAACAAGGCATCTTGGAACCCCATCATGCCCAGGCCGATAGGACGGTGGCGCAGGTTAGAGTCGCGGGCTTCTTTGGTTGGGTAGAAATTTAATTCGATCACGTTATCAAGCATACGAATTGCATTGCGGACACTGTTGCTCAACAACCGCTCATCAAGCTGGCCATTGACCACATGGCGTTGCAAGTTTATAGATCCCAGGTTACACACGGCTGTTTCGGTTGCTGATGTATTGAGCGTAATTTCGGTACAAAGGTTTGATGAGTGCACGACACCTACATGATCTTGTGGTGAGCGGATATTGCAAGGATCTTTGAACGTGATCCAAGGATGTCCTGTTTCAAAAAGTCTGCTGAGCATTTTACGCCACAGTTGTTTAGCCGAGATTATTTTATATTGCTTCAGCTCGCCATTGCGTGCCTTGGCTTCGTATTCTTCATATTTCTTTTCAAATTCACTGCCGTAGATATGGTGGAGCTCTGGGGCTTCATGAGGTGAGAACAGGGTCCATTCACCATCGTTGATCACTCGTTTCATGAAAAGGTCTGGTATCCAGTTAGCGGTGTTCATGTCGTGTGTTCTGCGGCGTTCGTCACCGGTGTTACGGCGAAGGTCTAAAAAGTCTTCAATGTCTAAATGCCATGTTTCTAGGTAGGCGCAGGTACCACCACGGCGAATACCGCTACGGGTAATACCAACAACAACATCGTTAGCAACTTTTAAGAATGGTACGACGCCTTGGCTATAGGCATGAATGCTTTTAATCCATGAGCCGGTACCACGGATATTGGTCCAATCGTTACCAATACCGCCCGCCCACTTAGCAAGCTGGGCATTATCACCAATAACTTTAAAAATATGACCGAGGTCGTCGTCGACGGTTGAAAGGAAGCAAGAACTTAACTGTGCGTGCACGAGTCCTGCGTGGAATAGAGTTGGGGTTGAGGAGACGTAGCGCAATGAAGAAAGTGTTTGGTAAAAGGCAAGCGCGTGCTCATTTTTATTTTTTTCTAGTAACGCAAGCCCCATGGCAATACGCATCCAAAATGCTTGTGGGGTTTCGATAACTTTGCCGTCAATTTTTAAAAAGTAGCGGCTATAAAGGGTTTGAATGCCTTGATAGGTGAGTAATTTGTCATTCTCAATGCGCAATGCTTTGCTTAAAAAATCAAGGTCAAAGTCGAGTAATCGTTTATCAAAATATTCTTTTTCGATACCAAGTTTAATTGAGTCTACAAATACTTGGCGGTAGGTTGTATCAAATGTTTGTTCATCAGTTGATAGGCCAAAAACTTCTTTGCTAATTTTTTTCAAATATAAACTTGATGCTACCGCGTCATACGCAGGATCTTTTTCTATAAAAGCAACGGTTGCCAAAATCAGTGCTTTTTCGATATCGGTGGTACTAATACCGTCATAAATGTTGCGCAAAAATTCATTGATGACGAGATCAACAGAAATAACCCCTTCATACCCCTCACACACACGAGCAAGCGTTGTTTTTATTTTGTCCATATCAAGCACCATGGTACTACCATCACGCTTAACAATGGTCACAAACACCGTATCTGACGACAGGGTTTTCTCTTTTTGTTCCGAAGAAGCGGGAACAAAATTCGTATGCATTGACTCTTTCAAACCATCCATGGCATCCCCTTGTGTATTATAAAAAGTTATTTTTTATCCATTACTACTCTCTGCACTCACACCAACACTGCTACCTCTCTTCCTCTCCTTTTTTATCGTTGCAACCAAAAAAAATAATTTTTTTGCAATTAAAAAATACTGCTTGTATTAAGCCTTTTTTAACTGTTGTGCAGTACACTGTAACAGGTTGATATACCAGAATCAAACAAAAAAATTCTTGTGCAAAACAAGAAAATAATCTTAATTTTTTTTTAAAATTATTACTCATCGCCATTCAATTTGTACTATTTTTTTTGTGCAGATAAAGTGCGAAGATTTTCATGCATAAGGGCATAGTTATAGAATTTATTGACAGGGATAAATAGTTAGTCGTTATACTAAATTACAGTTAGGGGATTTAAAAAAAGGGAGATAGTTTTCATGAAGACCCATACATCACTTATACGGTCGTTGGTATTATCGTTCATTGTCATAGCACTAGCCATTTTTATCACCTGGTACGTAAAAAAATCGGTGTCTAATCAGTCTATGCAGCAAGAGGCACCTTCTGAAGAGGCAATGAGTCAGAACAATAATCTTACAACCTTAAAAAATGGCTTTACTGAAACGGTATTAAGCAACCCTGCTCCGGTCGTCGTTACTTTTTTTGCCGACTGGTGTCCGAGTTGTAATGCCATGCATCCTGTGGTTGCCGAAGTAGCACAAGAGCTCAAAGACATACAATTTGTTGAAGTAAACGTTGATGAATTTGCAGAGGTTGCAAACACGTATGGCATTCAAGCAATTCCAACTTTTATATTTTTCAACAAAGGTACGTTGGTTGACCGCGCAACCGGTTTTATGAATAAAGAGCAGTTTGTTGAAGTAGTTAAGAAGCAATTTGGGATGGGTGCGTAAAGAAAGCGTCGTACTTCAGCGACTTTTCATGACATCCTTACATTTTGGCAGTTGCTATCGGAATATTCAGATTGGGAGAGTTGCGAAAAAATAATTTTGTCGGTTGCTCAGATTTTCTAAAGTTGCCGGGGCTGGTGCTAGCGTTGATACCTTTGCATGAGAAGCGAAAAAGCGGTTCCTAAAAAAATACCGGCAATTGGATCCTCAAAAATACAAATGCTCGCAACAAGCAGCGCAAGCCAAAAATTTTTTCTTTCGTTGTGCCACAGATGGACAAAATGTTCATGCTCTATCATGCGAACGGCAATAAACACTAAATTGGCGGCAATGACTGCAAGCGGTAGGTAAGAAAAGTATCGCAAGAACAGTAGGGATATGCCGGCAATGGCCACACTACTAATACCTTGAGCTATTTTGTGCGTGGCCCCGGAGCGTACGTTGAGTGCTGTGCGCGCCAAGGCGGCGGTAGCGGGAATGCCACCACATAATCCTGCTACGCAGTTAGCAAGGCCAAGCCCTAACATTTCTTTTCGTTCATTGTAACGGGTTTTGGTCATATGATCTGCGATGTTGGCAGAGATAAGTGTTTCCAAAATAGCTACGCTTGCCACGGCGATTCCTGTTAGTACCAGTGAGGTGTCAAAGCACAACGTTAGTGGTTGGATGAGCTGGCTTTTTATCTCGCCAAATTTTGTTGCCAAGGTGGCAAGATGTAAGGGTATCGTACCGTGGTGCGCCAAGTATCCAACCAGAATGCCAAACGGAGCGGCAATAATAATGCTGGGAAGGTTAAGCCTAAGAAAAATAAAAAGTGCTGCCAAAAAAAGAGTGAAGATGAGTACCGTGTCGCCTGAAAAATGGGAGACGTGTGCGCATGATTCATAGACGTTCTGAATAAATTTTTCATGAAGAGGAATGTTGGTAATCCCCAAAGCAAAATTAAGTTGATTGAGAATTATGATGAGTGCAACACCGAGGGTAAATCCGTGAACAACGCTCATGGGAACGTAGGCTATATAGCGTTCTAATTTAAGTTTATAGGCGATCAAAATGAACAGGCCGGTAACGATTGCCAACATGGGCAAATTACAGGCACCGTGCGTAATGGCATAGGTAGCAAGAAAACCGGATAGCGCTCCGGTCGGACCAATAATATTAAAATTGCTGCCGCCAAAAATAGATGCAACAAGGCCTGCCCAGACTGCGGTAATGATACCGGCAATGGGCGTTGCTTGTGAGGCGACTGCTAATGAAATAGATAGAGGAATAGAAACAAGGGCTACCGTAAGTCCAGATTTCCAATTGTGTTTGAGATGGGAAAGAACATTAAAAGTTTCCATATATTTCAGTAGTAACGGTACGTTTTTACTCGGCTTTTTCTTTAGAGTACTGCTCAGAATCTCGTGTTGCAAGACTCAATTATATACTCAAATGCCATGCTAAGTCTTAGGTAGCTCGCAGTTTTTCAAAATCTGCTTCAATGGCAGATATTATTGACGTCATGTTCTCTTCATGTGTGGCCATTTGGGGCTGCTTGTTCCCCGGCAGAAGTAACGGCGCGCGCTTTCTCTTTCTGCAGGTGCCTGTTGTCAGGTTAGTGGAGGGATTTCTTTTTCAGTCAGTTACTGGGGTAACTTGTATGTTTTCTAGTTTTAGATTTTGTAGCATTTCATTCACCTCTTTATTCTCTGCTTCAAACTTTGCTAGACCACCCGGTTCACCCAGATCGCTCAAGGTAGCATTCAGACGATTGAACTGCTTTCTTAAACGATATAATTTTAAGTCGTATTTCTCTTTTATAGCTTTAGCCTTCTCGTAAAGGTCTTGGGAGCTTGTTTTAATCGCTTGTGAAAGATCTTTTTGTTGAATTCCCTCGTTCTGTATTTTTAAATCGGCCTCAATCTGGTCTATGCGCGCCTGAGACGTAACTATACGGTCCTGCAGTTGTTGACCTAGTGTTGTAGCTTTCTGCGTCTCTTCAGCAACGCGTGCTTTTAACCCAGGATTATTTACTTCCTTCAAAGAATTAATGTAATCATTAGTTAGCTGGGTCCCTAGTGAATCAAACTCATCCCTGCCCGCCTCAAATTCCTTCAAAAATGTTTTTTGTTCTGTTGCCATACCACTTAGTGAATCTTTAAACGACGCCATTGTACTCAGAAATTCTTGCTCTGCCGTTTTTATCCCTGTTACTGCGGCTTGTGTGTTTGAAGATAGTCTTCCATATACCTTGTCTCTAGCTGTTGGCGAAAGCTTATTTATTTCTTCATTAAGCCGTGCTGGCCCAAGTTTTTCAAGTTCTTGACTGGAAAGCTTGGTAACATCGAGCGTTGGCGTTGCGGCAGGAACCTTAATGCCTAACTTACCAGCAAAATCTTTTGCCGCCTCATTTCCTGCTTTTGTATCAAGCTTAGGATCGCCAGCAAGCTTTAAGAAGTTCATTTTGGCGTCGACAGTTGTTAACTGATCGAAAAGTTTTTTAGATTCAGGCTGGAGACGTATGAATCCTGTATATTCGACAGCTTTGGGGTCCTTCAATAGTGCCGCTTCGAAGGCTTGACGTAATGCAACTGAGGCAGCTTGTTCCTTGGTGATGTTTTGTGCCACGCCCTCTCCGCCAATATTAGGTGCGATACGATTTGCTGTTTCAGCAAAGGCCTCCTTATCTTCCGCCGACAGTTTTGGAAAAATTTCATTAAATATCTTTTTTTCGTATGGTGCTAGATTATTGAAGCCTGTTCTTCCCTCAGATGTTAATCCTGCGGGTGGCGCAACCTCTTCAATAAATGGGAGAGCGGGTCTAGAAATTGCAGGAGCAACTGGAGGTTCTACCGCAATGGTAGTTGGCCTTGGAGGGACAGGCGGAGGGGTTTGCTTTGGAGCGACAGGCCGCTTTGTACGAGCTGCCGGTCTGGTTGGCCTCGGAGCAGCTTGTTCTGGTGCAGCTTGTGCTGGTGCAGCTTGCGCAGCTTCAGGTGCTCCAGGTTTTTTCGGTTTCGGTGGAGATTCTATTGCTTTGCGCCTTTTTCCTAGTTGCGTACGTAGTTCTTCCGATGTTCCTGCTCCCGTCTTGGCCTGCCCTGCTGACTCTTCTTCTAATTTAGTAAGAATTCCTGTTACCTCAGTCTTTTTATTTTCTGAAAGCTCACCCAGAATATATGTAGAATCCTCTTGATTTATTCTCTTCAAAAGTTTTGCTAGTTGTTCAGAATCGATGATTTCTAGATTTTGCGGACTAAGTGCCTTAAGCTTTGCGCTTACCTGCCCAGGAAAAAGATTGGCCATTTCACTGACAAAATTTTGTGCGGCTTCTGGGGTCATCAGAGCTTGTTCAGGAGCGGCTGTTACTCCTATAGGGGCGGCTGTTCCTCCTGTAGAGGCGGCAGCTGGTTCCTCTCCCCATTCTGCTCCCTCAGTAGGAGTCACTGGTTCAGGTGCTTTAGGAAGCGTTCCTGCTTCTTCCATTGCTTTTTTAAAAGTTGCTTGCAACCCCCCTTCAGATCTTTGAGCAGGAATTATCTCCCCTTTCTTTAGTGTCCTCCCAGCTTTTTGTAAATCTTCAGCTTTTAATCTAGACAAAGCTCCAGAAGGTCTTGTTGCCCTAACTGCGGCAGCAGGTACTTCTTCTGTTGTTGGCGCTGTTGATACTAGAGCAGCACGAGCTTCTTGTGCTGGCGGTAACGGAGGCGCTGGTGGCACATCTGTAGCCATCTGGGCTTTTGGTGAAACTGGACGCGCATGCCCGATTTTATGACCTAGACGACCAGGTGCCGCCGGTGCTGGCTGTGCTGAAGGAACAGTTTCTTGTGCAGGAAGTCCTGTCGCCCCTGCTTCTGTTTCTGTCGTTTGAGCAACGGTAGCGGCTTCCCCTTCCTCAGCAGTTTTCACCGGAGCCGAAGGCCCAACTCCTTCAGTCGCAGCTCCTCCTGGTTTATTTATTTGTCCTTGCAGGCGAGCTTGTGGCCGTGTTGGAGGACCCTGCTTTACTCTTGGTGCCTTTGATGTTGTAGCCGCGGTTGAGGCCTCTGGGGTAGGATTCTCTGGTGGAAGGGGCCCTTTTTCTTTAGGAATAACGGTGCCTGGTTTTCTTGGCCGTTTAGAAAGTCCTGCCGCCCTTGCTTCTGCTGAACCTGCTTTTGTCGTTTGAGCAACGGCAGGCGCCGGAGCAACTTCTTGAAGACCTGCAACATGTTGATCAAGCGCTTCGATGTATGCTTCGGGTTGGCCAGAAGCCTGGCTAGAGAGTTTTTTAACCGCTGCAATGTGTTGTTCAAGCTCGCTCACGTAATCCTGGTAATTAGGGGAATTAGGGGGATTATTAACTTTTAGTTTGCCAAGTTTCACTTGACTATCAGCTAACAGATCATTACTAACATCTGTAACGTACCCATTGATCGCATTTTGTATGGTTGGAAGATCTTCAGGGTGCTCCTGCAATTCATCGAGAGTATTCCCTATTTGGTCAATCAGATTTTTACTTTGGGCTTCCCTCGATACAAGAGCATATTCTTCACCTTTAGCAACGCTAACAGCCTGATCTGTCATTGCTTGAAAATCGGCTTTAACCTGAGCGCTTAGCGTTTTGATATCTTTTCCTTCGTTGAGGGCTTTTTGTAACTTACCGATTGTTGTATCTAGCGCTACTTTTTTATCAAAAACCTCTCCTAATGTGGATCGGTCTAGGTCCAGCCCCTCTTGATAAGCCTTATTTACAGCGGTAAGTTGAGTTGTTCCATACTCTTTAATCAGCTGCGCTTCCTTTTTCGGGTTGGGCTTTCCT
>Ga0210384_10002422_pt1 | contig 22804 bp, 20 predicted proteins | sample IncBWH2MmetaG_FD_160574 | JGI IMG/M metagenome (GOLD analysis project Ga0210384, IMG submission 160574) | Forest soil microbial communities from Barre Woods Harvard Forest LTER site, Petersham, Massachusetts, United States - Inc-BW-H-2-M | ecosystem: Environmental > Terrestrial > Soil >...
GAAAGCAAAGCGATGGGGTGGCCGGAGTGCCAAAGATGGAGGAATGGACCAATGCGATTGAATGGAAAGGTGGCGGTGATTACCGGCGGCAACAGCGGAATTGGTCTTGCGACTGCTCGCGAGTTCAAGTCTCACGGCGCAAAGGTGGCAATCTTCGGACGAAGCCGAAAGACGCTGGATCAAGCCGCCGCTAGCTTGGGACCTGAGACCCGGGCGCTTCAAGGGGACGTTCGAAAAGTCGCCGATCTTGAGCGGCTCTTCGAGCAGGTCGATGCCGCGTTTGGGAAAATCGACGTGTTGATGGCCAATGCCGGAATCGCCAAATTTGCCTCCGTCGAAAGCATGCCGGAGGAGCTTTTCGACGAACTCACGGACGTGCACTTCAAGGGCAGCTTCTTTACCGTGCAAAAGGCACTACCGTTCCTGCGAGACGGGGCTTCGGTGATTCTGGTGAGTGCGGCGGACGCCGACAAGCTCGGCCGCGCAGGGACTTCCGTGTATTCGGCGGCCAAGGCTGCGGTGCGCGCATTGGCCCGCGCGATGTCGGCCGAACTACTGGGCCGGAGAATCAGAGTCAACGTCCTTAGTCCCGGCATGACCGACACGCCGATTATCACGCGCGAGGGCGGACCGCCAGGCGTGACACCGGAGCAATTGGCTGCGGTCATCACCAAGACGATTCCGCTAAGGCGTCGCGGCACACCCGAAGAGATGGCTAAAGCCGCGCTATTTCTCGCCTCGGATGATTCGAGCTATTGCCTGGGCATGGAACTTATGGTCGACGGCGGAATGACACAGCTCGTGAATCCTTACCTGGGGTGAACAGGGGTAGAAATGGCAGAGCTGAAGCACCAGATCGCAATCAAGAGCACCCCGGAGAAAGTCTATTCTGCGCTCACCACGCAATCCGGGTTGCGCCAGTGGTGGACGTCCGACGCCAAGACCGAGGAAAAGGTCGGGGGAAATGCGGAATTCGGCTTCGATAAGCGCGCCACGGTCTTCCGGATGAAGATCGAAAAACTGAATCCTGGAAAAGACGTGGTTTGGAGCTGTCATGGCGACAATCCCGAGTGGGCGGGCACCATGCTGACCTGGAGCATTTCGCATGAAAACGCAACGAGCGTGGTCCGGTTCACGCACAGCGGATGGAAGTCCGCTTCGGAACTTTATGCGATTTGCAATACAAGCTGGGGGGAGTTGATGCATCGGCTTAGAGATTACCTGGAGGGCAAAAACCCAGGGCCGCGTTGGAAGGAATAGCGCGCCAAATCCACTAGAGGCCATCGCAAATACGACGAAATCAAAGGACCTTCGATCGCTTCGACAATGCGGCCCGGTCTTCGACGCGAGCAAACTCCGGGGGCTCATCGGGCGCTGAGCTTTTTATTTCATGTTCAAACACAAAGGAGCCTTATGGCAGATATTCGACTCTCGGTACAAATCGACGTTCCTCCCGCACAGGTCTACCCTCTCATCAGCTCGGGTTCAGGGTTTTCCAAATGGTGGGCCGAGGACATGACGGAGCAACCGGGCGGGGTTGTTGATCTGGGCTTCTTCAAGCGCGCCATGGTGTACAGCGTTCGATTGGTTAAAACCGCTGCGCCGTCGCACACGGAATGGGCCTGCCTGAACGGCAAGGAATGGGAAGGAACCAAGCTTCTGTTTGACCTGAGCGAAACGAAGGGGCAAACACTGCTCCGCTTCACGCACGCCAATTGGGAAAAGGACACGGACTCTTTTTCTCCTGCAGCGCCAGCTGGGGAGCGCTTATGTTTCGGATCAAGGCTGCCGCCGAAGGTCGGCCGCGCGGACCACTGTTTTCGAGCGAAGGTTGGTCCCTATGATTTTAGGGCGTGAAAAGAAGGGTTCTCCGTCAGACACTTCTCGCTTTCCATCTGGCCGTTGACAGAATCGCTTGTGAGGGCTCTTCTGTTTGAGCGTAAATCGGGCCGAGAGTAATCCCTCATCCATGTCTGACGCTGAGGTCGGCATACGGATCAGGCCCTGGTTCCATGCCCTGGGAGACCGTCTTCAGGCGCGCCAGATAATGCGTCCAACCAAGCTCGTGTCTCTCCCGGGCAGCGGACGGCAAGTGCCGATGGGTAAGCCTTACTCGTGTGCCCTCATTTTCGGGCTCCAGGTCGATTTCCACGCGTGTGGAACCCGCAGGCACAGCGGCTAGGCCTTCGCTCGGATTCGCCCATCCCCAGGTAAACACTACGCGACGCTCAGGTATCACTTCCATATACTCGCCACGAATGACGTCTCGCCCGTTCGGATCGAGCCAATATAGGCCTCCGGGCCGTGGGTCTATCTCTGCGCGGATTCCCATCCAGCGAATCATCTTCTGGGGATCTGTTAGGAACTGGAAGACCACGGAGGGAGGCGCCTCGATAAATACTTCCTTTACGATGGGATCATCCAAGAGTGCCCCTCGCTTGCTTTTCTGCTTCCATCTTCAGCCTGGCCAAACCGTCCTCCCAAAACGTGTCGAGAAGCGCCCTAACACGGGCAAAACCCCTCGCTCTCAGTCTATAGAGTCGGCTGGTCCCGCGTCTTCTTTCGCTCAGCAGCCCAGCGTTCATGAGCACCCGTAAATGCTGAGAGATCGCCGATCGAGTCGTGTTGAAATTGTCCGCAATCTGTCCGGATCGCAGTTCGCGACTCCGAATGAGCCTCAGTATGGCCACGCGACGCGGCTCGGAGAGGGCCCTCAGCACCACCGCAGTGGGGTCGCGGGAGGAGCGGCTTTTCATTCCCTTAAAGTTCTCCTGCAAAACGTTAGTATGGACAAACGTTAGTGTCAACTGACATTCGGCGCAATGACATTCGGCGCAAGGGGGTCAGTCAAAGTTGTGGGTCAAAAAAAACGGCGCCTGGCGCAACAGAAACGTGGCGCCAGGCGCGGGCTAGTTTTGAGATTTAGAAGAGGAATTTCAAGCCGAGCTGAATCTGGCGCGGCGGCTTCCCGCCAAACGCGTCGGCGGTGGCGATTTGTGAAAAGATCGCGCTGGTGAACGTGTTGTTGGGAATATCGAAGTTGGGACGATTGGCAAGATTGAACGATTCCACGCGGAACTGCAGTTTGCGGGCCTCGCTCCCTAGCGGAATCTCTTTGGCAAGGGAAAAATCCAGATCCCGGAAGCTTGGCCCGATCAGCGTGTTACGGCCGAGATTGCCGAAGGCAGGAACAGTAGGTTCAACGAACGCGCATGGATTGAACCAGGCGTTCGGCGTATGCACTTGCGTTGGGCCAATGCATGACGGATTGGCGGCCAGATTTCCCGGCTGGAAGGGATTGCCGATAATGTTGGGGCGATCCGCAGCGACGATGTTGATGCTGCCCGATTCGCTCTGGTCGACGCCCGTGAGGATGGTAAAAGGCTTGCCGGATTGCAGGGTCAGGATGCCGCTGGCCTGCCAGTGTCCGAAAATATAATCCACCAGCCCCCCGCGGTTGAGCCAGCGCTGGCCGTTGCCGAAGGGCATCTGGTAGACGGAGCTGAACACGAAGCGGTGCTTCGTCTGGAAATTGGACAACCCTTTCTCCGCAGCGAGGTTATTGGAATTTTGCGCCAGGCCGGACTCCGCAGCAGTGCCAAACTGGGCGGACGCGTCGTCAATGGAACGCGAGAAGGTGTAGGCACCCAGGAATACCAGACCCTGGCTCATACGCTTTTCCGCCCGGAACTGGAACGCATTGTAGGTGCTGGAGGCGGCGGATTCGAGCAGGGTGATGGCTCCATAGGCTGGGAATGGAAGCGCCGCGGGGGTCAGCACGGAAGATCCTGGCGCGCCTTGGTCGAGGTCGCGCTGGTCCTGGAGATGAGTCCCCTTCGAGCCTACATATCCCCAGTCCAGGACGAGGTTCCTGGCAATTTCGTGCTGCACGTCGAGATTCCATTGCTGGATATAGCCGTCGCGATAATTGGGAGCAATCTCGCTTGGCAAGGCAGGCAGAGTGGCTCCTGTCTGGCTGAGAATGTTTTCAATCGTGAGGTTGCCAGCAGCATTGTTCGGGAACAGAACCACGTTAAAAAACGGGGGATTGAAGCGCGGCAGAATGTTGCCGTTCAGGATTCCTGTGTCGTAAAAGAGGCCGTATCCGGAGCGCACCACGACCCTGTCCGAGGCCAGCGGCCGCCAAGCAAAGCCGATTCGCGGAGCAAAGTTCGTGTACGTGGGATTGTAGGTGGCACGGGGAACCCCATCCGTGCCTGCCACGATGAACTGGCAATCCGGCTGGGGCGCGCAGGTAAGCGCATGGGCCGTCAAATCGGGGACGCTCAGACGGTTGTGGCGATCCACGACGGGGCTGTTGTACTCCCAGCGCAACCCGAGATTCAAGGTGAAACGCGAGGTAAGGCGAATATCATCCTGCGCGAAGAAGTCCGATTCCGTGGTGCGCTCTTCGGTCTGCGTGTTGCCGGAAACGCCGATCGCAAAGTTGGGCGTCCCACTCAGGAGGTCCACGAGCGACTGGATGTCGGCCGGGGCAGCCTTGCTGGCTGCCGAAACACCGCCATTGAAGGTCCACTGGCCGCGCGCGATCTCATCGAGGTAGAAGTTGAGCTGGAAGCGGCGAATATCGGCGCCTAACTTGAACTGGTGACGTCCTCCGTTAAAATCCGGATGCCAAGCCAGGGTGTCCGCATAGTGAAAGGTATTGTCGCGGCGGTCTTGCGGAGTGTTCTCCGGCTCGCCAATACTGCTGAAACCGGCGATAGCGACGTTGGGAACCCCCAGGTCGAGCGAGTTGGGAAGGACCGTGGGAAACCCCAGCTGCTGGCTGACGTTGTTGCCGAAGTGCTGTTGAAAAATCCCGCCGCGGGAACGGTTGAAGCCGATGCGCAAGTCGTTCAGGAGTTTCGCGCTGAAGGTGTGCGTGTACTCGATACGCACGATCTGTCCGCGATTTAACGTGAAGCTTCCATTGCCGGGAATGTTGGTGAACGAAGCCAGCGGGTCAAAGGGATTGAAGCGATGCTCGTTGAAAATAGCGTATTCGCCGGACAACGTATTCGTGGCGTTGAAGTTGTGATCGACCTTGCCGAGCACCTGGTTCACTTGGTTGGCGATGGCCGGTGAGGAGACAAACTCGTTGGCCTGGCCACCCACGTTGCTGAGGGGCAGCAAGTTGAAGATGGCCAGACCGGCCTGATTGGGATGCGCAACGTCAGCCAGCGCCGCCTGGCGTTCGGCGGTGGTTGGCACCGTGGCATTCCGTGTTTCCGCCTGCCGCAGAGTCAAGCCCTCGTAGGAACCGAAGAAAAACGTCTTGTCCTTGCGAATCGGGCCGCCTATCGTGCCGCCGTATTGGTTGCGATCGAGCCGGGGAATCGGACCGCAGGTTCCCGCGGCCGAGCCCGCGGTGCAATAGGGCTGATCAAAAAAGTTCTTCGCATCCAAGTGGCGATTGCGAACAAATTCAAAGCCCGTGCCGTGAAACTGGTTGGTGCCGCTCTTGGTGACGACGTTGATCTGCGCGCCGCCGCTGCGGCCGTATTCCGCGGAAGAGTCGCTCGATTGGACCTTGAACTCCTGAATGGCATCCACCGAAGGCAGGACGGTGTACTGGTTAATGGCCAGGTCGTTGTTGTCCACGCCATCGAGAAGGAAGTTGTTGGCCTGCTCGCGAGCGCCATTGACGCTGATGGAACCGCCTTGCGTGGAATTCTGCGAGCCGTCGGAGGGAAGCTGGGCGCCCGGTACAAGAAGCGTGAACGCCAGGAAGTTGCGTTCGTTCAGAGGGAGCTGGCTCACTTTTTCCTGGTCGATGACTTGGCCAACCGTCGACGAGTCGGTCTGAAGAAGCGGAGCCGATTCTGTGACAGAAATCTGCTGGCTTATCTCGCCGATCTCGAGCGTAGCGTCGACACGGACCGTCTGATCAACCTCGAGCTTGATGCCGCTGAGGACCGCGCGCTTAAAGCCGGGGCGTTCCACGGAGACTTCGTATTCCCCCGGCGGGAGCAAGGGAACACTGTATTCGCCAGCTAGGCTGGTAGTGAGTTCGCGGGTCGCGTTGGTGCCGACGTTTTTGACCGTCACCTTGGCTTCGGAAATCACTCCTCCCTTGGCGTCGGTCACGGTGCCAACCAGCGTGCCCGTGGTTCCAACGCCTTGCGTACGCAGCGCGAGTATGAATAGCAGACTGACGACAGGAAAAATGCGGCCCAGCAGCTTCATCGATTCCTCCAAAGGGAACAGTGGAATATTTGGCCTCTGAGACTTGCCGGAGACATTGCGCCCCGACGTCGGAGAGCACGAGGCACGCCACATCGTTGAGGAACGAGTCTTGGCCGGAGTCAAGGCGAGCGTTTTAGAAACAAGGAGTTATCACACGCAGAGAGATAAATCGGTTCTAAAGCCCCGCGGAAACTACAGATTTGCGTAGGAGCTCATACGAGAACTGGAAAAACACGCGGAAACCCAGTGCCGCAGCCCAAGTGGGACCAGGCTCGATGCGGGCGTTACCTTTGGGAGTGCCGAGCTCTTTAGAAGGGCGCTCGTCCTGATTCACGGAATCGCAAAATACGTTAGAATCATAGAGTATGCTCACACAGATCAAAGGAACGGCGGCGGCTAGCGGGCGCCCTCGCCGCAAGACGTACGGCGTGCGCGTTGGCCAGGTGCTCGTAGGCGCAGACGCACCGATCGTGGTGCAGTCCATGACCAACACGGACACCGCTGACGTGGCGACCACGTTCCAGCAGACCATGGAGCTGGCGGAAGCGGGCTCGGAGATCGTGCGTTGGACGGTCAACGTGCCCGAGGCTGCTTCGGCCGTGCCGGAAATCAAGAAGCGCTTGCTGGATGCCGGTTCGAACGTGCCGATCATCGGCGATTTTCATTACAACGGACACGTTCTTCTGACGAAGTACCCGGACTGCGCCAAGGCCCTGGACAAGTATCGGATCAATCCAGGGAATGTGGGAGCGGGCCAGCGGCGCGACGAACAGTTTTCCACGATTTGCAAAATTGCGCGCGACAACGGCAAGCCCGTGCGCATCGGCGTAAACGGCGGCTCGCTGAATCAAGAGCTGGTGATGCACAAGATGCAGGAGAACACCGACAAGAACCTGGGCAAAGAGTCCGAAGAGATTATCAATGACTGCATGGTGCTGTCGGCGCTGCAGTCGACGGAATTGGCGCTGGAATGCGGCCTGCGGCACGATCAAATTATTATTTCGTGCAAGACTTCGCGGCCGCGCGATCTGATTACGGTGTATCGCGATTTATCGAGCAAGACCGAGCAGCCGCTGCACCTCGGGTTGACCGAAGCGGGCATGGGGATGAAGGGGCAGATCTGGTCCGCGGCGTCCCTGGGCGTTTTGCTTTATCAAGGGATTGGCGACACCATCCGCATTTCGCTGACGCCGAAACCGGGCGGCGATCGGCGTGAAGAGGTATATGCCGCGTGCGAGTTGCTGCAAGCGCTGGGGCTGCGGTCGTTTTCGCCCAGCGTGACCGCTTGCCCCGGCTGCGGGCGCACCACCAGCACAACTTTCCAGGAGTTGGCAGAACGCATTCAGGACTACATCCGAGAGAGCATGCCTATTTGGAAAACGCAGTACGAGGGCGTGGAGACCATGACGCTGGCGGTGATGGGCTGCATCGTAAACGGCCCGGGCGAATCGAAGGCCGCGAATATCGGCATCAGCTTGCCAGGGACCGGCGAAGCGCCGCGTTGTCCCATCTATATTGATGGAAAAAAAGATGTGACCCTTGAGGGGAATTACGACGAACTGGCGGTGGCGTTTCAAGCGCTCGTCGATAATTACATCGCGAGAAAATATCCCCGCAAGCTTGCCGAAGCAGTTCCAGCCAGAAGCTGATCCGCGACGCTTGAGCGAAAAATGGGAACGAGCCTCGGGAGCAGACCGGGCCAAGATGTGCGCGAGAGCACGGAAGTCATTCGAGACTACGGCAATCGGGGCGATTGGGGCGTGGCGACGCTGCGCATCTTCTCGAGCGCGATCGTGCGCGCGCGTGAATACGCTTGACGGTCCTCAAGCAATTGATGCGCCCAGTGCGCGCCAATAGCGATGGCGTGGAACTCGAAGGCCAGCCGCGTGGCTTCGAGTTTCGGGTCCAGGTGGCCGGCCTTTTGGGCTCCCTCCACCGCGCGAGTAATGGCGCCGATCCATTCGTGCATGATTGCGGCAATGCGGTCGCGCACGACGCCGCGGCGGCCATCGAATTCGAACGAAGCGGCGGTGAAGAAGCATCCACCCTCGAAGACTCGTTTCTCGACCAGCGCCAGCCAACGATCAATCAAAGACCATAAGCGGGGCATGCCCTTCGGCGCGGCAATGGCCGGGAGGGTGACCTTACTGATAAAAACCTGGCGCGCCAGTTCAATGGTGGCGAGCTGCAATTCTTCCTTGGAGCCGAAGTGCGCGAACAGGCCGCTCTTGCTCATGCCGAGCTGCTCGGCGAGGGAGCCGACGGTAAGTCCTTCGAGGCCTTGCGCGGAGGCGATATCAACGGCCCGGGCGAGGATGGCTTCGCGGGTGCGCAGGCCTTTGGTCTGGCGGCGAACGGCGGGCCGGATGACGGGCTCGCGGACGCGTTTATTCAGAGGCTTTTTGGCGGTGCGGGAGCCGAGCGCGTAGGGCATTTAAAAATACTGTAACACAGAACACAAATAAGCACGAACGTTCGTTTGTTGTGCTATGCTCTTGCGCACGAGGTGTGTCCCATGGGAAATGTCATCGACCGCGGTGCACTTCTTTCACCAGACATGTCGCGCTCGACGCGGGTTTTTGGGCCACCGGCTGGCGGCTCGCCGCTACTCGCCGGGCGACCGAGCGCTGGCACGCCCTGGCGCAGTTTCGTTCGTCTCGCAGTGCTGCTGGCCATTCTCTCGCACGCCGGGATTGTGGCGCGCGTCGCGCGCGCGCAGGAGCTGCCCATGGAGCGCTGCGACGCGCTTCCGGTGATCCACGTGCAGGTCGCCGGGCTCGACAAATGGTTCCTGGTGGATACCGCCGCGACCTCGATCTTGAATCTGGAATCGTTTGCCGCCGGGCAGGCGCGCGACATTCACGTGACGTCGTGGAGCGGCACGCTGGCAACCAGCGCGAAGGAGGTGACGCTGCCTGATTTGACCGTGGGTCGAACAAAGCTGGTTGATCTGAAACTGCCGGCCATCGATCTTTCGGCGATTGGAAAAGCGTGCGGACGGAAAATCGACGGCATCCTGGGCGTCGATCTATTAGGAAAACTGGGAGCCAGCATCAATCTCAAGGAGCAGACGATTCACGTCGCAACGACCGACGAAGCGCAGGGCGCGGAGATGGTGAGGGCCATGCAGCACGAGATGCACCGCTGTGTGGCCGCTTTTAATGATTCCGACGAGCAGAAGTTTGGCGACTGCCTGGACCCCAAGATTGTGCTGTTCTCCATCGACACGGAACTCTATGGCCGGGAACAAGTCGTCGGATATTTCCGCGAGCGCTATTTTCATCAGGTGCCGGCAGCCCGGCTGGAGATCCGCGAGAGTGCGTTTCATCCCATCGGCGAGGCGGTCTGGTACGAGTATGAGTTTACGATAGACTCAGCGCGAGGCAAGTTGCACGGGCGCGGCATGGCCATGTGCAAGAAGAGCGAAGGACATTGGCGTATGGCAAGCATGCATCATTCCATTGCCGAGTTGGAATCGGCCGCCGTGCCGAGAGAAAAGCGCTAGAACGCGGAGGCGCGAAGCCGCACGTCGAGGGCTCAACTCCTGAGGCTGCTTGCAAGGCTGTTGTCTGGAGGATTGACGAGCGACCTTTCTTCTCTACAATGCCTAAGGCATGCGGGGCCCAGAGCCCCGAGGCCCCCGGGGGTTTTCCCTACGGACGGAGAAGAGATGAAAAAGCAGCGCGCGGCGGTGGCCGTTCTGGCGGCTTGTTTGGCGTGGGCGATGGGCACGCGGGCGCAGAACGCGCAATTTGCGGACGCTTTGCGGAAAAACCGCGGGGGCATCAGCGTTCAGGACGGCAAACTCGCGGGCCCAAGTGCGGAAGTACTGCGTACCGCATTAGCGGAAGCGCAATTTGTGGCCCTCGGAGAAGACCACGGCATCCGGCAAATCCCGGAGTTCGCTGCCGCGCTTTGCGCGGAACTTGCGCCGCACGGATTCCACCATATGGGACTCGAAATCGGCACCTACGTTGCGCCGGAACTTGAAAAGATGGCGCGCAGCGCGGACGGAGCGAAGCAGCTGGCCGAGTTCGAGAAAAAATACCCGGAAACAATCGCGTTCTACGATTGGCAGGAAGAGTTCAGGATGCTCGAAAAGTGCGAGAGCGCGACTTCGCCGGGGCACATGACGATCTGGGGGCTGGACCAAGAGTTCATGGGCGCGACGGGCTTTCTGGCAGACCAGATTCTCGCGACGAACCCCGGCCCGGAAGCGAAAGCCGCGGTCGAAACGCTTCTAAAGGAGGCGAGCGAAGCTCGTGCTGCGGCGGCGAAGAGCGGCAACCCCGGCGATCTGTTGATGATGACCGCCAAACAACAGGAATTGGACGAGCTGCGGGACCTGCTGAAGAAACAGGCCAAGCCCGAAGCGCAGAAACTATTCGAAGCCTTGCTCTTGAGCCGGGAGATCTACCAGAAGAATATGAGCGGCGACTATTACAAATCGAACCGCCAGCGCGCGCTGCTGATGAAAAAGAACTTCTCGGAGCCGTTTGCGGCTTCTTCGAAAAGCAACGGGGTGCTGCCGAAGGTTTTCTTCAAGTTCGGCGCTTATCACATGTTTCGCGGGATCAATCCCCTGCATTCGAGCGAGCTGGGCAACCTGATCGGCGAAGCCGCCGAGGCCAACCAGTTCAAGTCGGTTCATATTCTGATCGCAGGAGTGAAAGGCGAACAATTGCATTTTGCCGGCATCGGAAAACCAGCGGAGGCCGCGCCGGTCGATCTTGCTGGCGACAAGGATTCGCCATTTCTCTTTCTCAAGCCGCTGTTCGATGCGCTCGTCGAGGGTTCCTGGACGCTCTATGATTTGCGCGCCTTGCGGGACGGCTTTTCGAAGTACGGAAAGATCGATCCGGAACTGGAGCGCGTAATCTTCGGCTACGATTTCGCAGTGTTTATCCCCGATCCCAAGGCGTCCCATGTAGTCCAGTAGCTGCCCGGGCAACCTCGGAGGATATGCTAGAATTTTGCTGCGTTGCTCGTGGAATGAAGGAAATTATCTTGAAAATCAGCCGCGAAGATGTGGAAAAAGTTGCCGAGCTGGCCAATCTGGATTTGAGCGAGGCCGAGCTGGAGATGTACCGCACGCAGATTGATGAAATCCTCGAATACATCGGAAAATTGAACGAGTTGGACACCGCCGGTGTTGAACCGATGGCCCAGGTTTTGGCCGAGGACCAATCCGCCGACGCAACACTGCGCGAGGACGAAACTGTGCTTTGCGATGTGGCTCCTCGAATTCTCGAACAAGCGCCGGATGCAGAGGCGCCTTATTTTCGTGCGCCGAAAGTCATCGAACGATGAGCGCCGCATGGACCATCGACGGAGTGCGCGAGGCGCTCGGGACGAAGAAGACTTCGGCGCGGGAACTGGCGTCGGATTTCTTCAGGCGCATTGGCGAGCGGAACCAAGACCTGAATGCCTTCCTGACTCTTTCTGAAGAACGCGCTTACGCGCAGGCGGACCGAATCGACGCGCTGGTTCGGGCGGGCCGACCGCTGCCTCCGCTGGCAGGCGTTCCCGTGGCCATTAAGGATGTGATCAGCACGCGCGGGGTGCGCACCACGTGCGCGTCGAAGATTCTGGAGAATTACATCCCGCCTTATGACGCCACGGCCGTGGAGCGACTCGAAGCAGCCGGCGCGGTGATTCTCGGCAAAACAAATTGCGATGAATTTGCAATGGGCAGTTCCACTGAGAACTCCGCGTATGGGCCGGTGCGGAACCCGGAGTCGACGGACCGGGTGCCGGGGGGTTCGAGCGGCGGGTCTGCGGCGGCCGTAGCGGCGGGCTTGGCAGTGGCCTCGCTCGGGACGGATACAGGCGGGTCGATCCGGCAGCCGGGATCGTTCTGCGGCATTCCCGCGATGATGGGTAGCTACGGGCGGGTCTCGCGGTACGGGCTCATTGCGTTTGCATCCTCGCTCGACCGCATTGGGCCGTTCGCGACGAACACGCGCGACGTGGCCGCAGTCATGGGCGTGATCGCCGGCCGCGACACGAACGATTCGACTTCGACTACCGCGCCCGTGCCGGACTACCGGGCCGCGATGGAGAAACCCGTCAAGGGGCTGCGTATCGGCATTCCTAAGGAGTATTTTGGAGCGGGAATGGACGATGGGGTTCGGAAGAAGATTGAAGCGGGGATCGAGGTTCTCAAAAAGCTCGGCTGCGAGCTGCGCGAAATTCACATGGCGCATACCGACTATGCGATTGCGACGTATTACATCATCGCGACGGCGGAGGCCAGCTCGAATTTGGCGCGGTATGACGGCGTGAGGTATGGCTTGCGCGTGGAGGGCGATTCCCTGCTGGCCATGTACCGGAAGACCCGCGGGGCGGGATTTGGAGCCGAGGTCAAGCGACGGATTGTCCTGGGGACCTATGTATTGTCGGCTGGCTACTACGATGCGTATTATCTGAAGGGACAGAAAGTCCGAGCGCTGATTGCGCGGGATTTTCGTGATGCGTTCGGGAAGGTAGACGTGCTGGTGACTCCCACTTCTCCTGTTCCTCCTTTTCTGCTGGGAGAGCGCACGAGCGATCCACTGCAGATGTATCTTGCTGATATATATACAGTTACGGGATCTTTGGCGGGGGTGCCAGGGATCTCGGTTCCTTGCGGAAAGATCTGCGGGAAGCTCCCCGTGGGCTTGCAGATCTTTGGACCTGCCTTCGGCGAGGCCAGGGTCTTGCAACTTGCGCACGCCTTCGAGCAGGCCGGTGGCGCCTCCGTCTGACGGTCCGAACGGGATGAGTCGAAGTGAAACTTAGGCATGCCAGAAAGACTTGATTCCATCGTCACGTGTATGGCTCGAGCGCAAACAGCGCTTTTGTCCGCGGCGGATGCGGTGGCTGCCGACGACTGGAAAACGCGGCCAAGCGAGGGCAAATGGTCGGCTGCGGAATTGGTGGCGCATTTGATGATGGTGGAACGGGCGGTAGTCCGGAAGGCGGACCACGTAGCACAGCATCCCCCGAAGCGCGTTTCCTTGTTAAAGAGAATTCACATTCCGATGGCGCTGGTGGAATCGCGGTGGATTCGGCGCAAATCGCCAGTGCCCGTTCAGCCGGAAATGCTGGGCGATAAAGAGGTGATGCTGGCGGAATTACGAAACGTGCGGGAGCGATCACTGGCATTTCTGGAAGAAACGAGAAACCGGAATCTGGCTGAATATTGCTGGGCACACCCGGCGCTCGGAACACTAAACACCTATGAATGGATGCGATTTATCGCATCCCACGAAGTGCGGCACACAAAACAGATGCGCGAAATTGTAGCGAGTCTACCGAAAGCCATAGAGAGTTTGCAAAAGTAAGACATTTTTTCTCTCCGGTTCCCACTCCCTTCTCCTCCGTACCAGCCGACAACAAGGTGCGCGATTTTGGATAATGTCTTTTTGCACAGGAGGTTGGAACAAAAGTACTAGCCTCTTCGTTTTAGGTTATGAGAACGGAACTACTATTGCTCTACAACGGGTGCATCGCTTACGCTTCAAAAAGCATCAAACGGATTGAGAGCAGGAAATAGAAGCGCGGTGTGGCAGACAATTCGAGGGAAAAGGCCATGGTCACCGTAAAATCAAGCCAAAAGATCTTCACGGACGCGGAAATTGCCAGCCTGACTGGCATTTGCGTCGATCACATTCGCAATTTTGCAAAGAGCCGGCATTTGGGGTTCATCGCGCGTGCTGCGGAAGCGGCAGGCAAGCAGGCGGACCAGTGGCTGTTTACGTTATCTGACTTAATGGTGCTGGTGACGTTGTTTCCGCGCTGCACGCACTAAGAATCTAACGAGCTTCGATCAAAGGCTCTTTCCGGGACACCGGAAAGAGCCTTTGCTTTTGGGACCCAGTTGCAGGGCCGCAGGGAGGGGGGTATGCTCGACCCAGGGCAAACCGATTCTTCGAGCCGGCATCCTATTGCCCATAAACTGCCATGAAATTGCCTTCTATATTTCTCTCGATCCTGCCAATAGCCCTGCTGGGCTGGGGTGGAACGACCCGGGATGCGAGTTCCAGGACTGATTCCGCCGTCGAGCAGGATAGTCCGAGCACCAAGATACCTCGAGACGAACCGGCCGCTAGAAGAGCTGCGCCGGCAGGTCTTCCCCGCGGACAAAAGCTGGTGCTAACCGATGGAAGCTTCCAGCTTGTGCGCAGTTACGAGAAAAAGGGCGACCGGGTGCGCTACTTCAGCGTAGAAAGAGCCGCCTGGGAAGAGATCCCGGCGGCCATGGTGGATTGGGACGCCACCAAAAAGGCGGAAGCAACCGACGAGAAGACCACAGCAGATTTGCTGGAAAAAGTTCGCATTCAGGAGGCCGCTGCCAAGGCGGAAACGCCTGTGGATGTGGACGCCAGTTTGACGGTTGCGCCTGGGGTATTCTTGCCTGACGGCGAGGGCATGTTCGCGTTCGAGGGCAAATCGGTCAAACGACTGGAGCAGGCTGGCTCAGCGGTGAGAACGGACAAGAAGACCGTTCTAAAACAGGTGCTTTCGCCCATACCGATCGTCCCCAGCAAACGCAACGTGGAAATCCCCGGCACGAAAGCTGCCGCGCGGCTCACGACTTCACAGCCGGAGTTTTATCTGCGCGAACCGGCGCCCGACGCGGACCGCGATTCCTCGGTGTTGCGGACTGGGCGGCAGGGCGTTTCGGGGCCGGAGGTCGCTCTGGTGCGCGCGAAAGTGAAAGGAAACAAGCGATTGCTGGAGTCCATACGGAGCCAGTTCGGCCAGCAGCTTTCGCAGGAACGGGACGAAATAGCGATCCAGCGATGGGAAGTGGCTCCGGACATCTACAGGTTTACGCTGAGCGCGCCGTTGCCGCCGGGGGAGTACGCGCTCGCAGAAATCCTTGAGGACGGATTGAACTTGTTCGTCTGGGATTTCGGCGTCGACCAGACTCCCGCATCCAAGGCCGCTCCGCGCTGAGTCCGCCGAGCTTGCAGCTAAACCAATAAGACCCCTACGCCGATGTTTTCCATAGGTGCTGATTCCTAAACGATTTAGCCATCACCTAACACGTTTAGAATCAACAGTTGGGGGCAGGCTGGTCCGTGTTTGATCCGAAAGGATAAGCCGCTATTCCTGACGCAGCGCCTGCAGAGGATCGATCCGAACCGACCTGCGCGCCGGCACGTAACAGGCGAGCATGGCCACAGCTGCCAGCAGCAAGGGTGCGCCGACGAGCAAACGCGGATCGTTCGTACCGACCTTAAGCGCGTCGACAAAAATATTCGCCAGCGCCGAAACTATTTTTGCCAGCCCGAGCGCGCCCAAAAACCCCAGAACCGTACCGACGCCGACCAGAGCCGCGCCTTCGCGCAGCACCAGCCGCAGCACCTGTGCCTTGCTTGCGCCGAGCGCCGTGCGGATGGCGATCTCCTTGCGTCTTTGCGCAACCGCGTAGGCCGTAACTCCGGCGAGCCCAATGGCGGCCAACAGCAAGCCAAACACTCCAATTCCGCCGTAGGTTTGGACAGAGAAACGCAAGGCCGCCCGGCTGCGATCCAGATAAGCGTCGAACGTTTGCATGTTGAAGATGTTCAGATTGGGATCGATCACAGAGATCTCGTCGCGAATCGCGCTCAGCGCATCCGTTCCCGCATCCGACCGCACCAGAATGGTCATGCCGCTGGCTGCCGGCCGCGCAAAATCACGCGATGTGAGCGGCAAGTAAATTATCGATTGGCTGAATCCCTGTACATCTCTAAAGTCGCGGACCACGCCGACCACCTCATAGGGTAGCTTGTCGTCCCTAACGCGTTTGCCGAGGGCATTTCCATTTCCGAAAAATCCGCGTGCCGCACTCTCATTCAGCACGGCGGGCAAAGCCTTCGATCCGTCTGCGCGGCTTCGTTGATCCGCTTCCACGAACTCTCGGCCGGCCAGCATCGGCTCATGGAGCGTGGCAAAATAGCCCGCCCCCACCTTTTCCTCGAGCACGGGCTGCAGCACCCGTGAGGATCCCGTGGAGTCTTCGGCAGACAGTTGGGTGGGTTCAACGTCGCTTGTAAAGGGCGGGTGCACGGCCAGGGCGACGCTGCGCAGCGGGCCGGCGGTTTTGAGCCATTCGGGAAGTTTCTCGAACAGAGCTTGCGCTTTTTCGGGCGCATAGCCATCCCGCACCGGGTCGAGGGACAAGAGATACATCGTGCTCGGATCGAATTTGGTTTGGATGCTGCTTGCCTTGCTAATGCCCATGACGAGGAATCCTGTCACGAGCAGCAGCATGAGCGATGCCGCCACCTGGGCTACCATCAGCAAGTTGCGCAGACCAATACGCCGGTAACCGGGCAACTGAAGCGCCGAGCCCTGTTTGAGTGCCGGGGTCAGGTCGGCTTTCGTCGCTTGCAGGGCGGGCGCGAGGCTGAATGCGATGCCGCACACAATGGCAAGGCCGAACGCGAAGACGCCTGCGTGCCAATCCAAGCTGAGATTGGTTTCCTCCGGCACGATCGTGGGCGGCCTGAAGTGAGAGTTCAACACCCCCAGACCATACGCGAAGGCTAATCCTGCAACACCGCCCAGCAGTGAGAGCAAAACCCCTTCGCTCATCATCTGCCGGACCAGCCGGAAACGGCTGGCCCCAACCGACAGGCGAATCGCCAACTCCTTTCGGCGATTGGCGCCGCGTGCCATCAGCATGTTTGCCAGATTCACGCACGCAAGGGTGATGACCAGGCCCATCAGCGCCACCAAAAATCCGATCAACGCGGGCTTCAATTTTCGCGGCATCGGTACGCTGGTGCCGGCCGGAAGCAGCGTGACGCGTCTGCCTTTGTCAATGCGCGCGGGCGACGCTGGATCCTGCTCGTCGAGGCGACGGGTAATCGCCTCGAGACCCGCTTCCGCGGATTCCATCGTTACCCCGGGCCCGAGACACATCATTGCCAGAAACTCCTTGGCATTCGGTTGATGCAGAACGTCGTTCGCCAGCTCCGGCGCGAGCGAGCCGGGGACCGTGATCGGAACAAACAGCTCAGAGGGGTTGATGGAAAGGGCGCCATTGAAATCCTTGGGAGTGATTCCCACGATGGTCGCGTTTTGCCCATTCAGGTGAAGTATTTGCCCCAAGGCGTTGGGCGAGGAGTTCAGGCGATTGCGCCAGAAACGATCGCTAATCACCACAACGGGCGCGTCACCGGGCCTGTCCACCGCGGCGCTGAGCACTCGGCCACCCTGGGGTTCGACGCCGAGCACGGAAAAATAATTGGCGGATACAAGTTGTCCAAAGACGCGCTCGGGTTTGCCATTCAGATTGCCTTCGAACGTGACGTTGAATGGGATGCCGGTCTTGAATGCGGCGACCCCCGTGAACAGGCTCTTTTGCTCACGATACTGCTCGATGTAGTAGTACGACACCATGGCGAGATCACCATCCGCCGACTGTTGAAGCATCACCAAGTCCCTGGCATGCGCCGCTCCTGGAAGATCACGGAACAGCAACTCCCATTTCGAGCTGTACACGTTCGTCGTCAGCCCGATTCCGAGTCCCATCGAAATGATGCCGACCAGCGCGAAGCCGGGCGACTTGATCAGCGCTCGCCATGCATAACGCATGTCGCCGCGCATTTCGCTCAGGTATTCGAGCGGCACGCGCACGGCGATGTCTGCGATGAGCCGTATCAGCCCGGCGGCTCCATGCCTCTTGGCAATTTCTTCCACGACGTCCTCGCCGAGTTGCATCACGTCTCGGCCATAGGCCAATTTGAATTCGTGAGGAAATGCTTGCGCCAACCGCCGATAGATCCGCCATGCGAAATTCATTCCGTCACCAAGCCTTGCTTCACGCGAATGCTGCGAACCAATTCCTCGAGGCGCGCACATTCGGCATCGAGCACTCGCCTGCCGAGGGCCGTCAGCCGGTAGTAGCGGCGTCGTGCGTCGTCCAATTCCGGCGCCGGCCGTTCGTCGGATTCCTCGATCAGGTCGGCCTCGATCAGCCGCTTGATCGATCCATACAGCGTCGCGGGCCACAATCGCACCTTTCCGGTAGTGCGATTCAGAACGTCCTGCATGATTCCGTAACCATGCTGCTCTCCGGCTGCAAGTGAGAGCATGATGTGAAACCACTGCGTCTTCAGTGGAAGAAAGCTTTGAGGATCGATCTCAGTCATATCAATATATATATCAGATCATATCTATAGGTGTCAATAGTGCCGTTCCGGCGCCTCTCCCCACGTCGTAAGGCCCCCGGGACAAGCTGATGGGCGCCTCGTCGCCAACGGGAGCCCTCCTGCGCGAACTTCGCGGGTGCCCGGGCGAGTCCCCGGCGCCTCAAGGATATGGAGGGAAATTCAGGCGGTCTGGCGTTTTAATGCGGATGGCGCGCCAGGGGAATCCAAATCTGGATAGGGTCCGTTTCCGATCACGCGTGAATCAGATTCCGGCTGAATTGGCAAACGTCCGGGTAACAACATACTTAGCTCGCCTTGTGGAAATGGCCCGCGAGAGTCGATCCGACGATTCGCGATTCGTGACCGTAGCTGGACACCTGCCTGCGAAGGCTGCCTCGATGTACAATCGAGACGGTGAACCACACGCATCCGATGCTTCGAGCCGCGCTGAAAAGCCAGTATCACGCGTCGCTGGCGATGCTCCGCGAAGCCATCGAGCGCTGCCCGCCCGACGAGTGGTTGAGCACCAACCACAAGAATGCGTTCTGGCAGGTGTCGTATCACGCTCTGTTCTTTGCACACCTGTATCTTCAGCGCGACGAAGCTGCGTTTAAGCTGTGGGAACAGCATCGCGGCGAGGGCGACGGCATCGCTGGTGAGCCGTACACGCAAGCGCAGGTGCTCGAGTACTGGGAGTTCTGCGATCGGATGATCGATGACGCTGTGGACGCGTTGGATCTCGAAGGCACCGAAAGTGGCTTCAGTTGGTATCGCATGTCCAAGCTGGAGCACCAGTTCGTCAATATCCGCCATATCCAACATCATGCCGCGCAACTGATCGACCGCGTCCGCTCGGCCGCCGACGTCGGGATTCGCTGGGTGGCCGCGCGCTAGCGCCTTGGTGAGTCAAGCAATTCATTGCCACCGTCCGCGCGCTTTTCCGCAGCGTGCGTAGCGGATCTGGCGTTCACGAACTTATTCATATCGCAGCGCCTGTGTTGGCGCAATGCGGGCCGCTCGTCGCGCGGGCACGTAAGCCGCCAGCATGGTCACCAGAAACAGCAAAGGCACAACGATGACATAAGCCACAATGTCTACGCCGCCGGCATTGAACAACATGGAATTCATGAGCTGCTCGAGGCCGAAACCCATGGCCAGCCCGATTATCGTTCCTATTCCGACCAGCACAAAGCCCTTGCCCATCACCAAGCGCAGCACGTCCGAGCTTGCCGCGCCAAGAGCTATGCGTATACCGATTTCGCGGGTTCTGCGACTCACGTTGTACGCCACCAGTCCATACAAACCAGCGATGGCCAGCACGAGGCCCACCAGTCCCATGCAAGCCACGAGCTTCATCGCAATTCGTGGCCCGTTCACGGCCTGGTTCATGTAAAAGTCCTTGTAAACCATGGTGTGCAGCATCGGCAGATTCCGATCGAGGTCCCGGACAACGTCCCGCACGGGTTGCACGAGTTGCAGCGGATCGCCACTCGACCGCAGCATCAAGGTCATTCGCGCGACAGGATGTTGTGCCAGCGGCATATACAGGAAATCTATCGGTTTTTGGAAGATGGATTGATACTTGATGGTCTCGGCGACGCCTAGAATCTCCACCAGCCTCCCAGCGCCGTTCTCGAGGCGGATGTGTTTGCCCACCGCATCGACTCCCCGCCAATAGTGTTTTGCGAACTGCTCATTGACCACGGCCACAAGCGGGGCATCCGCGGTATCGGAAGCCAGGAATCCGCGGCCGTGCAGAACCGGAATCCCCATCGTCAGAAAGTATCCTTCATCCACGATGTCCATCGTCGAGTTGAAGTTCTCGCGTTCCCGCGGCATCTGGAAACCTTCCGGCACGAAGGTGATGGCGTCAAAGCCGTCTAGCCCGAGGGGAATGTTCTGGGTGAGGGCCTCGCTCTCAACTCCGGGCGCTTTCCGTACACGTTCGGCCAGCAGCTTGTAGAACTGTTGCGTTTGAGCCGCGTTGTACTGCACCAGACGCGGATCGAAGCTGGCCATCAGCAGATGATCTTTCGCGAAGCTAGTGCCCTCGCGCAAGGTATTCTGAAAGGCCCGAACCATCAGGAAAGACGCCGTGAGCAGCATCAGGGAGGCGGAAACTTGCGCTACCACGAGCACATTCCGGCCCCACAGGCGTTTGCGACCGGGCACATCCACGTCGGCCGACTTGAGCGCGTTCACCAGGTCCAGGCGCGTGCTCTGCAGCGCCGGCGCCAGTCCGCAAAGGAGCGCGCTCAACGCGGACAACGCGAGGCTGGCCAGGAGCACGCGCGTGTCCATCCGGAACGGGATCGAGAATGGCAAGTCGGTCATAAATACTACATTCTGAAAACTCTGGAACCACTCGACGACGCCGTACCCAATGGCGATACCCACCAACCCACCCAAGGAAGCCAGAATCAGGCTTTCCGTCAACAGCAGCCGGATGAGCCGGAAACGCCCGGCGCCAATGGCCAGCCGTACGGCGATTTCGCGCGTTCGCGCGCGAGCACGGCTCAGAAGAAGTCCCGCAACGTTGGTGCAAGCCACCAGCAGAACGGCCAGCGCAAGGATCACAAAGATCACGCCGAATTTCCAATTAAGGTCTTCTCGAGTTCGCGCTTCGAACTGCGTGTATACGGCGGCACCGCGGCTGCGATTGACCTTCGGATACTCGCTCTCGAAGTTTTTCGCGAGCACGACAAGTTCATTTCGCGCCTGCTCGAGCGTCGTTCCCGGCTTCAAACGCGCCCTGACGCTCAGCTCGCGATCGTCGCGGTCCTCGAAAAAATTCTTTTGGAGGTTGGTCGAAAACACCCGCGCCATCGCCAGCGGCATGTAGAAGTCGGGACTCCCGAATATCATCAAGCCCGGGAATGTGTCTGGTGCGACGCCAATCACGGTGAACTCCGTGCCGTTCAGGCGAACAGTCCTGCCCAGCACGGCAGGGTCACCAGCAAATTCGTGCTTCCAGAAGGCCGGCCCGAGCACCACGACGGCATCGCGACCGGGCACCTGATCTTCGTCCTCCCGGAACCCGCGCCCGAGCCGGGGTTCCACGCCGAGCACGTGGAAGTAGTTACCGGAAACCATCATGCCGCCTCGGACCCGTGGCGTGGCTCCGGGCTCGGCGGCACTGAAGCCGACCGCCTCCATATCCGCGTTGGCGATCACGCCTTCGTAGCTGCTGGTTTTGTCGCGGATGTCCAGGTATTCGCGATAGGAGAAATTGTCGAGATTACTATCGTGGGTCGTGCTCGCCAGAGTGAGCACGCTGCTTGCATGCGGCACGGGGTAAGGCCTGAAAATCAGCGCATCCACCATACTGAACGTCCCCGAGGTCATGCCGATGCCCAGCGCGAGGGTGATCACCACGAACGCGCTAAGACCGGAAGTGCGGCGCAGGCTCCGGATCGCGTAGCGCGCGTCATCGAGGAAATCCGTGAACCAACGAATGCGTCGCATGTCTCTCATCTCTTCTTTTCGTAGTTCCAGTCCGTCCATCGCGCGCATCGCGGCGTGACGCGCCTCTTTTGGGGAAAGCCCATGGGCGATGCCTTCCGCGATTTTTTGCTCGATGTGAAACTGGAGCTCTTCGTTCAGCTCCCGCTCGACGTGGCGGCGGCGAACGAGGGAGCGCAGGCGAAGCGGGATGGTGTACAGCCAATGTTGTGGACGCATAGGATCTCCTTAGGCGCGCGTGGTGCTCAGGCCTCCTCGAGTTGCACGACATGGGAGATGGCGGAGGAGAGGCGGCTCCAGTTGGCGGCCTCTCGTTCCAGATGCCGGCGCCCGAGGCTGGTGAGCGAGTAAAATTTTGCGCGGCGATTGTTTTCGCTGAGCTTCCATTCGGCCGTGATCCAGCCCTCTTGTTCGAGCTTGTGTAAAGCGGGGTAGAGAGAACCGTCGCTGACTTGCAGAACGTCGCCGGAGATTTGTTTGAGCCGCTGGCTGATGGCCCAGCCGTTCCTGGGTTCCAGTGCAAGAATCTTCAGAAGAAGAAGGTCCAGTGTGCCCTGGACCAGGTCAGATGGCTTGGTCATGCGCTCTCCTCGGTTACCGAGGGTATCATACACAAGCTCCCCTCGGTAAGCAAGGGGAATGTTTCGGCGGGTGGCGAACCGGGACAAAGAGCGGACCGGGGGCAGTGCGATCTTATCTGGCGCGCCACATAGATTTCTGTAGCGTCCGGCGTTATGTGGCGCCAGGGATACGGTTTTCCCTAGGGATGCACGCGGCGGACAGGCACATAGCCCGCGCGGTATCTCAGGCGCACTCCTTTGTGCTGGTTGCTCGCAGAATCAACGAGCTTCACAATGAGCTTATGACGCTTTCCGTCCAGGGCTTCTAGCTCAAATCCCAATTCATAGCGAAAATGGAGCTGGCGCAGGATTTCTTCCAAAGCGCCGGCGTACGTTGCGGGCGTCGCGTCGAGGTATTGGCCGCCGGTCTGAGTGGCTACGTAGTGTGCGATTTCTTTCTGT
>Ga0210384_10002423_pt1 | contig 22800 bp, 18 predicted proteins | sample IncBWH2MmetaG_FD_160574 | JGI IMG/M metagenome (GOLD analysis project Ga0210384, IMG submission 160574) | Forest soil microbial communities from Barre Woods Harvard Forest LTER site, Petersham, Massachusetts, United States - Inc-BW-H-2-M | ecosystem: Environmental > Terrestrial > Soil >...
GACCCAGGTCGCCGGCGTCAAGAACCTCAAGGTCATCAGGACGATTTCGCTCTACGGCCTTTCCGACGTCAAACTGCAGTTCTCGTTCGACTACACCTACGACCAGGCGCTCCAGCAGGTCCTGAACCGGCTGTCTCAGCTCCCGCCGCTGCTGAACAGCGCCCAGCCGCAGATTTCGCCGCTCAGTCCGATCGGCGAAATCTATCGGTACCGGCTCGTTGGGCCTCCCAACTACTCCGTGCTGGACCTCAAGACGCTGCAGGACTGGGTGCTGCAACGCCGCTTCCGTACCGTGCCGGGGGTCATCGACGTCACGGGATGGGGCGGCAGGACCAAGACTTATGAGCTCCAGGTCGATTTCAACAAGCTGGTCGCCAACGGTCTGACACTGCCGCAATTGTTGCAGGCAGTGAGCAACTCGAACATCAACGTCGGCGGCAACACCGTCAACATCGGCCCACAGGCGGCGGTCGTGCGCGGCGTGGGGTTGATCCGGTCGATCGACAGCCTCGCCAGCACGATGGTTTCGTCGAACAACGGAACGCCGGTCCTGGTCAGCGACGTTGCCACCGTCACCGTCGGCGAGCAGCCGCGGCTCGGTATCGCCGGCGAGAACCAGGACGACGATATCGTCCAGGGCATCGTGCTGATGCGCCGCGGCGAGCAGAGCTCTCCGACCATCGCCAGGGTCGAGGCGCTGGTGGCAACGATCAACAATTCCACGATCCTGCCGCCCGGCGTGCGGATCGAACGCATCTACGATCGCAAGGATCTGATCGAAACCACGACCAAGACCGTGCTCGAGAACATGGTGCTCGGCATCGTGTTGATTGTGATTTTGCAGTGGATATTCCTCGGCGACCTGCGCAGCGCCATCATCGTTGGCGCGACCATTCCGTTCGCGCTGTTCTTCGCCGTCAGCATTCTGGTGCTGCGCGGCGAGTCGGCCAATCTGTTGTCCGTCGGCGCGATCGATTTCGGCCTGATCGTCGACGCCACCGTGATCATGGTGGAGGCCATCTTCCGGCGCCTGTCGCACACCGAACGTTTTTCGGAGGCCGAGCGAGCCGCGATTTCCGACAACACCATCATGGACATGAAGCATCATGCCATTCTTACGGCTGCCGCTGACGTATCGCGATCGATCTTCTTTGCCGCGGCCATCATCATCGCTGCGTTCATACCGCTGTTCACGCTGAGCGGTGTCGAGGGCAATATTTTCGGCCCAATGGCCCGCACATACGCCTACGCGCTGGCCGGGGGCCTTTTGGCCACCTTCACGGTAACACCCGCCTTGAGCGCGATCATTCTGCCGGCGCATGTCGAGGAGACCGAGACGTTTGTCATGCGCATCCTGCACCGGTTGTACATGCCGGTGCTGGCGCGCTCGCTTGCGAACCGCCGACTGGTGTTGGTTGGCGGTGCGGCGCTGATCCTGGCGACCGCCTTTGCCGTGCGTCTGTTGGGATTGGAATTCCTGCCCAAGCTGGAGGAGGGCAATTTGTGGATCCGGGCGACGATGCCGCCGACGATTTCGCTTCAGGAGGGCAATTCCTACGTTAACGAGATGCGCAAGCTGATCGCTGGACAGCCGGAGGTCGAGTCGGTGGTCTCGCAGCATGGCCGGCCCGATGACGGCACCGATGCCGCAGGCTTCTTCAATGCGGAATTTTTCGCGCCGCTCAAGCCCGCGAGAGAATGGCCGGCGCATGAGAACAAGGATGAGCTGACGGCGAAGCTGCTAGCCCAGTTGCAGGACAAGTTTCCCGGTGTCGAATTCAATTTCTCGCAATACCTTCAGGACAACGTCTCGGAAGCTGTCTCCGGCGTGAAGGGAGAAAATTCGATCAAGCTGTACGGCAATGATCTGCAGGCGCTCACCGATACCGCCAACAAGATCAAGGCCCAGCTGGCGACGGTGCAGGGGATCACCGACCTTGCGGTGTTCACCTCGCTTGGACAGCCGACCATCCAGATCGATATCGACCGTGCGCGGGCGGCGCGCTACGGGCTTTCGCCAGGAGACATCAATACGACGATACGCACCGCCATCGGCGGCGATAGCGCCGGCGACCTATACGAGCCCGGAAGCGATCGGCATTTCCCGATCATCGTTCGTCTGGCGCCGCAATACCGGCGAAGCGCGGAAGCGATCCAGAATTTGCGGATCGGCGCGCAAGGCCCGAACGGAATCACGCAGGTGCCGCTCAGCGAGGTGGCGTCGGTGAAAGTGGTTTCCGGCGCGGCCTACATCTATCGCGAACAGCAGGAGCGTTATCTGCCGATCAAGTTCTCGGTGCGCGAGCGCGATCTTGGCAGCGCCATTCAGGAAGCGCAGGACAAAGTCGCCGCCAATGTGCAGCTGCCGCCCGGTTCACGCCTTGAGTGGGTCGGCGAGTTCGGCAATCTACAGGACGCGATCAAGCGGCTATCGGTCGTGGTCCCGATCAGCCTCGCGCTGATCGCGATGTTGATCTGGTTCAATTTCGGATCGGTCGTCGACACCATTCTGACCATGAGCGTGATCCCGATGGCCGTGTTCGGCGGCATCGTCGGGCTGGTCTTGACCGGAATTCCCTTCAGCGTGTCTGCGGCCATCGGATTCATAGCGCTGTTCGGCATCTCGGTGATGGACGGCATCATCATCCTCTCGCAATACAATCAGCTCATCGACGAGGGCATGGAACGCGGTGCCGCTATCCTGCGCACCGGCGAACTCCAGCTGCGCCCGGTGCTGATGACTTGCGTCGTCGCCGGCGTCGGGTTGCTGCCGGCAGCACTTTCCTCCGGAATTGGGTCGCAGGTGCAGAAGCCCTTGGCAATCGTGGTGGTGGCCGGCATGATGCTCGCGCCCATTGTCATCCTGGTTACGTTGCCAGCGCTGATTTCGATGTTTTCGCGGCGAACCCGTCCTGGTTTGGCTGGCCAATCCCAGTTTGCACCGGCGGAGTGAGGTGAGCTGTGAGTGATGTGGGGCTTGAATACGCCGGGAGGCTCCGCCGGACGGGCAACTGGTCGGCGTGGCCGTTGTTTTGTCTCGCGGCGATCGTGGCGTTGACAGTCATCGATGCGGCCGGGGCCGAGACTCTGCCGGAAGCGCTGGTAAAGGCGTATCAGTCAAACCCGCAACTCAATGCCGATCGCGCGCGGCAGCGCGGCGCAGACGAAAATGTGCCGCAGGCGCTTGCCGGCTACCGGCCGCAGATCATCGCAAGCCTGAGCGCCGGGCTGCAGGCGGTCCGCAATGGGTTGCCAGACAATACGATCCAAGGAGCGACATTGCACCCGTGGACCATCGGCGTGACGGTCAGCCAGGTGCTGTTCAACGGGTTCAAGACCGCCAACAGCGTTCGCGCCGCCGAATTTCAGGTGCTGTCGGGACGCGAAGCGTTGCGAAACACCGGACAAGGCGTGCTGCTGGATGCCGTCACGGCCTATATGAACGTGCTCGCCAATCAGGCGTTGGTCGAGTCGCAACGGACCAACGTAGCGGTGCTGCGCGAGATCCAGGCGACCACCAAGAGGCGACTGGATGCCGGCGACGTGACGCCGACGGACACCGCCCAGGCCGAGGCGCGGCTGAGCCGCGGGCTGGCCGATCTCAACGCCGCCGAAGTCGCATTCGCGATCAGCAAGGCGACTTACGCCCAGGTGATTGGCGTACCTCCCTCGCAACTGGTTGCAGCCACGCCGGTCGACCGCCTCTCACCCGTCACCCTTGACGCGTCGATCGAGACCGCCAGTCACGAACATCCGGCCGTGCTTGGCGCCGGCTACGACGTCGACATGGCCCAGACCACGATCAGGGTGGCCGAGAGCAGTCTGCTGCCAACGGTGGGGGTGCAGGCCAGTGCCAGCCGATCCGTGCAGACGGATACCAGCTTGACCACGACCTCGACCGACCAGGCTTCGGTGTTGGGCCAGATCAACGTGCCGATCTATGACGGCGGTACCGCGGCCTCGCAAACCCGTCAGGCCAAGGAAATGGCGTCGCAAAGCCGCATGGTGCTCGAACAGGTCAGAAACCAGTCGCGGACTGCCGCGGTCAGCGCGTGGGTATCCAATGAGGGAACCAAGGTCGCGTTGACGGCCACCGAATCCGAGGTGCATGCGGCCGAAGTAGCGCTTCGGGGGGTTCGTCGGGAAGCGCAGGGAGGACAACGCACAACCATCGACGTCCTCAACGCCCAGCAGGATCTGACCAATGCCCGCTCCAGGCTGATTCTGGCTCAGCGGGATCGGGTGATCGCGTCCTACACGCTCTTGAGTGCGGTTGGACGCCTGGACGTGCACATCCTGAATCTGGATACCCCGGACTATCTGCCGGAGGTTCATTACCATCAAGTGCGGGATGCATGGCATGGCCTTCGCACGCCTTCGGGTCAATAAGACGCAGACGAGCAAGGAAAAACGGTTGGCGCCCCCAAAGGGATGGAGACTATCATGATTGCCGCGACAATCGTCTTATCGCTTACGTTCCGGGCGTAGTTCTCAGCACTCAAGACAAGCGGGTGCGATCTCCAAATCCCTGCCGGACCGGTTGAGCAGGCAGGGAATCGCTAACGGATCGTTTTGCGGGAAATGCCATGACCGAGCACATCATCGTTACCGACGAAGGTGCCACCCGCACCATCACGATGCGGCGTCCGGAAAAGAAGAACACCCTGACGCAGGAAATGTATCTTGCGATGAGCGACGCGATCGACTCGGCGCAAACCAACCCTGCCATTCGCTGTCTCATTCTGACCGGCCGTTCCGGGGTATTCACGGCGGGCGCCGACATCGGGGATTTTTTGCAGGCGGCGACGACGACGGATGACGTGGTGCGGCCGAGAAACTCCGTGATGTTTCTACAGTCGCTGGTGAACAACAAGAAGCCGATCGTCGCTGCGGTCGACGGCATTGCCGTCGGCATCGGTACCACGATGGTGTTCCACTGCGACTACGTGATCGCCAGCACGAGTGCGTCATTTTCTTCGCCGTTTCTTCAATATGGCCTGGTTCCGGAGGGGGCTACCAGCCTGCTTGTGCCGCAGGTGATCGGACACCAGCGCGCATTTGCGATGCTCGTCATGGGCAGATCGATGAACGCCGAGGATGCCCGCGAGGCAGGGCTCGTCAATCAGGTCGTGCCGACCGGCCATGCGCTGGTTGAGGCCCAAAAGGTGGCGCGGGAAATTTCTGCGCTGCCTGCGGACGCAGTCGCGATTTCGCGCAGATTACTCAAGCTGCCGACCGAGGATATCGTCCGCAGGATGGGCCAGGAAGATCATTTCTTCGGCGAGCGGATGCGTTCGCCCGAAGCGATCGCCGCGTTCCAGGGTTTCTTCCAGCGCGAGAAGAAATAGCCGCGGATCGCGCGTGCGACGGCCAAATATTCGGCCCGACAGCAGGCGCCCGCTCGGCTCCCTGTTGGAACTCACATCGGCTAGAGCGGAATGCAGCCGCTCCAGGGCCCGGATCGCGGGGCGGCGAATGGAGCGTCCCGCAGGTCGTCGCAGCGATCCTCATCCTCTTTCAGGAGCCGCGCGACCTCGTTCCAATAGGGCCGTCTCCAGCCGGCCATCAGGCTTGAGAGAAAGTCGAGTTCGCTGCCTGTGAGGTACAACATGGGAACGCCATCCTTGTAGCGTTTGGGTCAGAGCGGGTTTTGCGCCGGCGCAGCGTCGGCGCCAAGATGCTCGGTGAAGCGGACGACGACCGCGTCCTGGTTGAACTCTCGCGACTGAAACAGCCGATAGGCGGCCTCCTGATGCGCCGCGAGACGCGCGGGCGTGTCGAGGTATCGCGCGACAGCGGCGGACATGTCCCGGCACATCTCGCTGTCGGATGCGATCGGCAAGATCTCTCCGGTGACGCCGTCTTCGACGACCTCCAGGCAGCCCGGATGGTTGGAGGCGACCGATGCAAGACCGGTCGCCGCAGCGGTGATGAGGCGCTGACATTTGCCGTAGCCTTTTACAGCCCGGACCATCCCGAATACAAACGAGCGTGGAATCCTGCGGATACACCCTTGCCGGCCATCCTCAAAAAAGGATGGGCGGCAATTTGCTTTAGTGATGATAAGGGTTGTATGGCCTTTATAAACAGGAGCACGCCCCCGAGCGGATTCGCTCGATCCGAGTTTGCCGTCCAGTCTTTTCTCCTGGGTGTGCCGGGGGCGTCGAGGCAAGTGACCGCTCTACTGGTGCGCCCCGAAGACTAAACGCTCGGGAGTTTTGCGAGCTTAGATAGTCGAACGGTCTGCCGTCAGGAACGATCACGCCGGTTCCGGCAGTTGACGGAACGACCCGTTAGCGGCACACTCCTTGCATTTCCTGACGCGTACCTTTTCAAGGAAGCCAGATATTAGGAGGGCCGATTGAACCTTTTCATTCGTCTTACGCTGATTTCATTGTTTCTTACGACATCCGTCTCCGCACAAAAACTCGTCGATCCAGCTTCGGTCGCTCCGGAATATCGGGAGGCCGCGGAAAAACGCCGGGCCGAGCAAATCAAGCAGCGCGAATGCGCGAAGAAGGCGGAGGTCGAAAAGGTCATGCCGCGAGAGCGTACCGCCTATCTGCTGCAGTGCCTCGAGACGGACCCCGTCAAGACGAACTAGCGGATTCTAAAAAAATCAGTCGGGCTTGACGCCGCGGCCCAGCGCGAACTGACCGACGGGGCCTTCGATGTGGAAATCGATCCCCGTCATCTTCGCGAACAGATCGATGTTGCAGGTGCCGATCGCGCATCCGCCGAGCCCCATGTCGGTCGCCATCATGTAAAGCGTCTGGATCAATACCCCGACATCCTTCAGGATCAGCGCGTAGGCGATCGATGCGTATTTCCAGGATATCCGGTTGAAGCGCGCCGCGATCGTGACCAGGACCTGCGGCGGGGCAGGGACGTCCATGGCATACTCGGCGCCCTGAAACAGCGCATCCAGTTCCTGAGCGCGAACGGCGATCGGCACCAGCGCGTGCCGATCAGCATCATAATGATAGAATCCGGGATCCAGCCCTTCGCAATTGGTGACGGCCAGATAGAGTTCGAGTTCGTAGGCGCTGCCGGCGCCTGGGTATGGCCGCGTGGTGAAGGCGACATCGGGACCGCTGCCGTCAGGGTCGAGCTTGCTGGTCCACTTCGATCGAACCCGCGCGGTGCTCTCGAGAAAATGCGCCAGCTCGGCAAGCGTGATCGGCTGCTGGTCGTCGAAGTCGCGGGTCGAATGACGTTCGCGCAACAGCTTTACGTAAGGCGAGTTTGCTTCCGCGGCCGGGGCAGAAAGCTGGCTCAGATCGATTTTCTCGCCGGGCCAGGACGGCCGCACCGCCGGTGGCGGTGCGATGAGATCGGCATATGAATAGAGGCCCCCCAGCGGATTGGCCTGCCGGCCTTCCGTGCTGTGGGTGTGAAACATAAGATCGTGAAAATCCCAGAGCACGAGGTGTTCGTCGCCTTCGCTGGCCCGGCGGCCATCGCCGCCACGGGCGTCGATCTTGAACAGGATTTTGCTGTCCATCAGCAATCCGAGCAGTTCGAGCCCGGGGAAGCCTGCTTGCCGCCGCAGCCGGCTGATCTTTTGCGGTATCGACAGCGTGGCAATCACGCTGGCTACTTTTGGATTGCAAATCCTGAACAAGGCCCCGGCGCGCGGCGATTCCAAGATCAAGTCGTTGCCGCGGCGTCGCAGATAAGCAAACCGCGACAGCACGATCGTCTCGGAGTCGAGAAGCTTTGGCGTTTGCGGCCAGTAGTCGGAAAGTTGCGGCTCGATGACGACCTGGTCCTTGTTGCCGCTGCGGTCTCCCAACCGATATTCCAGAAGGCCGCGTTGGCCCAACCGACGGACCAGGAGATCGATCTCCTCGTCGGCGTTGCGGCTGCCGGTCACAAAGCGGTCGAGTGGCAGGCCCTTGCGTAATCCCTGCGCGCGATCCATCGCCTCGGCGCTGAACTTTCCCAAGCCGGCCGCGTAGCCATCGAAGCAGGCGGCGATAGTTCCGTCCGCCTGCGCTTCGAGCGTGACGCGCTCGTTCAGCCGGGCGGCAAGAATGGCTGCGGCCTTTCGCCCACGCTTCTTTGCTGGCGCGCGCAAAGCCCGATCACCTTCAAGTATGCGGAAGGAAGGGCGTGAGTTCGCTTTCCGGCAACGGGCGATCGAGCAAGCCGAGCTGGACCGGAACATCATAAAGCCGGCCCGGCCCGAGGCGGCGGTAGAAATGCCGCAAGCCCGGAACGATCACCCGCGCCACCGGGACCTCGACGTCAGGCCGGGTCTGGTCGAGCACGAGGAAATCGTAGCCCGCACGCCGGGCGATATCGACGCAGGCTTCGACCTGGTCGTGCGCGTTGTCGAGCGGGACGTTGATGCCGAGTGGCGGCGCAACCGTCGGACGGTCCGCCGGGACCAGGAACGGATAGTTCTCGAGGCGCAACGGCGTGACGCCGTCGAGGCTCGATTTCTCGCCGCTTCCGCCCCCCATCATGCCGATCGTCAGGAACTGGCTCAGCTCGGTCAGCGAACGCAGCAAGGCAATGCGGCGATCGAAATGCGCGCCGGAACCGAACTCGATATTCTCCTGGCCGTCCTTCATCCAGTGCATGATCGCGACATAGCTGGGAACGCCGAGATCGTTGGTGACGTCGAGCACCCACAGCCTGCGTCCGGCATCGGTAAATTGCGTCTTGATGTCGCGAATGTAGGAATCGTCGAACTCGCTGAGATCGACCTCCGATCGCTGTGAACGATTGTACCACCAGATCGCGTAGGCATCGCGCTCCACGAGTTCAAGAAAGCCCTGGACGATGGCCTCCTGGAGCGTGTTGCCGGCGGCACAGCCGTTGGAATCGGTATGGAAGTCCCGGTAGAAGAAATACATCAGGCCGGTCGGAAAATATCGGAAGCGCTGGTCGCGCAACGACCAGGCCGGAGACCACTCGATCTTCGCCGTGGGATCGATCGGGTCCGGGATGGGATGTGAATCATCCTGCGCAGGTTCGTGCCGCGCTGCAAACTGCGCTTCGCTGAAGAGCTGGACGTCGTTGGCAAGGATGGCATCGCCCGGCGCGAAATCGATGAAGCGCCGCTTCATCCTGATCTCGTCACCCTGGAAAATTCCCGAATAACGCTCGATCGCTTCCATCAGCGCGCTGGCCTCGGCTTGTTCGGAGGTCGAGCCTTTGCCAAAGCTGCCTCCGCTCAATCCCGACCTGAGTTGATCGACGCTCATGGCCGGCGCCGAGAAATTATGCTGAGCAAAGAAATTGGTGTTCATCGGCAGATCGGCTTCGATCGGCTCGAGCCGCTTCACGACGCCAGTGAGGGGGCTAACGTGCTTTTTGAAGCGTGAAACCGTGATGCGCGACGGCACCGAGCGATATCCGCCGCTGGTCATCACGAGCTTGGCGCTGGGGCCGTTTTCGACCGGCTGCGGCGCACGACGCGGATTCTGAAATTTCTTGCTGCCGCAGGTCGGGCATTGCGGCCGGCGCGCCACATAGTGCTTGGCGATGGTCGCGCCCAACAGGTCGAAGCTCGCAATATGATCGCGTAAATCGGTGCGAAAGCCGGAGGCGACCGCTTTGGCGACTTCGACAGCGGTAAATTGGATGGCGTTTTGCCCGAAGACGTTGCGGACGAGCGGTGAAACGGCGACGGGCCGCGCCGATCCTCGCTCGAGAAACCCCTTGATCTCGCGATTCCTGATCATGCGGTCGAACAGGCAGGTCCAGCAGGCGCTCTCGCCGGGGTTGAATACGGGTCCCACCAGCGGAAACAGGCCGGAGGGCTGCACCAACAGCCAGGGCGCCTTGTCCGCCACGCGCTGCTTGTTCAATTCCGCCAGCCGGCGTTCAAGATAATCGTTCACGAGGGTAACCGTCAGGTCAGGCGAACGTTTGACGATGTTGACACCGAGCTCGCTCAGCGCCGAGCTCAGTTGCGCCGCTCCTTTCACATCGATGGATTCGACGAGGACTCGGCATTTCCTGAGATTCTCTTCAGCGATTTCGGGCGGCAGGCCGAGGCTTGCCCAATAGCCGGCAACCGTCCCGTCGGAGGATCGCAGTCCCGTCACCAGGTAGCGCCGCTCGATCAGCCGCTTGAGGGCTTCTTCGATCTTGTCGGACGGATATTTCCGCCCCAACTCGCGAACGAGTTCGGACGCGCTCTTGCCACGTTCGCCGATGGCCGTGGCAAGCGCGCAATAGAGCTCCCCATGAAGGAAGAATTTCCGATCCTCCGAATAGAGACATACGACATCGGGAGGCAGCATATAGGCGGTGAAATTCGGCGCGAACTTCAGAACGTCCTGGTCGAGGCGCGGTGTCGCACGGCTTTTCGTGGTCTTGTTGCGTTGGCCATTGCGCATTTTACAAATCACTCCGAAGCACCGGCGCAGCGAGCCAAGTTCATGGCCGCCGGAACATTCCGTCCAGTCCGCGCGCTAGCATTTTTTGAAAGGATTGGAAACCCGGGAAGCCATCGTCGCCATGTCGGCCTGCGCCGCACATGATTCGCGTGCGGCCGCCGAAAGGCAGATATGACGCGGAAAGCAGACATGGAATGGCCGGGTCGACCTTGTCGGACCCGGCCATCTCGATATTGGTCAGTCGATCGTGTCGGCAAAGAGGCCGCCGGCTCAGCAGAGGCGGCAGATGCCCCAAGACGCGCAGCAAGATCCACAGCCAGCGCCGCAGCCGCAGCCGCCGCCACAGCCTCGGCAGGCTCGGCAGCCGCCGCAGCGGCAGCCACGACAGCCGCCGCATCGGCAACCCCAGGCGAGCTGCACGCCGCCGCGAGCCTGCGCTGTGTTTTCCTTGTCGAAGAGATAAAACGTCGCCAGGCTGACATCGGCGATTTCTTCTTCACCGAGCGTGAGTGCCTGTGTCGGCGCGAGATTCGTCGTTTGCTGTACGTCCGCTGCCGGAACGGCCGACGCTGATGCGCCGCCCCCTAGCGCAAAAGTCAAACCGGCGGCCCCTAACGCCGGCATGGCGGCCTTGGTCACACGCTTCTTCTTCGAAGCTTGCTTCACCCGTGACATAGTCGCATCCTCCATACGTGGTAATTAAGAGTTTCGAGTCCAGAGCAGCGCGACTGTACGCTTGGCAAATGTGCCGTGCAAGGCTGCTCAGATACACGATGACGCGATGCAACGTTCAGTTTCCATTCATGTTTATGAACGTTTATCGGCGTTTCCATGATGCAAAATATTCACGACAACCTCAGCGAGCGCCGCTTCCGATGGCGCTACGCGCGTCTCTAGGTCAAGCGGAGAAATCGGCGTGGTCGATCATCACGGACGTTTCGTCTGGTATGAACTGTTGACGACGGACGGCGCAGCCGCGAAGACGTTTTACGGCAGTGTCGTTGGCTGGGGCGCGCAAAACGCGTCTACGCCCGATTTGGCGTATACCTTGTTCACCGCGGGAGAGGCGCCCGTGGGCGGGCTCATGGAACTGCCGCAAGACGCGCTGAACAGGGGCGCGATGCCGCGGTGGGTGGGATATGTCGCCGTCGACGACGTCGATGCGAGCGCCGAGCGGATCAAGCGTCTCGGCGGAGCTGTTTATGTGCCGCCAACCGACAGCAATATCGGCCGCATTGCGGTGGTGACGGATCCGCAAACCGCGACATTTGCGTTGGTCGAAGGATTGCGGCACGGCCAGGTCGAATCCGGCGAGATCCGCGAGGCCGGGCGCGTCGGATGGCATGAGTTGCTTGCCGCTGACTGGAGCAAGGCATTTGTCTTTTACGGGGAGGTTTTTGACTGGCGAGAGACCTACGCCAATACTAGCCCGTTGCCCTCGTACCACGTGTTCGCCGCCGGCGGGCGCACGATCGGCGGCATGTTCACCAAGCTCCCAAAGGTGCCGGTCCCGTTCTGGCTCTACTACTTCAATGTCGGCGACATCGATATGGCGCTGCGGCGGGTGCAGGAAGCCGGCGGCCAGGTCGTCTTCGGTCCCCACGATTTGCCGGGCGACAACGGCATCGCCCGTTGCATCGATCCTCAGGGCGCGATGTTTGCGTTGCAGGGCCCGCGAACCAAGGACCGAACCAAGCGCCTGGCCAACCCCGACATCGGATGGTCCTCCGACTGGGGCGAAATGTCGTCCAGAGGGAGATTGGTGGTCAAGCCCCGCTCCTGATTAGCCCGCCTTGGCCGGTGCGGCCGTCTTGGGCAGCGGCTTGTCCTGCCGCTTCGACCAGGAGATGTAATAGGCGACAACGGTCATGATCGCTATTCCCGCCACGCTGACAAAAATCTGCGCGAACAGCGATCCCGAGCTCATCATCAATTCGAAGTGGCCGACGAAGGAAAGAAACACGCCGACGCAGAACACCGCGAGCGATTGCTGGCCGCAGACGATCAAGGGATCGAACACCTTCCATTCCAGTGCCGGCCAGTCCTTTGGAATGAAGCGGATGACCATGATCACGATCACGACGAAATGCAGGAAGCGATAGGGCGCAAGGAAGGTCTTGTCGTTGGGGTTGAAAGCCGAATAGAGCCACTGCGGGAACATCGCGCCAAAGTCCGGAAACCGGCCGGCCATCGTCATGATGAGCGCGAAGATGAGATAGGCGATGCACACATAGAGCGTGATCGGCGAGTTGATGATCGCCATCGATTTCCGCGCGCCGCCGAGCGCGCACCACGAGCCGAACACGAACAGCACCTGCCAGCAGAACGGATTGAAGTACCATTGGCCCGCGGGATAGGCGGTGAAATTCCAGCCGAAATGCCGGGCCGTCAACCACAGCGCGATCGACGCCAGCATGGTCCAATTGGGCTGGCGCAGCATGATCCACAGCACCGGCGGGAATAATCCCATCAGCACGATGTAGAGCGGCAACACGTCGAGATTGACCGGCTTGAACCTCAAGAACAATCCTTGCCGCAGCGTCTCGGTCGCATTGTCGACCAGGCCCGCGACATTGAACTCGTTGATGATCTCGGAATCGCCGAAACGCAGTGCGAGATAGCTGATCGCCGCAATATAAATCACGAACAGGATGATGTGGGCGACGTAGAGCTGCCAGACGCGCTTGGTCAGCCGCGTGGCGCCGACGGTGAAGCCGCGCTCGAGCATCATCCGGGCGTAGACAAAGGAGGCGGTATAACCGGAGATGAAGACGAAGAGATCGGCGGCGTCGCTAAAACCGTAATTCCGGGTGGTGACCCAGTTCACGACATTGTCGGGGATATGATCGAGGAAGATCGCCCAGTTTGCGACCCCGCGAAACAGGTCGAGCCGGAGGTCGCGGCCTTTTTCGGGCAGGGTTGCGTTGATTTTCATGACGCCGCTTCGAACTGATGCTTTCGCGAAAACCGCGCCACGGCCAAGATTGTCACAGCGCAGCTTAGTGACTATACCGGTCGTCAAGCTACCCGGGGGTAGGAATCACCGATCAAATCCCTGAAAGGTGTCTCTATACTATCCCGGCCGTTCCTACCAAGCGCTTCCAATGTCGCATAGCTTACGGGGCCCGACCATCCATGACCGCACGCATTTTTAAGCCCGCCAAAAACGCGATGCAATCGGGCAGGGCATCCACCCAGGAATGGCGCCTTGAGTATGAGCCGGAGCAGCCGCGCGCGGTCGAGCCCTTGATGGGCTGGACCTCCTCGGGCGACATGAAACAGCAACTCAGCCTGCGCTTCGACACCAAGGAGGAGGCCATTGCCTATGCCGAACGCAAGCGCATCCCCTACCAGGTGATCGAGCCAAAGGACCCGGTTCGCCGGCAGGCGGCCTATGCCGACAATTTTGCGTTCCGGCGCGGCGAGCCCTGGACGCATTAGCCTGACTGCCGAGGATTTGCCGCCAAGCAATTGCCGCCAAGTATTTGCGGCGCACCATAACCCGCGGAACGCTATGCCGCTTCATTCCAGCATCGATCCCGCTTCAACCGATTTCGCCCGCAACGCGGAAGTCATGCGCACCCTTGTCGCGGAGCTTCGCGATAAGCTTAGTCTAGTCGCCGGCGGCGGCGGCGAGGCTTCCAGGGCGAGACACACTTCGCGCGGCAAGATGCTGGCGCGCCAGCGCGTCGATCTGTTGGTCGATCCCGGCACGGCATTTCTGGAATTGTCGCCGCTGGCAGCTCACGGGCTCTATGGCGGCGACGTGCATTCGGCAAGCGCCGTCACCGGGGTGGGGCGGATATCGGGACGCGAATGCGTCATCGTCGCCAATGATGCGACCATCAAGGGCGGCACCTACTATCCGATGACCGTGAAGAAGCATCTTCGCGCGCAGGATATCGCGCGGCAAAACAATCTGCCTTGCGTCTATATGGTGGATTCGGGCGGCGCCTTCCTGCCGATGCAGGACGAGATTTTTCCGGACGAGCGCCATTTCGGCCGCATCTTCTACAACCAGGCGCAGATGTCGGCGCAAGGCATTCCGCAGATCGCCATCGTCATGGGCTCATGCACTGCCGGCGGCGCCTATGTGCCGGCGATGTCGGATGAGACCATCATCGTGCGCAACCAGGGAACGATCTTTCTCGGCGGACCTCCGCTGGTGAAGGCTGCGACCGGGGAGGTGGTGACCGCGGAAGAGCTCGGCGGCGCCGACGTGCATTCGCGGCAATCCGGGGTCACCGATCACTATGCGCAGAACGATGCACACGCGATCGGGATCGCCCGGCGCATCGTTGCCACGTTAAAGCCGCCCCGCCAGAACGTGCTCAACATGCGAGAACCGCGCGAGCCGCTGTTTGCGGCGGAAGAGATCTACGGCGTGGTGCCGGTGGACGGCAGAAAGCCGTTTGACGTGCGCGACATCATCGCGCGCGTGGTCGACGGCTCCGAGTTCGACGAATTCAAGAAGCTCTATGGCCAGACGCTGGTCTGCGGCTTCGCCCATATCTGGGGCTATCCGGTCGGTGTCATCGCCAACAACGGCATTCTGTTCAGCGAGAGCTCGCTGAAGGGTGCGCACTTCATCGAGCTGTGCTGCCAGCGCAACATTCCGCTGGTGTTTTTGCAGAACATCACTGGCTTCATGGTCGGCAAGAAATACGAGGCGGGCGGCATTGCGCGCGACGGTGCCAAGCTCGTGACCGCGGTCGCAACTGCCGGCGTCCCGAAATTCACCGTGGTGATCGGCGGCTCCTATGGCGCCGGCAATTACGGCATGTGCGGCAGAGCCTATAGCCCGCGCTTCCTGTGGATGTGGCCGAACGCCCGCATCTCCGTGATGGGCGGCGAACAGGCCTCCATGGTGCTCAGTCAAGTTCGTCGCGACAATATCGAAGCCAAGGGCGATCACTGGTCGGCGGAGGAGGAAGACAAGTTTCGCAGCCCCATCCGTGCGCAGTATGAAAGCCAGGGCAATCCCTATTACGCGACCGCCCGGCTGTGGGACGACGGCGTGATCGATCCGGCCGACACGCGGCTGGTGCTCGGACTCGGGCTGTCGGCGGCGGCGAATGCGCCGATCGAGCCGACAAAATTCGGCCTGTTCAGGATGTGACGATGGATCGCTCGAAAATGTACCGGCGGTTTCGCACGCTCCTGATCGCCAATCGTGGCGAGATCGCAGCGCGCGTGATCCGCACCGCCAAGACAATGGGCTTGCGCACGGTCGCGGTTTATTCCGAAGCCGACGCTAGCGCGAAGCATGTCGCTGACGCCGACGAGGCCGTGCTGCTCGGACCGGCGCGGGCCCGCGACAGCTACCTCAATATCGAGCGCGTCGTCGAAGCCGCGCGCAAGACCGGCGCCGAGGCGGTGCATCCCGGTTACGGATTCCTGTCGGAGAATGCCGAATTCGCGCAAGCGTGCGCCGATGCAGGGCTGGTGTTCGTCGGACCAACGGCTGCGATGATGACCGCGATGGGCTCCAAATCCGGCTCCAAGACGCTAATGGAAAAGGCCGGCGTGCCGTTGGTGCCGGGTTATCACGGCGAGGCCCAGGATGAGGCGACGCTGGCGAAGGCCGCCGACAAGATCGGCTTTCCGGTGCTGGTCAAGGCGTCCGCCGGTGGCGGCGGCCGCGGCATGCGCGTGGTGCGCTCGGCGGCCGAGCTTGGCCCGGCGATCGTCAGTGCTAAACGGGAGGCGAAGGCGGCGTTCGGCGACGACCGCATGCTGATCGAAAAATATGTCGACAATCCGCGCCATATCGAAGTGCAGGTGATCGGCGACAGCCACGGCAATCTGTTGTCGCTGTTCGAGCGCGAGTGCACGCTGCAGCGCCGGCATCAGAAGGTGATCGAGGAGGCGCCATCGCCGACGCTCGATGCTAAACAACGCGAGGCGGTCTCTGCCGCCGCACGCAAGGCGGCCGCTGCCGTCAATTACGTCGGCGCCGGCACCATCGAATTCGTCTCCGACGGCAAGGACGTGTTCTTCATCGAGATGAACACGCGCCTTCAGGTCGAGCATCCCGTGACCGAACTGATCACCGGCATCAATCTCGTGGAATGGCAATTGCGAGTGGCGTTCGGCGAAAAACTGCCGCTGACGCAGGAACAGATCCAACTCAATGGACACGCCATCGAAGCGCGGGTCTATGCCGAGAATCCTACCAAGAATTTCATGCCGTCGGTCGGCCGTATCAAGACTTGGCGCATGCCGCAGGCTACCGACGGCGTTCGCATCGATGATGGCTACCGCGAGGGCGACGCGGTCTCGCCCTATTACGACGCCATGCTCGCCAAGGTGATTGCGTGGGCGCCGACGCGCGAGGCCGCGATCGACAAGCTCAACCGCGCCCTGGAAGAGACCGATGTCCGCGGCGTCGTCACCAATATCCCCTTCCTGTCCGCGCTGGTGACGCATCCCACCGTGCGCGCCAACGCGATCGATACCGGGTTCATCGAACGCGAATTGAAGAACCTCACGGCAACGGTGGCGACATCGGGCGATCTCGAGCTCGGTGCAGCGGTAGCCGCGATCCTCGCCGACGAACAAAAGGCCGCGCGCGGCGAGCCGCATTCGCCATGGCGAACCTTTGGCTGGATGCCGGTCGGCCGGCGGCAACGGGCGTTTTCGTTCCGGCAGGGGCAGGGCACCGAACAAAAGGTCATTTTGCAATATGGCAACGGGCCGTCGATCCTGGCCATCGGTAATCGCGAATTGGCGTTTGCCTATTCGTCTATTGGCGAGGGCGAAATCAATTTGACGCTCGACGGCGCGATGTCGCGCATCGTGTGCGTGATCGAAGGCCACGAGCTCTATCTGCGCACCCGCCATGGCCGGTTCGAGTTGCACTGGGTCGATCCGTTCGGCGGCGAGACCGAAGAGCAGGTCGGCGAGGACAAGATTGTCGCCCCACTGCCGGGCACGGTGGTGGCGCTGCTCGCCGAGGAGGGCACTAGACTGGAGAAGGGCGCGCCGATCCTCACCCTTGAAGTGATGAAGATGGAACAGACCCTGCGCGCGCCCTATGCGGGCGTATTGAAGAAGATCAAATGCAAGGTCGGCGATATCGTCGGCGAAGGCTTCGAACTCGCTGAGGTCGAGCCGGCAGCTTCGTGAGGCCAGCATGAGCGATAGCGTTCGCATTATTGAAATGGGGCCGCGCGACGGTCTGCAGAACGAGAAGACGCCGGTCGGCGTCGAGGCTCGGATCGCGTTCATCGAGGCGCTGGTCGGCGCTGGCCTCTCCACCATCGAGGTCGGGGCTTTCGTGTCGCCGAAAGCGATCCCGCAGATGGTTGGCTCGGATCAAGTGCTGCGCGGTGTCAGCCACCTCGCCGGTGAATTTCACGTGCTGGTGCCTAACGAAAAGGGTTATGAGGCCGCGCGTGCGGCGGGCGCCAAAGTGGTTTCGGTGTTCGCGGCGGCTTCCGAAGGGTTTTCGCGCGCCAACATCAACTGTTCGATCGCGGAGTCGATCGAGCGTTTCAAACCGGTGCTGGCGCGCGCCAGGGCTGACGGCGTCAGGGTACGTGGCTATGTCTCCTGCGTGCTCGGCTGTCCTTTCGACGGCGAGATCAAGCCCAAGGCGGTTGCTGATGTCGCGAAAACGCTGTGGGACCTCGGCTGCTACGAAATTTCGCTCGGCGATACCATCGGCGTCGGCACGCCGCTCAAGGCCAAGGAGATGCTGCGCGCAGTAGCTGCGCATGTGCCGGCGCAGAATCTGGCGATGCATTTTCACGACACCTACGGCCAGGCGCTGGCCAACCTCTATGCCGGGATGGAAGAGGGCGTGGGCGTGATCGATTCCGCCGCCGGCGGGCTCGGCGGCTGCCCGTTCGCGCCGGGCGCCACCGGCAATGTCGCGACCGAGGATGTGGTCTACATGCTCGAAGGCATGGGAATTAAGACCGGCGTCGATATGCCAAAGCTCGTCGCGGCGACCAACGAGATCACCGGACTGATCGGCCGGTCGCCGGTCAGCCGGGTGGCATCGGCGTTGAATGCGAAGAAGAGGCGAACAGCGAACAGGGAGTAGCGAATAGACGAAAGATTTCGAGTCGCTATTCGCTACTCCCTATTCGCTTTTTTTCTCACCGTCCTCCGTCGGGCCCCATGATCAGATCGGGCAGCGCGGTCGAGATTCCCGGCAGGAAACACAACACCAGCACCGCTGCCATCATCAGAAGCACGAACGGCAGCGTGCCCCATATGACTTCGCTCAACGGAATATCCGGCGCCACATTGCGAATGACAAAAATATTCAGGCCGACCGGCGGGTGGATCAACCCCATCTCCATCACGATAGTCATGACGACGCCGAACCAGATGATATCGAAATTCGCCGCACGCAGCGGCGGCAGGATGATCGGCGCGGTCATCAGGATGATCGACACCGGCGGCAGGAAGAAGCCGAGCACGACCACCATGAGCAGGATTGACGCCAATAGTTCCCAGCGCGGCAGATGCATCGCGACGATCGCTTCCGCCGCCGATTGCGAGATGTGCAGATAGCTCATGACGTAGGAATAGAGCAGCGACATGCCGATGATCATCATCAGCATGGTGGATTCGCGGATCGTCGATTTCAGGATCGGCGCGAGATCGCTCGGCCGCCATACGCTGTAGATCAAGGCAATCAGCACCAGCGCCAACAGCCCGCCAAGGCCGGCGGTCTCCGACGGCGTCGCGTAGCCGCCGTAGAGCGCGATCATGACGCCGGTCAACAGCAGCACAAAAGGAATGACCCGCGGCAGCACGCTGAAGCGCTCGGCAAGGGTAAAATCGTCGCGCGTCAGAATGGCCGAAGCCGTGCCGCTCTTGGCGTAGGCAGCACTTGCGGCGGCATATTCGCGGCGGAAACGGATCACCGCATAGGTGCCGAACAGGGTCACCAGCAACAGGCCCGGTCCGATACCGGCAAGAAACAGCCTGCCCAGCGATTTTTCCGCGGCGACCGCAAACAGGATCATGGTGATCGAGGGCGGCAGGAGAATGCCGAGCGTGCCACCGGCGGCGATGATGCCGGCCGCGAAGCCGCCGGAATAGCCGCGCTTGCGCATTTCCGGGATACCGGCCGAGCCGATCGCCGAGCAGGTGGCGGGCGAGGAACCGGCCATCGCCGCGAACAATGCGCAGGCAAACACGTTGGCAACGCCAAGACCGCCGGGAACGCGATGCAGCCAGGCATGCAGCGCCGAATAAAGATCCTGCCCGGCGCGCGATCTGCCGATCGCAGCCCCCTTGAGGATGAACAGCGGAATCGACAATAGCGTGATCGAGGCCATTTCCTCGTAGACATTCTGCGTCACGGTATCGAGCGAGGCCGCCGGCATGTAGATGCCCATGAAGACGACCGCGACCGCGCCGAGCGCGAAGGCGATAGGCATGCCCGAGAACATCGCAAACAAGGTCGCAAGCCCGTAGCTCAGGCCAATTCCGAACACGCTCATCGGCGAGCGGCTCCGCTCACGGGAATGATGAGCTGTAGCGCGATCTGCACGCAAAGCAGCGTCATGCCGCAGGCCATCAGGCCGTAGGGGATCGCCAAGGGCGGCGACCACATCGAATTCGAAACCTGGCCGTCGACCCAGGCCTCATGCGCCAGCGTCCAGGATTTCCAGGTGAAGAAGGCGCAGAACAACAGGCTTGCGACGTCGACCAGCCACAGCCGGATGCGATTGGCCATCGGCGACAACAGCCCGACAAAGGCTTCGATGCCGATATGGCCGCGTTGTCCCTGCACATAGGCCGCCGTCATGAAGGTCGCACCGACCAACAGGAACACCGCCGCCTCATCCTGCCAGTAATTCGCGGCATGGAACAAGGCGCGGCTCAGCACGCTGTAGCTCAAGATCGCGCAGGCGGCGATCAGCGCCACGGCGGCGAATACGACGATGATCTGGTTTATGAACGCGAGTGCGGATTCGAACGTCGCCACGAGCTTGTTGCCCGTGGCGACGTTGGAGAGGTCACGATCCCCCAGCGGACCGTGCATCATGAGGAGACGTCGGACGCAAGCTTCAGCAGAGTGGCTGCGGTCGCGGTCTTGGCGCCATAATCCTTCCACGCGGTGTCGCGGGCGATGTCGCGCCACTTGTTGACGGTCGGAATGTCGAGCGCGCTGACCTTGGCGCCGGCCTTCTCATAGACTTTTGCGACTTCGACATCGTCGTCCTGCGCGCCTTTCTTGCCGAAGGCTTCGAGGTCAGTGCCCACCGCAAGGATGATGTCCTGCTGATTCTTCGGCAAGCCGTCGAAGATCGACTTCGACATCATCAAGGGCTCCAGCATGAACCAGTAGGAGGCGCCGGCGCCCGAGGTCAGGGATTTCGAAACTTCCTCGAGCCGGAACGAGATCAGGCTGGTGGAGGAGGTGATGCCGGCATCGCAGGCGCCGGTCTGCATCGCCGCATAGATTTCGTTCGACGGCACCGACAGCACCGAGGCGCCCGCGGTCTGTAGCACCATGTCCATCTCGCGCGAGCCGCCGCGAACCTTGAGCCCCTTGGCGTCTTCGGGGGCCACGATCGGCCGCGAACGGCTGGCGACGCCGCCGGCCTGCCAGACCCAGGTGAGAAGCAGGATGCCCTTGTCGGCGAGGAAATCGGTCAGCGCCTTGCCGACCGGTTCTTTCTTCCAGCGCAGGCCCTGATCGTAGGTTGCGACCAGGCCGGGCATTAGGCCGATATTGGTCTCGGGCAACTCGCCGCCGGCATAGGGCATCGGATACAGGCTGATATCGAGCGCGCCCTTGCGCATCGCCGCGAATTGCGCGTTGGTCTTGATCAGCGAAGAGTTCGGATAGATCTCGGCCGATATCTCGCCGCCGCTGCGTTTGGCGACTTCGGCGGCGAACATCCGGCACAGCCGGTCGCGGAAGTCGCCCTTGTCGATGGTGCCGCCGGGAAACTGATGCGAGATCTTCAGCGTGGTGGCGGCTTTCGCCGTGCCTAGCCCGAAACGCAGAAGGGCAGGCGCGGCAAGTGTGGATGCGATGATATGACGGCGTGTAAGCATGATACTCCCCTGGACAACCTTTGATTGGGTCTCTGAGCCGGCGTTCGGCGCATTGTAGCCGGTGTTCACTCGAATTTGCTCTAGTCCGATGGTTGGTTAGAGACGGGTTTCGACCATCGGCCGAGACTTGTTGCGGCGCACACATGGCCCAATCCCGCAAGCGCGCGGGTCGGCACTAACACGCGCTTCGCGGGCGAAATTGTGTCGAACCCTAGCCTTCAACCCCAGGAAGTGCAGCAAAAGCCGGCAGCCGAAAAATTATTTAAAACCGCCTCGTAACAAAGGCCGCCGCGGCTGCGTCCCTGATCAAAGCGGCATCAGTCGCTTTTCAAAACCGGCTTTCCAACAAGGGATCACCAACCATGACCATTCGCACCCGTATCGCGCTCGGCGTTTCTGCCGCGGCTCTCTCGCTCAGCCTGGCACTCGCGCCCGCGGCGTTCGCCCAGGACAAGATGGGCAAGGACGACGGCATGAAAAAGGACACCATGTCCAAGGACACGATGAAAAAGGACGATGGCATGAAGAAAGACACCATGTCCAAGGACACCATGAAGAAGGACGATGGCATGAAGAAGGACGACATGAAGAAGTAAGCGTCGAGCTTCATTCCCCTGCAGGCTCGTCCCGCTCGGGGCGGCCTGCAGCGTCGTGACGCGCCAAAAACGTCGACAGCGTCCGGCTATTTCTTCTTGCCTTTGCCCTTGCTGCCCTTGCGGGCGGCATAGCGCGCATCGCGCTTGGCCTTCTGCTCGGCCTCAAGCACCGCTTGTCGTGCGGCTTCCTCCTCCCTTTCGCGGGCAAGCTTTGCCGCGGCTTCGGCGGCCGCCTGTTCCTCCCTGCGCTTTTCCTCGGCCTGGGCCGCGTCGCGCGCCTCCTTGGCCTTGGCGCGGGCCGCGGCCGCTATCTCACGCTCGGCCCGCCGTGCGGCGACCGAGGGATCGTCGGGCCCGGGCTGGGCTCGGAATTTGCTTAAGAGATTTTGCTTCGCCTGTTGTGCCGCCTTCTGCCGGTCCGCGAAGCCGGGTTCCTTGAATCCACTCATTGAACGTGCCTAGTCACTTTCGTCTGTGTGTTTATCCGCTGGTTTTCATATCACGCGCCTGCGACGGAAGCGTGATTGGCGCGGCAGCGGTGTAGCGCCGACCGTGCTCTGGCGCCACCAAATATCCATGCCATATTGTGATTTCACTCACAAAAGAATGCATGGCTTGCCCCTATGGTCCGCGCAACTCAGCGGAGAGGACGGGAAAATGACCGGCATATGGTGGACGATCAGGAAGTTCACGTTTATCGCCGCCGCTGTGACGCTGACTGGCGCGGCGGCTTTGCTCTGGTTCGCGCTGGCGCATCCACAGCCGATATCGAGCGCGGCGCTCGGCGCGGAATGGCAATGTACCAAGACGTTCGTCTG
>Ga0210384_10002424_pt1 | contig 22800 bp, 14 predicted proteins | sample IncBWH2MmetaG_FD_160574 | JGI IMG/M metagenome (GOLD analysis project Ga0210384, IMG submission 160574) | Forest soil microbial communities from Barre Woods Harvard Forest LTER site, Petersham, Massachusetts, United States - Inc-BW-H-2-M | ecosystem: Environmental > Terrestrial > Soil >...
AGCGTCGCCGTCGCCCTGACTTCAGATTGCATCACGGAGTGGGACCGGAAAACGATACCTGAGTATAGGCTCTAGCCTTTCGGGCGACGGATTCCGAGCAAGTCAGCCATTCCTACTAGATCAATCACGGACCGAGCCTTCATTTTTCGCATCATATTGACACGATGGACCTTTACCGTAATCTCGGTGACCCCCAATTTTGCCGCGATCTGCTTATTCATCAAACCATCGACGACGAACGCTATCACTTCCCGCTCGCGTGATGTCAGCGAGTCGAGCCGGACTCGCAGCTCCGTAACGGCCTTCTCGCTGTCGCGTCGTTTTTGATCTCGCTCAAGCGCTCTGACCACGGCATCCAGCATATCCTGGTCGCGGAACGGCTTGGTCAGGAAATCGATGGCCCCCGCCTTCATCGCCTGGACCGACATCGGGATGTCGCCGTGACCCGTCATAAAGATGATCGGGATGCGAATGCCGGCCTCAGCCAGTTCAGCCTGAAAGTCGAGACCGCTGACCCCAGGCAACCTGATATCGAGTACCAGACAGCTAGCTGCATCAGGCATCTTGATCTGCGTAAACTCGCGAGCCGAACCGAACAGCTCCACCCGCAAGCCTACAGATCGGAAAAGGCTGCTGAGGGTCTCGCGCATGGCTACATCGTCGTCGACGACGAAGACGATTCGTTCCGCTGCACTTGCGAGGTCACGTGGCGATTTGGAGCTTCCGATCACAATTTCTTCTCTTGATACGATGGCAATGTGAAATGAAACCTTGCACCCGGGCCGGCATTGTTGGCGGCCGACAGCCGTCCCCCGTGAGCTTCGATGATCGAGCGGCAGATCGATAGTCCCATGCCCATGCCGCCGGATTTCGTGGTGAAGAAGGCGTTGAACAACTTGTCGGCGCTCTCGGCGGATATTCCCACACCGGAGTCCACGATGGCGACCACCACTCGTTGTGCTTCGTCCTGATACGATCGGATTACCAGCTCATGCGACCGATCCGCGATCGATTCCATCGCTTCAACACCGTTCATTACCAGATTGATGATCACCTGCTGCAGCTGGACCCGATCGGCGAGAACGATGGCCGGGGCAGCCGCCAACTCCATCCGCAACCGTACATGGCGGGTGGCCAGCTCGCGTTGAACCAAAGCGATGACCTCGTTAATGACGCCGTTCACATCGAGCGGCTCCTTTTGCGGCTCGGCGTTCTTCGCGAGCGCGCGGACGCGTCGGATCACTTCGGCCGCCCTGTTCCCCTCCTTGATAATCCAATCCGCAGCCAGGCGAGCTTCGTCAAGATTGGGGGTGCTGCCGTCGAGCCAACGCAAGCAGGCGCCCGCGGCATTGACGACCGCGGCGAGCGGCTGGTTCACTTCATGGGCGATGGAGGCTGTCAATTCCCCAAGCGTGGTCACGCGTGTAACATGTGCGAGTTCCGCCTGTGCTTCGCGCAGCGCCTCTTCGGCGTGATCTGCGCGGATCATCGCCGTAATATTGGTGCCGGTGCCCCGATAGCCGAGAAAATTGCCGTTTGCGTCATGAATTGGCTTGCCGCTCGTTCGGACATATATTGGGGATCCGGTCCCATTTGTGGTGTACACGAAATCGCGAAATGGCTGACGGGCCTCGATCATCGCCCGATGCATCCGCCATTTTTCGCCTTCCGATTCGACATCAGTTGCAACGTCCCAGCGAGCCACGCCGGTGACGCCGGAGGGCTGAAAGCCAATAGCATTGACATGCTCAGATATGCGGGTGAAGCGGTGGTCCGGCCCCGTCTCCCAGAGCCAGTCGGAGGCCGTTTCGGCATAATCACGAAAGCGCTGCTCGCTCTCGCGAAGTGCAACCTCGGCCAGCTTGCGGTCCTCGATGTCGGTGGACGACCCATACCATTTGACAATATTGCCCGACTCATCGCGCAGCGGCACCGCTTCAAACAAAAACCAGCGGTATTGACCATCGTAGCGTCGGAGCCGAGCTTCGAGCCCGCCCGGCATACCGGACTCCCGTATGGCGCTCCACTTCACCAACATGGCCTTCTTGTCGTCAGGATGAAAAGCGCGAGGCCAGCCAGTTTCAGCTTGGTCCAACGAGAGGCCGGTATAGTCGAGGGCCGGTTGATTAAGAAAGTCGGGGACTCCATCCGGACCGGCGCGCCAGACCAGCGTCGGGATTGTATCGATTACCAGTCGAAGCCGATCCTCGGACTTCTTGATTTCGTCAAAAGCTTTTTGCAGCGCCTCCTTGGCGAGGTGCTGCTCGGTGACATCGATGTGCGTACCGACCAGCTCGAGCACTTCACCGTCGTCACCGACGAGAGGATGTCCCACCGAATGTACGTATCTTGTCGGACCGTCCGGAAGATCTATGCGAAAATCGACTTCAAAGTCCGTTTTCTCTCGCACTGCCTGCCGCGCCATTTCGGTAACAAGGTCCCTGTCTTCGGGGAGAACACGATCCTGGAAGGATTGCGGTGACAGAGAGTCCTTTTCCGAATCGAACCCAAACAGGTGGTACACTTCGGGCGACCGATAAACGAATTCTTGAAGTCGCACATCCCAGGCCCAACTGCTGGTGTGACTCAAACGTTGGGCTTCGGCCAAATAGGCTTCACTCCGTCGCAGCTTCCGTTCGACCTCCCTTGCAACCGTCACATCCGTCACCGCACCGAGATACTCGATGTTGCCTGACTCATCTCTTTCGGCCCGAGCGACGGCATGAACATATTTCACCGTACCATCCGGCATCAGCAACCGATACTCTTGATCATAGTCGTTCCCATCAATGGAACAACGATCAATCGCCTTTTGCACGGCAGCACGATCTTCCGGATGCGCGCGCGCGAGGACCGTATCAACGTTGACCGCGCAGGCCTCGTCATATCCAAAAATCCTGTAGGTTTCCGTTGACCAGGCATTCTCGCCGGTGGTGACGCGCCATCCGAAGGTACCGGTGCGGCTCAATCGTTGTGCCTGGGCCAGATACGCTTCGCTCTGACGGAGAGCATTTTCGGTCTGCTTGCGCTCCGTCAGATCGAGCACGAAGGCCACGCCCTCGTCTTGACCGTCGCCGAATGTCGTCGCGCCGAGCAGAACCGGCACGCGGCTACCATCTTTGCGAAAGTACTCTTTTTCACGCGGTCGGGAGGTTCCAGTCGCCTTCAGCTCTGCAATAGCCCGGTCGTCGGCGTCGCGCCATTCGGTCGGCGTCAGCTCCCTCCATCGCAGCCGGCCCGAGACGAGATCTTCCCGGGCATATCCGACCATATCAAGAAAGGCTTGGTTGGCTTCGATGATCCGGCCCTGAAAATCCCAGATCAGGATTCCGATGACGTCAGAGTCGACCAGACGGCGGATCCTGGCCTCCCGTTCTCTGAGATCGTTGTACAGACGGGCGTTCTCCAGCGAGATCGCCGCTTGCGACGCCAGCAATTCCAGTACCGAGATCCGGGTAGGCGTGAAGACATGCGAGGCCAGGTTGTTCTCGAGATAGAGCACCCCGATCAGCTTGGACTGTTTCACCAAGGGCAGGCAGAGGACCGACCGGGCGTGCTTCTGGCAGATATACTGATCCGCCGAGAACGGATTCTGCGCCGAGGCGTCGTCAAGGATCACGCTTTCCCGCGTCCGGATCACGGTGTGGAGCACGGATTCGGGAAGCTCGACCGGTGACGTCGCCGTCTGGCGCAGCGTGACCTCAACCTGGCCGCGGCCGGTCGTCGCTTCCGCCGCAATCCGTGGCTGGTCGCCTTCGAACAGGATGAGCAGGCCGCGCTCGGCACCGGCATGTTCGACCGCGATCCGCAGTAGCGTCTTGATAAGCTCACTGAGGACAATCTCGCCGGACACCGCCTGCGAAGCCTTGACCACCGTCCCGACATCCAGCCGCCCGACGGGCGCGCCAATCGTAGTGGTGGGAGATGCAGAGACTGGTGCGTTGCGGAGATGCGGATGAAGCCGTTCGAGTTGCCGCACCTTCCCATCGGCTCCCCAGCGCAGATAGCCGTAGCTGGCGTCCTGCAAATACAAGCGTGCAATCTTCTCGAAGCCACGCGCCGCATAGAAGCGGGAAGCCAGTTCATTGGCCAGCGCCTCATTGTGAATGAAGCCGTAAGCGCGAGCCGAACGGATGGCCTGTTCGTATAGGCGTTCGGCATCGAGTTCCCGGCCTTCGATCCGCGCGAGCTCGGCGCCGACCAGCGCGGCGCGGTTCTCGAAATTGTCCGGGCAATTCACAGCCCAGAGCTGGAGTTGCTTGTGATGCGCAACAACAGCGTCCAGGTGCCGCTGCCGCTCGCCTGCTGCAGCGGAATCGCAGGATGCAGCTTGAGACAGTGCGCCGTAGAAGTGGTATTCAGCCGTTTCGAGCTGTGCAACCGCGACCCACAACAGCCGTTGCGCTCTCGACGAGGCCTCGGTAGCCGACGCATAGTCGCCGGCAAAGAAGCGCGCCTGCAGCTTGCGGGTCCAATAAAAAAACTCGGCAAGCGCCAGATCCGGGTTAGCGGCCAAACGGCGCTCGACCTGAAGCTCGTCAAACTGCGCTTCGTCGAAGGAGCCGAATGTCCGCGTCAAGCCCCGCAGCGTCCGGATCAGCCCGAGCTGGCTAACGATGCGCTCAATGACTAGCCCGAAGCGCGCCCTCTGCGCGAACGCGAGGCCACGCTCGGCTTCGCGTTCTACCTCCGCAAGCGGATCGCCCGCCATGAGAAGATTTGTGTTCAATTGGTTGCCGCAGTAGGACGCGTAGGTGAGGTCGCCGATCGCGTTTGCCGCGTCGAACGTGCGGCGCACCAGGTCGCGACCAGCCCGAACATGTCTCGTCCAGGGCATAACGAGATTTCCAAAGTCATTATAGACCCTGGCCTGGAAACGTGTCAGTCCGCGTCCTTCGACCAAGTCGTAGCCGAGCCGACCGAAGCGGTATGCCGCCTGATAGTCGCCGAAGTGAGGGCCTGCGATCATGCCAAGGAATGCATAGGCGGCGCACGAAGCGTCGGAGTTGCCCCGCTCGATACTGAGATTGACCGCTCGACAGACGACCAGGCCAAGCAAGTTCGCATCCGTATAAAATGCAGGTGGCGCGATTTTAGTCAGAAACTCCAGCGTCGCGAGGGATGTCGGATCGCTTGTCAAAGGCAGCTCGACCAGAGCCTCGATCGTGCGACTCCCGAGCTGCGACCAGATCCGCTCGTATTCGCGTCGCGCTTCCACTTCTGTGGGGTGCGGCGACCAGTCGATGTCGAGTTGCCGGAGGTAGTTGAGACCCACGGCAATGGCGCGGCTGCTCTGATCGAGGGTCGTGTACAGATCCACGCGCAACGAGGCGACCGTGGCTCGTTCCACCGCGCTCGCGGCGCAGGTGGAAAGCACATTCAACCGCTGCTCTGCTTCCGCCAGCGCGCCAGTGAGAAACTCGCATTCGGCCCGGTGCAGCTCCAGCGCAAAGGTGAGTTCGTGTCGGCGTTCCGACGCGTCTTCCGGCAACAGAGCCGCACCGGCGGTGAGATAGGTGAGCGCCGAGGCGTAGGCGGTAGTAGCCTTGGCGCGCTGGCCCGCGAGCAGGTTGAGGTCAGCCAGCTGCTCACGCTCGTCTCGCGAGGTGATCAAGGCGGCGCCGCGGTTGAGCTGATTGACGATTTCGAAGATGGCCTCTTCGCGCCTTTCCGCGGGGGTGAGCGCCGCGAGGAGCCTACCGATGCGGAGGTGCGCCTCGGCGCGTAACGGTTCCGGTATCAGTGAATAGGCGGCCTCCTGGATACGGTCGTGGATGAACTTGTACGAGCCCTCCGAGTGCTCGACCAGCTCCAGACGAACGGCGTCCCAGAGATCGGAACGCACGTCCTCGCTCGATTTCCCGAGAACGATCGAAAGCATCGTGATCTCGGCGACGTTGCCGAGGCAGGCGAGCTGCCGCAACGCCGCCTGGGTCTCGACGGACAGGCGGGTCAACTTCCCGACCATAAGGTCCACTACATTGTCGGCGTACCCCTTGGCGTGAATGCGATCGAGCTCCCAGCGCCAGCGCGCCGCGTCATGATCGAAGCGGAGCAGCCCCTCTTCGGCAAGCGCAGAAATGAACTGAATGGCGAAAAACGGGTTGCCACCCGTCTTTTGGTACACCAGTTGCGCCAGCGGGGCGGCGCTTTCCGGCTCACAGCAAAGCGTATCCGCAATCAGCTGACCGAAGTGCTCATGGGCAAGCGGCGCAAGACTAATCTCCTGCACGAACGCTCCCGCCTTGCGGATGGCATCGAGCGTGCGCAGAAGCGGATGAGAGGGACTGATCTCGTTGTCCCGGTAGGCGCCGACCAGTAGCAGGTGCCGCACTTCCGGGTGCGCAACCAGATGCTTCAGGAGATCGAGCGTCGCTGCATCCAGCCATTGCAAATCATCGAGGAACAGCGCGAGCGGGTGCTCCATGCGGGCGAACACCCCGAGGAAGCGCCTGAATACCATTTGGAAGCGGTTCTGCGCGTCCTGCGGCGCTAGGTCCGCGACCGGCTGCTGTTTCCCGATCACGAGCTCCAGCGCGGGAACGAGGTTGACGATCAATTGGCCATTCGGCCCCAATGCCTCGTTGAGGGAATCCCGCCACTGGACAAGCTCGGCCTCGCTCCGGCTCAGCAGCGAATGGACGAGGCTCTGGAAGGCTTGTCCCAGCGTGGTGTAGGGGATGTCGCGCTTGTACTGATCGAACTTGCCGGATGCAAACAGACCACGCTGCGGTACCAGCGCCTTGTGCAGCTCGTTTACCACCGAGGACTTGCCGATACCGGAATATCCGGACAGGAGCACGAGTTCTGTGGTGCCTTTAGCAATAACTTTGTCAAACGCCGCGATCAGCGCGTCGATCTCCCGCTCGCGGCCGTACAGCTTTTCCGGGATCAGCAGCCGATCAGAAGCGTCGTGCGTGCGCAGCTGAAATGGGTCGATGCTGCCGACCGCCTCCCATTCCGCAAGGCAGCGCCGCAGATCGGCCTCGACACCGGCGGCAGTTTGATAGCGCTCCTCGGCGGTCTTGGCGAGTAGCTTCATCACAATGGCGGAGAGCGGTCCCGGGATGCCCGCCACCTGCTCGTTCGGCGGCACCGGTTGTCGCGCGATGTGGCAGTGCACCCACTCCATCGGATCGGCCGCGGTGAAGGGAAGCTCCCCCGTCAACATTTCGTAGAAGGTGACACCTAGAGCATAGAGATCGCTGCGGGAGTCGACCGAGCGATTCATCCGGCCGGTTTGTTCGGGCGCCATGTAGGCGAGCGTCCCCGCGATCACCTCCGGCGGCGCGGGGCCTTGGTGCTCGCGCGGCAGACGTGAGGCAATGCCAAACCCCATTAGCCAGACGCCGCCGCTCGCCGCATCTACCAGGATATTTGCCGGCTTGATGTCCTTATGGATAAGGCCTCGCTCGTGCATCCGACGGAGCGCCCCGGCAATAGGGGTCGCGATGCGCAAGAAATGCGATATGTCCAGTGGCCGGCCAAGCAGTCGATCGACTGGCGCACCGCCTGGATCCTCAAGCACCAGCGTCATACGATCGTTGTGGCGTGTCAGCGCGACTGGTCGCGCCGCCCAGTCTGCGTCAATTTCAGCCTTGAGCGCATATTCATGTTCAAGCCGCTCGACGCAACCGAGCGACGTTTCTTCTGCGGCAACAAGTAGGATCGGCGCCAAGCCGTTGCCGAAGCCCCGGTAGAGAGCGCTGTCTCCCTCCCTCAGCGGCGAGAATACGTAGCTCGAGAGCTCGTTCACGAGGGCCTCCTGCCAGGAGGACTGCTTTATACACTGATTAGGTTACGTTGCTCTGGCCCGTCAATCCAAAAACAACCCCCAAAATGCGTCAGCAATCCGATTGCCCCGCGGCAGACGCCGGGACGCGGTTCCGCTGCGCCGAAGTCGCTCAAAACTCTGGCCAAATCAGCGCAAAATCGAGCCAAACTCCGCAATCTCGCGCAAGCAATTCTGCCTGCCTGAGCGCACTCTTATGGGTTGGCCACGCACAATCGATGCGAGCGACCTCAATTCCCACGGTCGCTTCGCGCCCATCATCAAGGAGCCGAACCATGAAGATAAAATACATACTGGCAGCATCACTGCTCACCCTCGCGACGTCGGTTACAGCTCAGGCGAGAACCAGCGAACACAGCGCTCTCCCGCAAACATACGGAAACGAGGGCCGCGAGGTTGCTGCTCCGCCGTCGAGCGCCGCCTGCATGACCGACCACGGCCCAAGCGAATGCGACGAGCCCATGTGGGTCTATGGCAGCCCCCGCGCGCTTTCACGATATCGGAACGCGTTCTGAGTTCGACCGGCTAACCAGGCGTTGCGGCAGTCGCCATCAAAGGCCATCCAGCTAAACTTCAATTTAGTCCACTAAACGTCTGTTCAATGGAGTCGCCGGTTGACCGGACCTAATTTTGCACCAAGCAGCCCGACCGCGTTTCTCTCTGGCGGTATCGGATAGCTGCCAAAGCGGACGGCTTCGCGCAGCCTTGTTCCCCTCCCTCAATAAGGCAGGCCGGAGCTGTCCGCCTCGTTTCGCAATGTGCCGAGGAAAAGCTGCGCAGCCAACCTGACATAAATCCACCTGATCGCCAGTCACTCGGCCGGAGACATGCAATGAATATCGACGTTAAGATGCCTATCGATCTTGCGGGCGTGAGAATTCCGGACAGCAAGCTCACTTGCGAGATTACAGAGCTGGTGCGCGACACCGAGACGCCGCTGCTGTTTCACCATTCGAGCCGCGTGTATTACTGGGGCGCTCTGGCAGGCAGGCGTCATGGATTGAGATACGATCCCGAACTGCTTTATGCGGGCGCGATGTTCCACGACATGGGCTTGACCCATGAGCACAGCAGTGCGGACGAGCGCTTCGAGGTTGACGGCGCCAACGCCGCCCGCGACTTCCTGCGCAGCCACGGCATCGCGCAACACGATATCGACACAGTCTGGACCGCGATCGCGTTGCACACGACCCCCGGCATCCCGCAGCACATGCATCCGGTGGTGGCTCTGGTGACGGCCGGCGTCGAAATGGATGTGCTCGGGTTGAGCTATGCCGAGTACAGCGACGCGGAGCGCGCGGCGGTGGTGCATGCGCACCCGCGCAGTGCACATTTCAAGGAAGACATCATCCAGGCCTTCTACGACGGCATCAAGCACAAGCCGGAGACGACGTTCGGCAATGTGAAGGCCGACGTGCTCGCGGACAAGGATCCGCATTTCACTCGCGGCAATTTCTGCAGCGTGATCCGCGGCTCCGCCTGGCGCGGGTAAACCTCTCCAAATCCTTTCATCGAGGAGTCGCGCCCGGCGACGGGGCGTGAAGGCTCGCAGATTCACCAACCACCATGTCCAAAACCCAGGAACCAACCATGTCCAAAGGGCGATTTACCAACGCCACCGGCGCGCCGGTCGCGGACAACACCAACATCATGACTGCCGGCCCGCGCGGCCCGGCGTTGCTGCAGGACATCTGGCTGATCGAGAAGCTGGCGCATTTTGACCGCGAGGTGATCCCGGAGCGGCGCATGCACGCCAAAGGTTGGGGAGCCCACGGCACCTTCACCGTGACGCACGATATCAGCCGCTACACCAAGGCCAGGATTTTCTCGAAGATCGGCAAGCAGACGCCTATGTTTGCGCGCTTCTCAACCGTCGCCGGCGAAAGAGGCGCGGCCGATGCGGAACGCGACATCCGCGGAACCGCCCTCAAGTTCTACACCGAGGACGGAAATTGGGACATCGTCGGCAACAACACGCCGGTGTTCTTCTTCCGCGATCCATTGCGCTTCCCCGACCTCAACCATGCGATCAAGCGCGACCCGCGCACGGGGCTGCGCAGCGCGGACAATAACTGGGATTTCTGGACGCTGCTGCCCGAGGCGCTGCACCAGGTCACCGTCGTCATGTCCGATCGCGGCATCCCGAAGAGCTTCCGCAACATGCATCTGTTCGGCAGCCACACCTTCTCGATGATCAACGCCGCGAACGAGCGGGTTTGGGTCAAGTTCCACTTCCGCACGCAGCAAGGGATCCAGAACCTCACCGACGCCGAGGCTGCGGCCCTCGTCGCCGGCGATCGTGAAAGCCACGGCCGCGACCTCCTCGACGCAATTGACGCGGGCGACTTCCCGCGCTGGACGCTTTTCATTCAGGTGATGACCGAGGCTCAGGCCAAGACTCACCGGCACAACCCCTTCGACCTGACCAAGGTCTGGCCGAAGGCGGAGTATCCGCTGATCGAGGTCGGCGTGATGGAGCTCAACCGCTACCCGGACAACTATTTTGCGGAAGTCGAGCAGGCCGCCTTCTCGCCCGCCAACATCGTGCCGGGCATCGGTTTTTCGCCTGACAAGATGCTGCAGGGGCGGCTGTTCTCCTATGGCGACACCCAACGCTACCGGCTCGGCGTCAACTTCAACCATATCCCGGTCAACGCGCCGAAATGTCCATTCCAAAGCTACCATCGCGACGGCAAGATGCGCACCGACGGCAATCTGGGCGGTACGCTGACTTTCAACCCCAACAGCGCTGGGCTCTGGGACAACCAGCTCGATTTCGCCGAGCCGCCGATGCCGATCGAGGGCGAAGCAGCGCACTGGGACCACCGCGTCGACGACGACCATTGGGAGCAGCCCGGCAATTTGTTCCGCAAGATGACGCCGCAACAGCAGAAGGTGTTGTTCGAGAACACCGCGCGGGCGATGGGCGACGCAAGGGCGCACATCAAGCAGCGGCACGTCGACAATTGCACCCGCGCCGATCCGGCATACGGGGCTGGGGTAGCGAAGGCCCTCGGGCTCAAACAGCCCGAGCTGGTCGATTGATTTAGCCTGGACGTTCTCACCGATCGGCTGCCAGGGCGGCCGATCGGCGGCGACCGGCGCAAGACGGTGTGTGTCGCGAACAACCCGAGAAAAGGATTTCCAACCATGTTCGACTATGTCGGTAGTTTTCAATCTGCTATTGCCGCGTTGAAACGCGAGCAGCGCTACCGCGTCTTCGCCGACCTCGAACGCAAAGCAGGGCAGTTCCCCCACGCGCTCTGGAACAGCCCGAACGGCAAGCGGGATGTCGTCGTGTGGTGCTCCAACGACTATCTCGGCATGGGCCAACACCCGAAGGTGATCGAAGCAATGTGCGCCGCCGCGCGCACGATGGGTGCGGGCGCCGGCGGAACGCGCAACATCTCCGGGACCAACCGGGCGCTGGTGGAGCTCGAGACCGAGCTGGCGGACCTGCATGGCAAGGAAGCGGCGCTCGTTTTCACATCGGGCTACGTGTCCAACCATACGGGCATCGCGACGATCGCAAGGCTGCTTCCGGATTGCCTGATCCTGTCCGATGCGCTTAACCACAATTCGATGATCGAAGGCGTGCGTGCCGCAGGGTGCGCCAGACAGATCTGGCGTCACAACGATCTTGAGCACCTGGAAGAACTACTGTCGTGCGCGGCGCCCGGCCGACCGAAGCTGATCGTGTTCGAGAGCGTCTATTCGATGGACGGCGATGTCGCGCCACTCGAGGCGATCTGCGAACTTGCAGAGCGCTATAACGCGATGACCTATCTCGACGAAGTGCATGCGGTTGGCATGTATGGGCCGCGCGGCGCCGGCATCGCCGAGCGGGACGGCGTAATGGCGCGTATCGACGTCATCGAGGGAACGCTTGGCAAGGCCTTCGGCACGCTTGGCGGCTATATCGCAGGCCACGGCGCTGTCGTGGACGCCGTCCGCTCCCATGCGCCTGGATTTATCTTTACCACGGCTTTGCCTCCCGCGGTCGCCGCGGCTACGACGGTGTCGATCGCTCATCTCAAGATATCGGGTGCGGAACGTGCGGGCCAGCGCGCGGCAGTGGTAGCGACTAAAGCGGCTCTGCGCCAAGCCGGCCTGCCACTACTGGCGACGGAAACGCATATCGTGCCGGTCATGGTCGGCGACCCCGACCTGTGCAAGCGGGCGAGCGACCTCCTGCTTGAGGAGCACGGGATCTACATCCAGCCGATCAATTATCCTACGGTTCCCCGCGGCACCGAGCGATTGCGGATTACCCCGACTCCGGCTCATGATGATCGGTTGATCGGACAGTTGGCTGACGCCATGGTCTCGGTGTGGCAGAAGCTCGATCTCCCGCTCGGAGGCGACTATCAACCCGCCGAGCAGCGTACCCGGACGGTCGCGGCAGGCGGCTAGCCGCACCGTGACACGAACATTGCAATTTCATGTGCGCGATCTTGTGACCAGCGCGCATCAATTCGGTTTGAACTCCCTAAACCCCAATTTAGTCGTGCTCCGTTGCGCCCACGCTTAACGTTGCGCCTTGAATTATGCGTGGAGACCAAGATAGTGACCTCGGTGCATCGCCGAATCCGCTTCCTGATGTTGGTAACAGCTCTCACGGCCCCCACCTGGTCAAGCTGCCTGGCCGTCGGGTCCTTTCAGACCAAGCCGGCCTTTCCGAGCGCAGTGACGGTGGATGATCCGCGGCAGACCAACCTATCTGAAAACGCTTTCTTTGGTGGCTGCGGCAGGGGCCGCGTCAGCGACCCCCAAACGCACGGTTGCCGTGGCCCGGCCGATATACGAAATATCGAGCGATGACGAAAAGCGTTGTGCGCGATCTATTCCGGGTCACCCACTAAGCATCGTCAGCGCGGTGTGTGCTTGGGCTTACCGACCTTATTTCCGATCGCGAGGCATAAACCCATCGGTCAGCGTCTGCATGAAGGCGACGAGCGCGTCCTCGTCGGCATCAGACAGACCGAGATTCCCAACCTTACTCGCGTTCATGTTGTCGGTCGACTCCGGCGCGGGCCAGCATGTCGTGCCTTCACCGGCGTCGCCGAGTTTGCATCGGGGCAGCACGTCACGTGTGTTGTAGAAATGCACGATCTCTTTCAGGCTGGTGAAGTATCCATTGTGCCCGTAGGCCTTCACAAAGGCCGGATAGGGTCGCTTGTCGACATTGCGCAGGGTCGGCACCTGCATTCGCGCCTGGTTGCCGGGCGCGAGCTTCAGCCATCGTTGGTCCACCGCGGAGGGCTGGCTCAGCAGATGCCCTTGCTTGAGAAAGGTGCCGACGCCGCCATCGACAAATGACGCCCCTTGCGGATTGGCGACATAACCCAATCTGTCCGGCCGGTTTTCCTCATAGTAAGGAAGCCTCGGGTTGGCCGGAGTGCCAATGTTGCTGGCGGTGAAGTCGGTGAACAGCGGGTCTTCGCCGGGTCCGCCGTCACGGTGACATTCGTTGCATCGCCCCTGGCCGCGGAACAGATCGTATCCCTGCTGCTCCTGCGGCGTGAACTGCGCCTTTTTCGCGAGTACCGCGTCGAATTTTGAGGTGAACGACGTCACCTCGGCCGAGGCTTCGTAGCCGGCGATCGATTGCGCCATCTGATCGAAAGTGGCGCCGGCCCGGCCGCGATCAATTGGGCTGAGATGAACCGGCAACGGCTGACCGGCGGTCGCTGGCCCGGGCCGGTCGCAGACATCCGCCACATCGCCAGGCCACGCGATCGCAAAGCTCTGCGGCCCCCACACGTTCTCGAACAGTACATGATAGGGCCTCTGCGAGGCGCGATAAACCGCGCAAGCGATGTCGGGCAGGCCCATTTCCACCGGGTTGGTCGGCGGACCCTGCGCCTGCTCGGCGGCCGGGTTGCCCAGCCGACGCCCAGTCGCACGCATGTCCCAGAAATTGCCGCCGACGAGGTCACCCTGCCCGGGATTGTAATGCAACACCGGCGATAGCGGTGCGTAGGCGTGCGACTGCGGCTTGCGATCGGAGAATCGCGTTCGCACCGAGCCGGGATAGGCGCCGGTGGTGCGGTTCAGCTCCGACACCGGGCCGGTAAAGCCGGTCTCGGGCATGTGGCAGAAGGCGCAAGCCTCGTTGCGGTACACCGACAAATTCTTGTCGTACAGCATCACCTTGCCGAGCAATTCGATTTGCTGAATCTGATTGTCCGGCGGTGCCGCAAGCCGCTCGATGGTCTGCGCTTCGATGCCGTCAATCTCGGCCTCGACCTGCGTAATTTCCTGGAGCGCCTGAGGAGAGAGCTTTGAGTTGGCCTGCTGGGCGTTTGGCACATCCGCGGCCAGCGGGGAGACAAAGATCGCTGCTGCGATCGACAAAAGCGTACGCCGTGTCTTCACTTTGGAACCCTGCAAGCCAGCGCTAAGCCCCGCGCGTGCATGCCATAGCATCGCGACCCGATGGCTTGAAGATAGAATGCCCGACGCAACACTAAATTCTATTTTATCATTTCCCTAAATCGGCCGCCCATCGCCAACTACCGGGTCAGCACCCGCGGCAGATGTTGAGGCGCTTGTCGAGCTCTTCATCCAGCTTCTGCTGTTGGGCATCGAAGGTCGACATGTTGTCTTGCACGGCTTGCTCCGCTCGAGAGCCGGGAGCAAATTGCTGCGCCCGCGGCTGCAAATGGCCGATCGGGGCGCCACCAGGCACGGTGGGAGCCGAAGCAGCGGTTGGCTGGGCATTGACCGCGGCGCTGCCGGAAGCTGCGAGCATGATTAGAAAGGCCATGATGAGAAGAGTTGAGCGCATGGATTACTCCACCGGGATTGAGCGCAGGCCAGCCGCGCTTGGTTCACCCATGTGCCAGTGACGACCGCGCCTGCCAGTCAACCCAATATAGATGCCGCCCACGTCGGCCTCCATTAAATAGGATTTCATGCTTTTGGGGTTCACCGATCACGCCCGCTTGAAGCAATTAGGCGCGATGCGCTGATACGTCGCCGTCACTTCTGATTCACGCCGGTTGCGGGTCGGGACAGATGATCTCGAGCCGGCCGCCGGCGCCGGCGTGTATCGCGAGCCGAAAACCATGCAGCTTCACGATCGCCGCCACGAGGCTGAGGCCGAGGCCCACGCCCGGCGTGTTTCGTATCTTGTCGGAACGATAGAAGCGCCGCAGTACCGCCTCGCGCTCCCGCTCGCTGATGCCCGAGCCGGTATCAACCACGCGGACGATTGTTTCCTTATCGCCACGCAGCAGTTCGATCTCCACCTTGCCGCCCTCCGGCGTAAACTTGATGGCGTTATCAACGAGATTGGCGACCGCCTCGAACAACAGATCGCGGTCGGCGCGCACGCTCAGCCGGTGTCTCACGTCGACCCGCAAGTCGATTTTCTTGTTCTCGGCGATTGGTTCGTATATATCGCAGACCTCGCCCAGCATCTCGTGCAACGCAACACTTCCGAAAGCCGCCGACCGCCGGCTGTTCTCGATCTCGGCCAGGCGCAGCAGCGCGGTGATGATCGCCAGCGACTGATCGACGTTCGTGATTGCCTTGTCGACAACCGTCTGCAGCTGCTCCAGGCCGGTTGCATTGGTGCGGCCGCGCTCGAGGGTGAGCCGGGCTCGTGTCAGCGGCGTGCGCAAATCGTGCGCGATGTCGTTGCCAACGCCGGCGAGCGCGTGGATCATCGCTTCCATTTCATCGAGCATGCCGTTGACGATCACGGCGAGCCTCGAAAACGGCTCGTCAACATTACGATGCGGAAGGCGCTCGCGCAGATCGCCGGCGATGATGCGCTGAACCCGCTGATTGACCTCCTCGACGCGCTTCTGGGCGCGCATGCTCAGCCACGCGCCGGCCAGCAGGCACAGGCAAAGCGCCGGCAGCAAGCCCAGTGCCAACGCCTGCCCGACGACATGGGAAATCTCCCTGGTTTCGTCCACCTCTCGTCCGATCACCAGCGCGTTGCCATCCGACAAACGCCGGGCGATCGCGCGTATCGCGTGACTTTGCGGTCCGGCAGCAAGCATCCGGACCACCGTGATGCCCTGGACAGAATCGTTCATCGTCAGCTCGGGCGGAAACCGCTCGAGGTTGCCCGTCATCTTGTGGCCGTCCGGGCCAAACAATCCGGCATATTGAACGCCGCGGGAATCCTGCGCCAGATGCTCATCGATCGCTATCAGCCGGCGCTCACCGGGCAAGCCCGCGATATAGTTCAATTGCCTCGCGATCATTGCATCGGATCGTGCGATCAAATAGTCGTCCGTCTTCCAATAGATGAAGCCGAACAACACGATGACGAAAACCGCGAACACGCCGGCCACCGCAAGCGCCCAGTGAAAGGTGGTCGAACGTATGATTTGCGGTTGACGCATCAGATCTCGCTGCCCGGATGTTCTGCTCGACGTCAACGGCGGCACATCGCGGCCGGCCATCCGAAGCCTAAGGGGCCGCGCGAAGAATGAAACCGGAACCGCGGACATTGTGGATCATGGGGGTTTCGCTGGGTCCGTCCACCTTGTGGCGCAGGCGCCCCATGTGCACGTCGACGAGGTTGGTCGCAGGAATGAACTTGTAATTCCAGACTTCCTCCAGAAGCATGGCTCGCGTCAGCAGCTGATCGCTTCGTTGCATCATGTATTCGAGCAGGCGAAACTCTCGCGGCAACAGATCGATCACGCGATCGCCGCGCTTGGCGGTGCGCTCGATCAGATCGAGTTCCAGCGGCCCAACCCGCAACGTCGTCTCGCGCGATTCCACTGGCCTCCGCAGCAAAGCCTCGACCCTGGCGATGAGTTCCACCAGCGCAAATGGTTTGGTGAGGTAGTCGTCGCCACCCATCCGCAATCCGCGGACGCGGTCATCGACGGCGCCGAGGGCGCTCAGCACCAGCACCGGGGTACGCACCTGTTCCTTCCGCAGTGCCTCGATGACGGTGAGACCGTCCATTCCCGGCAACAGCCGGTCGACGATCATGGCGTCGGGCCGCAAGGACCGCGCCTTGTCGAGCCCTTCGATGCCGTTGGCGGACCATTCGACTTCAAAACCGCGATCGGAAAGCTCGGCCGTGATTTCCTCGGCCGTCTCGCTGTCATCCTCGATCAGCAGCACTTTTGTCATTAATCGATTCCCGGCTGCGGCGAAAGCATTCGCAGGGTTTTCGCCCATCGACCCCGAAACGGTACGCTCGCCCGAGACCAATGCCATGTCAACGACCTGCAACTGCCATAGGTTTCGCCCCAATAAGGGCGGACTGCGCCGCTCGCCTCGCTCGGGCAGGTGGCGTAGCGCACGCCGTCCGCTTAGCGGCCGTGGTCACCGCCTTCGGGGGCAAGCGCGGTGAGGCCGCCCATTGGAAAAAGTAACCTTCCTGAACGGGCCGCACCATTAAATAGCATTTTAGGATTGGCCGAACGGCTGAAAGCCTAGGCGCTCCGCTGCGAAGTCGCGACCAGGCGCAGGACACTCATCCCGCATCCTACCACGGCGAATACCGCGCCAAGCACCAGTGCGAGGGTTGCTCCTTCGCGACCGGCGAGGCCAAAGCAGAGTGCGGCGAGCGCCGCGCCGATGGTCTGTCCGGTCAGGCGTGCGGTCGCCACCGTGCCGCTGGCGCTGCCGCTGCGATCGGCCGGTGCGCTGGCCATCAAGGCCTTCATGTTCGGCGCCTGGAAAAAGCCGAATCCACATCCGCAGATAGCCATCCGCCAGACGATGTCGGCGACAAGCGGACTCGTCGGAAGCAACGCCAACAAGGCCATCCCCAGGCCGAGCAACGCAAGACCGACGCCGCCGAGAATTCCTGCGGGATAGCGGTCGGACAGGCGTCCGGCGATCGGCGCCATGATGGCCACAACGAGAGGCCAGGGCGTCATGAAGAAGCCGGTCTCGACCTGCGACCGGCCAAGAATGTCCTCGATGTAGAACGGCAGCGAGACGAAAGCCAAACCCTGCACCGCAAACGAGCAAACCGCGGTAGCCGTAGACAACGCGAAAAGTGGCCTGCGAAACAGGTCGATCGGCAGCACCGGCGCCGGAGAGTCCGCCTGTCTGCGGATCAGCACCCAGCCAAGCAGCAAAGCGGCGATAATTTCGATCGATACAAGCTGAGGCCGCTCGTGATGAGCCGCGCTTCCAAGCCCCAGGATGAAAAGACCGAGACAGGCCGCGGCCAGCAGCGCGCCAGGAAGATCGAAAGCACGCGACGCCCGAGGGGTACGCGGCAATGTTTTCATCCCGATCAAAATCGCGACAACGCCGAAAGGAATGTTGATGGCAAACAACCAGCTCCACGGCCCGATCGCCAGAATGCCGGAAGCGATGGTCGGGCCGAGCTTGAAGTCATTCGCAACCACCAGCGCATTGTGCCCGAAACCGCGGCCCTCCAAGCGCCCCGGATAAACGAAACGAACCAGTGCCGTATTCACGCTTAAGATGCCGCCGGCTCCCAGACCCTGCAGCACCCGCGCCGTCAGCAGGCTAGGCAACGACCAGGCGCCGGCACACGCCAGTGAGGCCAGCGTGAACAGCAAGAGGCCTCCGAGATAGATCCGTTGGTGACCGACGATCTCGCCAAGCGCGGCCAGCGGCAACAGCGTCGCAACCAGGGCGATCTGGTAGACATTCACCACCCAGATGACATCGGATGGGCTGACGTGAAGATCGGCTGCAATTGCCGGAAGGGCGATGTTCGCGATCGCCGTGTCGAGCGATGCCATGGCAAGGGCGGTGAAAATCGCAGCCGCGGCCCATCTTCGACGTTGTGCCAGCAGACTATCGATCGCAACCGGCGCATTTGCCGAAATAGCTTCCGTCGACATTCAAAAGTTCTCCAACAGGAGAGATGTAGTACGGATGCGGTCAGGCAGCAGGCGGCTCTCCGCATGCCGCATATGCGATCCGTCCAAACGTTTGGGTGTTGAAGAAGCGGATTCGAAGCGTTCGGAGGCGAGCTATAGTTGCCTTGTCCCCCTGGCGTTCGGTTTGGGCTTCGATCGAGTCGGCCATGGCCGGGCCCAAAGCCTCCGCGATCACCTGCCAGTTCGTGTAACCGACAGAGCATCGCTCGCCGGGAACGTGTCTCGCAGTTCCTCATCGAGCCGCTGGTCGGCCTGATGCCAATCTCCTCTCTCGAGCGCTGGCCTCGTTGCAGGAGCTCTCTTTCGTGCAGCTCTGTTGTCGGACGCTTGGGATCGGCTCGCGGAGGTTTTCATCGGTAAAAGGTCCCTGCTGGTCCAAATTGGCAGTTTCGACAGGAGGATTCGCGCGTTCCGGCCATTGCTGAATATTTTCACGCCGAGTCACCTGTGCATGCGATAGATAGAAAGCAGTCGAACAGTGGCAGGTGTTGGCTTCACGCGTCCCGCGTGCACTCGAAGAGGAACCAGACACGTTTCTCGGATTCGTCGATCCAGTTCTCCAGCAAACTTGCGGTAGCCACATCCCCCGCCTTGTCACATAGCAAGTGCACGTTGCGCATGTTCTGCGTCAGCAGAGCATTGTCGTCCCGGAGTTCAGCTATCATGTCGAGCGGTTTAACGTATTCGGCATCGTTGTCCACGATACGCTGAACACGGGAGATCTGCCCGATGGAGCGAAGCGTTGTGCCGCCGATCTTCCGCGCCCGCTCGGCGATGGCATCCGTCATCGCAAAAATCTGCTCGCCTTGATCATCGAGCATCAAATGATAGTCGCGGAAATGCGGGCCAGACATATGCCAGTGGAAATTCTTCGTTTTGAGATACAACGCGAACACGTCCGCGAGAAGCAGCACTAACGCCCCCGAGATATCGTTAACCGCTTTTTCCGAAAGAGTCGTGGGTGTCACGAGCGACGCTATGTGCAACATGCGGATTTGACCTCGATCATTGTTGGGCGGCTTTCAGCTGCAGGCACAAGTGAAGTCTTCCAGACTTGCTATGTACCCCAACCGGCCAGCTACAAATCCTTACTGGTCCGGGGGTTTTCAACTAAATAGTAATTTAGCCTCAGAAGTTCGTGGCAAGAGAATGCACGTTCCCGGCGTCAGCAGCCCGGCGGCGGCGATACGCCCGGCGTCGCCGGGGCGCCGGTGGCGTTGGCCGGTGTCATCGTGCTGGGCGTTGCCACATTCATCGTCGTGCTCTCGGCGCACGCGGACGTGTTCGGCGTGGGCACCACGGTCATTGTAGGATCGATGCTGGTGCCGCCAAACTCCGTGATATCAGGTTGAATCGTGCCGGGCGGCGGGCTCGCCGGAATTTGCGGCGTCGAGAGCGGCAAAGCCGCGCCATTGGTTGGCGGGCCTCCCGGCGCAGAGCTGCATACCGTGGTCGAGGCGCTGCCAAGCGGCGTCGTTGGTGAGACGTTCCCGGTCGTGGTGCGGACGATTGGTGTCGGAATGGTCCCCAACGCGGACCCCGGCGTCGTCGGCGACATCGTCGCAGCCGATGACATCGTCGTGGCTGTGGTGCCCGACACCGACGTGGAGACGCTGCTTGGAGCCGTCGACGGCGCCGATACGGGCATTGCGGTAATTGAAGGCGACGGCAGCGGTGGCACTGGGGGCGGCTGCGGCGCCGGAATAGTCGAGCCGGGAAAATCCGTCATGAATGATGTAGCCGGTTGTGCCGACAGCGTCAGGAACGGCGAGGTCGCACTTCCAGTCGTCGAATTGGAAGAGCTGGGCGGCACTGTCGGCGTGGTCGGTGCCGAAGAAACCGATGGCGTCAATGCGGTTGCGCCGCCGATTGCCGACATGGATGTCACCGGCACCGCCGGAGTTCCAGGTGCGATCTGTCCTGTCGGACCGGAGCAGGTTACGACCGTGCCTGGCGTTGTGGGATCAGACGCCAGCGGCACCGGCGCCAGTGTGGTGACGGGAGCATCCGGCTGGGTCGTCGCCGAGAACGGGCTCGGGCCGTTGAGCGGGGAAGTCACGATCGTCCCCGGCGTCGATGAAAGCCCCATGGCCGTGGTGCCCATGGTGGAGACCTGCGCCAGGCTGGCGTTGCAGCCGAGCAGCAGGGCAGTTGCCGTGAATAGCAAGCGTCGCATTGCGACCCCCTCCTCCGCGCCGATCTAGCTTGTCTGCGGCTTGCGCGCGGCGACCTTGTTGCCTTCCGCGAGATTCACCATCGGATTAAGGATGACCTGATCGCCCGGCTGGACGCCGTCGTGCACTTCAACCTCGGTGCCGAAGTCGCGCGCGATCGTGATCTTCTGTAGATGCGCGGTGCCGTTCTTGACCACCGCGACATGCAGGCCGTTCTGATCGAACACGACCGCGTCGGCCGGGATGATCATCGATGGCGTCTTGCGCGGGATGAGCAGCTCGACGGTGCAATAGATCCCGGGGCTGAGCGCGCCGTCCGGATTTGGAACGTCGATCTCGGTCAGCAGCGTCCGGCTGCCGGGCTGCAACGCGCTTGCGATGCGCGTGACCTTGCCGGGGAAGCTCCGGTCCGGAATCTCCGGGACACGAACCACCGCATCGACGCCGGGCCCGAGCCCGAAAGCCTCGTCCTGCGGGACGAACACCTGGGTGCGGATCACGTCAGGGTGCATCAGCGTAAACATGAAGGTCGACCCTGATGTCACCAGGCTGCCGTTGTCGATGTTGCGCTGTGTGATCACGCCGTCGAACGGCGCCACCACGCGCTGGTAGGCCTTCTCCTGCGCGAGGATTCGAATCTGGGCTTCCTGGGCAGCAATATTGGATTGGGCTACGCCCACCGCAGCTTGCTGCGCCTGCAGGGTCAGGCGATCGTTGTCGCCCTGCTGAAGCGTGAGCCATCCCTGCTTGACCAGCTTGCTGTCGCGCCCGTTGGTGACCTCGGCGAGCTCACGGCTTGCCTGTGTTTGCTGCAACGTGGCCTGGTTCTGCGCCAGCGTCGCTTTGGCTTGGGTAATCTGGTGGTCGAGCTCGGGGGCGGTAATCTCCGCCAACAGGGCTCCCGCCTTGACCCGATCGCCGATGTCGACGTAGCGCTTCTCGATATAGCCGTTGGTGCGCGCGAAGATGTTCGCCGCCTCAAAGGCGGTCGTGGTCGCCGGCAAGCTGACGCTTATCTTGCCGTCGCTGGCGCGAACCGTCGCCACACGAACGTCGGGGACAAGGGTGCGGCTCTCTTGCTCGGTGGCCGCGACCTCGAGCCGGGCCTGGTAGTGACGCCAGCCTCCTAGCGCAAGGCTACCCGCGAGCAACAGCAGCGCGCTTGCCCCGAACAGCCTGCCTCCGTAACCTCGCCGCTTGGGCGCAGCGTTTGGTAGCGTGACAACACGATCGGTTTCGAGATCACGCTGGTCCTGGACAACTTCATTTTTTGGCCGCACACCAATCTCGCTCATCCCTCAATTTCCTCGAATACACCATGATGAGGCTTTCCGTCGTTGCCCTTGCGCAGCATGGCGAACAGGTAAGGCACGATCAGCAACGTTGTCGGCGTCGCGAACAGAAGGCCGCCAATGACGGCGCGCGCCAGCGCCGCGTTCTGTTCCTCTCCGGGGCCGCCGATCGCCATCGGGATCATGCCGACGATCATCGCGGCGGCGGTCATCAGCACGGGACGGATACGGGTGTGGCCGGCGCTCAGCGCGGCCTCAAAGGCCGTGTGTCCCTTCAGCTGCTGCTCCCGCGCGAAGGTCACGAGCAGGATCGAGTTCGCAGAAGCAACGCCGACCGCCATGATCGCTCCCATCAGCGACGGCACGTTCAGCGTGGTTCCGGTGATGAACAGCATGGTGACGATTCCGCAGAGCGTCGCCGGCAGCGCCAGTATCACCACGAACGGATCGCCGAAGGTCTGGTAGTTCACAACCATCAGGAGATAGACGAAGACCGCGGCGAACAGGAGCCCGATGCCCAGGTTCCGGAACGAGTCGTTCATGCTCTGGATCTGGCCGAGGACCTGAATTGTATTGCCAGGCTTCAGCTCCTTCTGCAGCTCGTTCGTGACCTTGCTGATGTCGGCTGCGACGCCGCCGAGATCGCGGCCCTGCACGCTGGCATAGATCTCGAAGACCGGCTGGATGTTGGTCTG
>Ga0210384_10002425_pt1 | contig 22798 bp, 19 predicted proteins | sample IncBWH2MmetaG_FD_160574 | JGI IMG/M metagenome (GOLD analysis project Ga0210384, IMG submission 160574) | Forest soil microbial communities from Barre Woods Harvard Forest LTER site, Petersham, Massachusetts, United States - Inc-BW-H-2-M | ecosystem: Environmental > Terrestrial > Soil >...
GATGACCGCTCCCGCAGGCAGAATCACCGACACATCGTCCAGCACAACGCGGGATGTGCCGGGATACGCGAACGACACATGTTCGAGCCGAATGCCGCAGTGCAACGAACTGGGAACCGGTTGATCACCCGCCGCTGCGACGGAAGCAGCATAGTCCTCCAGCCAAGCGAGCCGCCGCGAGCCGTCCATCCAGAATCCGCGCAGGAATCCAATCTCGCCTACGGTGGCGCCGATGTACGCCGATAGCCGCGCACCTGCTGCAAGCACCAGCAGTACCGCGCTGGCCGGCGCGCGCAGTCCTGACGAAACGAACACCACTGCACCCACATACGCCAAGCCGAAAACGGCCCACGCCAGCGCGTGCCACATTGCCGATCCCCAACGAGCTGCTGCCACCGGCCCGTACCAGCACTCCCACGCCCATCGACGGTCGGAAATCAGACGCTCACCGATTCCAGTCACTCGCACTTCTTTGCCAGGCGGCGCGGTCGTGGCAATGGTGAAAAGATGACGCGCCAGCCGGCCGCTTTGTGCGCCACTCTCTTGCGCGTATCTTTCGACCGCGGGCCGCCACGTCGACGTCATCACTGTCGGAATGGCAAAGACCGCAAGCAGCATAAGCGCAGGGTGAATCGACGCCAGCAGCGCCATCGTCACGCCCAGCCGCAGAATCCACCCGAGCGTGGAAAACACCGACATGTACATGTGGTCGAGCACGAAGACCTGATTGCGAAGCATGGAAAGGCGATCGAGATACTCGGGGCGCTCCTGATGGGCGATGGTGGCGACGGAGGCTTGCAACTGCGCGACGTGCGACTCCAGAGCGATAGTCACCTTGTCGCGAAAGCGCCGCTGCACGCGCGTACTGACGGTGCGGAGGAACCACGTTGCGGCGGTCGACACGCCCAGCCCGATGGCCGCGCCTTTTACCATGCCGGGCCGGTGCTCCAGGACGCCTTTGCCGAGAAGCATCAGCCACAAGGCAAGGAGGGCATCGGGCAGAGCGGCGAGTTGCGACAGAAAAAACGCCACGGCCATCAAGCGCGGCTCATGGCGATATCCCAGTTTGCACAGCCGCCACATCGACGACAGCGCGGGAGGCAGCGGTTCAATCTTCCCGGCCGCGCGATTTTGATTAGGAGAGGACGTCATACGTTGCGCCCTCCTCTTCGCCCGGAACGGTGAAGCGCTGCGCCTGGAGATCGAACATCGTGCGGTAGCGTCCGCCGAGCGCAATGAGCTCGTCATGTGTGCCGAGCTCGATCACCCGGCCGTGCTCCAGAACGCAGATGCGATCGGCGTGGCGGACTGTCGAAAAGCGATGCGAGATCAGGATGGTCGTGCAATGACGCGTCGCAGTAAGCAGGCGGTCAAAAATCTCCGCTTCGCCGCGCACGTCGAGCTGCGCGGTCGGCTCGTCGAGCAGCACGACTCCGGCGCCCATTTTAACGGCTGCCAGAGCTCGTGCCAGCGCGACGCGCTGCCATTGGCCCCCGGAGAGATCGGTGCCACCGTCGTACCCGCGCGCAAGGATCGTGTCGAGTGAGGCTAGCTTTGTCGCACCCGCCGATTCCAGAGCCGCGCGAACAATGTCATCGGGAGCGCCCGCCGGCGCCACATTGTCGCGCAGTGGCAACTCCAGGCGGATGAAATCTTGGAAAACGGCCGCGACGCGCGAGCGCCACGACGCGAGATCGAACTCGCGAAGGTCCACGCCGTCGATCTCGATCGCGCCGGATTGTGGATCGTACAAACGGCAAAGCAGCTTCGCGATCGTGGTCTTTCCGGCGCCGTTTTGTCCCACGATTGCCAGCGACGACCCGGCGGGAATTGCTAGATCGAAGTGCTCCAGAACGGAAGCGCCGCCAGGATACGCGAAGGTGACGTCGCGGAGACGAATCTCGCGCGCGGGTGTCGTGTCCGCGCGGCGGTTGCCGGAGCGCAACTCGCCGGCAGGACGCATCGCCGGCTCGAGGCGCAACACGGCGGCGACAGGGGCGGCAGCTCCGTCGAGGGCCCAGCTGAATCCGCCAAACGCAATCATCGAAACGCCCACCGCGCTTTGCACGTAGACGACAGCTTCGCCGAGACTGATGCGGCCGGCGCTGACGGAATTCGCCAGGAGCCAAAACACCAGTACGTTTGCAGTGGTGACCAGGAGCATGCTCCAGAGCACCGGACGCTCGCGAAGCCGGGTGGCCGCGTATTGAAGTTCGTGCAAGCGAGTGCGCCTGGCGATGAAGCGGTCGATGGTCCAGCCGGCAAGTCCAAAAAGCCGTAGCTCCTTGCTCGCGGGCGGGTCTACCGCCAGCCGATAGGAATAGTCGGCATCGCGTTGCGCGGCGCGCACCTCGTCGGTGTTGCGGTCGTGCCAGATGGCGCTCTCTCGGAGCAGCCAGTGTGTCGCCAGCCAGGCGCCTGCGAGAACGATCGGCGCCCACCACGCATATCTCGCCAGGATTACGGCGGATGCCACACCGCCAATCATCTCGACCATGCCGCTCGAAATGAAATCCATGGAGATTGCCAACGGCGGGCCGGTCATTCCAAGATCAAAATCGCGCGCAACGGTGAGGTCGTTAGTGAGCTTAGGATCTTCCAGGTGTCCCATGCCGGGGGGACGCACGCAAGCTTCGGTGAGCCGGTCGTAGAGCCATGCGGCGGTGCGGTCGCCGAGATTGGCGCTAAGTGCCTGATGCATCGGGCTGAGCACTTGAAGTAGCACGAAGATCGTGCCGGCAAAGGCCAGCGGTCCGGCGAGAGAAGCATTGCGTTGCACGGCGCCGACGAGCACGCCCATGGCGATGGCGAATGCCGCCGGTAGGATCCCTCTTAGCAGTAGCACGGCCCACCAAGCGGTGGCGAGCCAAGGGTCAGCCTTCGGCAACGCGCCGAAGAAGATCCATTCCTTTCGCTGGGTCAGTCGTTGCAGCACAACCGCATTCTGCCACAGAACTGGCGGGCGCAGGCTCCCGTCGAACAACGGCAGGTATCACCACACTCGGCGCGATTCGAGGCCAGGTTTCCAGGCCGGTGGGACCACGAAGAGAAAAACCCTGTGAATGAAACTACGACCTTGCCGGCTGTCCATCGGCCGCGGCGATCAATTCAACTCGCTGGGAGAGCGATTCTTGCAGAGCCGCATGCAGCTTCTTGCATCCGGCGGTGATCTCCTGGAGGTCGGTGCTGGATAGCTCTGAATGCAAGGCGTAATCCAACGCATTGAAAAGTGCGATGCGTGCATTTCGAAGCATGCGAGTGGTGTGTGGGCTCTGCCGCGATCGCACGATGCGGCAAAACGTCACGGCTAGATTGAGCTCCGCGAGGATGAACTGCACCCGAACCGACTTTCCAGCGATAGCGCCGTCCAATGCATCGCTACGACATTGCCGCGCTGTCGCGGCGTGAAGCGGATCAATGGCGCGAAGAATTGAGCCGGTCAAGATCTGGTGCACTTGGAGGGGATCGAGGTCCAGGCCTTCGTTCAGCTTCGCGGCAAAGGCATTCGCCTGCGTCCAGGTTTCGAATTGTCCGAATTCCTGGTTAACAACGGGCCCGGCGCGGCCTTCCACCGCACGGGACACTACCGCGGCACTTCCCCAAAAACTTGCCGTAAACGCCAGCCGTTCTTGCATGGATCGACTTACCCTCAAAGCGCACGATTGCTCGAGTACATCTCCTACTGTATAGATACATCCTATGCAATAGTCAAGTACTCTTAATATTGACGCGGTATATTATAGAAAGAGTGTTTACCTGGAATCGGCGGCCCGCGTTCTTCTTTTTTCGGGAGCGATGTCCACGATGGTGATCACCGCTCCATCTATCTTATTGTCGATCGTGCGATACGGCAGGATCTTCAGCTGGTAATGAATCCCCATTCGATCCGTAAGCTCTTTCTCCAGTGGGTGAAAATCCGTCACTACCTGCAGCACCATCGCCTGAAAATCCGAAATCTCGATAGTCGGATTGATGTTCGCCAGCGGCCGGCCGATGTCCCCGGCAATCAAACCAAGAAACTTCTGGGCCTTGGGCGTGAAGCGCCTGACTGTGAGATCGCTTCCTATCATAATCACTGCAATATCGATGCTGGAGAGCAGATTGATCAAATCGTTGTTGACCAGCGTAATTTCGTGATCGCGATTTCGGAGTTCGTCATTTACGGTGGTCAATTCCTCATTGGCGGACTGCAATTCCTCCTTGGCTGTTTCCATTTCCTCGTTAGTGCTCTGCAGTTCTTCGTTGCTGGAGAGAATTTCTTCGTTGGCGGACTGCAACTCCTCGTTGGTGGCTTCCTGCGTTTCGATCACCGATTGCAGATACTCCTTGGTTGCCGCCAATTCCTGTTCGAGCTTCGCCGTCAGTCCCAAGCCGGTTTCGCTTTCTACTTCGGGCCGCCTGCCGCGATGCGCGGCCTGCCGCAGTGCTTCCGGCGGGGCTTCCTGGAAGACGATCATGAAATAAATCTCTTCCACATTCCCCAGTGTGACGGGGATCACGTCGAAGTTGACCAGTCGCTTCGCTTCTTCCTTATCGGCCCCGGCGCCATTTTCACTCTTGATTCGCACGTTCCGTTTCCCGACGACGGTGTTCTCCTTTTTCGTCCTGCTGATGGCGTTACGCAACTCGATCAGCAGGCCTTCCCGCGCCATCTTTAGAAGGCTCAAGCTGGCCCGCCCGGGCGCGAGCTTCAGATAGCGGTTGACATTCCCCCGCGTGTGAATGATTTCCATATCTTCATTGACGAACACGGTTGCGGGCGCATATTGGGTGAGGAGACGCCGGTCGAACTCTTTTTGAGCCTCGGCATAGTTCCAGCCGGCGTCCTGCTGCTTCATAGACATCCCCGCGGGGCTTTGTACCCCCCGCTCTGCCGGTGAACTCATGTTGAAACTCACTGGCTGACGCGCGGCCGTGGATTTCCTTGAAAATATCTTGTGCCCGCGGTCTTCCACCGTGAACAGGTTTGTAACCGCGCCAACGCCTTCGGAACTTCCCAGCATAAGAAACCCGCCGGGCCGCAAGGCGTAATGAAACAAGGAAATCACTCGGTGTTGCTCGGCCGTTTCAATGTAAATGAGCAAGTTGCGGCAGCAAATCAGATTCATCTGGGAAAAGGGCGGATTGTGGAGCAAGTTGTGCTGCGCGAAGATGCAAATGTCCCGGATGCTTTTGCTGATCCGGTAGCCGTTCTCCGTTTTCGTGAAGAATCTCCGCAGCCGCTCGGGCGTCACGTCTCCCAGGATGTTTGCCGGATACACGCCGTTCCGCGCCTTGACGATGCTCGACTCATTCACATCCGTTCCGAAAAATTGAATCGGAATCTGCGATGCTTTTTCACCGAGGACCTCCAGCAGCACCATGGCCACCGAATACGTTTCCTCGCCGGAAGCGCAGCCGGGAGTCCAGATGCGGATCCCGCGCTCCCTCGGCAAGCTCTTCAGAATGGCAGGAAATACCGTTGCTTTCAGGGCGTCGAACACCCGCGGATTGCGAAAGAAGTTGGTAACACTGATCAGCATATCCTGATACAGCGCTTTGATCTCCGCGGGATTCTTCTGCACGTGCTTGATGTAATCCTTGATCTTCTCAATCCGGTGAACCACCATGCGCCGCTGAATGCGCCGCAGAATGGTCGTCCGCCGGTATGGAGTGAAATCCATTCCTGCGTGCCTGCGCAAAATCTGGAAAATGGTGGCCAGCTCGGAGTCTGGCGCTCAGGCAGGTTGCGCCGCATCCAGCGCAGGACTGCGCCCGACATACGGGTGCTGCGCAATGCGCGCAAGCTCCTTGGCGATGCCTTTGGGCGTCAGCACGTAGTCCACGCAACCTGCGGCCATTGCGCTTCTTGGCATGGCGTCGTACTTGGCCGAAGCCGCGTCCTGCGCAAACGTCACGCCGCCGTGCGCCTGAATCTCCGCCAAACCCAATGTCCCATCCGAGCCGGAGCCGGACAAGATCACGCCAATGGCTCGATTGCCCTTTTCTTCGGCGAGCACCCTCAAAAAGTGGTCCACCGGCATGTGCAATCCGTGCGATTCTTCGCGCGGGCCGAGATGCAATGATTGGCCGGAAATCGAGATAGTCGCATTCGGCGGGATCACGTAGACGTGATTCGGCTTTACCTCTAGCCCGTCCGAGACTTCCGTAACGCTCATCGCCGTCTTCCGGGACAGCAACTCTGTGAGCATGCTGGGATGATGGGGGTCCAGATGTTGAATCACTACAAATGCCATCCCTGTCTCGATAGCAAGGTGGCTCATCAGCTCGCTAAGAGCTTCCACGCCGCCGGCAGAAGCTCCGATCGCCACGATGGTAAGGTCGCTCCCCTGTTCGGAAAACGGCACTCCTAGCGCTTCCGTTCTCTTCCCTAGTTTGCGTTTTGCCGCCGGCTTCGGGCTCATGATTCTTCCTCGGATCTCATCACCGAGATGGCTCGCCTAGGGCAGAACAAGTGGCGACCGCGGGCGAGACGGGCTCTTGGTACGTTTCTATTAGGGTGAAGTTCTCCTCTGACTAATAGAAGAATCGTTCTGACGAGATTCTATTCTATTTCCGTAACTGGCGACAACCACCGCTCACGGGGCTTCCCAATTTGTTCAAGGAAGGCCATTCATTCCGCTCGGGCTAAGGGGGATAGACGCATTCACCGCGCCTTGGCGCGGCTTCAACTTGAACTCAGTTCATGCGGCTGCGTGCTGGCGCCACCACTCCTGGCCGGAAGCCGGCAAAGTGTAAACGGGATCATAGTATTCGTATAAGCGCGTAAGAGCATCCGGATCATTGGCTTCGATGCCGGTTTTGTAATTCTTCGTCCAATAGGAGATGCCCTTTTCGCGATCGTATTCTTTCAGTTGCTGCACCCAGCGCTTGCCGACAAACGGGACATCGCAGACAATGCGCGGCGTCGCAAATCCAGGCAGATAACCCATGATGTCGAGTTGCAGTTTCTGCGCTTCGTGAATCGCCAGGCGCCAGTGTTCGGCGCTGGGGATCATGTCGCACTGATAGAAATAGTACGGCATGATTTTCGCGTGATCGAGCAGCGTAAAGCACAGATCGAGAAGCTGCTTCGGCGTGGTGTTCACTCCGCGCAGAAGCACGCCCTGGTTTCGAACGTCGCGGAAACCCATGTCGAGCAGTTTGCGAACCGCCTTGGCCACCAGCGGTGTCACTTGCCGCGCGTTATTCACGTGCGTGTGCAAAGCCAGGTCGATGCCTCGCTCGCGTGATTTTTTCGCCAATCGCTCCAGCCCGTGCAGCACTTCGTCCTGCAAGAAATGTTGCGGGATTCCCAGCAAGCCTTTTGTGGCCAGCCGGATGTCCTTGATATTCGGAATGTCCATGATGGCGGAGACAAACGATTCAAGTTGCGCGATCGGCACATTCGCTAAATCGCCGCCGGAAACCACCACGTCGCGCACTGCCGGCGTCTTGCGCAAATAGTCGAGCATCTGCTCGTAGCGATCCTTCTGCGGTATCTGGAAGCGAAGTTTGACGACTTGCGGCACGTCATTGCCCACCAGATCCATGCGCGTGCAATGGCCGCAATACTGCGGGCAGGTGGAAAGCATTTCGGCGAGAACTTTTGTCGGATATCGATGCGTCAGCCCTTCCACCGCCCACATGTCTGATTCATGCAAACTGTCGCGGCTGGATTTCGGATGGCTCGGCCACTCCGGATTGCGATCGTCGAAGGCCGGCAGCATGTAGCGGCGCACCGGATCGTTCCACAAATCTTTTTCATCCATGGTGTTAAGCATTTGCGGCGGCACCAGGATGGACATCGTGGCGCGCTCCTTGATGTCCCGCTCCATGCTTTCCAGCAGATTCTGCGGCAGCAGCGGCCCGAAGACGGCTTGAAGTTCTTTCAGACTTTTTACCGTGCGGCGGCGCTGCCAAAGCGCTGTTTCCCATTCAGCCGCGGTCACATCCTTATAGCCAGGTAGCCGCCGCCAGTCCGGCTCCACGAATGGGTGTTCTAGCGGGTATTTGAAAGGCTGCTCGCCGCCGCCCACTTTGCCGGCGGGATGCCAAACGGGCCGCGCTGTTTTCGTCTCAATCATCTATGAAGCCTTTTGGCCGCACGAGGTCTCCCGAGGAGCGCACGACAGTCTTTCCGGGAGAATGCGGGGAGAAAATTCCGTTCACTTAAGGATACGCTGATTTGCGGAATAAGAAAACACGCCAGCCGGTGTTTGGTGGCTGTATTGCCGGCGCATTTCTGAAGAATTGAATATCGGGATCTGGCCGCCGCTGTTTAATGGAAATCCGGATAGATTTCGTCGACGATCCAGTAACTTGCTAGAACCGCAGCAAAGAGTGTTCCCAACAACCACAACCCCCAGCGCCGCCGCTTCCAGGCGTCGCCAACTGAGGAGCGCTGGATGGGAATGTCCACGAGGTAGGCCGCGCAGTAACAAACATTGGCAAGCAACGCCAGTACAACCATCGGAGGGAGCGAAGAGAGCGTCAACGCCGGACGGAAATGAGGCCAAGTCCCTGCGATCCACCCAAAAGTGACCGCGATGAGGAAAAAATTGTAGACCAGCCGGCGTGGTTCCCAATATCGCATCGCATCCGCAAAGCACACTCGCAAGGGGCTTGATGGTGATCCGCCAAAACCGGTGGTTTGTGTTGAGTTGGCTGCATCCATCGGAGAGTACTTCCACGATTGCGCGTCGCAACTGGTCTCAGGATAAGCCGGTTCTTCTGGACTGTCAAGTACTTTGCTATGCAAAGCTAACTGCCGGCCCGTGCATGGTCTGCTAGCACGCAGCTTCCATCCCCTCGACGGCACGGAGCAAACTGCGTTGCCGCTTTACAGTTGGTCGGGCTCAGCCCTATAGTCGTTCAGTGGTTCTATCCCCGCGCCGAATGATACACATCCGCCTCTTTCGAATGGCTCTGCTCCCCTGCTTGCTTCTCTTCGGAGCATGCCTCGCTTCAGCGGAAGACATTAAGAAAATCCAGCCCAGCGGATACGTCACCGATCTGGCTGGCATCCTCTCCCAGGATACGAAGGCGCGTCTCGAATCGCTCGGCACCGAACTCGAACAGAAAACCGGCGCGCAAATGGCCATCGTCACCGTTGGCTCGCTGGATGGCGAGAGCGTTGAAACTTACGCAGTGGATCTCTTCAAGCAGCTAGGTGTCGGAAAAAAGAAGGATAGTCGCGGCGTGTTGTTGCTGGTTGCTCCGCACGATCGCAAGTACCGCATCGAAGTCGGCTACGGCCTCGAGCCAGTGATAAACGATGCGCGGGCGGGAGATGCTGGCCGCGCGATGGTGCCGTTTCTCCGGCAAAACGACTACGGCAAAGCAACGGAGGTTGGCGCCTGGCAGCTGGCAAAGTTCATTGCCGATGATGCTGGCGTTACACTGAGTGGCCAATCGCCTGCAGCTCCGATTCGAGACGACGGAGGGAACTTCAGATTCCTGGGATTCTTTGTCATTCTGGGTCTGATTATTTTCTTTCGCGTGATTGGCGGTCTCTCTGGCGGTCGTGGCGCAGGATCGGGCGGCAGCGGCTTGCTGTGGTTTCTCCTCGGAATGCTTTCCAGCGGCTCAGGAGGCCGCTCGGGAAGTGGAGGCGGGGGTTGGGGTGGTGGCGGCTTCGGTGGTGGCGGGGGTGGTTTCGGCGGATTTGGCGGTGGCAGTAGCGGGGGCGGAGGCGCCTCAGGTAGCTGGTAGGGCGGAACGAAAGGAACGAAACGGATATGTTTTCTACGGACGCAAAACTGACGGAACTGGTGAACCGGCTGAAAGAATTCGCGGCTGCGAATCTGGAATGCGTCATTTTGTTCGGCTCCGCCGCGCGCGGCGATTTTCGTCCGGACCTTTCCGATCTCAATGTTGCCTGCATCCTTCGTTCTCTCAACGTGGAAGAATTGGGACGGCTGGCGGGCGTGGTGAAGTGGTGGTGTGTGGACCAAAAGGAACCCGCGCCACTTTTTTTTACCAGGGATGAGTTGCATCAAGCAGCCGATGTTTTTGCCATCGAGATTCTCGATATGAAGCAAGGACGCCGCGTACTCTATGGAAAAGACCTCGTGGCCAATATTGACGTCCCCATGAATCTTCATCGCGTGCAGATTGAACACGACCTGCGCACGATGATCTTGAAACTGCGCCAGCACTATCTTCGCGCACCAGGAAATGCCAAAGAACTTGCACCAGTCTTAGGTAAGTCCTTCTCTGGCGTGCTCACCCTGCTGCGCCATACCGTCATTGCTTTTGGAGAAGAGCCCCCGGCGGCGCCACACGATATCATTGCACGCGCGGCGGCTCTTACTGGTTCGAATGCGGCGGCGTTCGACGCACTCTTGAAGTTGCGTGAGACCGGAGAATTTCACGGTGAAATTGTTCCGGTGTATGGCGCGTATTTGAAAGCATTGGAACTGATTTCGAACGTGCTGGACAAGCATCTCCCTAAACGGGAATGGCAGCGCGTAAAGAATGCCCATTCGTGAATCTGACGGAGTCGAGGTAACTATGAAAAAAGGTCTAGTGGTCCTGGTTGTTCTGGTTGTTATCGCTTTGATCCTCGGAAGTTCATTTATCAGCCGCAGGAATCAGATGGCCATAAAACGGGAAGCCGTAAATGCCGCGTGGGCGCAGGTGGACGTTGTCCTCCAGCGCCGCGCGGATTTGATCCCCAATTTGGTCGAAACCGTAAAGGGTTTTGCAGTGCAGGAGCAGACCGTCTTTGGAGAGCTTGCAAGGGCGCGGGCGGCGTACTTGAGCGCTGGCAGCCCCGCGGAGAAGATTGCGGCGAACGGAAAGATGGACGGGGCGCTTCTGAAATTTCTCACGTTGACTGAGAATTATCCCCAGTTGAAATCCAACGAGAACTTCCTGCGTTTGCAGGATGAGTTGGCAGGGACGGAAAACCGCATCGCGGTGGAACGGCGGCGATACAACGAGGTAGTGCAAGACTACAACACCTTCATTGCGATCTTCCCAAATAGCCTTGTGGCCAGCATGAGCGGCTTCGCGCGCAACGATGCCTACTTCAAGACGGAAGAAGGTGCGCGCCAGGCTCCCAAGGTGAATTTCGACTACGGCAACAAACCCGCGACTCCAGCTCCCGCGCCGGCGAAGCCGTAGCGCGGCGGAATAGCGCCGAACAGCGCCGCTAATGCCGGCGTTCGAACGACGGTGGCCCCGCGAGCTGCCACTCAATTCTTGGGGATGTTCGAGACTGCTGCTTTCTCGATTCGAATGAGCGGGGCGACGCACCCGCACAGCGCCAGCGTCGCACCTGCAATCAGAAAACCGCCGCGAAACGATCCTGTCGACGTTCGAACGGACCCGATCACCGCCGGTCCAAAAAAACCGCCCATATTTCCAATCGAGTTGATCAGCGCGATTCCCGTCGCCGCGGCCGTCCCCTGCAAGAATTTTGTCGGCATAGCCCAAAACGGGCCAACCATCGAGTACACCGACAACATTGCCATGCTGATGGCCGCAACGGACACCGCGAGTGATCCGGCGTACGCCGCAACGAAGAGTGCCGCGGCTCCGGCAAACGCCATAAGCGCGACGTGCCAGCGGCGCTCGCCTGTGCGGTCTGAATGCTGCCCGACCAGAACCATCGCCACTGCGGCCGCGAGATACGGAATCGCCGAAACCATTCCGATGAAAAAACTGCCGCCAGCTGACCACGAGTGAATCAAAGTTGGCAGCCACAGGCTGATGCCGTACGAACAGGTGTTTAGTCCGAAATAGATAAATGCGAGCAACCAGATCCTTGCGTTCAGAACAACTTCAGTGAAAAAGATAGTGAGCGTATCGGAGCTACCGTCCGAGAAAGATGCGATCTTCTCGTTTTCGAGCGTTCGAATCAGCCACGCCCGCTGCTCTTCGCGCAGCCACGTCGCATTGCTCGGCCGATCTGCGAGCTGAAAGTAGACTACCGCGCCGAGAACAATCGCCGGCAGCCCTTCGAGCAGAAAGAGCCACTGCCAACCCGCCAGCCCGCCACGATGATGCAGTCCGAGAAGTGCTCCGGAAAGAGGACCGCCGAGGACTCCGGAAAGAGGCCCTGCGGTCATGAAAAGAGCGACGGCGCGGGCGCGCGCGTTCTCGGGGAACCAGCTTTTCAGGTACAAAATCATTCCGGGAAAGAATCCTGCTTCTGCGGAGCCGAGAAGAAACCGCAAGACATAAAATCCACGGGGAGTCTCCACTGTCGCCATCGAGGAAGAAATCACTCCCCAGATGATCATCAGCATGGCGATCCAGCGGCGCGCTCCGACGCGATTCAAAGCCAGGTTGCTGGGCACTTGAAATAAGAAGTAGCCCGCAAAAAACATTCCGGCCCCGAGCCCGTACATGCGATCGCTGAATTTCAATTGTTCCTGCATCTGCAGCGCCGCGAATCCCACGTTGATGCGGTCGAGATAGGCGACGATGTAGAGAAGAAAGAGAAATGGAAGCAGCCGCCAGGTCAGGCGGGACACGACGGCAGTTTCGATGGCGTCGTTCTGGTTTTCAGGCAAGCCGAGATCCACAGGAAGCCCGTTCGGACGTGCGCGCGTATTCTACGCCAACGCCAGCCGCTTTCGAATTTCCGCCACAATTTCTTCCGGCGTGTGCGCCACATCGATAGTGACCGCATCAGTCGGTTCTTCGAGGTCGGCGAATTGGCTGGCAAGAAGTTGTTCGCCGGCATAGTGGCCCTTGCGCTGATGCAATCGCTCACGAAGAAGTTCGTAGCTTCCTTTCAAATAGACCAGCTTCACGTTCGAATTGATCTGCAACCGCAGGCGATAGTCGCGCTTGAGCGCGGAGCATGCCAAAACGACGTTCCGGCCTTGCGCGTCCCATTTTTCCATCGTTTCGCGAATCGAATTCAGCCAGGGGATGCGATCGTTGTCGTCCAGCGGAATTCCCCGTCTCATTTTCTCGATGTTCGCTGCGGAATGAAAGCTGTCGCCATCGGCGAATTCCCAGCCCAACTGCGCCGCCAGTAGTTCGCCGACGGTGGTTTTCCCGGATCCCGCGGGGCCCATCAGGAGGACGATCACGGCTGCCACCTTAGCAATTACGTCTGTCCAAGGAATTCATTGAGCAGCATGTGAAAATGATGGACGCCGTTTTCGCGCTTCACCGAGTAGCGTCCACGATCGTAGGTCGAAGAGCGCAAGCCCCGTTGGACATTGACGCACAGGCCGATATCTTCCTGCTGCACCTCATCGCTGAACGCTACCGCGCGCTTGATGCGCTCCTTGTTTTTCTCGGAGTCCACTTCGTGAAAAAACCATTCGAACAGAGTCAGTGTTTTTTCATGAGAGATGGGAACGATTAGATTCGTCTGAATGTTGTCGGGATAGATGTTGAGCATCAGGTTCGGAAAAACCCAGAAATAGAGCGCCTCCTGGAGTCCCATGCCGGGCGCATACATGCGTTCGCCGGCGTTTTCGGATTTCATGGCGCGGATGGGAGCGAATTGCTGGGAGTAATAGCGAAAAACATCGGTGTGGTATTGCGCGTAATCGATTTCGCGCATCAAGCCGGGATGAGCGATGGGGATGTGGTAGCCCTCGAGATAGTTGTCTACGTAGACCTTCCAGTTGCAATCGATGAGGTACTCGCGGCGTTCGGCAAATTGCAATCCTTCGAATTGAAAGCCCTGCGCCTGTTGAGGAATTTGGCCGAGGTACGTGGCAAGCGGTTCGGCCTGGACGTCGAAATTGACGAAGATGAATTGACCCCAGGTTTCGCAGCGGAGCGGCACCATGCCCATGGTGCCGCGGTCGAAGAATTCCACGCCCTCAACGTCCGGGGTTCCGATCAACCGGCCATCGAGCGTGTAAGTCCAGCCGTGATACTGGCAGCGCAAAACATTTTTGCAGCCGCTGCCGAGCGCGATCGGTCCCGCGCGATGCCGGCAAACGTTGCTGAAAGCGCGCAGCGCGCCTTCCTTGTCGCGAACGACGATGATCGGTTCGCCCGCCAGATCCGCAGTGAAAAAACTTTCGGGATCGGAAATCGTCCGCTGGACGCCATTCAATTCCCCGCACGGCTGGCTGAGGGTGCCGACAAGTTGCCAGGTGCGGCGGAAAATGCGCGCCTTTTCGATTTCGAGAATAGCGGGATCGGTATAAAAGCGCGAGGCGAGTGTCTGCGCGCACTCGATCTGTTCGTGCATGTCCAGGTGCAGTGGTTTGCTGGCGGCTGGATTCATGGGGTAGAGGCCGGGGACGGCTTGTCTTCTTTCTTTTTCGGTTCCACCGCCGCCAAAGCCGCCGGCGCCTGATCGAGCTTGTTGCCATGCCAGGGGCAAAATTTCCAATTGGCCTCCACGCGTTCTTTCCCCACCGGGCAGAATTTTGGAGGGCTGAGGCTGCTCAGCGGCAGCCGCCATGCGAACTCCGATTCTTTCTTTGTGGTTAAATTTGCAAGGACTACGGAGAAGCTCCCACTTCGAGTGGGGTCGGCGATAGGTTTTCCTTTTGCCGTCTTTGCCGGGAAAAACAGAATCTGCAGATTTTGTCCCGTGGGCCCCAGGATATTGGCCAGTATCGGCTTGACGATCGAAGCAATCCCCTGGGCATCCGGGGAAATCTCCTTCAATGGTGGATATGACTCACCGTCGGCGTCCTGCAAGGACGTGTTCGCCCGAATCTCGCTTTCGGAGCGCCAGTTGATATTGCCGATTCCGATTTTCCCGACCGCCACGATGATCATCGTGTATTCCCGCATCGGCGCAAAGTTTGCCTTTGCCTGCTCGGGAGTGCTTCCCTCCTGAATCGCGGACTGCTCCCAGAATTCCGTGGGCAGCCACCACACAAATCCCGTCGTATCCTTGCCTCCGATGCTCAACTGAGTTTCTTTGATGATGTCGTCAAGCTTGGTGTCGGCGGCGTCGGCGGGCTGCTGCTGCGCAGAGAGAACCTGCCCCGCCAAGAGAAAGAGGAAAAAGAGTACGAACACAAGAGCCCGGGAGTTTTTTGCAATCATATTTTCTCTTCTGCCCGATGGAAGCACTTCGCATGTTATCAGAACTTGCGGGTTTCCTGGCGCGACCAGCGTTCGACTACGATTTTTGATTCGGTAAAGAACTCGACGGCGTCGCGGCCCTGGCCGTGGAGAATTCCAAAGAAACTCTCTTTCCAACCGCTGAAGGGGAAATAAGCCATGGGAGCGGCAACGCCGATGTTGATGCCGATGTTTCCGGCGGGCGCTTCATAGCGGAACTTGCGGGCAGCGGAGCCGCTAGTGGTGAAGAGCGACGCCTGATTTCCATAGGGACTGCGGCGGAGAAATTCCATGGCTTCGTCGATGGAATCGGCGTGAACCAGACTGAGGACGGGTCCGAAGATTTCCGTGTTGGCAAGCTGGCTGGCTGAAGGCAGGCCATCGAGAACGGTCGGCGTGAGAAAATTGCCGGACTCGTAGCCGGAGATCCTGGTGTTGCGGCCGTCGAGAATGGCTTTTGCCCCTTCGCCAACACCCGCGGAGATGAGCGACTCGACGCGCTGCTTGCTCTGCTGAGAGATGACCGGGCCCATCTGAACACCGGCGTCGAGACCGTTGCCAACGCGAATTGCGGAAGCGGCGTGGGCGATGGAGTCCCGAAAAGTTTTCTGCGCCTCACCAATGGTGACAGCGACGGAAACCGCCAGGCAGCGCTGGCCGGCACAGCCAAAGGCGCTATCGCTGATGATTTGCGTGGCCAGCTCCATGTCGGCATCGGGCAGAACGATGACGTGATTTTTCGCGCCGCCCTGGCACTGCATGCGTTTGCCGGCGGCGGCGGAGCGCGTGTACACGTGCTTCGCGACAGGTGTAGAGCCAACGAAACTGATCGCGCGCACCTGCGGATGGTCACAGAGAGCATCGACGACGGTGCGGCCGCCGTTGACGAGATTCACGACCCCTTTGGGCAAACCGGTTTTCTCCAGGAGCTCGAACGCGCGGCGCATGGTGAGCGGGACGCGCTCGGATGGCTTCAAGATGAAAGTGTTTCCGCAAGCGATGGCGTAGGGAAGAAACCAGAAAACAATCATCGCGGGAAAATTGAAGGGGGTAATGGCGGCGACGACTCCGAGGGGCTGGCGAATCTGCATTTCATCCACGCCGGCGGTGACGTCCTCCAGGTTGTGGCCCTGCATCATCATGGGGATTCCGCAAGCAACTTCCACGTTTTCGATGCCACGGCGCAATTCGGCCTTGGCTTCCGCGAAGGTCTTTCCGTTTTCGAGCGTGATCAGGCGGGAGAGTTCATCAAGATTTTCTTCGAGCAGATTCTTCAGCTTAAAGAGATATTGGACGCGCTCACCGGGGGGAGTGCGGCGCCAGGCGGGAAAGGCGGCGGCCGCGGCCTGAACGGCAGCATCCACGTCCGTGGAGGTAGAGAGAGGCGTGCGCGCAAGCAGTTCAGCGGTGGCAGGGTTAGAGACCTCTGCGTATTCTGCCGCCGCGGAGCGCCGCCACGCGCCGTCCACATAGTTCAGCAGATCGGGCACCTGGGTTGTTACGGCACTGCTCATACTCAACTCCTCGGCCTCCGTGTAGAAATGGCGAAAGGATTCCGCCAGGCCAGCGCGATGGAAAATCGGATGGAGCCAGTTTACCAAAAAAATGTAAGGTTGAAGGGTGATTCCGGCAGGTTTCAGCCTGCAACAGAAAAGGGCGGGCCGCTTGATGGCACGCCCGCCCTATTTCGATTTTGACGGACTCGTTTGCGAAGTTCAGCGTTACGAGCCGAGGTCTTTCAAGTCGTCCTTAGCCTGCTTTTCGGCGTTTTTGGCCTGACCCTTGGCATCGGCGTCGGGCTTGAGCATGTGGAGCGCCTTGGTCAAGTTCTGAGCCTTGTCGCCCACAGTGCCTTTGCAGCCGGAAAGATCCACGTTGGTGTGCACGCCGGTGACATCCGCGCGCACGCAATTAAAGTCGATTCCCAGATTGTGGCTGGCATGCAGCGAGGCCAAGCACTCATCCAGTGCGATAAATGGAGCGCAAGCGTCCGTGGTAGTCTGATTTTCCGCCAAGAGTCCCTGCGCCTGCAGCTTGGGAGTCAGTTTCTTTTCCGTGTCGTTTCTGGAATCGGCAGAAGGCTTGGAATCTTTCTTGATCCACTTGATGGGATTGAGTGAATGACCACCCGTCGACGAAGAGGTATCCTTTGCCGCGGCGGATGCCCCTGCTCCCGCCGGGCCCTGTGCCACCGCGTTCCCTGTTCCCAAGGTGAAGCAGAAGGACGCGACGAAAAACGCAAACAAGACGGCCAACGAATATTTTTTCATGATTATTCCTTTTGGGAGCGATTCGCGTTTCCGATTGAGGCTTCCCGAGTTCTCCCCATGACCAGTAGGCCACAGGGTTGCTGCGGGAATAGAACTCGCGGGGTCGGTACTCCCCCAATCGGTCACGCTGTCCATACGTACAGGGTGCAAATGGGACGAATGGCAAGAAAGATAGAGGGTCAGGATCTGGCGCGCAAGAAGAGGCCGTAAATGCAGAGGCCCAGGCCGCTGAGGAAAAGCAAAGGCAGAAAGTAGTTGGTTACCGCCGGGACGATCTCCACAGGAATGCGAAGAGGCTGGCCGTATCCGCCGGCAAAATAATAAACGAACGCGGCGAGAAGCATAAACAACAAACCGCGCCGAATCTGCCCGCGTCCGTCAGACCCGGTGCGGCGGGTCAAGCGCACTTGTGGAACGGCTTCACGGCAAAACGGGCACTGCATCAGGTGCGCGGCCATGGCCTTTCCACAATATGAGCAGCGGCGTGTTTCCCCCGGCGTTTTTCCTGAAAAGTCCATGCGAGCCCCAGATGCCCCCTTAGCTAGGCTAGGGTCGATGCACCCGCATCGTCAAGTAAGGTTCGAAAGGACAGGTGCCTCTTTATTTACATCCTGCCCCGCCAGTGCCGCCCGGCCCGTTTTGAATCATGCAAAAATAGTTCAAGAAATGATTCCAAATCCATTCGATCGTTGAAGAAATCATCACCCTTCAGAGAAAGCGGGAGCAATGACATTCTCTTCCAAGAACATGGTCAGACCACTGTCAGTACTGCTTGTCGGCCTCTTTGTGGGCATGGCGGCCCTGGGATTCAACCCGGCACAAGAGAAAAAAATTGCGCAGATGAACGGTGTGGATAACACAAAAATGGGAGCGTACCGGGCGCTGGCGCAGCACATCTATGGCGACTTCCAAAGGGGCGACGTGGCCGCGGCGGCGGAATTGAGCCGGGTGCTGGAAAGAATCTGGGATAAAGCGGAAGAGTACGGAGGAGATACGGCGCTGGCGAAGACGAATCGCAAGTTATTCGATGAGATCGACAAAGCGATGGACCAATTCATCACGCCGCTGATGGAAGCCAAGGGCAAAGCACCGGACGCCGCGAAAGTAAAAGCCGCGTTCAATGCGTATCTGGAAAAACTGAAGCTCGCCGATTGAGCGATTCAGTCGCGGCGGAGGGCCTCGAGCGGATCGAGGCGCATGGCACGGCGCGCGGGAACCCAACACGCCAGAATCGCAACCAATAACAATAAGGCCGGGATCCCCCCAAAGACCGCGGGTTCGGTGGGACTGACGCCGAACAACAGAGCTTGCATGGCGCGGGTGATGAGGACGGCGCCAGCGATGCCAGCGGCGAGTCCGGTCAAAGTCAGCAGAACACCTTCGCGAAGGACGAGGAGCAAAACGCTACGCGGGAGAGCGCCAAGGGCCATGCGAATGCCGATTTCCTGAGTGCGCTGGCTGACATCGTGGGCAAGAACAGCAAACAAACCGAAGCCTGCGAGGAACAAGGCCAGGAGCGCGTAGGCGGCGGATAGGATGGCCATGGTTCGAACGGGAGCTATTTGCTGCGCGAGCCGCGTGTCGAGCAGGGCGAGATCGTAAACCGGCAGAGTGGGGTCGAGCGCGAGAACGGCGTTTCGAATCGCCTGGGACATCGATTGCAAATTGGCGTGCGTTCGAACGGCAAGTGTAAGACCAGGATTGGGGCGCTGCATGTAGGGAAAGTAGGCATCGTATTGGGGCTTGAGACCGTGTGGGGTGATGCCGGCGGCCGCATCGTCGAGATCCATTCTCTGCCCGTGTTGGGCGTCGCGGGCCACGCCAACAACGGTAATCCAGGGAAAATTTCCCTCGGCGCTGCGCATGCGTTTGCCGATGGGATCCTGGCCGGGCCAGAGTCTTTTGGCCACACTTTCACTGATGACCGCGACGAACGGAGTTTCCAGCGAATCCTGCCAGGAGAATTCGCGCCCCTTAACCAGCGGAATTCCCAAGTTTTCGAGCGCGCTCGGATTCACGCTATGTCGTCCCATCATAAGGCGCGCGTCAGGCTCCTCCGGAGAGCGCCCCTCCGGGTAAGCGATATAAACCCAAGTGGCCCGACCCAGCATGCTTGGCCCCCAAAGGGTCGCGGATTCCACGCCGGGGAGGGCTTGGAGGGTTTCAGCCAGGAGCTTGCCGAAGCGCGCGCGGGCCGCGGGCTCCGTGTAGCGGGCGGAGCGCAAATCCAGGCGCAGGGTCAGCAAGTTTTCGGTCTTGAAACCGAGATCGGTGGAAGCCAGTTTTCGAAAGCTCTCGACCAATAGTCCGGCGGCGGCCAGAAGAACGAGAGCCAGGGCAACTTCGGCGGCCACAAGAATCTTCTGACTGCGACGTCGCGCCAGGCTATGGCCCTGCCTGCCACTCTGGCTCAAGGCGTCGCGCAGATCCACTCGAGAGCCAAGCAACGCGGGTGCGAGGCCGAAGAGAAGGCCGGTAAGAAGTGAAATCACCAGGGAGGCAATGAGCGCAGAGCGGCCAGTCTGAAGGTGAATGACGGATGGCAGATGCACGGCGGCCCAAACGCGCAGCGCGCTCAGGCCCCAAGCTGCCAGCACTAGCCCAAAAGTTCCGGCGAGAAGCAGGAGCAAGAGATTTTCGAGGAGTAGATGGCGCGCCAGCCGCATCGGCGAGGCGCCAAGCGTTGCGCGCACGGCCAGTTCCCGCTGCCGCGAAAGAAGACGCGCCAGAAGTAAATTGCCGACATTGGCGCAGCCGATGAGTAGAAGGAATGCAGAGGCAGCGGTAAGGATCCACGTGGGCGCATAGAACATGCCGAGCAGCTGATCCTGCAAAGAACGGGCGACGAGGCCATAACCGCGGAAGGAATCAGGATACATCCGCTCGAATCGCTTCGCGAGAGATTCGAGATCGGCGTGGGCGTCGGCAACGGTCACTCCGGATTTCAAATGCCCGATGCCCCAGAGGATTGCGCTAACGCGGTCGGCGGGATTGGAGTAGCCGGTCATGGTGTAGGCAAGTCCAAGGGGGATCCAGGCGCTGCCCTCCTCGCCGTATTCCTGCTCGTAGAGCGAATCTCGAAAATCTTCGGCGGTGACGCCGATGACCGTGAATGGGCGCTCGTTCAGGTGGATGGTGCGGCCGACAATGTCCGGCGCGGCGGAAAACTGGCGCTGCCAGAACGCGTAGCTGAGAACCACGACAGGATCGCCGCTGCCGACGCGATCTTCGCTGTCTTGAAAAACGCGGCCGAGGGCGGTGCGGACGCCGAGCAGCGAGAAATAGTTCGGCGTGCAGTAGGTGACGGCGATTCGAACGGCTTGGCCGCCGTCGGTGACGGCGAGCGGGCCGCTGACTTGATAGGCGGCGACGGAATCGAAAGATTTGTTTTGCTGGAGGATGTCGCGATAAATGGGATAGGCGAACTGGCCCCCGCCTTCGGGAAAACCGGGATACGCTTGCGAAACGTAGACCAGGCGTTTCGAATCGGGGTAGGAGACTCCTCGCAGGAAGATGCTCCGGGCGATGCTGAAAATAATGGTGTTGGAGGCGATGCCAACGGCGAGAGTTAGCACGACGGCGGCGGTAAAGCGGCGCGACTTGAGAAGGATTCGAACGGCGAAGGCCAGATCATTCCAGAGAGAGTTCATGACACCTCCCCGCAAAGTTGTAGCTTTAGACGCGGCAGGAGGGGTTCTATAGCGGGTGATTGCAAAAAATTGTCGTGAATTTAGATAAAGATTCGAGAAGAGGCAGCCTGTTTCGCAACCGGCATTTGGCGGGACGAAGCGTGACGACGTCGGACACCGAGACGGAGTCCATCTGCTCGGAAGAAAAACGGGTGGCCGGGCTCGCTCGGCTTAGAGTTCGCGAAGTGCGTGAGAGATCGGGAGGCTGGCGGCGCGGATGGCTGGGAACAGGCCGCCGAGGACGCCCATCAAGAGAGCGAAGACGATCCCCTGGATGAGGAGTTCGGCAGTAATTGTGAATGCGAAGTTTACGTGTGAAAAGGTTTGCAGGTTCATGGCGCCAACGGTATAGCCATTGAGACGAAGAACAGCAAGGCAACCGAGGACGCCGCCGACAAAGGAGATCAGCAACGCTTCAAGGACAAAGGAGAAAACCACGGCCGGGCCACCGAAACCAAGAGCGCGCATGGTGGCGATTTCGCGGCCGCGTTCAGCGACGGCGGAGTACATGGTGTTGAGCGCGCCAAATACAGCGCCGATAGCCATGATCACAGCGACGAGACCGCCAAGTCTGGTGATCAGGAGCGTGAGGCGGTTGGACTGCTTGGAGTAGTAGTCAATTTCGCGAGTGACGTCCACGTTCAAGCGCGGGTCAGCGGTAAGAGCGTCCTGGGCTTGCTTGAGCGAATCGGGCGAGGTGAGCCGAACGGTGACGGACTGAAAATTGTTTTCGCCGCGATTGTAAGCGGGGCCGAGCAGGTGGGCATCCGCCCAGATCTCGGAATCAAAAGAGCTGCCGCCCGCGTCAAAGATCCCGACGATGTTCCAGCGCACGCTGCCGAGACTGATGGTGTTGCCAACCGTCAATCCGGAATAGCTCTTGTTTGCGTTCTTGCCGACGACGATTTCGGCAAGACCGGGCGTGAACATGCGGCCCTCAATCATTCTGATCTGGCGGCGGATTTCCAGCACGTTTTTGGAAACGCCGCGAACCTGAACGTTGGCGTCCGTGCCGGTGCTGATGAGGGGAATGGGGGCGACGATGATGACTTCGGGGGTGACCAGCGGGCCTTCCGACCCGCGAGCGATTCCCGGAGCGTCCTGGATAATTTTGACGGAATCAAGCGCAACGCCGCTGGTCAATTCGGACGTTGCACCGGCGCGTACGATGATGGCGTTGTCCTCCGAACCCGACGAGACAAGAGTCGCCTTGAAGCCGTGAGCGAGCGAAAGCATGGCTACAAAAACACCGACGGTGCCGGCAATGCCAAGGACGGCGACGATGGCGGAGGTCCAACGGGCGCGAACGCTGCGCAGGTTATAAACGATGGGAATCGCCACCTCAGACTCTCCTCAGGGCGTTGACCACGCGAAGACGCATGGCGCCCAAGCCCGGCAAAAGCCCGCTGACGGCACCAACCAGCAAAGCAAAGGCCAGCCCGGTCGATAAGAGCGAGGGGGACAAGACCAGCGAGGGCAGCAAGCCGCTGAGCGCCGAGCCCACCACGGGAATCGCAAGAATGGCCAGACCCAAGCCCAGCAATCCGCCAATCACTGCGATGACAAGAGATTCCGCAAGGACGAAAAAGAGAACGGCGCGATCGGAGAAGCCGATGGCCTTGAGAACCGCGAGTTCGCTGGTTCGTTCGCGGACGGAGATAGCCATGGTATTGCCGGTGACCAGAAGCAGAGTAAAGAAGACAACACTGCCGATGGTGAGGATCAGGAATTGAATATTCCCCAGTTGCTTCGCGAAGCTGGCCTGAAAGGCGGATTCTGTTTCGGTCTTCGTTTCATTAGAAGAATTGGCAAATAGCGTATCGATGGCTTTGGCAACCGCCACCGCGTCGTCCG
>Ga0210384_10002426_pt1 | contig 22794 bp, 25 predicted proteins | sample IncBWH2MmetaG_FD_160574 | JGI IMG/M metagenome (GOLD analysis project Ga0210384, IMG submission 160574) | Forest soil microbial communities from Barre Woods Harvard Forest LTER site, Petersham, Massachusetts, United States - Inc-BW-H-2-M | ecosystem: Environmental > Terrestrial > Soil >...
CCTTCGACAGCAGCGCCAGGATCTGGCGCAGGTAGGGCTCGGGGATCGCCTGGTGACGGGCGATCTCGTGGCTGGTCACCGGGCAGGTCTCGCCGTGCATCCCGATGTGCAGCATGGCGCGGAGACCGTACTCGCCTTTGGTGGAGATCTTCATTGGATTGCTGAGTTTATCACATCGCCGCCGCACCGATCCGCGCCGCCGATCGGCCGATCAGTAGAGGGTCAGGTTCCCTCTGCCTCCCTTTGGGCGAGGGGTCGTGAGGGCGGGGGCGGAGGACTTTGATGCCTCGCCCAAAGGGAGGCAGAGGGAACCTGACCCTCTACCCGCCGATCGGCTACCCGCCGGTCATCTCGACGCGCCGCGGGCGGCGCCGGCGGTGATCAGCGCCGGCAGCGGCGAGAGGTCGCGCAGGCCAGCAGGCTCGCGGGGCGAGCGCTGCTTGCCGGGCGTGCCTGCGGCTCCGGCCGCGCCCGTTGCGCCCGCCGCGGCGGGGTGGCTGCCGCGCACCAGCAACAGCGCGCGCATGCCTGCAGCGATGGCCCCCTCGAGGTCCTCGAGACGGCTGTCGCCGACGTGCAGCGCGGCACGGGGCTCCACCCCCAGCTCGCGCAGCGCGCGGCGGAAGATGCGGGAATCGGGCTTCTCGACCCCCGCGGCCGAGGAGTACGCGAGCACGTCGAGGCGCCTCGCCAGATCGAGCTGCCGCAGCAGCTCCGGCAACCGCGTGTCCCAGTTGCTGATCACGCCCAGCCGCAGGCCGCGGGCGCGCAGCGCGTCCAGCACCTCGGGCACCTCGGGGTAGACCTCCCAGGCCGCGGCGCTGCCAAAGCGGTGGAACAGCTCCGCGGCGGCGAAGCGAGACGGCGGCGGCGCCTCCAGGTGCTCGCAGAACCGGGCGAGGAAGCGCTGCCACCAGCCGCGCGCCCCTTCGGGGTGGGCGTTGAACCGATCGCGCGACGGGTCGGCGGAGCAGGCCATCTCCCGCCAGACCAGCCCGATCAGCCGCAGCGCCTCGGCCGGCGCGACCTCGACCCCGTGACGGCCCAGAACCTCGGAATAGATCTCTCCGAGCCGGGGGCTGTGGACGAGGGTGTGCGTAACGTCGAAGGTGACCGCCTCGATCATGCCGCTTCCAGGATACTCCTGCCGGCGGGCGGCGGCGTAGCAGCCCGACGGGCAAGCGAGCGGCAATTGGTTGCGGCGACCCCGTGATACGTTCCGGACCATGCCACTTCGTGGCCCACGGACTGCCCGCCCGCTTGTAGCGTACGGGCGTGCCGCGGCCGCTCTGCTGCTGTTCTCGGCCTGGATGGGGTTGCTGTTCGCCGGCTTCCTGCTCCACGGCGCGCTGCACCTGCTGCTGGTGGCCGCGGCGCTGCTCTTTCCCAGGCGGTCGCTGGCACCGCCGGCAGCGCCGGCAGGCCAGGACGACCTGCCCCCGGATTGACGCGAGCTGCCAGGCTCCCCGGCCTCAGACCGCGACGGTCAGGGCCGGCCTGGCTGCGGGGAGTGCGGGGACTGCGGCGTCTGCGTTGCGACGGCGACGATCGTCGACCAGAGCTGCATCTGGGCCGCGCCGGCGTTGATCCAGGCCAGGTGGAATCCCCCCTGCGGCAGGCCGACGATTCCCTGGGTGTCGCCGCCATTCAGGTACCGGTAGTCCGAGTCGAGGGGAGTGCCCTCGGCATGGGAGCCGGCAGGACAGGTCAGATCCTGGCTGACTTCGACGTTGGGCGAGAAGGACACGCCGCCGTCGACCGAGGCCGCGAAGTACGGCTGGTAGCACAGGTCCGTCGGATCGGCGCGCCGATCGTTCCACGACACCCCCACGACGCCCTCGCCGTCGACCGCGATCGCCGGGTTGCTCTGGTTCGACGCGCCCTCGTTGTCGTTGACGCGCACCGGCTGGGCCCAAGTGGCGCCGCCGTCCGGCGACGCCGCGGTCATCACCTGATAGCTGCCGTCGCCGGCGTCCAGCCAGACTGCGTAAAGCGTGCCTCGCCTCGCACCCGGCGAGGTGTCGAGGGCAAGCTGCGCGCCGCCGAGCCCCTTGACGGATTGCGCTTCCCGGGCGTGGCCATATTGATGTATCACAGCCATCCGCCGCGGTTCCGAGAAGGTCTGCCCGCCGTCGTCGGAGGTGACGATGTTGATCCGGCCGGCGAGCAACTGCGCGCCTGGCGGCGGCGGCTCGAAGGTCTCGAGCGCCAGGATCACCCTGCCGTCAGGAGTCACCAGGAGATCACTGACGATGTGGAGCAGCTCTTTGTCCGGCGCGGGAAGCAGAAGCCGCGGGAAGGCAAAGCTGGCACCGCCGTCACGTGAGCTCGAGAAGGCGATCACGTCCGTGCCATGATGCCCGAAGACCGTGATGGGCATCTTGCCCACGGCGTAAAGGCGGCCGCGGAAACTGCCGCGCGAGGACCGGTCGCAAGCGACGAACGTGCGGTCGTAGCCGGCGCCCGGCACCATGGCCGGCTCACCCCAGGTGCGGCCTCCATCCGTCGACTTCCACACCCCGAACGCGGGCGCCGCGGTCGATAGGTAGGCGTTGCCGCTCGCATCGAATGCCACCGCCGGGTCGCCGCCGTCGAAGTCCTTGCCGGCGGCAGCGCCGTGGGACGCGCGCACCCAGCTCTTACCACCGTCCCTGGAGGCATAGGCCGCCACGAACTCGTGCTCGCCCAGGACCATCGAGGCGGCGATCAGGTTCAGCGGGTCGCGCGGATTCATCGCCAACCACGATTCGACGTGCTGGCGCGCCGGATCGTCGGCCGAGATCAGGACACTCGGCAGCACCGTGATGTGCGGCGGCCGGGCCGGCGGTGGTGCGGGGAGGGGCCCGACCCCCAGCAGCGCCAGGGCGGAAGACGCAAGGATGGTCCTCATACCAGCATTCTACGTATCACTGGCGGCAGTCGTTGAGGTCCAGGACCTCGCTCGGCCTCGCGCGTCGACGCCTGCCGGCTACGGCGCCTGCTTCCAGGTCTCGACCGGGTTGACGAGCACGCCGACGCCGGAGACCTCGACCTCGATCAGGTCGCCGCCGGCCAACTGGCCCACGCCTCCGGGCGTGCCGGTCAGCAGCACATCTCCGGGCTCGAGGGTCATCATGCGGGAGGTGTAGACCAGGAGGTCCACGATCCCGAAGACCATGGCGTGGGTGCTGCCGCGCTGCCGCTCCTCGCCGTTGAGGCGGGTCACCACCGTCAGGTCGCCCAGGTCGAGACCCGCGCCGGCGAGGATCCCGGGTCCCAGGGGACAGAACGTGTCGAACGACTTGGCGCGCGCGAAGGTGGCGTCCTTGCGCTGCAGGTCGCGAGCGGTGACGTCGCAGGCGCAGGTGACCCCCAGCACCCCCCGCACTGCCTCCTCGGCCGTGGCGCGGCGAAGGCGCTCGCGCACCACCACCGCGATCTCGCCCTCGTACTCCACCCGCTGGCTCTCGAGCGGCAGCACCACCGGCGACCGCGGCCCGATCACCGACGACGGTGCCTTGAGGAACAGCAGCGGCTCGCTCGGCACCGAGCTCTCCATCTCCCGCGCGTGCTCGACGTAGTTGCGTCCGATGCCGACGATCTTGCCGGGCAGCACGGGAGCCAGCAGCGCCGCCCCCTGCCGCGCGACCCGCCGGCCCAGCTTCCACCTCTCCACCGGCTCGGCCAGCGGGTCCGAGTGGAGCAAGCGCATCTCGCCGTCCGGGTCGTCACCGACGGCATAGAACCCTTCCGGGCCAATCCTGTACAGGAGCATGCTCTATCTTAGCGCCAGGTTAGCCTCAGGCCACGGTGCGACCCGCAAGACGATCCATCCTGCGTCAGTTGACGGCTTGGGAGATGCCGATGACCCGTATGGCTGAAATGTTGGACAATCGACGGTCTTCGGTGACGAAGGCATCGGCTCCGGCGACGATCGCAGTGGCAAGGTGCAACGCATCTGGCGTGCGCAGAGTGTATGTTGCCCTGAGGTCGGAGGCGACCTCGGCAATGGACTGATCGATGGCGAGCACGGTCAGCTGGGGGAAGGAGGCGAACAGTTCGCGGTACCGTTGGCAGAGCTGCTCCTGTCTTTCCCGTTTGGGTACCACCAGAACCTCCATCAGGGTCAGCACCGAGGTGACCAGCCGAAGCCGATCGTGCTCTGCGGCCTGGAGGAGCCGAGCGGCCCACGGCCCGAACTGCGAGTGCCCTTCGAAATGGTAGACGAAGAGCATCGTGTCCACCCCGTAGACCTGTATCTGGCGCGGTGATGCGGCAGCAGGGAGTGTCATTCCCAGGAATCGCGCTCGCGCTCCACCGCGGCGGCTCCACCTCCCGCCCGCTTCCAGACTTCCGCCCCCAGCCCGCGCGAGCTCTCGGTCCAGCCGCCTTTGGCGGCACGCAGGATGACCGCTCCCTCTTCGACGGTGAGAATCACCACGTCGCCTGCCGCGATCCCCAGGAGGCGCCGAATGGCGGCCGGGATCGTCATCTGAAACTTGCTGGTCAACTTCGCGCTAGCGATCATAGCGACAACCCCCTTACATTCTATGACGAAAGTAAGGGAGAGTCTAGCGGCGGTAGCGGGCGGTAGTGCTCTATTAGTGTGTTGCTGGCCCCGCCTGTTCAGAACTCCTGTAGCTTCTTCTGCTTAGAGGGGAGGGGGCGTCCCTCCCCATCCTCGAAGCGGCCCCGGCGAGGGCATGCACCCGCCGCCGGGACCTGACCCGACAGGAGGTCGAGCCTCATGCCGAGCTGCCAGAAGTCTACCCCGCCCTCTCCCCCTCGCTGGACTCCGACGATGGCCCAAGCCGCCCTGGCGGTTGTCTCCTGGCAGCTTCAGGAGGCCGTGGAGACGCTGGAAGGCATCCACCGCGACCTACCCCCGCCTCCCGACCTGGCGGACCGCCAGGAGGGGCGCCTGCCGTACGACGTGACGACCGACGTGCTGGCGACCATCGAATGCGTCCTGGAAGATGACCTCCGGCCGGCCGTCGCGGCCCTGCAACGTTCCTCCGAAGTCACGGACGCGGAGCTTGAGCAGGAGTACCAGGAGAGGAAGCGCCATGAAGTCTAGGACACCGAGAAACCCCAATTCCATCGAGCGCACCCAGACCGGCGTGCGCCTAGAGAAGCGCCTCCTCAAGGTCTGCAAGGCCCTGGCAGAGCTGTACGACCTCTCCCTTGCCGAGTTCTTGGAGGACATGGTGCGCGATGCCTTCGCCGGCCGGGCGCCCCTCTCGGGCGCCGCCTTGGCGCAGGCCGCAGAGCTGGCGCGCATCTACGGCCTGGACCCCGAAGCCATCGGCGCGACGCCAGGGGAGACGCCATGAGGTCCGACGAGCGAGTAGCCCATCAGGTCGGCCAGGCCCTCCGGCGCCTCCGCAAGGAGCGCCGCATGCTCGGGAAGCAGGTTGCCTCGCGCGCCGACATCACCCGGTCGATGCTCAGCCGCTACGAGCATGGGCAGGGGTGCCCCTCTCTCCCGAACCTGGTCAAGATCCTCCGTGTCCTCGACTGCTCGGCCGAGGACTTCGGCAAGCGCCTTGGGCCGTGGGGGCGCCTGCCGTAATGCGCACCTGCCGCCCCTCCCGCGTCTCTGTCATGAAGTCGACCACCTACACCGTCCGGGCCAGCGCCGAGCAGGCCCGGCGGTGGGCGCGGGTCGCCCGCTACCTCGGCTATCGGTCGGTCAGCAGGTGGCTGCATGAGCTTGGAGACGAGCAGTCCCTCCGGGTCGAGTCCACCCTGCCTCCTCCGCGATAGAATCCCCCGCAGTACAGGCGCGGCTAGGTTTGGCCGCCGAAAGCCGGGCGCCCCCGTAGCCCGGCCCGCCGCGCCGCCTTTCCATCCTCTCGCTAACGACCAGTCCCGCCGGGGTCGAAGAGCTGATCCCACCACGATAGATCCTCAAGACTGGTCGCGCGGCCCCGCCCGTTTTTTCGGTGCATGGTTCGAAGTGTACAGAGCGATTTGACCAGGGCATCCGTGTTCTCCTAGCCTGGCATGCATGGCTCCAGGTTCATCCACTCAACTCTTGACTGCTCTCCCGTGGAGCGTGTACGCTCTCCAGCCGGAGTAGATCGCTAGGTGCTGCGCACCGCCGCACCCCATTGCCGGCAGGCAAGGGTTCACAGCACGGGAACAGAGAGACAGCGATCTGCTAGAGGAGCACAGCGAGGAGGAGCGATGCCGGGTGACTCCCGCTGCCATGAGGATAAGCGCCACCGAGGTTGACCACCTCAAGGGCGCTAGGCAGCGGGCGGAGGGAAGGCGGCTGATTTAGGGCCGACCCTCCGGAAGAGCAGGCCGCTTGTACCGCGGCGGTTTGCTGAGCCTGTATCTCGTTCTCCGCGCGTCTCCGCATCGGAGCGTGCGAGTAGGAGGGCGCGTTTCGATGTCAGCTCTTGCAGCCATCCAGCAGAGCCCCCTGGCCGAGCAGAATCGTCGCACGCTGCTGACGTTGCGCCAACTCGCGCAGCGGCATCCAGCCTTCACCGAATCGGCACTCCGCAATCTCGTCTACAAGGCCGGAAGAAACCGGGCTGCCGTGCCGCAGGTGTCCATCTTGGACACGGCACTGCGCCGGGTGGGCCGACGCGTGCTCATCGACGAGAGCCGCTTCCTGGCCTGGGTGGATACCTGCGCCGGAGGTGACGCCATGTAAAGCGAAAACCCCGCCGAAGCGGGGCTTTCTTGAAGCGATGCGGGGCGGTTGGCTGGTGCCTTGGCCGTGGACTTGACACCCCTGGCCGAGGGTTCGATTCCCTTCCGCTCCACACCTGTCACCCCTGACTCGGGCGTTAGCCCGGCCTGGAGGGACCCTAGACAGTCCCCATCCTAGCGCCGTGGCGACTTCCGGGTCAATGCCGGAGGTGTCGCTATGGGACGCAACGCCACCCGTCCGCCTTTCCGTTGGCAGCTCGGGCTCCTATGGGCGAGTCGGCCCCGGAGCCTCATACCGGGCGGCCTACCTCGCGGCGCGCCGCCGCCGTCAGGGTCTCCCGGACCCAACTCGAAACGTCACCCGAGCCCTTCCGGCGGGCTGCGATCTCCGCGGCCTGCCGGATGAGCCGGTCCGTCTCGGAGTTGACCCGGACCCGCAGCATCACGTCATAGGTCCGGTCCTGCTTGGGGCGTCCTCTGGGCTTGGGCATGACGGTAGCGTAGCACGCTTGGTGCTACAGAGTCAAGCGAGATTATCCTTTACACGTAGCACTGACGGTGCTACACTAAATCTAGTTGAGGGAGGGCGAGACACCCTGAAACCAAACGGCCCCGACAAGAGCGTCAACTCTCGCCGGGGCCAGATCCGCCAGCCGTAGCCAGCGAACCCCTACAAGGTGATTATGGCACGGCACGGCGGGCTGAAAGAGAGCCGCCATGACCTGTCACCTCTGCCAAGCCGAGAACGCCAAGAAGTTTGGCCGCACCCGCGACGGGCGCCAGCGCTTCCGCTGCCGCACCTGCCGCAAGACGTTCTCCGAGCGCCGCGCCCGCACCCTGCCCGCAGCGATGCGCATCTCGCCCGAGAGGGCCGAGCTGATCCTGATGCTCCTGTGCGAGGGGAGCGGCATCCGCAGCATCGGCCGCACGACGGGCACCCACCAGGTTACGATCCTCAAGCTCCTGGCCGAGGTTGGCGCCGGCTGTGAGCGGCTTCTCTCCGAGACGGTCAAGAACGTGCCTGTCCGCGACGTGCAGGCCGACGAGATTTGGGGATACGTCCGGTGCAAGGAAGGCACCAAGACCCGGAAGAAGATCGCGGACCCAGAGGCGGGTGACGCCTACACCTGGATCGCCCTTGAGCGGCACTCCAAGCTGGTGCTCGCCTGGCATCTCGGCCGGCGCAACAAGTGGGACGCGCACGACTTCATGGAGAAGCTGGCGGCGGCCACTGGCGCCGGCCGCTTCCAGCTGACCACGGACGGCCTGAACGCCTACCCCGATGCGGTCGATTACAACCTGGGCGCGCGGGTCGACTACGCGCAGCTGGTCAAGGAGTTTGGCGCGGAGGGCGGAGAGGAACAGAGACGCTACGCCCCGCCGCGCCTCATAGGCGCCGAGAAGATCACCGTCTACGGAGAGCCCGAGGAGTCGCGGATCTGCACCTCGCATATCGAGCGCGCCAACTGGACGCTTCGCAACCACCTGCGCCGGATGACGCGACTGTCGAACGGGTTCAGCCAGAAGCGGGCCAACCTGCGGGCCGCGCTGGCGCTCTACTTCGCCTATTACAACTTCTGCCGGATGCACAAGAGCATCCGCATGACTCCGGCGATGGCGGCCGGAATCACCCGGAAGCCCTGGACGATGACGGACCTGCTGACGGCGGCGCAGCAGACCGCGTGACCCTTCCGACTAGCTTCAAACGAAGAGGCTGCGGCGCGAACATAAAGATCTTGAATCCGGTCCCGGCGGGTAGCGGTTGGAGGCCGAATTCGAAGCGCACCCCATCTCCGCGCATGTTCCCCGGCTGCACCATGATCGGATCTTGGTCCGTCCCTACCTGATAGAACGCGAATGCATGATAGATCGGCACGCTGCACTTTACTTCCAGCCAAGGCGGATCTATCTGCGCTTTTGCCCTTAGCCTTACCGAGAGTTGATGCTCAGGCAAAGGACCGTTAGTGCTCGCGTCATCGTCCAGTACAGTAAACCCCGCTGTCTCTTCCAGCAGTTCAAGTCTGGTATGGATTACGGGCGTGGGGCCGAGCGCTTCCTGAAGCTGAGCTTCCAGGTCCCTAATCCTGATCTCACAAGTAGTCAGCTGCGCGCCCTTCTCCCTGATGATCTTCCCGAAAGTCTCGATCCAGGTTGCGACCAGCGTCACCAGACCCCACAAAAGTGCCGCTGCGACGCCAACCACCAAACCGGCTGCCCATGGCTGAAGGTGCGCCAGCATCAGCGGCCCCCAGAGCCAACCGATCCCGGCGCCGATCGCAGCCATCGCCACCGCGCGCACGATCCAGCCCCGCCCGACAGACCACCAATCCTTGAAACCTCGTTTCCAGGGACTCTCAGACACAACACCTCCCCGCTGGTGCTCCCGCCGGCTGGATGGCGCGGCGACCGGAGGCGGGGGTCCGGGTGCGGCTGGCCGAGCCTGGCCGCGCCTGGCGGGGATTCTACCGTGAGGGTGCTAAAGGGCTGTGCGCCGAGGGGCGCGGGCGCAGCGCTCCCCAGGCCAGCCAGGTAAGACTGTGACTGTCTATGCATTCCGCTCCTAGCAACACACTGATAGAGCACTACCTAGCGGGCCGATTCAAAGTTAGAGTTTCAATTGGCTCGGCGTGGCGGTGATCTCCTGCGGTCAGCGCCAGGTCGGCAGCGCGGCGGCCACGGCGATGATCAGGAAAACGGGCCACGCCAGGTGGCGGCCGCGGGAAGTGACCAGCACGATGACACCGGTGACCAGGAAGGTGACGCTGGCGAGCTCCAGCGTCAGCCGCCCCTGGGCGCCGAGCGGGCCTCGGGCCAGGGCGGCGAAGGTGGCAGCGCTCCCCCACCAGGCGACGGTCGTGAGGTGCCAGGCGAAGCGCAGCACCCGGCGCGCCCAGCTCCTGGCCAGCAGGCCTTGCCGCCCCTCCGGCGCCAGCAGCGGTCCGATCAGCTTGCGCTCGCCCAGCCAGGAGTGAACGGCGCCAACGAGGAAAGTCAGGACGGCGGCAAGCAGCAGCGAAGTGGAGAGCATGGCGGTCCTTTCCCGCGCCGAACCATACGGCGACGTATGGAAGGAGGGTAGCAGGGAGACTTGCCCTTGTCAATACGGTAGCGTATGGTCAGGGCATGGCGGCGCGACTGGGGCGCGGCGACTGGCTCGCGGCGGCGAACGCGGCACTGGCAGAGAGCGGCGTCGACGCCGTGCGGGTCGAGCCGCTGGCGCAGCGGCTCGGCATCACCAAGGGGAGCTTCTACTGGCACTTCCGCGACCGGCCAGCGTTGCTCGCCGCCCTGCTCGAGGAATGGGAGAAGCTGGCCACGCTCGCGATCATCGACGAGGTGGAGGCCGGCGGCGGCGACGCCAGCGCGCGGCTGCTCCGCCTGTTCCTCCTGACGCTCGACGCCGACCCGCGGCTCGAGCGGCAGCTGCGAGCCTGGGCGGCGGGCGACCCGGCTGCCGCGGCGATCGTGGAACGCGTCGACCGGCGCCGCCTGCGCTACCTGCGGGGCCTCTTCGCCGACCTCGGCTTCAGCTCGCCCGAAGCCCGCACCCGCGCCCACCTGGTCTACTACTCCGCTCTCGGCGAGATCACTCTCGGCATCCGCGCCAGCCGCGCCGCGCGCCTCCGCGCCGCGCGCCTCATTCATGCCATGGTGGTGCGCCGTTGAAGCCGCGGGTCAGAAGGAGATGATGATGAGGTGGACACAGACGCCCCGAACGGTTCTCGGTTTGACGATGCTGCTCCTCGCACCGCGCGGAAGCCTGGCAGCAGGCCCGGCGCGGACACCGGTCGCCACCACCCCGCACTTCGCCTTCTACAGCGACTTCGAGACCAACCTCAACGACGCATTGATCAACACGGGCGTGGCGCGGAAGTTCCACCGGCCCGAGCTCTTCCACGCCGGTGACGAAGTCGCCTGTTTCGAAAAACTACCGTCCGCAGTGCGCGCGGCCTGGAACCGGGCGCTCGACTACTACGCTGAGATCATTTCACCGGGCGGCTGGACCGACCGCGGTCAGTACTTGATCCGGGTGCAGCTCGCCGGGTTCGACGACGAGCGCGAAGACGCCGCGGACCGGCAGCTCGTCGACATCGCGAAGAGCTTCAGGGGCGCCGCCGCACCGGCCTATCGAGAATGCCGCTGGTCCACCCAAGACGAGAAGAACCGCCGCTGGATCGCGGCGCTCCAGCCGCGACTGAGGGTCTATGAGCAGACGATCGCGGCCCGCCTCGAGCAGCTCTATCGGAAACCCTGGGGCGAGCTCCCTGTCCCAGTGGACGTCGTCGAGACCGTCGACTGGAGCGGAGCCAACTCGGTGCTCCGCGACCCCAACGGCGGGCACGTCCTCGTGTCGACCGACAGCCAAGGACCGGCGGCGCTCGAGGTGGTCTTCCACGAGGCGTCCCATCTCTTCATGCGTCGCAACGACCCCTTGCAGCAGGCGATCGAGAGGGCCTCTGGCGCGGTCCACTGGCCCCTTCCGCGGGACCTCTGGCACGTCGTCCTCTTCTACACGACGGGAGAGGCCGTGCGTCGCATCCTGGAGGAGGGCGGAGAGCGCGGGTACCGGCCCATGGTGTATGGGATCTACGACCGCGGCACCTGGGTCGACTTTCGCGAGCCCATCGAGACCGCCTGGCGCCCGTACGTCGAGGGCAAGCGAACGCTGGCCGAGGCCGCCGCCAGCCTGATCGATACGCTGCGCAAGCGCGCGCCACCGCAGACTCACAAGACGCGGGGGAACGCCTCGATGGGTGAGGACGCCGAGCTCATCGACGCTCCCGACTTCACCCCCGAGGAAGCACACCAGGCGGCCCTCCGACTGGCCCAGGAAGCCGGCAAGGCGGTCGCGCACTGTTGCCTGGCGTTCATGGAGATGGGCGCGCAGGGCTGGCGGCTGCCGTCGACCAACCCAGCCCTCCTGGCGCGCATCCTGGTGCGATGCTTGGAGAGTCGGGGAGCCGCCGGCCGGCAAAGCATCGCACTGTGGTGCGCGATTTCGGCACCGGACCAGGTGACGTGAGACCTCCACCCGGGTACTGTCCTGGATAGTTTTCTTCGGCTGGCCTGTTCAGGGTCCTGTTCAGCCCTGGCTGGGATTGAAACGCCGTAGCGCCAAGATCCCCAGGCCGACGGCTAGGACTCCCAAACCCCATATGGAGAGAGTCGGGATGGCGGCGCCGGCCGCGATGAACTCGGTTTCAGTGTTGATGTTTGTTTTGCCGGCGGGGACAAGACAACCCACGGTCCGGTTCTCGCCGACGCAAATGTGTTGGGGCCCAATCGCCGTTGTCGTAAAGTCGTTTGTGTGTGTCGTGCTGCCGGCGCAGTGATTTGTGGAGGTGGTAACTGTCAGGATGCAGGGGCTAGTGATGCAGATAGCGTCGCAAGGTGCATCCGAGGACACGCATGCGAGCGGCGCGGGGCACTGTGGCGGAGTCTGAGCGCGCGCCGGCACGACGGAAAGGCAGACGACGACCGCCGCAACGACAACGGAAACCTTCATCGTTTTAGCTCCTGTGGAGAGTTCATCCTACCAGGCCATTCTAATGGAGAAAGCGACAGAAGCGACTCGGAGCGCCACGGAATTCCGACAGGACCTCGCCGGCCGCCTGGTCAACCGGGTCCAGCTGACCACGGATGGGCACAAGATGTACCTCTCCGCCGCGGAGGACGCCTTCCACGGCTCTGTGGACTTCGCGCAGCTGGTCAAGATCTACGGCGCTGACAGCGAGGGCGAGAAGCGCTACAGCCCCGCTGTCTGCCTCGGGTGCGAGCGGACGGCGGTTGTGGGCCGGCCGGACCCAAGCACTTCTGCCGCATCCACCAGACCCTGCGAGTGACGCCGTGCATGGCGGCCGGCGTGACTACGCGGGTAGGGTCCATCGCGGACCTGGTCGGGCTGCTGCCGGCCGTGGAGCACGATCGGCGGCCGGCCCAGGAAGACAATCTAGTTGGCGCCGCCCGGTGGGCGATCTTCGAACCATGAAACGGCGCTGCGATGTGGCTCTCGAGGCCTACTCAAAGCGTCTATCGGATCGCCCCCCGCATCCCCTCGATGCCCTTCCCACCCCTCCGGGGGGGAAGGGGACGCCCCCTCCCTCCCCTCTTTCGGGGGAGTTTCGTTCTAGGACACTACCTCCACCCGGGAAGTGGTACTCCGGCCCTGGTAAGGAGTATGCTCACGACATGTCCCGGACGTTGGAGCAGATCGAAGACGAGGTGCTGTGTCTCCCCGAGGAATCCCGCGTGAAACTCATGGAGCGCCTGCTGTCGAGCTTCCAGGAGCCAGCAGGAAGCGAGGAAGAGGGGATCGCCAGAGCTTGGGTGGAAGAGGCCGAACGACGGGATGACGACATGAGCAGCGGCAGAGAGGAGGGGCTTCCTGCCCAGGAGGTCATTTCCAAGCTCCGCTCCTCTCGTCGATGAAGAGCGCCATCTTCCATCCCTTCGCCGCGCGCGAGCTCGGGGAGGCGGTCGAGTACTACGACGAGGCACGACGAGGCCTCGGCGACGAGTTTCTCCACGAGGTCGAGCGGGCCATCGCCTTCCTTAATCAATATCCCGACCGGGACTTGGCGCCACGCGTTTTCCGCGAGCGAGCGACCGGCCAACCGTGGCCCAGAGAGATTGAAGGCGTTTCACGAGCGACTTGATCTGCTCGAACTTATCTGAGGCTACGCATAGAAACAAAGATGAGCGTCATTGGAGGAGCTTCTCTGATTCATGGCGTGTTATTGTCGGCAGACTGTCGGGTCACGGTAAGCGACTCTGCCGGAGTCACTGCGAGGCTTGATAACCTTCAGAAGGTCATGCCCCTCACGCCGCATACTGTCATTGGCTTTGTTGGCGATGTGCGAGCAGCCGCAATGATGCTCAAGCTGGCAATTAAAGTGCTACCGAGCCGCAAGAGGCTCGACGCGATAAGCATTATGAATTGGTTGCCGAGATTCCTGCGTCATCACTTCCTTGCAGGCGATCCTTATATCGCATTTATGATCGCTAGCGTCGTTCGAGATCACCCGAATGTCGTGAACCGAAGTGCTCTCATACGAGTACTTGACAGGATCGCCTCAGGAAGTCCTTGGCGCCAAAGCACTATACCTGACTATATCATGCAGGGTTTAATGACGCCCGCGCATGCGAGCGCTCTCGCCTACCCCCAGTTTCCGCGCCTGCCTACTTTACTCGCTTATCTCCCCTCGTTTCGAGCCTCACTACTATCCCTCACTTCATTGCGCAGCTATCGGATCGGGGTTTGGCGCTGAAGAGGAGATCTATGCGTATGACGCTGCTATTGCTGGGTGTGAACCAGGCGCTGAGTTCATGGCTGCCTATAAGCTCAGAGAGGTAATGCGCCTGTACGCAGAGAAGCATGGTGTTGACACAGTCGGCGGGCTTAGTCCCGCCTACTTCGTACACGCCGGAGGAATTTTGCCGCTTGGCTTTGAAACGGAGATGCCGCTTGGCGGTGCTCGCATCAAACTAAGCGTCGACCCGCGCGGGCGGTGGGTCCAGCGCAATCTAAGCTCAGGCAAGGAAATCGAGTTGGCATTACCTTGGGAGTTCTGCCACGGATCCGTTGATCAACTATTCGATGATTTGAACCAAGCTTATCGGCGCTTTGTTGGTAGACCTTAGGCCGAGTGCGCAGTGGCGGCCGGCGAATCGTGACGAACTGCTGCGATAGCAAATCGGCTCGGAACGGCGGTACTGTGAATCTGGCCGCAACTTCAATGGATGCGCGAGCAGGTTGAGGAGCAAAACGAGTGGATGAGGACAACAATGCAGCGTGTTCTAAAGGTAGAGCCCAGATCCAGCGAACGGATTCCATGGGCACCTGCCGACGCCAGGGGATCGTAGCGGCGGCCGCTCTCAGCCGCCAACGCCGCCGCTGCAAGCGGCAGCGCGTCGGCCCCCGAGGTTGGCGGGGGACCTGCGCCATCTCTCTCAGGCGGTTCTCATGGCTGACTCGGAGACTTTCGGGCGGATTCTTGCAACTGACGCCTCGAATCGATCAGCAGGCGCGCGGCGTGGTCGTGGCCCGAATCGATCGCAAGCGCCTCTTCGAGCCTCGCGATGGCCTCTGGGTATCGCCCCTCCTTGTGCAATGCCTCACCTAGCTTGACCAGCAGCCTGACCCGCTTCACCTCGTCGCGATCGTGGAGGCTCAGTGCACGCTCGTAGTCGGAGATCGCTTCCGGCCATTGGAGGAGACCGCCCAGCGCGTTGCCGCGGCCTTCCCAGGCCCATGAATCCATGCGGTCGGGGTCGAGGTCATTCGCGCGGTCGAACTGCTCGAGAGCCTCCTTGAAGGACCCGAGCTCGAGCAGCGTAAAACCCAGCTCGCGCCGCGCCCGGGCGCTGTTCGGTTCCGCGTCGATGGCGAGTTGGAGCTTCTCCCTCGACTGGGTAAAGAGCAAGCGGCTTGCCTCGGTGCCCTGCGCGCGGTCGCGGTAGCCTTTCGTGCGCAGCGCAAGCCCCCAGCCGACGAGCGCGTCAGAGTTCTTCGGCTCCATCTCGAGCACTTGCTCGAACTTCCCTTTCGCCTCGTCGAGGTCGCCGAGCCGCCGCAGCACCTCGCCGATGGCGACAAGCAGGTGCGGATGATCAGCCGCGATCTCCGCGACGCACGCGACCTCCCTGCGGGCTCTCTCGGGGTGGTAGAGATCGATGAGCCGCCTCCACCCGTTGCGGCGGTGGCGCTCGAGGGCGCGCCGGAACCTGGCGAGAGCTTCCTCGTTGCTTTTCAGCTCGACGAGGGCGTCGCCCCACTTAGAGTATCCATCGCTGAACCAGGGATCGACTGCGACCGCTTCCTCGAACTTGCGCAGAGCGATCCGAGGACGGTGCTGATCGAGCAGCGCAGTACCCCAGTGCACCCATGCCCAAGCGTTCGCCGGGTCGAGCGCGATCGCGCGCCGGAATCGCGCGATGGCCGCGTCCGGCTTGCGGCGGGCGAGCCAGACCTGCCCCCAGGTGACGTGCGCAGCGCTCTGGTAGGGCTCGAAGTCGAGGATCGTCCGGCACACTTTCTCGGCGTCATCAAGACGACCCGAGCTGCGCAGGGAGTCGGCCAGGCGGAGCCACGCGGTGAGGTAATTGCGGTCCAAGCGTAGAGCATCCTCTGACAGGCGGATGGCATCGCCGTACCGCCGCTGGCGAACCCTCAAGAACGCCAGGCCGGCGAGCCCGTTGGCCAGCTTCGGATCGGCAGAGCTGGCGAGCTGATAGACCCCCTCGGCTTTCTGGAATCGGCCCAACCTGACCAGGACATCACCCCGCACGGCGTAGGCCTCAGCTGTGTTGGTCGTCCGCTCCGCCGCGATCTGCGCCTGGGATATGGCCTCGTCGTACCGGTGCTCGGCCTGCAGCAGGCGCGCCAGGTTAAGATATGACCACGCGAACTCGGGATCGATATCGATGGCCCGCACGAGTTCCTTCTCGGCGTCGCGATGCCGTCCCAGCTGCCAGAGAGCGTAGCCGTAGGCGCTCCGGGCTGGCGCATAGAGCGGATCTAGCCGGATCGCCCGACGGCAGCAGCTTGCCGCCGCGCCATACAGGTGGCGGTCGTTGCAGACATTGCCCAGGTTGCTCCAGATGAAAGCCTGGCGGCGATCGAGGCCAATTGCCTTCCAGTACTTCGCCGCCGCAGCGTCGAAGCGCCGCTGCACACGCAGGAGATTGCCCCAGTTGCTGTAGGTCTGGGCGAAGCGGGGCGCCAGGTCGGCGGCCTGGCGGAGCTTCTCCTCTGCCGCGGCAAAGCGCCGCTGGAAGACGAGCGCCTTGCTCCAGATGAGGTAGGCACGATGATGCTGCCTCTCGGGAGTGTGCGCCAGGCACTCGCGCACGGCGTCGAGCGTCGCCTCGAATCGGAGCTCCCGCTGCTCGAGCCAGAACCAGTAATCCGCGACCAAGACCGGCTCGACAAGGGCGGCGAGAGCGAAAGCCGCCTGCTCGAACAGTCTGGCAAGTTCTGCTTCCGTGGTAACGCGCAGGCTGGAGGGAGTCGATCGGCCGTCGCGGGTGCGCAGGGTGATGCGAAGGGCTTCACCCTCCTTCACCAGCTCTCCCTGCACCCTCTCCTCGGGCCGGCGGAGCAGTCGCCGCAGGTAGCGTACGAGGTCGCGGTAGGAGATGCCGGCCGTCGGCACCGTGAAATCGAGCTGCGCCGCGCTCAGCTCGTAGCCTTCTTCGATCCGTTCACGCCAGCGCGCGGCGCGTCGCAGCGCGATGATCTCGCCGGCGATGCGCTGCGCCACTACCTGTGGCGTGTATCCCTTCTCGGCGAGATCTTTCGGTACCTCGATGGGCTCGATGACGACCGAGTGGCGCCGCAGCTCGGAGGCGATGGCGACCACGAACGCGCCGAAGATCGCCAGCAGGAGCCCATCCACAGCCGCGGAGCGCAGGCCGCTCAACCATTCCAGAGGGCTGTTGGGCTCGACGTCCGTCGTTTCGGCAAGGGAGGGGTTGGCGGCCATCCCGTGCGCCAGCGGAAGCACTGGCTCACTTCCGGCGGCGACGGTCCAGCCGCCAGACGCGACGAACGACAGCGCGATCACGAGTGCGGCTTTCCGCATGGCGGTCTCTCCCGCTGAGCTACGGCACTTCGAATGGCTGGGACCAGATCGAGATGATTCTATGCCAAGACTCGCAAGAGCTATCCAGCGGCAGTATCTGACTGAAGGGATTCCTCACAGCGACCGGCGCCCGAAGCCGGTCATCTCCGCGAGCGTCGCCTCGCGCCGCTGGCGGTGCGGAGTGTGGACGCAGCCCGGCATCACCAGCGTCTCGGTGGCAGGCGAGCGCCAATCTGGCGCTCAAGTGAGGTGCAATCGCCGACAGCCCAGCTCGGATTTGGCGTTAGGGCTGTGGGGCAACAGTGGCGCCATAAATCATGGAAAGAGCTATGTTTATGTGGTGCCCAGGGGCGGAATCGAACCGTCGAATCGCGGTAGGGACGCCGGTTGCCCGGCGCCCCCCGCACAGATCCCAGCGGGCGCTTTTAGCGCACTGGGCTCCTGCCTTGAGTGCTGCCGCGGAACCGCTGGGCAGGATAGGGATGGTAGATCCGGGCGAGGGGCAGCCAGTGCTGCGCGAGGCGCTCGAGGTCTTTGACCCCGCGGGGTCCCGAAGCGTCTCGCCCTGGCGATGCTCCGGGTGTTGCCTTCCGCACACGGAGACGGCGTCGGCACCCCGGACGATAAATGTTTCGTGGCTCAATACTCGGCCTGCACATACCCCTGTCAACGCTTCACCCCCGGCCTCACGGCCGACGGTGCATGACTCGGGGCCAGAGTGGCTGGCTGGGCCTTCTCTGTACGACTCTCTCATTCGCAGCCCCTCACCGGTTTATCCCGGCGCACCCCCGTGACTTTCAGTCTTGCAGACAACTGCGCTCACCGCTCCCGGCTCCGCAGGATCAGCAGCCACAGGAAGAAAGGCCCGCCGAGCAGGGCGGTGAGGACGCCGACCGGCAGCTCGGCTGGGGCCATGACCACCCGCGCGGCGGCGTCGCAGGCGGTGAGGAAGGCGCCGCCTCCCAGGAGGCAGGCGGGGGCCAGGAAGAGGTGGTCCTGGCCCACCCAGCGGCGGACGATGTGGGGGACGATGAGGCCGACGAAGCCGATGGGGCCGGCGACGGCGACCAGGGAGCCGATCATCAGGGAGGTGGCCAGGAGGACCTGCAGGCGCAGGCGGCCGATGTCGACGCCGCGGCTGGCGGCGAGCTCTTCGCCGGTGAGGAGGAGGTTGAGGTCCCAGCGGAGGGCGAGCAGGGCGACGCTGCCGCCCGCGATCCACGGCAGGAGCCAGAGCACCTCGCGGTAGCCGACCACCGCCAGGCCTCCCATCATCCAGCGCACCATGCGGAAGGTCTGGGTCGAGTCGGCCAGGTACTGCAGGAAGAGGATGGTGGCGGAGCAGGAGAGGGAGACGGCCACGCCCGCCAGGAGCAGGGTCTGGGTGGCGACGCCCTGGCGGCGCAGGGCCAGGCCGACGACGAGGGCGGTGGCGGCGAGGGCGCCGGCGAAGCTGGCGAGGGCGACCGCCGAGAGGCCGAGGGGAGCGGCGGCGCTCTCGAAGCGCAGGGCCACCACCGCGCCGAGTGCCGCGCCGCTGGCCACGCCCAGGGTGTAGGGCTCGGCCAGGGAGTTGCGGAAGAGGGTCTGGAAGCCGAGGCCGGAGAGGGCGAGGCCGCCGCCTGCGAGGAGCGACAGCAGGACGCGGGGCAGGCGCAGCTGCCAGAAGATGGCGGCCGCGGTCGGCTCGCCGCGGAGTGCGGCGGCCAGGGACACCGAGTGGCTGCCCAGCAGCGGCGCGAGCAGCAGCGCCGCCACCCAGACGCCGCCGAGGACGGCGAGCGCGGCGCGGGAGCGGCGGCGGGTGGGGTTCGGCGGGCTCACGGGCGCGGCGGTCCGGTCAGGAGGCGAGATCGAGGACGGTGAGCGGCCGGTCGCCGCCGCGCACCACCTGGAAGCGGGCGTGGAAGAGGCGCTCGAGGACCTCCGGCTGGAGGATCTCGGCCGGCGTGCCTATCGCCATCTCGCGGCCGCCGGCGAGCGCCAGGAGACGGTCGCCGAGCAGCGCCGCCAGGTTGAGGTCGTGGGTCGCCAGCACGATGGTCCGCGCCGCGTCCTCCTGGAGCCGCAGCAGCAGCGATGCCAGCTGCTGCTGGTGGCGTGCGTCGAGGTGCAGGGTGGGCTCGTCGAGCACCAGCAGCTGCGCCTCCTGGGCCAGGGCGGCGGCGATGAACACGGCCTGGCGCTCGCCTCCCGAGAGCTCGTCGACCGGCCGCCCTCGCAGCTCCAGGATGCCGACCCGGCGCAGGGCGTCCTCGACCGCGGCGAAGTCGGCCGTCCGCGGCGCGAGCTGCAGCGGCGAGAGGTAGGGATAGCGCCCGAGCAGCACCACCTCCTCGACGGCGAGCGGCACGTGCGCGGGCCGGATCTGCGGCACGTAGGCGATGCGCCGCGCCAGCTCGCGCCGGCTGAGCCTGGCGAACGGACGCCCGCCGAAAGAGAGCGTCCCGGCGGCGGGATGCGCGAGGCCGGTCAGCAGGCGGAGCAGGGTCGTCTTGCCGGCGCCGTTCGGCCCCACCACGGCCAGGCACTCGCCGCTACGCACGTCGAGGTCCAGCGGCCCGAGGATCGTTCGGCCGCCGGCCTGCCAGGTCAGGCCGCGCGCGGCGAGGAGCGTCTCCCGGATGACCTGGCTCACGGCCTTGCTCCCGCTCCCGCCGCCGCGGCCAGCAGCGCCTGCCGCAGGTCGCGGTAGAGCAGCGGCAGCCGGGGACCGGGCACCAGGACGTAGTCGCCGGCGATGACGAAGATCCGGCCGTCGCGCACCGCCGGCACGGTGGGCAGCTGGCGCCAGTCGTGGACCAGGGCTGCGGCCAGGGCCGGCGGGGCCGGATCGCTGCGCAGCTCGAGGATGACCTGGGGCGCCCGGGCCACCACCTCCTCCAGGCCGACCTGCGGATAGCGCGTGGCGGCGTCGGCGAAGACGTTGACGGCGCCCAGGCGGACCAGCAGCTCGTCGAGGAAGGTGCCGCGGGCGGCGGCGAGGATGCCGGTGAGCCGCCCGGGCTGGCGCCCCACGGAGAGCATCACCGTGAGGGCGCCCGGCACCGGCAGCGGCGCCAGCTCGGCCCGCCAGGACGCCGCCAGGCGCTCGCCGGCCGGCGCCACGCCGCACCGCCGGGCGATGGCGACGAAGGAGCGCCCGACGTCGGCGAGCGTCTCGACGGGGACGATCAGGCTGGCCACGCCCAGGCCCCGCAGCTTGGCCGCGACGTCGTGCTCGCTGGGGAGCAGCAGCGCCAGGTCGGGGCGGAGCGACACGATCTTCTCCAGGTTGGGGTTGAAGAGGCCGCCGATCCGCGCCTTGGCCGCGGCCGCGGCGGGCCAGACGCTGTAGTCGTCGACACCGACCACCCGGTCGCCGAGCCCGAGGGCGAAGAGGGTCTCCGTCAGGCTCGGCGCGAGCGAGACGATCCGCCGCGGCGCGGGGACCGGAGCTCCCGCGGGGGCCGGAGAGGCCGCCGCGCCCGCAGATGCCGCCGCGCCCGCTGCCCACGCGGCGGCGGCAACGGCAAGCGGCGGCGCCACCACAGCGACTGCCGCGAGCGCGACAAGAGCGCCGGCCAGGCGGCGGCGCCACCGGTGCGCCCGGCGAGCGCGCCGCCGCCCCTCCATCAGAGAAGGTCCACCGTCACGCCGCCGATCAGCGTCCGCCCCGGGCTCGGGTAGCCCCGCACCTCGGCATAGCGGCGGTCGGCCAGGTTCTCGATCCGCGCGTAAGGCGACAGCCAGGGAAGAGCGCGGCGGCTCGCCGCGAGGTCGAGCCGGACGAAGCCCGGGTCGGTGCGCCGCACGGTAGCCATCACCGGGTCGAGGTCCGCGCGCTCCCCGACGTAACGGCCGGTGAAGGTGAACGTCCAGGTCCCCGGCCGAGCGGTGGCCAGCAGGTTGGCGCTCCATCTCGGGCGCCGCAGGAGCTCGAGGCCGGACGTCAGGTCCACCGCGTCGAGGCGGGTGCCGTTGAGCTGTGCGGAGACGATGCCCCGGCGGAAGCCGACCAGCCCTTCCAGGCCCCGGCTCCTCGCCCGGCCGACGTTGACGTCCTGAAAGGAGACGTTGTCGAAGACGATGAGGTTGTGCTGGCGGTTCTCGAAGCCGGTGAGCACGAACCGCCAGGGGCCCGCCTCCTGCTCGAGACCCACCTCGTAGCTGGTGCCGGTCTCCGGACGCAGGTTGGGGTTGCCGCTGAAGGGGAAGTAGAGCTCGCCGAGAGTCGGCGCGCGGAAGGCCTGGCCGTAGCTGGCGCGCATCCGGGTGCCGGCGGCGATGCGCCAGACGCCGCCGGCGCGCAGGCTGGTCTGGCCGCCGTAGACGTCGTTGTCGTCGCGGCGCACGCCAACGTCGAGACGCACCGGCCCGCCGCCGTAGCTGGCCTGCCCGAAGCCCGCCCAGGTCCGCTGGTGCGCGCGGTCGAGGTTGGTGCCGAAGACGTCCTGGTTGCTGACGCGGAAGCTCTGGCCTTCGGTGCCGAGCGACAGTTCGAGGTCCTGCGGCGCCTGCCGCAGCAGGTGGTACGAGCCCACCGCGCGGCCCGCGAGCGTCTCGGAATGGGTATCGGAGGCAAAGGCGCCGAAGGGGTCGTCCGGGCTGCGGAAGGCGTCGTCGAAGCGCGTGTCGGACAGCTGCGCGTCGACCAGCCAGCGGCCGCCGGTGACGTCCACGGGCAGGGCAATCTCCCGCTCCCGCCAGGAGATCCTGGTCTCCGGCGTCGGCACGCCGGAGGAGAACGGCACACCGGTCTTCGCGTCGTTGGCGCGCACCAGCACTCCCAGGCTGGTCCCCGGCAGCGCCGCCCAGAGGGCGCGGGCCACCAGTTCCTCGCCGTCGAAGAAGTCGTTGTTCAGCGTGCCGTCGCTGCGCCGCGCGTGGCCGGTCAGGTCGAGCTGCACGCCGCCGAGGCTGGCGCCGGCGGCGAGAGCGCCGCGCGCATAGCCGTGCTCGCCGCCCTCGAGATCGGCGGCGAGACCGTGGCGCGTGCCGGTCAGCACCTGCACCACACCGCCCACCGCGTTGCTGCCGTAGAGGGCGCTGAACGGGCCGCGCACCACCTCGACCCGCTTGACGCCTTCGGTGGGCACGAACTGCCAGTTGACGTCGCCGAAGAAAGGGCCGTTGAGCGGGATGCCGTTCCACAGCAGCAGGGTCTGGCTCGAGTTGGCGCCGCGGGTGAACACCGAGGTCTGCTGGCCGGGTGCGCCCGCCTGCGCGACGGTCATCCCCGGCACGCTCCACAGCAGGTCGGCGAGGTCGCGGACCTGGCGGTCCTCGATCTCCTGGGCGTCGATCACCGTCACGGTGGCGGGGGTGTCGTCGCGCGGCTCGGCGTCGAGCGAAGGGGTGACGACGAGCGAGTCGGAGAACCGCGGGGCGGCTCCGGCCGCGGCGGCTCCGGTCGCGGCGGCTCCGGTCGCGGCGGCGGAAGTCTGCTCGGAGGTGGTCGCCGGGATGGGCTGGGCCAACAGAGCCGGCATCGCGCCCCCGAGGATGCCGGCCGCCAGAAGGATCTGACGCATGTGTGACTCCTTGTCCGGTTGCGACGTCCCCGGGAGGGACGAGGCGAGGTCGA